>Ga0066637_10001158_pt1 | contig 16862 bp, 17 predicted proteins | sample CryGeyCG2014_020_FD_62737 | JGI IMG/M metagenome (GOLD analysis project Ga0066637, IMG submission 62737) | Groundwater microbial communities from aquifer - Crystal Geyser CG08_land_8/20/14_0.20 | ecosystem: Environmental > Aquatic > Deep subsurface > Groundwater | place: USA: Utah: Grand County...
TAACCCCTGTAGAGGTTTATGAAGCAAACAAGGAGGTGAGAGAAACTAAACAGCAAAATCGGAAACTCGTACTCCAAAATGCTGTCTAGACAAATCAGTCCAGTCCAACATAGAGTAAGTTTAATAATTTTAAAGTGTAGATTGGCAACTCCTTTGTTTTTTATCCAGCAGGAGGTGTGGCGCTTTGGTTTAACAGCTAATTGGTACCGCTTAACTTGATGGTTCTAAAGTCGCACGTTGTTGGTTTTGGTATCGTTTTAAGTTGGTGGTGACATCCTCACCATATTTTCATCTCCCCTTAACCGCGACGTTCAGTCGCAGGTTACGACAATTTTCGGACAGGGACAAGCCCTGTCCCTACACTAACCGCGGCGTTTAGCCGCTGGTTATAAAAACTTATTACCGTATCTTCAAAATAAGTTTCAAGCAGATTTTCTGACAAATCTTTTGGTGAAGCTCATTAACCTCATCATCAGTCAACGTGCGCTCCGAATGGCGGAAACTAAGGATAGCATCCTTGTGCTTTTCCTTGATCTCAAGGTATTTCTTCATCATTGGGGTTTGGGAAGTCATAGGAGATCTTTAAATTTACTTAAGTTGATATCAGCCTCTAATAAAATAGATTTTAATGTTTTTCGAGGAATGATCCAGGATCCATGAAAAGGAACAACCACTCACTTTTGATCACAATCCCGCTTAAATACCTTGTGGCTCCCTTTTTGGTGATGTCCATAAAAATCTAGTTCTTGCAAAACCCTAATAACTTTCTTGGCAGAAACAGCGGGAAAAGGGCTCATGCGGCGGCTAACTCCAATTTCAATTCCCCAATTAAAAAGTCTTTTTCAATTGGGATAGCTTCACCATCTTTTTTTAAGCTCTCAACATAAACTTCAATCGCTTCTTTAATATTAGCTTTGGCCTCATCAAGCGTAGCGCCGTACGAATGACAACCTGGTAGTGACGGGCAAAAAACATGGTAACCGCCTTCTTCTTCTGTTTCAAAAATAATTGTATAATTATAAGTCATCTAAAACACCTCTTAATTCCAATCTTACATTATCGACTCTGCAAAATCAACAATTTTGCCTCATCATTGGGGTTTGGGAGGACATCACCTAATCCTAACGTTTAACTTAGCTTGAATCTCCTGGCAAATCTTCTGGTGCAGCTCATTAACCTCATCATCTGTTAAGGTACACTCAAGATGGCGAAAAACAAGGCGGAAGGCTAAACTGTCTTTATATTTATCAAACAAGAATACATCTTCAATTAAATCTTCCCCTATTTGCTTAATGACTGCAGCAATCGTTTCGCAATTAATCTCTGGCGGTGCAATTAGAGAAATGTCCCTGGTCACTGCTGGAAATTTTGGCAAGGTCTGATATCTCTTTGATTTCTGGCTGGCTTTAAACAAGGCCTCAAGATCAAGTTCAAAGAAATAGACCGGTTTTTCAAGCCCAAACTTGGTCGCAATATCAGGATGGAGTTGTCCCAAGTACCCAGCTCCCAGCACCTCTCCACCCTTACCCTGTTGGACCAAAGGGTTATTCGTCTCCACAAACCTGGCCTGCTTCACACCCAAAGCCGCAAAAAGGTTTTCCAAAACCCCTTTTATATAAAAATAATCAATTGTCACTTTATCAACCGCGCTTAAAAATGGTGAGCCAACCGCTGCCCCTGCCACCACCCATTTCTCCTGCGGCAGATTCTTACCTGAGGACTTAAAGATCTTCCCGACTTCAAAAACAAGAACATCCTCAAGCTGACGGTTGAGATTGTGGGCCAGAACATTTAATAAGCTGGGCAAAAGAGCTGTTCTCATAATCGAGGCCTCAACTGTCATCGGATTATCAATTTTCACCGCCCCGTCAACACTTTCACCGGTACAAGCAAATTCTGGTGGACCGACCATACTATAAGTTGTTGCTTCATTGAGGCCACAACCAACCAAGATTTCAGTTACCTGACTGCGAAACTGATCAAATTTGTCGACTTGCTTACCAGGAAAAGAAGTGTTAGGCATGGTCACTGGCATCTTGTCATAGCCATAAATTCTGGCAATCTCCTCAATTAAGTCAGCTTCGCGACAAACATCTTGCGCTCGAAATAAGGGAATTGTTACTTTACTACCAGCAACTTTAAAGCCGAGTCGTTTCAAGATCGCCAACATCTCTTTGACTGAGTACCTAGTCCCCAGCACCTGATTCACTCGAGCTGGCCTTAAAGTTACAACTTTTGGTTTCTTTGGCGTCCCTTTCTTGTCAATTTTTCCTTTTAAGACTTCACCCTTGCCTAATTCCGCAATCATCCCGGCCGCCCTATCCAAAGCCTCCTCTACCCCATGCCAGTCAACCCCATGCTCAAAACGGATGGATGAGTCTGAACGGAGTTTTAATTGTTTAGAAGTTTCGTAGACAGAGATTGGGTCAAAATAAGCTGATTCTAACATAACAGTAGAAGTTTCGTTTGTTACCCCAGTATTAGCCAGCCCCATTACCCCAGCAATGGCAATTGCCCTTGATGCGTCAGCAATCACCAGCATATTATTATTCAGCTCATACTCTTTTTCATCTAGGGCCAGCACTTTTTCTTTTGGCTTGGCTGGCCGGACAATAATCTTTCCCCCTTCGATTAAAGCAGCGTCAAAAGCATGCATTGGCTGGCCAATCTCCAGCATTAGATAATTAGTGACATCAACCACATTATTTATCGAACGAACCCCAGCTTTTTCCAGCCGATCCTTTAACCACTTAGGAGAAGGGCCAACCTTAACATTCTCAACCACGCGAGCCATATATCTGGGACAAAGCTTTTTTTCCTGAACTTCCACACTAATAACTGTATTAACTTTTTTAGAGGTTTCCTGGATATCAAATTTCGAATATCGAATATCTAATTTTCCAATTGCTCCCACTTCCCTGGCCACTCCCCTAATACTCCAACAATCCGCTCGATTCGGCAAGACATCAACATCTAAAACATCATTTTCAAGAATAGTCTCAAGACCTGCCATGGTCAGCTTGTGGGCCAATTGTTCTGGTGTCACTTTAAATTTTATTAATTCTTTAAGCCACTCAATTGGAACTTTCATATAATAGTTATACCTTCATTTGACATTTTTAATTTGACATTTGTCATTATCAGAATTGCTCCAAGAAACGCAGGTCGTTTTCATAAAACAAACGGATGTTATCAATACCGTATTTCAGCATCGCGATCCGCTCAATCCCCATACCAAAAGCAAAGCCAGTAAACTTCTCAGGGTCGATCTTAACCCCTTTGAACACATTGGGATCAATCATTCCAGAACCCAAAATTTCTAGCCACCCCGTCCCTTTACAAAGACGGCAACCTTGGCCATCACACATCACACATTCAACATCAACTTCAGCCGAGGGCTCGGTAAACGGAAAAAAGCTGGGACGAAAACGGACATTGCGCTTCCGGCCAAATATCTGGCGCAAAAACTCGGTGAGTGTCCCTTTTAAATCGCCAAAAGTAATGTTTTTATCAACCAAAAAACCTTCGAGCTGATAAAAAACCGGTGAGTGGGTGGCGTCAGAATCCCGGCGATAGACCCGGCCAGGGACAATAATAGCCAGCGGCGGCTTTCGCTTTTCCATGACCCGGATTTGAACTGGCGAAGTATGGGTCCTTAAAATCACGTCATCTTTAATAAAAAAAGTTGCCCACATATCTCGAGAAGGATGGTGAGGAGGAATGTTAAGGCCGTCAAAGTTATAATACTCCAGCTCAACATCCGGGCCTTCAGCAATTTCATAGCCCAAACAGATAAAAATATTTTTTGCCTCGTTCATCACTTGAGTTAGCGGGTGGATTTTCCCTCGCTTAATTCCCTTACCAGGTAAAGTTATATCTATTTTTTCAGAGGAAATCTTTTGCTGTTGGGCTGCTTTGACCAGGGAGTTTCTTCTTTCATTAAGCGCTTGCTCAAGCCTTTGTTTGGTTTGGTTAACTAATGCGCCAACTTGCGGTCTTTGTTCTGGCGAAAGGGTGCCAAGTGAGCGCAAGATATTGGTAAACTCACTACTTTTGCCAAGATATTGGATCCGAACTTCTTCAAGTTTTTGCAGGTTTTCCGCTGAATTTATCGCGGAAAGCGCCTGGGCTTCAATTTGAACAATTTTCTCTTGCATTAAGAAAAATTATACATCAAAAAGAGGCGCGTTGTCTAATAGCTTCGTAAAGCATAATAGACGCGGACACGGCAACATTCAAAGATTCAGCCTTGCCTAAAATTGGAATTTTTACCGCTTCATCACAAAGCTTAACAATTTCAGCAGGCAGTCCTGCCCCTTCATTGCCAAGCATAATCGCCACCCCACCCTTGTAGTCAACCTCAAAATAATTCTTGGTAGCAGACAAAGAGGTCGCCACTGTTTTAATCCCCTTCTTTTTAAGCTGGGCTAATGTTTCGAGAACATCATCAACCTCAATAATTGGCAGATGAAAAAGCGAGCCCATAGTCGCGCGGATAGTCTTACTATTATATAGGTCAACAGTCCCTTTGGAGAGAATTACGCCCGAGGCGCCTGCGGCATCAGCTGTCCTGATAATTGTTCCCAGGTTGCCGGGATCCTGGACTTCGTGGCAAAAGACAATTGTCCCATCTGTCTTCAAATCAGCCAACGTGTATTCCCGCATCTTCACCACAGCCAAAATCCATTGCGGAGTTTCAACCTCGGATATTTCAGAAAATTCTTTTTTGGAAACTTTAAAACACTGGGTATTTTTACTTTCTAATTCCTTAATAAGAGGTAAATTTTCAGCATAGAGGACAAATTTAATATTCGCCGCGGCTTCTTCAACCAGATGCTGGCCTTCGACCACAAATAAGCCCTCTTTTTTCCGGCTGCGGCGTTTTTCGAGAAGGTTTTTTACTAGCCTAAGTTTTTCTTTCATCACTTAATTATACAATAAAAAACGGCTGGCCATGACGACCAGCCGCCTTATTCTTATCCCAAAAAAACTATATCAATGATTCAGTATGCTGCAATCTAAGACGTTCCAATTTGGCTCCATAAAGCGCCCCTGCGGTATGCATACCATATGAAGTACAATTAACAATCAATTGTAAATAGTACTCACCGGGCAATAGCTCTTGGCTAATGGTTTGAACTTCATATCGAACATGATCTCCCCCCAACATCCTAAAATATGCTCTAGAATCCCCATCGGCTAAAGCAGGACTTGTGCCATTAGGAGACACGGATGAGAGTATCATAGATCGATCATCGGCCCCACCAGTCGCCTTTTTTCTGATCTCCAAAGAGAAGTTAACAGAACTATTGCTGGAAGCACCTTCATTAATCTCAAATAATCGCCCTGTCGGCAAGCTGATATCAACAAAAGCCTGAAGTTGATTGAGCTTGTGAGGAGGAGCGGTAGTGCGAACTTCAACTGGAGTAGATTTATAGATAACCATAGCATAATCTCGAGTCGTGCGCCACCCTGTGCCAATACTCTCCATCCAAATATTCCCATTAATATCATTAGAGGCGGTAGCCTGGCCATAAAGGTATGGCGTTATGACACGAAATGGCGCGGTTTCGTCAACTCCATAGCGCCAAGCTACTTTGCTTGCGCCAGATCCACTAGCAGTACTTTTCGTTCGGTCAGCTGGCGCAGCTAAACAAATCGAAGAAACAAATATCATCATTAACAAACCAATAAATATCTTTTGCCTCATATCTAGACCCCCTTTACAAAATTTAATTAAACGTTTCATGATCAATCAACAGTTTCCGCGTGTCGCAGATTCATTCTGTTCACAACAGCTCCATAAAGAGCCCCCGCGGTATTCAGGCCAAAAGAACTGCACTTCAGGGTCAATTTTAGATAATACCGGCCAGGTGGCAGGTCTTGGCGAAGGGTTTTGACCCCATATTTAACTTGATTTCCACTCGTAAAATAAAACATTCCTGCAAAACCGTCAATGAGACCAAAAAGAGAGCCACAAAGAGGTTCGGGAGATATTTCCATGGGTAAGTCCCTAGAACCGCTAGCCGTTTTATACATAATCTCTAGGCAAAGATAGACTTGACTATTATTAAAACCATCACCAATCCTAAATAATCGTCCGTTCGGCAAACTAATCTCAACATAGCCATTTAACTGGTTTATCTGGCCAGTGGGAGGGGTCGACCGAACCTCAATTGGAGTAGATTCAAAAAAAACCTCAACATAATCCCCACTACCAATGCCACTGCCAAGAGTTGACATCCAAACATTCCCATCCCTGTCATTGGTCGCGATAGCTTTACCGCCACGCAAAGGCATTATAACTCGAAACGGCGCGGTCTCATCAACCCCATAGCGCCAAGCTACTTTGCTTGCGCCAGATCCACTAGCAGTACTTTTCGTTCGGTCAGCTGGCGCAGCTAAACAAATCGAAGAAACAAATATCATCATTAACAAGCCAATAAATATTTTTTGCCTCATAAATAGCCTCCTTTTTAAAAACATAAATCCAAGAGTCTTTAACTTCAAACAATTTATTTAATTCTGTCCATCACCCCCCTTGCTATATTATCCTCGACCCACTTCGGCAAAAATTTCACAAGACTTTCTTTGCGACCCTCACTACCAAAAAATTAATTTAATATATTCTAGCACATCCGCCACTAGAAATAGAGAGCCCGTGACCAAAAGCGGCGATTTTTTATCCCAACGTTCAAAGGCCTGCTTAGGAGTGAGCCCTTCGCTCGCTTCTGGGTGCGACGATTTTGCTTTAACCAACTTGGCAATCACTGGCTTAAGATGTTGCAGACAACCCTTAAAATCTTTGGTCTTTTGACAGCCATAAATAACAGTAAACTTGGTTTTGGGATAAAGTTTTTTTAAAGTAGCGGTCAAAACCCTGGCTCCGGCCGGATTATGCGCACCGTCAACAATCACCAATGGTTTTTTGGAAACTATTTGAAACCTGGCCGGCCACTTAGCTTGCTGCAATCCCTTTCTAAGCTGACGTTTGGTCACTTTTGCTCCGGACAACCGCACAGCAGCAATCGCACAAGCAGCATTGAGTTGTTGGTGGATGCCAATTAATGGAATATTCCTATTTACAGTTTTCGATTTTCGATTATCTATCCTCGATTTTCCATTTTCCACTTGCACTAACACCGACTGATTCTTCTTTGCTGCACCAATTAATACATTTAGCGCTTCTTTTTTCGTTTCCGCAGTTACAACCGGCACCCCAGGCTTAATAATCGCAGCTTTCTCCCCTGCTATCTTAGCCAAAGTCTTCCCAAGTATTTCAGTGTGCTCCAGATCAATATTAGTAATCACCGAAACCTGCGGCGCCAAAACATTCGTTGCATCGAGCCGACCACCAAGACCAACTTCTGCAACAACATAATCCACTTTCCTCTTAGCAAAATACCAAAAGGCTACTGCAGTTAGAACCTCAAAGATGGTTGGGATTCCGGAACCTGAGACTGAAAGTCTCGGTTCCTTAGCAATTTTCCCCACGACTGCTAAGCCTCTTCTAAATTCCTTCCTAGAAATATCTTTCCCATTAACTTTTATCCGCTCGGTATAATCAAAAAGGTGCGGCGAGGTGTAAAGGCCAACCTTATAGCCGGCTTCTTTTAAAATCGAAGCGATCATGGCACAGGTTGACCCTTTACCATTAGTCCCAGCAACGTGAATGGATTTAAATTTCAAGTGGGGATTGCCAAGTTTTTCTAAAAGATAAGTAATCCGCTCAAGGCCAAGGTTCATGCCGAATTTTTGCAGGGAATCAAGGTAAGGGTAAGACATTAGAAAAATTTTATCATCATCAAGTTATAGACAAAACTAATAATCCCCCTCAACAACTCTTCCGTCGGAGGGAACATCAAGATAAAAATCAGGATAAAAAATCCGTAGGGCTCGATCCGCCGAATATATTCAGAATACGGGTACGGCAAAATCATTTGAAAAAGCTTGGAGCCGTCAAGCGGTGGGACAGGGATTAAATTAAAAATCGCCAAGACAATATTTATCCTCACGCCATACATCAAGGCAGTTTGCAAAGCATAAGTAAAATTATTTGTCGCCGCCGGCATTAGTTTAAGTACAGTCACCAATATCCAAGCAACAAACAAATTGGTCAAAATCCCGGCTACACTGGTCCAAACCATCCCTTTTTTGTAGTCATGAAAATTATACGGGTTAATGGGGACAGGTTTGGCCCAACCAAAAACAATCGGCGAACCAATTAAAATCAAGAAAATCGGCAAGATCGTCCCAATCGGATCAATATGAGGAAGTGGATTGAGAGTCATCCGGCCATACATCCTGGCCGTAGGATCACCCATCAGCTCGGCAGCTTTGCCATGCGCTATCTCATGGAGAATAATCGAATATAACAATATAAAAGCGATTACTATATAAAACATAAATAAATTACGCCCTTGGATGCGCCTTTCTATAAACTCGTTTTAGTCGTTCTCTCGAAACCGACGTATAAATCTGGGTCGTTGCAATATCCGCGTGTCCCAGCATCTCCTGAACCGAGCGCAAATCAGCCCCTTTTTCGAGTAGATGCGTGGCAAAACTGTGCCGCAGCGTGTGAGGAGAAGTATTCCCCTTCACTCCAGTTAGTTTAACATATTTTTTTATGACGAGCCAGAGTCCCTGGCGGGTTAGGCGCTCGCCGTTCTTGTCGAGAAACAAGGCCTCTTTATCCCTTGGTGGAAATTCCCCCCTGGCCTTTTCCAGGTAAACTTTGAGCGCGGCTAAAGTAATTTTATTGATCGGCACAATCCGCTCTTTGGAACCTTTGCCTAAACACTTTACAAAAGCAACAGAAAAATTTATATCAGAGATATTAAGGCTGGTAATCTCACTTGCCCGCATCCCGCTGGCATAAAGAAGCTCCAGCATCGCCAAATCGCGAATGGCCATAAAGTTCTTCTCCCTGGGAGAAGAAATGAGCTTAATCGTTTCACTAATACTCAATGATTTTGGCAAACGTTTAGCTTTTTTGGGGAGCCTAATGTCAATAGTTGGGTCCTCGCCAATAATCTCCTCGCGCATTTGGTAGTGAAAAAAGGATTTTAGGCAAGCCAGCTTGCGCTCAGTTGAGGAGACAGCGTAACCTTTATCATATAGAAAGGCCATATAAGCTTGAATATCATCACGCCTAACAACAGCCTCGCTTTTGCCGTTTAAAAACTTAGTAAATTGCGATAGATCTTTGCGATAAGATTTGAGCGTATTGTCAGAGTATCCGCGCTCAATTTTTAGAAAGTCAAGGAAGTCTTGCATGACCCTCGCATTATAACGGCTCTTGGCCAATCAGTCTACTAATCAAAAAAGACGAATAGTGAAATTTTTGTAAATAATTGACGATAATATTAAGGAATAATCATTATGAGCCTAAAATTAAGTTCAGTAGAATGTGCTGTTAAAGAGGCGGCTACCAAGCAGCCAAAGAAAACAATCACAGCCCCTCAACTCAGGGTCAGTTTCAACTATCAAGATCCAGCTATAAACCAGAAATTAAATGCCCGGCTTCGCGAGGATGGCTCAAAATTCCGCGTCTTTATTGTTGATAACAATCAAACAATAATGGGCAAAGGGGAAGATCGCTCAAGTTGGTCACCTGACGTTGAAATAATTTGTTTTCATGATGAAGCTGTCCTTTCTCCCCCCCCACCCAGCACCTGGCTTGGTATTAGAGAAGGTTCTTCAATTGCCATTCGCAGAATTGCCATTGAGGAGTTTTTAGCAGAAGCAGCTGAAAGCAAGGAATACTTTTTGTCAAACTTTCCCTCAGCTCAAGGAATATTTGAGCGGGCTAATTATTCATGGCGCGATTTAGCAGACGCGGTACTTAACCATGAAATTGGTCATTTCTCAATTGAGGTAGCGTCAAGCCTCGGGATAATTAATAGTCTAATGAACCTCACTAATGAAGGATATCTACATTGCATAAGAGAAACAGTGGCTGATTGTAATACACTACTGGCGATCTCAAGCTCAGCAGTGAGCCAAGCAAAAGGGATCAGAGACGCTTGGACATTATATATATTGAGTGTAATCAGCACTCCATCCCCTTTTCATCAAACACGAGCCCTGCTTAACCTCATCCCGTTGCTCTCGGCCAGCGATCTTGCTTCTGGCCACCTTGATATAGAACGACTTCGCATAATCACAATGGGCCTGAAAAGATTTCTACTAAGTCAATTAAGTATATTTGATCAAAGTATCAACCTACCCTTTGAGAGCCAAGAAGATTTTGTAGCCATGAAATTTTCAGAGGTAGCCTCTCTACAAGCTCAGGGATTATCACCAGAACTCTCAAGCAGATATTTTTGGCAGGCCTTTCAAACACGGACCAAGAGCATCCAGTTTGAAGTGCTAGAGCAGATTGCTCAAAATAGAATAGCCAATTTTCTTGGAGAAAAAATCATACTCCTACCTAATGAATTAAGAAGGCCGATGGGCAATTTATTGCGGCAAGCTATGCAGCTGCCGATCTCATTTGCGCAATCATAATCCCAATCATGGTTTTATTATCCTTAATCTTGCCAGCGTGAAGCATATCAACACAGGCCTCAAGGTCAATCAGCTCCACTTCAACAAACTCATCCTCATCAGTATGTTGGGCCATCATTTGCAAGTCAGTCGCCCAATAAAACCGTAAAACCTCGTTGGAATACCCAGGACTGGTATACCCCTCAAAGACCTTCTCTACCTTGGCTGCCCGGTAACCAGTCTCTTCTTCTAATTCACGTTTAGCCGTCTCTCCCCCAGCCTCCCCAGGCCGCAGCAGACCAGCCGGGATTTCAAGGGTTACTTCATTGACTGGTTTGCGAAACTGGTGAACTAGAATCAATTCATTATCTTCTGTCACTGCCACCACTGCCACTGCCCCAGGATGCTTGACCACGTCACGGCCCGAAGTCTTTCCATCAGGTAGTTCAACCGTGTCACGAGTCACTTCAATCAATGTCCCTTTGTACTTTTGTTCGCTCTTAATCTCTTTTTCAATTAGCTTTTTCATTGTCTCCCCCTAAAATCATATTTAGCACAACTTCCGCGCCTTTGATAATCTCATTAATATTGGCATACTCTTTAGTCGTGTGAACCTGGTGCATGCCAGAGCCTAAAATAACTGTTGGGATACCGGCTGCGTTAAAAATATTAGCGTCAGAGCCGCCACCGGTCTGCTTATAGACTGGTTTTAAGCCGGCTTTGATAATCGCTCTACTCGCCAGTTTTAAAACCTGAGCTGATTTCTTGATTTCAAAAGAGTGATAGACCTTTTCAACTTTAATTTTGACTCTCGCTCCGTACTTAGCACAAATCTCTGTCAAAACCCGTTTCATCTGCTCAATTTCTCGCTCAAGTTTTTTAGGGTTATGGCTGCGCGCTTCTCCCCTAATCACTACCCTGTCTGGAATAATATTGGTCGCTTTGCCTCCTTCAATAATCCCTATATTTGAAGTTGTCTCGCTATCAATTCGGCCAAATCTCATTTTAGCAATGGCAATAGAAGCAATTTTAATGGCATTAAGTCCAAGCTCCGGGTGGATCCCGGCGTGGGCCGACTTGCCGTAAATTTTAACTGTAATATTTTGCTGGGCCGGGGCTTTATAAACTATTTCATTGGGCCGGTCGTGATCCAGGGTGATACAAAACTCACCATTAAAAACCCGCTTAGGTAAGCATCTGGCCCCAACTAGTCCAGTCTCCTCGGCTACGGTAAAAATAACTTTAAGCCGCAAGTGCTTAAGCTTTTTCTCTTTTAAGACCCGCAGGACTTCTAAGATAACCGCCACTCCGGTTTTATCATCTGCCCCCAGCACAGTCTTACCATCAGAAAAAATATATTTACCGTCCTGGATAGGCTTAATCTTTTTGCCTGGAGTGACAGTATCAACGTGGGCATTAAGCAAAATCCGTTTTCCCTGACCAGGGACGTCAGCGATCAAACTGCCAACCTCTCCTCCGGCAGGCCTCCCTTGAAAAGTTGATCTGATCCCCAGCTTTTTAAGCTCTTTCCCCAGATAAGCCATAACCTTGGCTTCTTTATAAGCCAGACTGTCTATCCGAATAAGGGTTTTGAAAGTATTAATTAACCGCTTCTTATTTATCATTTAAAATGATCAAATCCTTCTGAAACTTGATTGCTTTGTTCATCCAAAAAAATTCCCTTTTCCTTGGTAACAATCTCACCAATTACAATAGCACCAACTTTTTTGGCTAATTTTGGTGAACCGGTAAATACGAGTTCGTATTCTTCGCCACCATAAAGTGCTTGCTTTAGACTCGCACCTTTGGCCTTGGGAATCCGTGAGGTCTCAATTCTAGCACCAACACTACTTGCCTTACAAATCTCTTGAATAGAGCGCACTAGTCCATCACTGGAATCAATCATGGCAGTAGCCTGGCCTGATTTCGCAATCGCCCTTCCCTCTTTCAACCGAATCTCGACTTTCGAATTTCTAATATCGAATTTCGTCTTAGCCGGCCCGCCAAACTTTCCAGTCACCATTATCGCGTCACCAACTTTAGCCCCGGAACGCGTTAGCATATACTTTTCTTCAACTTCTCCCAGCATCGTTATAGTAATCATCAACTCTTTAGTTGAACGCACAGTGTCGCCGCCAACAATGGAAATCTTGTGCTTTTTAGCTAAAGAGCTAATCCCTTTGGCAAGTTTCAGCAGCTCTTCAGCTTTAAAGTTCACTGGAGCGGCCAAAGAAATAACAGCATACGTCGGGATCCCCCCCATGGCCGCGATATCAGAAATATTAACGGCCAAAGCTTTCTCGCCTAATTTTTCAAACGGAAAATTCTTGGCAAGTTTAAAATGAACATTTTCAACCAGCGTGTCGGTGGTAATTAATAATAATTTGGATTTTGCGGTTTTAGGTTGCTTTGAAATTTGAGGTTTGAGGTTTGGGGTTCTGACTACCGCACAATCATCCCCAATCCCCAACACAACATCCTTGTTTTTAAAAGAAAACTCTTTTTTTAAGAGGTCGATCAGCCCAAATTCACCGAGTGATGAGAGGTTCATAGAAAAATTATAACACAAACAAAGAGCCGGAGTTAAACCGCGGCCGTTCGGCATTGAGAAACAACGGCAATAACTATTCGGTTTTTTTCTTTCTCTTTCTCCGGATCACTAAGTTCACTGGCATCAATGCGTCTGCACAAAGTCCGAATCAGCTCTTGTGTTATCATTTTCGCCATCCCTTGTGACTCTTCATTAAATATTTCATCTAAAGATTGCTTTAGTTTTTCTCTTTTTTGCTTAAGCTGATCATAAAATGTGTCTAGAATCTTCTGCTCGCCAGCTTTCCTTTCCCTTAACATCAGGATCGGTTCCAAGTCAAAACACTCCCCTTCAAACATCGCCAACCTTTCCAAGCAAAGCAGATAACAACGTAATAACACCTTTGATATCACGACTTCCAGCAAATGTGTTGCGCGAGAATCAATCTCAATCGATTCATACAAAAGACTTCGCTTATTTTTTATTAAATAATGCAGAAACAGCAATCGAGGATCATCAAATCGATAAAAGTCCTGCGAGCTCATAGTTGAAGAAAAATTACTACCTGTGGCATAAGAAACTATCTTGGCAATATTTTGAGATGCTAAAAAAATATAATCATATTGTTCCAAACAACATTGCAACTGTTCCGCCTCTACTTTAGCTTCAGCCAAGGTTATTCTCCAATCCAAGGGCATAATAAAGAAACCAATTGATGTTTTTGTCGGACGAAAAAATTCCAGTAAATACGCTAAGCGTTCTTGCTGTTTAGCTGCTTGCTTTAGGTTGCGATACTTACCAAGCCAAACTAACCTTTCGGGGATAAAGCTTTCCACCCCCAAATCAATACGGTGCCTCTTGGCAGCAAACTTTTGCCAGATATTGGGATAATGCTTGACTGCTAAATATAAAGAATCAACCCTGGCAGAAAAATGCAAACGGTTAACGCCCGACGGAAGGCTATCAATAATACGGCTTGCCATTGAAGGTCTGTTAAGAAAATCAGGCGCGGAAATCAATAACTTTGAAGCGTCTTGCGTAACTATATGGTCTGCCTCGTCACTGGTCATTTGGGCTAGCCGGTAATCAGCTCTTCTTGGTGGCTCACAACAAAACTTACAACCTCCTTTGCAACCACTGGCCCATTTTACTCCAACATCACCAAATAAAGAAAGATCATAATAACGCCTCCACCCTTGGTCAGCCAACGCTGAAGCAGAAAATTGACGGAGAACCTGCGCCCCTCTGACAAGCTGATGTTCTAAATCTTGTTCCATAAAAATGCTTTTCTCCGACAAAGAAAAACCTGTTTCAGTAAGAGCTTTTATATAGGGCTCTCCTGGTCCAATATAAATAACAAATTTTATTTCAAGATGTTGATCGGAATATAAAGGCAAAAAAGAATCAATATATCCTTCAGTAGAATAGCCAACATCGGGGCCACCAATAATAAGCTTTGGCCTACTTGTTGGCGGAAAGGCTCTCAACAAACAATTCGCTACATAGATTGCCGTATTACTATGGCCAATAAAGGACAAAGCGAGTACTTCCGGGTTAAACCTAATAATTTGCTTACAGGAAACCTTTGGACTAGGCAGTCCGTATTGAAATACTTAACTCGTTTCTCCAGCCTTGCGACAAATATTGTCCATGCCCACCAAATGGACAGGGTCAAAGAACTTAGGTTTTCCCCTACCAAGAGACAAATTACCCAACATATTGACAAAAGCTATTCTCACAAATATTTATCGGCAAAAAGGTTGGTAAATTTCAGTAGAAAACTAACTTTTTAAGGCTTCGCTCGAAACCTTCATGGCACAAAACTCACCGCACATGGAGCAGACATCGTCTGATTTTGACTTGCGGCGCTCATGGATTTTTCTAGCCTTGACAGGGTCAATGGCTAAACCAATCTGCTTGCCCCAGTTTAATTCTTTACGCGCTTTGGACATGGCAATATCCCAATCCCTGGCTCCTGGAATCCCCCGGGCGATATCAGCACAGTGGGCGGCAATGCGGGACGCAATTATCCCCTCTTTAACATCATCTGCCTCTGGCAAACCAAGGTGTTCAGTCGGAGTTACATAACAGAGAAAATCAGCGCCAGAGACCGCGGCTAACGTTCCGCCAATCGCGCAAGTAATATGGTCATAACCAGGGGCGACATCTGTGGGAAGTGGTCCAAGCACATAAAACGGCGCATTGTGGCAATATCTTTTCTGCATCTGCATTTGCTCAACAATTTCATTATATGGAACATGGCCCGGCCCCTCAATAATAACCTGCACCCCGGCCTGCCAGGCTTGTTTAGTCAGCTCGCCTAAAAGCTTAAGCTCCCCTATCTGCGCCACATCCCCTGCATCAACAATTGAACCCGGCCGCATTCCATCGCCAAGCGACATGGTCACATCATATTTTTGGGCGATTTTGAGCAGTCGATCATAATTCTCAAAAAACGGATTTTCCTGATCATTGTCCAAAATCCACTTCATCATTAAAGCGCCGCCGCGGGAGACAACCTGCATTAAACGGGGGTGATCTTTCAAAGCTTGAATCGTCTTTCTAGTTACCCCGCAGTGGATGGTCATAAAGTCAACGCCCTCTTCTGCCTGCTGCTCGACCACTGAAAACATCCCATCAACTGTCATCTTTTTTTCAGCCACTGCTTGATAGATAGGAACTGTACCAAGGGGAATTGGACATTGTGAAATTATTGCTCGGCGAATGGCAGTAATATCACCGCCGGTAGATAGGTCCATTACAGTATCAGCTTTAGCCTCAAGGCAAACCTTAAGCTTTTCCAGCTCATCTTCCATATTAGGATAATCTGCTGAATTGCCAATGTTAGCATTGACCTTGATCTTCAAACCTTTGCCTACGCCTATAGCCTTGGCCTTTTTATGCAAAGGGTTAAGAGGGATCGCAATTGTACCAGCTACCAAGCCACTAATTATCTCACTCACACCCCGCCCCTCATACCTGGCTACTTCTTGCATCGCGAAAGTAACATTCCCTTTCCGGGCTTCTTCTCGCTGTGTCATAAATTTGGGGTTGCAATCTCCTTTTTATTTATTATAATTCAGACAAGGCGATAAAGCAAAGATAAGGGGGAAAGAAAATGACAAATTTTAAAGGTCCCATGTCCTATGTCCTCAGTCCTATGCCAATAATGTGTAGACGACATCGGACGTCGGATCAGGGACCTAGGGCATTACTATATTTTGCCTGGGTAATTTGTTCATTTGTCATTATTGCACTAGCAGTTGGCTGTGGTTCATCTACTAGCACTGACTCTGCCACCACCACCTCCCTCTCCTCAGTTACCACCACTACACTTGCCTCTGCTAGCTCAGTTTCTCTTTCTGGCTCATTAAATTCTGGCAGCATTAGCAGTGCCGGGGTCAAAGCCTCTGCCGCAGTAGCTGGCTATGATGTTGTGGCCATTGATAGCGCTACTGGATTGACCTATCACGCCACCACTGACGCTGCTGGCGCCTTTGCCTTTTCCCTGCCAGCCAGCGCTTCATACGAAGTCAGCTTAATCAATAGTGATTCAACCTACTTTGGCCCAATCGTTATGGTTGGTGATACTTCAAGTAGTGAGGTGGTCATGGGAATAACACCAACAAGTGACACCTCGCTTGGCGAAATTGTGGTTGATAGCAGTGGTTACGCTGCCCCCACCACCGAACCAACCAGCATTGCTGATTTTGGCGACCTAGCTGAGAGTATTTTCCAATCCAGAAATGAGGCTGAACTCAGGCTTGTTTAATGATCCTGTCAAAGAGAAGGGAACGAGCCTTCACCATCCTTTCTGCGGCCTGATTATCACTAATTTTCATGG
>Ga0066637_10001160_pt1 | contig 16839 bp, 18 predicted proteins | sample CryGeyCG2014_020_FD_62737 | JGI IMG/M metagenome (GOLD analysis project Ga0066637, IMG submission 62737) | Groundwater microbial communities from aquifer - Crystal Geyser CG08_land_8/20/14_0.20 | ecosystem: Environmental > Aquatic > Deep subsurface > Groundwater | place: USA: Utah: Grand County...
TACCCATTTATCAACTGTACCAATTGTGGACCAAGATTTGCAATTATTCATGATATTCCTTATGATAGACCCAAGACAACGATGCAGGAGTTTTTAATGTGTAATAGTTGCCAAAAAGAGTATGAAGATCCTCTCAATCGCAGATTTCATGCCCAGCCTAATGCCTGTCCGGAGTGCGGTCCAGAGGTAGAATTGGTGCAAAGTTCGAACTTAAGGGTCAAAAGTAAAAAAGAAAGAGCGATAAAAGAAACAGTGAAACTGCTTAAAGAGGGTAAGATTGTTGCCATCAAAGGATTGGGAGGATTCCATCTTGCCTGTGATGCCTTAAATGAGGAAGCAGTAAAAAATTTGCGTAAAAGGAAGCCAAGAGATAATAAACCATTTGCTTTAATGGCAAAAGATTTAAAGGTAGTAAAAAGATATTGCAGGGTATCCTCAATGGAGGAGAGAGTATTATGTTCTTCAAGGCGTTCTGTAGTTCTTCTTAGAAAAAAGATAGATATACCGGGAATTGCACCTGGTAATAAGTGTCTTGGCTTTATGCTTCCCTATACTCCCCTGCACCATCTTTTGTTCAGTCTGCCAGACGCTTCACCTGTCCTTGTTATGACAAGTGGCAATATATCTGATGAACCTATCTCTTATAATGACAACGATGCAGTAGCTCATCTTGGGAATATTGCTGATTATTTTCTAACGCACAATCGTAAAATTCACATAAGGTGTGACGATTCAGTGGTTAGGGTATTTGAAGACAAGGAGATTGCTATTCGCAGGTCAAGAGGATATGTGCCCGAGCCTATTGTGTTGCCTTTCAACTTTGATTCTCCTATTTTGGCCTGTGGTGCAGAACTGAAAAATACATTCTGTCTCACAAAGGATAACTGTGCCTTCTTGTCTCATTATATAGGAGACATGGAGAACTTGGAAGTGCTTCTTGCCTTTGAGGAGGGGATTCAACACTTTGAGCATCTTTTTGCAATAAACCCAACCGTTATAACCTACGACCTTCATCCCGAGTATCTCTCAACCAAATACGCCCTGAACATTACACATTCCACATTCCACATTAAACGGATAGGTATCCAGCACCATCATGCCCATATTGTGTCCTGCATGGCAGATAATGGAATAAAGGGAAAGGTAATTGGAGTGGCTTTTGATGGATTGGGTTATGGCACTGATGGAAACCTGTGGGGAGGTGAATTTCTTGTTGCAGATTACACACAATTTACAAGGGTAGCCCATTTGCAATATATCCCGATGCCGGGAGGTACTCAGGCAATTAGAGAACCCTGGCGGATGACTGCCTCTTATCTCTGGCGCATCTATGGTGACGATTTTATTAACCTTGGAATAGAATTTACAGACAGTATAGATAAGAAAAAATGGAAGGTATTAAAAAATTTGATAGAATATAACATCAACTCTCCTCTTACCTCGAGTGTGGGTAGATTGTTTGATGCAGTATCAGCCCTTCTGGGTGTTTGCCGGCTCTCCACCTATGAAGCACAGCCAGCTATAGAATTAGAAGGAATTGCATCAGAGGATTATAATCCTCCTTATGATTATGAAATTGGAAAAAACACTATTAAACTGGATAGAATCTTTTCAGAGATTATAAAGGATATAAAAAGTAACATTCCGATTGATATAATTGCATCACGATTCCATAGCACGATCGCTGATATAGTTGTAAATATGTGTAATAGAATAAGAGAGGACTTATGTTTGAATAGGGTTGCTCTTTCTGGTGGGGTCTTTCAGAATATGATATTGTTAGGACAGGTTGTGAATCAACTGCACAACAATGGATTTAAAGTATACATTCCTCATAGGATTCCAGTAAATGATGGAGGGATTTCTTTTGGGCAGGCGGTAATAGCAAATTCAAAAATGAAAAATCAAAATGTAGTATAATAAATTCTAAATCCGAAATCCTAAACACTAAACAATATCTAAATTTCAATTTTCCAAATTTCAAACATTAGGATTAATTTCAAACATGAGGATTTGGGATTTGGAATTTGTTTAGGATTTAGAAATTATGATTTAGGGTTTTGTGTTTCACGATTATGTGTTTGGCAATTCCTGCAAAAGTGATAGAGAAAAAAGGCACGCTGGGCATAGCAGAAATAGGCGGGCTCAGACATGAGGTAGACCTTCGGCTGCTTGAAGATGTTAAGGTAGGTGACTATGTAATAATACATGCAGGTTTTGGAATTCAAAAATTAGATACAAAAGAGGCAGACGAAACGCTGTCTTTACTAAAGGAAATGGTGGAGTGTGGAAAGTAGAATGTGTGATGTGTAATGTGGAATGTGTAATGTGTAATGTGTAATGTGTAATGTGTAATGTGTAATGTGTAATGTGTAATGTGGAAGGTGGGATATGGACATTAAACATTACACATTTAACATATAACAATGAAGTATATTGATGAATTTTACGACAGAAAGATATGCGTCAATCTTGCAGAAGAGATTGCAAAGAAATCTTTGGGGACGGAGCTCACTTTCATGGAGGTATGCGGGACACATACGATGTCGATTTTCCGTAACGGAATCAAGGACTTACTTCCAGAAAATATCAGTGTGCTTTCCGGACCGGGATGTCCTGTTTGTGTAACTCCAAATCGCACGATTGACAAGGCAATAGCAATTGCCCGGTTAAACGAAGTCTGTGTATGCAGTTTTGGTGATATGATGAGGGTTCCAGGGTCATCCTCAACACTTGCGCAGGAACGTGGCAGAGGTGCTGATGTGAAGGTTGTTTATTCCGCAACAGATGCTGTTGGAATTGCAGAGAGGAATCCAGATAAAAAAGTAGTCTTCCTTGGCATCGGTTTTGAGACTACGACCCCTACAGTGGCGTCTTCTATTAAAGATTCCGCTTTGAAAGGTCTAAAGAATTACTTTGTTTTGCCAGCAGCCAAACTCATTCCACCAGCGATAAAGGCTATTCTTAATAGTGGAAAGACAAAAATTGATGGGTTTTTACTTCCTGGACATGTCTCTGTTATAATAGGAAGAAAACCTTACGAGTTCATCGCCGAGGACTATGGGATTCCCTGTGCCATAGCAGGGTTCGAGCCCACGGATATTCTCTACGCTATCCTTCGGCTCGTAGAGCAGATAAATAATGGAAGTCCAGCGGTCGAAAATTGTTACAGAAGGTCAGTGAAGGAAGATGGTAATAAACTGGCGAAAGATATGATGAACGAGGTATTTGAAGTCTGTGATAGTGAATGGAGAGGACTTGGTGTTATTCCGTCCAGTGGACTCAAAATAGAAAAGAAATACAGGGCATTTGACGCCTTGCACAACTTTAAAATGGATGTAGAAGAGACAAAAGAGAATCCTGATTGCCTGTGTGGTGATGTCTTGCGGGGTGTAGCCTCTCCTTTAGATTGTGCCTTATTTGGGGGAGTTTGTACCCCGGAGAATCCTGCTGGTCCTTGTATGGTTTCATCTGAAGGAACCTGTGCTGCGTATTATAAATACGCAGATGTCCGCAGATAGTAATTAGGTCATTGGGTCATTGAGTCATTGTGTCATCGTGTCGTCGGGAGTTACCTCCCGGCGGATAAATCGATTCAAATGTGTCAGGAGGTAACTCCTAACACCACGAAGAAAAAATGTAAGAATTATAAAATCTAATTTCTAAATCCTATTTTCTGAATTCCTAAATTCTAAGTACTAAATTCTAAACAAATTCCAAGCCCTAAAATCCAATCTTGCCTGTCGGCAGACAGGTGTTCCAAACAAGCCTAGATTTTGAGAAATTGAAATTTAGATATTGTTTAGTTTTTAGAATTTCGGATTTAGGATTTATCATCATAAAGTTGGGCTTTTTGGTAAATTTTGGAGCAGAGAAATTGGATATAAAACGGCGTATCTATGAGGAAGCACGAACCAAAAATCAGCAGTAATCAGCGTATCTCGTTAGCTCACGGAAGTGGGGGGAAACTAACACATGATTTAATAAAGGATTGCTTTTTGGCCAGGTTTAAAAATCCAATACTTTCTGAACTGACGGATTCTGCTATTGTAAACTTAAAGGGAATAAATTTAGCATTTACTACTGATTCTTATGTGATCAGGCCTCTGTTCTTTCCTGGTGGTGACATAGGTAAACTTGCGGTGTATGGAACCGTAAATGATCTGGCTGTTGTAGGGGCTAAGCCATTGTATATCTCCTGTGGCTATTTAATTGAGGAGGGATTTAACAGCGTATCTCTTGATGAGATCACCCAATCAATAGGTGATGCTGCCCGAAATGCAGGGGTGCTTGTTGTTACAGGAGATACAAAAGTAGTGGAACATGGAAAGGGAGATGGTATTTTTATCAATACATCAGGGATTGGAGTTTGTTATTACCAGTTACTACAGGATATTGAAGTTGGTGATAAGGTCCTCATAAACGGTCCGATTGGCAATCATGAGATTGCTATTATATCAGCAAGGGGAGAACTTGGACTGGATGTAGAGATTGAGAGTGATTGCGCACCGCTGGCGGATTTGATTTCACATGTTTTAACCGCCTCTGGGAAGATAAAATTTATGAGAGATCCCACGAGAGGAGGACTGGCTACCACCCTGAACGAGATAGTGACAAGTAAAGATCTTGGCATTCTCATTGAAGAGAGAGCAATCCCGATAAGGGAAGAGGTTAGAGCTGCATGTTCTCTGCTCGGGTTTGACCCACTCTATCTTGCAAATGAAGGAAAGGTAGTTATTATAGTCGGGTGTGAAGATGCTTCTTTTGTCGTTGATACAATGCGTGCCCATTCATTGGGCAGGGATGCACAAATCATTGGAGAGGTAGTTGAGTCTCCAAAGGGTAGAGTGTGTCTTAGAACTGAGATAGGTGGAACAAGAATTGTAGATATGCCTGTAGGAACCCTACTTCCAAGGATATGTTAATTTATAAAGAAACCATAAGGTTCCATGGACATGAGGGCCCATTCCTTGCTATTGGTTATCAGGCGGGTTTATATGCAGTAAATATACTTAATCCAGAGGGTATTATGGATATTGAGTGTAAGGTTACTGTTGTCCCTCAAAAACCTTTTACCTGCATTATTGATGGAATACAGTCTTCAAGTTGTTGTACCATGGGCAAAGGTAACTTAATAGTAGAGAAATCGACATCAAATCCTCCAATTATACAGTTTGATAATCGAAAGAATGGAAAATCGGTCAGGTTTAAAGTGAAACAAGACATTTTTGAACTTGCCATAAAATCAAAAAATCTCATTAAAGATGCCGCTTTATTATGTAAGATGAAACCAGAGGAGTTATTTGAATTATGCATGAATGGGCATTAGCAGAGGGAGTTATAGACACCACCGTCAAGGTGTCGAGAGAAAAAAAACTTAAAGAGATAAGCAGAGTTGTAATAACACTCGGTGAATTACAACAGATAGACGAGGAGATATTTAAGTTTGCCCTTCGGGAGATCATAAAACCCACATCTATCTTTAAGAAGACGGAGTTTAAGTTCGAAAAGGAGAAAGCGGTCCTGAGATGTAAGGTTTGCACAACAGAATGGGAATTTGGTGATATGTTGTGCGGATTGGACGATGTGGAAGTGGAATCGATACATTTTATACCCGAGATGTCACATATTTATATGAAATGTCCCGGGTGTGGAAGTAGAGACTTTGAAATAGTAAAAGGCCGTGGGGTATGGATAGCATCTATTGAAGGAATGGAATGAGAATGTGGGATGTGGAATGTGGAAGGTGTAATGTGGCAGGACATTTAACATAAAACATTAAACATTTAACATGTAATGTAATGGATCCCAGATTAAACATCATTGCCCACAGGTTAGAAAATGTAGATAGACTCATTGCTGTTTCGGGTGGCAAAGGAGGGATTGGCAAAAGTTCCGTTGCCTCTACTTTAGCATTGTGTTTGTCAAAAAAGAATTACAGGGTTGGATTATTAGATCTGGATTTTTACGGTCCTTCCTGTCATTTGATATTGGGAATAAAAGGAGTTTATCCAGAGGAAGAGAGGGGCATTCTCCCTCCTCAGGTTTATGGAATTAAGTTTATGTCAATTGTATATTATGCCAAAGAAAATCCCTTAACAGTAAGGGGAATTGACATCTCTAATTCTATAATAGAACTTCTGGCTATTACACGATGGGAGGAACTGGATTTTTTAATTATTGATATGCCACCTGGAATTGGAGATACAACGCTTGATGTGATAAGGTTGCTTAAAGGAGTTGAATTTCTTGTAATTACTACACCATCAAAGGTTGTATTAGAAACCGTAAAAAAGACATTGGAAATGCTAAAAGAGGCTCACGTTCCAATTCTCGGTGTGATTGAAAATATGAAACTGAATAACTCTTCCTGGACAAGACAGGAAATAGAAACGTTTGATGTGAAATATTTGGGAGAAATAGGTTTTGATAGGTCGTTTGAGGATTTTGTGGGAGATAGGAATAAGTTGTTGAAGAGCTCTTTCGTAGAGGATATAAATAAACTAATCCCGAATCTGGATTAAACTGGCACAAATTGAATTTGTGCCTACAATTTTGTTGTGAAATAATGTAGGCACGATTTTATCGTGCAAACAACAACACAGACAACCTGGATGCAGATTAACACAGAAGAAAGAGTTTTTTAGACGCAGATTAACACAGATGTTCACAGATAAATAAAGAAAATATCTTTGAAATAAACGAATCTGTGTTAATCAGCGTAAATCAGTGCTTGTAGGCACGAATTCAATTCGTGCAAAATCAGTGCAATCAGCGTAAATCAGCGTCGAAAGAGCATATTTTAATTACCGGAGGAATTATGAAAAAGCAGAAGAGTATTATGGAGATAATCGCCGAGGCAAACAAGGCGGTTACTACCGGGATTGATGAGAAGGATATAGAATACTGGGTAATGATATACATAATGGGAAGGGCATATAAGGTGCCAGCTGGACTGACAATTATGCAAGCAATGGAGTATGCGGGATATAGATTTATAAGGTCTGCTGGATGCAGGGCAGGATTCTGTGGTGCCTGTGCTACGGTTTTTAGAAAGATTGGTGATTATAAACTCCAGACCGCTATGGCGTGCCAGACAAAGGTTGAAGATGGAATGTATCTTGTTCAGATACCGTTTACACCCGCGGAAAAGGCTGCCTATAATATTGGTAAGGAGCCATACGATGTGTCTGTACTTTTTAAGTACTATCCAGAACTTGCAAGATGTTTATCGTGTAATACCTGCACAAAAGCCTGTCCGCAGGACTTAGAGGTTATGGACTATGTTCAGGCAGCCATTAAAGGCGATTTTACAGCAGTTGCAGAGGGTTCTTTTGAGTGTATCCAGTGTGGTCTCTGTGCAATTAGATGCCCTGCGGAGATCGTGCAATATAATATGGCTCAGCTGGCAAGGAGGATGTTTGGACGATACGGATCTAAGCGTCCGGAGAGTTTGAGTAAAAGGGTGAAGGAGGTAAAAGAAGGTAAATACGAAAAGGATTTTCGGAAACTTTTGAGTGCTACGATGGAAGAATTTAAAAAATTATATGCCGACAGAGAAAGAGAGAAGGACTGAAGATGAATGACCGAAGACTGAAGACAGACGACCAAAGACTAATGACCAACGCCTGATGACAAATGACTAATGACCAATAACTTAATGACTGTCTTTATTAGGGAGGAAAAAATGGCAGAACTAAAATTTATTGAAGGTTATCCAGAGTATATGTATGAGCTGATAAAGGTGGTAGAACAAACAAGAGCGAAGAGGAAAGATTATACTCCTAAGGCAATGACGATGGAGGAAAGAGAGGATGTATTAAAGGTTCACCCTGATTATGCAGAAGGAGGCAAGAGAGCAATTAACATCGGTGTAAACAAGGGTGATATTGCGCCGAATGAGGTAGCTGATCTACTTGAGGCATATCCCTTGATAGAGGAAGGGGAGATTGATCTTAGAAAGCCCGATTATACCACCGATATTCTGATAATAGGTGGTGGTCTTGCCGGAACAACTGCAGCTATATGGGCGAATGACCAGGGTGTCCCGAAGGAGAATATTCTTCTTGTAAATAAACTACGGCACGGCGATGCCAATTCAATTATGGCACAGGGTGGAACCCAGGCAGCCGATAGGGAAAATGACTCCCCTGTTATACATTTTATTGATGCTTTAGGAGGAGGACATTTTACAAATAAACCGGATGTTCTACAGACGCTGGTAGAAGATGCTCCTCTCATAATAGACTGGCTTATAGACCTCGGGGCGATGTTTGATAGAGAGGAGAACGGGGATTTTGTGGAGATATGGGGAGGAGGAACATGCAGAAAGAGGATGCATGCCTGTAGGGATTATACCGGTCTTGAGGAACTTAGAGTAATAAGAGATGAATTTAAAAGCAGGGAGATTCCATCTCTTGAATATGAACCTGTGATTGAACTTCTTACAGACAGTGATAGGGTTACTGGTGCACTTCTCTGGAATTTTGAGACAGGTGAGTATAAAATAGTTGAGGCAACTGCAACGATTATTGCAACCGGTGGTTTTGGAAGGCTCCATATAAGAGGATTTCCAACTACCAATCATTATGGTGCTACCTGTGATGGTGTAGTTATTGCATATCGTGCAGGCGCACGATTAAGGGATACAGACACGGTCCAGTATCACCCAACGGGCGCTGCCTATCCACAACAAATAATAGGTCTTTTACTTACCGAGAAACTCAGAAGCATGGGTGCCCAGCCAGTAAACAAAGATGGGGAAGCATTTGTATTCCCCCTTGAGCCAAGGGATGTTGAGGCATCTGCGTTTATAAGAGAATGTTATGTAAGGGACAAGGGTGTTGTAACCCCTACAGGCATGAGAGGGGTGTGGCTTGATACTCCACTCATTGATATTAAAAATGGTAAAGGAACGGTAGATAAGGCATTTCCTGGAATGAAGAGGATGTTTGCAAGGTTCGGTATTGATATGGCAAAGTATCCAGTTTTAGTATTTCCCACGCTTCACTATCAGAATGGAGGAGTGGAAACAGACCCCTGGGGAAAGACGAACCTTGAAGGACTCTGGGTGGCAGGAGAGGTGTCCGGTGGGGTGCACGGTAAGAACAGACTGATGGGAAATTCAACCCTTGATTGTATCGTATTTGGAAGAAAAGCCGGTATATCGACTGCTGAATATGTAAAATCGGGCAAGAAAAGGGGAAAACTGACATTGGAACATATGAAGAAGTATGTAAAACTGCTTAAAGAGGCGGGAATACCAAAAGAAAGAAAAGCGCCTATACTTCTACCTGATTACAGGGGAAAGAGAGTGCTGGCGAGGATGATAGATGTATTTTGAGGGGCAGCAAATGACCACTCGCCATTTTCTGTTTATTTATGCCTTTGGAGTGCAGTGGCTTGCCACTGCTTTTCTTGAGCCCAATAAAAAAGAAATACCATGGAGATTTTAGAAAAAGAAAGCAATAGAATTGTCCGCAAGGAAGAATTGGCACCCGAAAATAAATTATTTGAAATTATGCAACCAAGTATTGCAAGAAAAGCAGTGCCGGGTCAATTTGTTGTTATAATTCACAGTGAAAAAGGTGAACGTATACCGTTGACAATTGCTGATACGAACAAAGTCAAAGGCACAATAACAATTATTTTTCAGGAGGTTGGTAAATCAACCATGGAACTCGGCACCTTCAAAGAAGGCGATAGATTACAAGATGTTATCGGCCCGCTGGGTAAGCCTACTGAAATTGAACATTACGGTACGGTGGTTTGTGTTGGTGGCGGCGTTGGTATTGCACCTCTTTACCCCATTGCAAAGGCCTTGAAGGAAGCTGGCAATAAAGTCATAGGAATATTAGGCGCGCGAACTGAAAATCTTCTTATACTGGAAAAAGAATTTAAAGAAATAACTGATGAACTATATATAACAACTGATGACGGGTCTTATGGAAGAAAGGGATTTGTATCAGATGAGTTGAACCGTTTGATAGAGGAGGGCTACAAAATTACCCGTGTTTGGGCAATTGGACCAGCTATTATGATGAAAGTAGTTTCAGAAGTCACCCGACCTCACAATATTAAAACGATAGTAAGTCTGAATCCCATTATGGTTGACGGAACCGGCATGTGTGGCTGTTGTCGAGTCGAAGTAGGAGGTGAAACAAAATTTGCGTGTGTAGACGGACCGGAATTTGACGGTCATCTTGTTGACTTTGATTTACTAATGAAAAGGCAGGCGATGTATAAGAAAGAAGAAAAACAGGCATTAGAATCTTATCAAAAATCTAAAAAGACATTCTATAAAGATCAGGATGTCTGATTACACACCTGCCTGCCGGCAGGCAGGGATTACAAAAGCAGATTACATGGATTATGGAACACAGAGACCCTCTTACAGAACGAATAATAACCTGTTGCTATAGAGTTTACACTGGATTAGGGTCAGGATTTGTTGTTGAGAACAAAATTATAGTTGAAGTTAAGGCAGTGACTGGCAATATCCCGGATGTTTTTAAATATCAAGTGCTTTCTTATTTAAGGGCACTTGCTCTAAAAGTTGGTTTGTTAGTTAATCTTGGCGATAAGAGTTGCCAGGTAAAAAGATTGACTTTTAATCTGTGTAATCGTATTCTAAAATCTGCTTGCCCTGTTAGATAATATTTCATATCTAACGGGGTGAATAATCAGGTATAATGAATATTATACCAGGAGGAGTGATGGTTCGAGTATACATCTTAATGAAAATTGAGCCAAACCAACTGATGAATGTAATAAATGGATTGCAAAGAATTAAATCGGTCAAACATTTTGATGTGGTTACCGGACCTTACGATATAATTGCAACGGCTGAAGTATCTCATGAAACTGTATTGAGTAAACTTGTTTCAGAAAAAGTTTCGGAAATTGAAGGTGTTAAAGAAACACTTACCTGTCATATATTAACACTGGAGGTATAATATGCCAAGACCGGCGCCTAAAAAGGTTGTAATGAGAGAACAGCCCCCGAAGGAACGGATTAAGAATTTCAACGAAGTGCCTTATGGTTATACTCCAGAGGAGGCGATTGAAGAAGCGAAAAGGTGCCTTGGTTGCAAAAAGCGAACATGTGTAGAGGCTTGCCCGGTTGATGTTGATATACCGGGTTTTATAAAGGCGATTGCCGACGGTGATTTTAAGAGTGCAATTAGAATAATGAAAGATAAAAATGCGTTACCCGCAATCTGTGGCAGGGTGTGTCCACAAGAGGATCAGTGCGAAAAATATTGCACGGTTGCCAAAATCAAAAATTCCGAACCCGTTGCTATAGGCAGACTTGAAAGATTCATAGCAGACTGGGAGGCCGAACAGGACGAGATTGAGATACCACCGAAACCGACTCCAACTGGTAAAAAGGTTGCTGTTGTTGGGGCAGGTCCGGCAGGTCTTACCGTAGCCGGTGATTTAGCAAAACTTGGGCATGGGGTTGTAATTTTTGAAGCCCTTCATAAATCTGGTGGTGTGTTGATGTATGGTATCCCAGAGTTTAGATTACCTAAGAAAGTTGTCGAGCGTGAGGTCGATTATGTCGAAAAACTCGGTGCGAAACTTGTAACCTCTTTCGTCGTGGGAAGGATAAAAACAATTGATGAACTTTTAGGGGAGTTTGATGCAGTTTTTGTAGGTACTGGTGCAGGATTGCCTTGGTTTATGAAAATCCCCGGTGAAAATTACAATGGAATTTACTCCGCGAATGAATATTTAACACGCTCAAACCTTATGCGTGCATATCTATTTCCCGAATACGATACACCAATAGCAAAAGGTAAAAGAGTGGCCGTGATAGGTGGTGGTAATGTTGCAATGGATTCAGCGAGGACTGGGTTGAGATTGGGGGCTGAAAACTCAATGATAATTTATCGCAGGTCGAAAAAAGAGATGCCAGCGAGAATTGAGGAGATTGCGCATGCCGAAGAAGAAGGAGTGGAATTTCACCTCCTCTCCTTACCCGTTCGCTATTATGCGGACGAGAATGGTTGGGTAAAAGAGATGGAATGCATAAAGATGAGACTTGGTGAACCGGATGCGTCCGGTAGAAGACGACCAATACCCATTGAGGAATCTAATTTCAAAATACCCGTTGATACCGTGGTGGTAGCAATTGGCCAGTCACCTAATCCACTTATACCACAATCAGTTAAAGGGCTCGAAGTGGGGCGACACGGAAATATAGTAGTAGATCCAGCAACAGGCAAGAGTTCTTACAAAAGAGTTTGGGCGGGTGGCGATATTGCAACAGGTGCAGCGACCGTCATCCTCGCAATGGGTGCAGGGCGAGTAGCAGCACACTCGATTGATGAATATCTGGGTACCGGTAAATGGTAAAATCTTTGTCCCAAAAACTTCTAATAAAGGGATTATTAAAAAAATTCCCCGTTTTTTGGAATAGAATCCAATTCCTAATACTATCCAATCTTGCATAAAACCTCAGTTTCAAAGTTGTAGGCACGAATTCAATTCGTGCTTTAGTCTGCCCTCACTTATTGTCAATTTTACATTGCTTTTCTGCTCACGGAGGACACGGAGCTCACGAAATAAGACAACTGAACACAGACAACAGATATAAGACTTTATATAACCGATAACCAATAACTGATCACTGATAACCGATAACTGATAATCCATCTGTGGGAGAGACCTCTAGGTCTCGATATAAATTGTAGGAAAGACCTCAAGATTATGAGACATTCACTAAAAACAGGATTTAGTTTTGGCTTAACTTCTGGGATAATCACAACGCTTGGATTAATGGTAGGATTACATTCTGGTACCCATTCAAAACTCGTTGTTCTTGGTGGTATACTAACAATAGCAATAGCGGACGCATTGTCAGATGCATTGGGTATTCATATTTCTGAGGAATCCGAAAATAAACATAGCGTAAAAGAGATATGGGAAGCAACAGGTTCTACCTTTTTCTCCAAGTTTATTTTTGCATTAACATTTATTGTCCCTGTCTTATTGTTTGAACTTTCAACTGCGATTATGATAAGCATAATTTGGGGGTTATCCATGCTGTCTATTATTAGTTTTAGTATAGCTAAGGAACAAGGAGCACGCCCCTGGAGGGTAGTGGCAGAGCATTTGATTGTTGCGTTGGTAGTTATAGTTATAACCCATTATGTTGGGCATTGGATTGCGTCAGCATTTGGCTAGGCGAGAAAAAAAGGGTGATCTTATTGGGCGAGAAACAAAAAGTTTGAATTAACTGACGAGGGTTTGCAAATAAGAGGAGGAATTTATAGAAGATTCATTCCAAGGAGCTCCTCCTCTTTCTCCTCTCGGTTTTTTACCTGATAATGAGTGGAAATAATCGGGGTCAGGAAGTAATATTCTTTTACCATATGAAACTCGAGTCACACTGAACAATAGAACAAAAGCAGTTCAACCAAAATTATGGAAATACACAGTAAAATGAGAGAAGATGCACCTGAAGACTATGAGCGTCCCGTATATGTAATTCAGGAGCATGATGCTACCAAACTACATTGGGACTTGCGTCTGGAACACGATGGTGTTCTTAAAAGTTGGGCGGTAACCAAGGTGCCGCCTAAAGAACCCGGAGTCCGACGCCTTGCAATAGAGGTCGAAGACCATCCACTCGGCTATGCAGCATTCGAGGGTGAAATACCCAAGGGCAACTACGGTGCAGGTTCTGTAAGGATATGGGACAATGGGACATTCAGGGAAGATGAGTGGTCGGATGATAAGATTGTCGTACACATATTCGGCGAAAAACTAAGAGGCAGATATGTCCTAATCCGCCTCAAAAAAAGCGAAAGCAACAAAAACTGGCTTTTCTTCAAAGGAAAAGAAAAATGAAAATCTTCAAAGTTCTTGACATTTTATAAAATCGGTGGTAAAATTATAAAAAAGAATTCGGGGACACTATTATGAATAATTTTGTTTTTGTCTATATAACAAACCCATCAAAAGAGGAAGCAACAGAAATAGCAAAGCACTTATTGAAAAAGAGGTTAATAGCCTGTGCAAATATATTCCCAATAAATAGTATGTATTGGTGGGAGAGTAAAATCGCTGAGGAAGAAGAGTTTATTCTAATTGCCAAAACGATAGAAGGAAATTTCGAAAAACTAAAAAAAGAGGTTGAGAAAATTCATCCCTACTCAATTCCTTGCATTGTAAAGATTCCTGTAAGTTCTAATGAAAAATATTTTGAATGGTTAAAAAACGAGATCAAAGAACGTTGATCGAAATTGCCAGTACAAGGAGAATATCAAAGATTAGGGTCAGGTCTTCATATCTACCTGTCGGTAGACAGGTTATATATAAGCAGGAAGGTTGGGTTTGAAGTACGGAAAAATTCAGCTATAGAGATAAACGACCTTTTCAAAATAGAATATGGAGGGGGAGGGTTGCCTCTACATCCTGACTGATTCTAACCACAAAGTTCACAAAGGACACAAAGTTTTTTAAAATAAATAGCTTCTCTTTGTGTGCTTTGTGGTTTAAAAAGAAAGTAATAAGTCCCTTTGTGTTGATTGAATGTACCACAAAGTTCACAAAGGACACAAAGTTTTAAAAAATAAATAGCTTCTCTTTGTGTGCTTTGTGGTTTAAAAAGAAAGTAATAAGTCCCTTTGTGTTGATTGAATGTACCACAAAGTTCACAAAGGACACAAATTTTTTTAAAATAAATAGCTTCTCTTTGTGTGCTTTGTGGTGAACAACCCCGTAGGGGCGAATTGCTATTCGTCCGGTGTTCTTCGTGCCCTTTGTGGTGAAAAGGAACTGTAAGATCCGTGAAATTCAAGGGTTATAAATATGGAACATTTATTGAACTCTGCAATATATACATGGTTTATCCTACCATTACTTATCTTTCTTGCGCGAATTTTGGATGTTAGTCTCGGGACAATCCGTCTTATTTTTATCTCCAAAGGCGTGAAATATCTTGCTCCATTGATTGGTTTCTTTGAGGTATTAATCTGGCTTCTCGCAATTGGACAGATTATGAAAAATTTAAATAACGTTGTTTGTTATATTGCCTATGGGGGTGGTTTTGCTCTGGGAACTTTTTTAGGTATCTTTATAGAGGAAAAATTATCCATTGGTATGATATTGGTTAGAATCATAACCCAAAGGGATGCAACTGAGCTGATAAGCTTCCTTCAATTAAAGGGTTATGGAGTAACCCGCGTTAATGCTGAAGGAGCCTATGGTGACGTAATGATCCTCTTCTCAATTATCAGACGTACAGACCTTAAAGAGGTTGTAGATGTTATTACGAAACTGGATCCAAAAGCCTTCTACTCTATAGAAGACGTCAGGTTTGTTAGCGAGGGTATATTTCCTTTAAAAAAATCCGGCTACAGCGGGATATATTTGCGATTGTTCAGACGAATTAGAAAGGGGAAATAGCAGTGCGAGGTAAAAAGCCTTGAGTTACATAACTTAGATTACTGCTTTTAAAATGCCCGAGACAAAAGGACATATTCGAGAAATGAGTTTTAAGGACCTTAATCTGGTATTAGAAATAGAAAATAAGTGTTTTAAGGTGCCCTGGACGAGGAGTATGTTCCTGAGCATTATGTCCACTCTCAACTCTCGCTCAATCGTATATGAGATAGACAAAATAATTGGTTACGGTATAGCAATACTACATAAGGATACAGTTCATATTGCCAATGTAGCCGTGAGGAAAGAGTATAGATACCAGGGGATTGGGAGTGAAATCCTTTCCTATCTTTTGCATTTCGGAGTGAGTCTGGGCAAGAAAAAGGCAGTGCTTGAGGTTAGGCCATCTAATTTACCTGCAATATCCCTCTACGAGAAATTTGGCTTTTACAAAGCAGGAATAGAAAAGCGGTATTATCCTGATGGTGAAGATGCAGTGATTATGGAAAAAGAAATATAATTGTTATGCAGTAGTGTAGCTCCGGCTACGCTCATGACTCAAAATAAAAATTGTAATGAATCTAAAAATGCCAAAGGTTGAGGAATGAAAGAGGAATGAATAATAAAACCTTATACAAGATAAGCTATGGTTTGTATGTCGTTAGCTCAAAGAGAGGTGAGAAAATCAATGGACAGATTGCCAATACGGTGTTTCAGATAACATCACAGCCGCCAACGATAGCGGTGAGTATAAATAAGGAGAATTTGACGCATGAATTTATTGAAAGAAGTAAAGTTTTTACTATCTCCATTCTGTCAGAAGAAACACCGATGAAATTCATAGGGCATTTTGGGTTTAAATCCGGTAAAGAATTAAATAAGTTCAAAGATGTGAATTATAAAGTAGGTGTGACTGGTGCGCCTATAGTTTTAGAAAATGCTATTGGCTACCTGGAGGCTGAACTTACCAATACCCTGGATGCAGGAATGCATACCGTTTTTATCGGAAAGGTGCTTGACGCCGAAATTATCAATGATAAAGAACCGATGACTTATGCCTATTATCATAAGGTAAAAGGCGGTAAGGCTCCAAAGACAGCACCCACATATATCCCTGAGTAACAGGGATTGAAAGAGAACTTAAGAGAAAAGAAAAAAATTAATCTCTTACAGTCTCTTTAGTTCCCTGTTAAGAATAGGACTTCACAAAACTAAAGAGTTCGAAACTGGGTTAACGGTGGTGAAACTCGCCTGCCTGACGGTAGGCAGGTAACGAAACTCGAAACTGGAAGCTTGAAGCTGGGCAAATACAGGACGAGCATCGAGCATCAAAAAGTCGAGCCTCGTTACCTGCCTACCGTCAGGCAGGCGAGCCTCGATAACGATAAACGAGGAATTTAAGGGATTACGAATTTTGTGAAAGGCACCACCTGTTAAGAAAGAAAG
>Ga0066637_10001163_pt1 | contig 16815 bp, 17 predicted proteins | sample CryGeyCG2014_020_FD_62737 | JGI IMG/M metagenome (GOLD analysis project Ga0066637, IMG submission 62737) | Groundwater microbial communities from aquifer - Crystal Geyser CG08_land_8/20/14_0.20 | ecosystem: Environmental > Aquatic > Deep subsurface > Groundwater | place: USA: Utah: Grand County...
ATTCTGAGCCAGCAGGCGAAGAATCCGACACGCAGTGTCGCCCTGAGGCGATAGCCGAAGGGTCTCAACCATTGAGATCCTTCGGGATTACCCTCAGGCCTTCGGCTCTGAGGCCTCAGGTTCGAAGAGATGACGGCTATCGCCGTCAGATTCTTTGGCTCCGCCTCGGAATGACAATTTTGGGACAAACCCGTAAGTCCTAAAAATAATAACTATGACAAAAACAAAATTTCTAATCTGCCTTGCTGTCATAAGCTTTCTCTTAGCGGGTTCAGTTGTTTCAACCGCTGAAATTCTTGCTCGAGAAACAACTGGAGCAATGAGTATCCAATATCCTATTAAGGAATTGGAAAATTGCCAAAATAAAGCTAACTGCAAGGTATACTGTGATGAGCCGAAAAATATGGAGGCCTGTTTGGATTTCGCCCAAAAAAATAACCTTATGCCAAAAGAAGAGACAGATGTGGCCAAAAAATTTATGGCAACTAACATTAAAAAACCGGGCAACTGCACCACAAAGGACTCCTGTGAAGAATATTGCAATGACATCAACCATATAGATGAATGTGTGACCTTTGCTGAAAAAAATAATTTAGCGCCGCCAGAAGAATTGGCTCAAGCAAAAAAAGTTCAAGCAGCTATTAAAAAAGGGGTAAAACCACCGGCTTGCGGCAACAAAAAGGCCTGCGATGTTTACTGCGACAACCCTGAACATATGGAGGAATGCATTAACTTTGCTCTGGAGGCCGGGTTTATGTCAGAGCAAGAGAAAGCCGATTCACAAAAGATGTTAGCGGCCGTTAAAAGAGGTGTCAAGCCGCCTCCCTGTAAAGGCAAGGAGGCCTGCGACGAGTATTGCAGCGACCCCAACAATATGGAAACTTGTATGACTTTTGCTCTGGAGGCCGGGTTTATGTCAGAGCAAGAGAAAGCCGATTCACAAAAAATGTTGGCGGCTCTAAAAAAAGGGGCTAAGCCGCCAAATTGTAAAGGCAAAGAAGAGTGCGATGTCTACTGTCAGCAAGACGAACATTTTGAAGAGTGCTTAAATTTTGCCGAGGCCGCCGGATTTATGAGCCCTGAAGAAGCTGCGATGTCCAGAAAAACCGGCGGCAAAGGCCCGGGCGGGTGTAAAGGAAAAGAAGAATGCGAGGCCTTTTGCAATAATCCCGATAATCAAGAAACCTGTTTTAATTTTGGCAAAGAACACGGCTTGATACTAGAGGAGGATTTAAAAAGAATGGAACAAGGCAAACAACAATTCAAGCAATCATTAGAGCAAGCGCCCCAAGAAGTTCTTGATTGTCTTAACACACAACTTGGAAGCGATATGATGGGAAAATTAAAAACTGGCGCGGTTATGCCGCCTCAAGAAATTGGTGATAAAATGCGCGGCTGTTTTGAAAAAGTAAGACCTATGCCCGGACAAGGAGGCCCGGGCGGTGAAGGTATGATGCCCCCAGGGCAGACAGGCCCGGGTGGATGCAAAACGCCCGAGGAATGCAAGGCCTATTGCGAAACGCACCTTGAAGAATGTCAAAATTTTCAGCCAATAATGCCTGAATCCGGTCAAATAATACCGCGTACCGAACAAGGCGCCCCTATGCCAGGCCAAGCGCCCACTGGTCCGGGCGGCTGTCAAACACCTGAAGAATGTAAATCATTTTGTACTGCTAATCCGCAGGAATGTCAAAATTTCAAAGCGCCTCTGTTTCCAGGACCTGGCCCAACGGAACAGAATGGCCCAGATAATGGTATGGGCATATCTAACGAACAGGTTGAAGAATTTATGGAAATCCAGCCAGTTTGCGAAAGCCCTGAACAATGCCAGCAAATGCAGCAACAAATAGAACAACAAGTGCAACAGCAAATGCAACAGCAAATGGCGCCGCCCCAGCCATGTCAAGGAGAAAACTGCTCTTATGGCCCGCCTCCAAATGGAATAATGCCCCAAAAACAAATGCCCCAGCAGTACCAGCAATCTCCGACTGGCGAATATCCTATGCCAATAGGGCCTCAGCCAAATGAAATAATGTCTGGGGAAGGTTCGAGCGGGACAATACCTGGCTCAAACCAACCAATCATGCAAGCGCCTCAAATGGCTCCAGGCGGACAGATGACTCCTCAACCTCAGATGACGCCCCAGCCCCAACAACCAATACCAGCGGCGCCAGCTCCCGGACCTGCTCCTGCGCCCAGTGGTCTCCTTTCCCCGGAATTGTTAATTGGGTCAATACTGCCTTTGTTTAATCAGGTATTCAATCTTGAAAAATAATCAATCCTAGACAAAAACCCCCGCTCAAGGCGGGGGTTTTTTGATGTGCTTTTTGATGTACGGAGTAAATTCATTTAGCAACCATCAAACTAATAATTCTAAACTCTTTTGGCACCAAAGGCAGGGTTGATTGCCAAGAAACAACAACTTCAACTTTTTTCAAACCTAAATCAGCCAGAACTTCCTCTAAATTACCGTCAACATAACTTATGATGGTTCGGCGAGAAAAAAACTCAAAAGGAGACGGCAGATTCGGCTCAAAAACATCGCCCGTCAGAGCTGCTTGATAACCTTGCGAGTTGACGGTTTCCATTTTTTCTTGAGCCAATAAAACCGCCTGAGTTCTTATTTGATTTATCCGCTCTAAACCAAAAGCCAAAGGGAAAATCTGCAATAAAGCCAACAGACCAATAAACAAGAAAGTTATGGTCAATAGAATTTCTATGAGCGTAAATCCTGACTTGCGCTGGGTAGTCATATTGTTGACTTATTTTTGGCAAACTTCTTACCAAGGATATTAAAATAAAGCACAAATTACAAAACACAAATTACAAACAAAGCACAAGCTCCAAAACACAAAGCACAAACGGATTTAATTAGTTTGTGTTTTGAAAGTTGTGTTTTGTTTGTGCTTTGTGCTCTGTGTTTTGTGTTTTTCTAACAAGCAATCCGTGCTTTCTGCTTAGTATTTTTATAATTTGCTTCACACTTGGGATTTATTTAACTTCGCTATCTTCGCCAAAATTCAGTTATTGTATTTTTACAAAGCCCGAAGGACGCACCTCTATGGTTTTCGTTGACCCTTGATTGTTTTTTATAACTACGGTTCCGCTTTCCCTGACCGCGCCCAAAACATTAAAAACAACTTCCTCATTAGTAAAACCGCTAATCTGATAAAGAAAAACATCAATGGGCAATGTTTTGCTGAGAATCTCTTGAGTGGTGGTGCTGAATTTTAAAACCTGATAACTATTGTTAGCAAAAGAAAATCTTAATCCGTAGTCAACCTGTTCAGCAACCGTTGCCTGCTGGACGGAACGGAGATTTACCACTAAGTCACGCGCCGCAGCGGTTAATTTAAAAGATGATTGAAACGATTTGATAATCGGCAAGCCAACTGCTCCTAAGATAGCAATAATGCCAATTACCACCAAAAGCTCTGCTAATGAGAACCCCTGCGCCAAACAAAACTTGTTTTTGAAAAATTTTCGAAGTTTAGAAAAAAGAAACATTTTTTGACGATTTATCTTTTGCATTTCTAAATTTGCAATTTGCAATTTGACGATTTGTTTTTTCTATTTTGCAATTTGCAATTTGCAATTATTTTATAGAGCTTGTCATGGAAAACATCGGCTGGAGCATTGATAAAGCAAAAAATCCAACTACCCCGCCAACTAAGATAAGCAACATTGGCTCAATAAGAGAGGCCAATTTTTGCGTGCCCGAGGCCACTTCTTCCTCGTAAAAATCAGCTAATTTTTTAAGAACTTCGGGCGTTTCACCGGTTTCTTCGCCAACTTCTATCATATGAAAAACAGTAATCGCGTAAAGATTGGCATAACCGGACATAACTTGCGATAATTTCGCGCCTTTTTCTATGGCTAAAGAGGCCTCTTTAAGCGATTTCTTAAAATAAAAGTTGCGCAAAGAACCGCTAGCCACCTCCAAAGCCCTGACAATCGGCACGCCTGCTTCTAATAAAGAACTTAAAGTTCTTAAAACCAAAGCCATATTGGCGGTTTTGGTTATTTTACCGATAACTGGCATTTTCAAAAAAATAATTGATTTAAAACGGCCGCCTTTTTTAGCTCGGCTCAATAAAAAACCGGCAATTAGTAAGAAAACAAACGCCAACAAAGCAAACGGCCAATGTTTAGTTAAAAAATCGGCAAAACTGAAAATAATTTTAGTGGTTAAAGGCAGGGCTACGTTCATATCTGTGAAGGTCTCTTTAAGTTTGGGCACCGCGAAAATAAACATAAAAATACCGATAACAAAAGCCATACATAATACAACCGCCGGATAAACCATTGCCGAACTAATGCTGGCTTTGAGCTTATGCTCTTTTTCCATTTGCAGAGCCAAAATTTGCAAAGCATCTTCTATCTTACCGGTTTCTTCGCCAATTTTTAGGGTCTCCTGATAAACAACGGGAAAAACCGAAGGATGAGCTAATAAACAATTAGAAAGCGACTCGCCCTTAGTAATGTCTTCAGAGAGATGCGTGAGAACCCTCTTGAATTTACCATTCTTAACCTGCTGCGAAAGAATGTTCAGAGCCCGGGGCAAGGAGACGCCGGTTTTAACCATTATTTGCAAATTTCTGGTAAAAAACAGCTTTTCAGTAATTGGCACGCCAAAAAGATTGTCAAAAAAAGCGCTCAACAATGTCCAAACAGATTTTTTGTTGCCAATATTAGTCAAATTGGCGACTAATAAAAAATAGCCCTTTTGACGTAAGGCATTGGCTAATCCAGCTTGATTTTGGGCCTCCATTATCCCGCTTTCCTCGTTGCCCTGCAAATTTTTTGCTTTATAGCTATATTGAGGCATGTTAGAAATTCTTAAAAAACAAATTGATTTTGACGAATGGCGAGACCGTTATTTGGCACAGTGAAATTTTCAATAAATGACTTCGCAAATGACTTATAGTTATTTTGATAATCGCGGCTTGTATGAGAAATATAAAAATTCATCTCATCCGAATTCAAGATACTGGCTAACCAGTTTAAATCATCAGTATATTTAATACAATAACCTGCGTAAAAAGTATAATCCTCTTTTTCCCAAACGATAAAGTTAGGGGTTTTATTTATCGGCGAAGTTAAAATCTTTCTACCAAACGAAGTGTCTAACCCCTGAGAGCGGCCAAAAGCGTACCAGGTAACTGGGTTTGGTTTTCCTTTGTCTCGCGCTAACAAAATATCTTTAATTGTTAAAAAATATTTGTAAGATAAAGGGTATTGTTGTGTTAATTTTGCTTCCGGAATAATAAAATGCCGACCATTTATTTTTTCATAAGGAAAAATAACAAAGCGGTTTTGGTTTTCTCCGGCATTCTTTAAAACAGACGCCTTGATAATCGGTTTTAAAATTTTTTTCTCTATTGTGAACTCTCGCCCATCTTTTAGGCGAATAATCGCCTTGTCTCCGTTAAAAATCGGATTTTGAAAAATATAATAATTATCAGCCAAGGTTGTTATGCCGACATGAATTTGGGCTATCTGGCCTAATGGCACGCCCCGTTCTCTAATAAGTTGCAACTTCTGAGATGTTTCGTTAGATGTTAAAACCCAATTATTTATATCTAATTCTTTAACTTTAATTTCATCAATAAATTCAATATTTTTGCCATTGCTTTTATACAAATAAAAAAAATCTTTGAAGTGATATTTATCCAAAATCGTAATTAAAGAATAGGTTGTAACATTGTCAAAAATTTGGTGGTGCTCAAAATCAATTAAGGTTTTTAACATATTCGAGTTTCTTAAAAACCACCGCAAATTTTCGCCAGCTTTTGTTTTTAAAAAAGTATTTGGGGTAATATAACCCAATTTTCCTATTTTACTTAAAAGATGAACTCCTAACTCAAAAAAAGCGATAAAAATATCAGTGGAACCATTTTGGCAAAATCGCCAGCCCTGTTGGATTTTTTCTCGCTTTTCTTTCTCCAAGTGTTGGATTCTAACATAGGGCGGATTGCCTACGACAAAATCAAATTTTTTAAAAAAATGCAAAACAAATTCCTTATCTAAACTATCGCCTTGATAAATTTGCCACTGAACATTGTTAATGTTATATTTCTCCGCGACCTGGTCTAATCTATTTTTACACTTTGCAACCGCTTTTTTGTCAATATCAAAACCAACAACATTTTTTTCTAAAAGCTGTTTAACACAACTTTTGTCTAATTTTTTCCGTAATCCACCGCTGATTATTCGTTTTGCTGCCATTGTTAAAAAAGCGCCGTCTCCGCAAGCAGGGTCTACCACAGTTGCCCGATACGAACTTTCTACAAAGCCAACGAAATCCAAAATCGTTTCAACAATCCACTCGGGTGTATAAACAACGCCATTGGCTTTTTCCAAAGATATTTTTTTTAACCCTTGATTTTGCATAAAGCCACTATTTTTTGAATAAAACCTTCCACTGAAATTTTTTTTAGCAATACTTCTTTAATAGGCAACGATAAATTAAACTTTTCCAAATCAAGGAAAAAAGCATTTTCTTTTTCGTCAAAATCAATTGTTGTAATGCCTAAAACATCTGGTTTATGAGGAAAATCAATATCTTGGAATAGTTTAACATATTTTGCCAAATCATTTTCGTTTAAAATTTCAATTCTTTGGGTTTTTCCTCGCAAGCTTCCCTTATTTTTATCAAAATATGGCGTATGCCCTCGCAAAACCAAAAAATGAGCAAAGCCAATGTTAATTCGCCGTATGTTTGCGGTTTCGCCAAGTAATTGTTCAAAATAATTATTGACATTCTGCTTATAATTAGAAGTAACGAACTTAAAACTAACAGTTACAATGACTACCTTATCTTTTAATACTGCCACATCTAATTTTTTGGGATAATATCTACCTTCAACTTTGATTTCTCCGCCGCTTCCTAATCTCCTTATTGTGTAATTTTTACCAAGCTTTTTACCAATAATATTCGCTAACCAACTATGGATGGGAATCAACTTTTTATTGCTGCGAGCGCCATATTTGTTATAGGCACGAAACGTTTCTGAAATTGCTTTTAAAAATTCTTGTTTTATGTTTTCCATAATGTTTTCGTTTTTATTATCACTCTGTAACTACCCTTAAAACCTCTTCAAGGGTTGTTATGCCTTGAGCCGCTTTTATAAAACCGTCTTCAATCATTAATTTCATACCTTGTTTTTGGCCGGCCCCTTGAATCTGGTCAGAAATCGCACCTTTTTGAATAAGCTCTTTTATTGTTTCAGTGACATTTAAAATTTCATAGATGCCAATCCGACCCTGGTAACCATCCGGGGATTTCTTGCCGGGCTTGGCGCGATAAAAAGGCACATCCTCAAGCCGCTCTTTTTCTTTAATGATTTTTTCCTTTTTTAAAAGGCAAAGGAGACGTTGTAAGTCGTAATTGCGCGATAAATCATTAATGTCTGCTTCGTTGAGAAAATATTTTTCCTTGTCCTCGCTTAATTTGCGCACTAAACGTTGCGCGATAATCACATTTAAAGTGGAGGCAAGCAAAAATGGCTCAATCTTCATATCAATCAACCGGGGTATAGCGCCGGCCGCGGAATTGGTGTGTAAAGTTGAAAGCACTAAATGCCCTGTTAAGGCCGCGTTAATTGCCAAGGCCGCGGTTTCGTTGTCGCGGATTTCGCCTACCATAATAATGTCCGGGTCTTGACGTAAAAGAGTTCTTAACCCGTTAGCAAAGGTAAGTCCAATTTTAGAATTTATCTGGGTTTGATTAACCCGATGCATACAATATTCAATAGGATCCTCAACAGTAGAAATGTTCACCTCGGGCGTATTCAGAATCTCCATCATAGAATATAAAGTAGTGGTTTTGCCTGAGCCAGTGGGCCCGGTTACTAAAATCATGCCCAATGGTTTGCGCAAAGCCCGTTCAACACTCTCTAATGCCTGTTCGCGAAAACCCAAGGATTCTAAAGAATAACCTTTGGCATTCTCAGATAAAAGCCGCATAACCACTTTCTCGCCGGATAACACCGGCAGAACAGACACCCGCACCGAATAACGAAACTCGCTGGTTTCAATTTTAAACCGGCCGTCTTGCGGCAAACGGTGTTCGTCTAACTTTAAATTGCTCAAAACCTTAATACGGGCCACCAGTCCTGACTTCACAGATAAAGGCAGGGTCATTGCGTCTCTTAAAATACCGTCAATGCGGTATCTTATCAAAACGTCTTTTTCCGTGGGTTCAATGTGAATATCCGATGCGGACTGCAAAATAGCATGCTTTATTAAGGTATCAACAATTCTGATAACCGGCAAATCCTGGGCCTGCCGCTCCAATTCCTTTCGGCTTTCAGCTGTTTCTTCTTCGCCGCCTTCAGGAATGTTCCGTAATTCTTCGGCTGATTTTTCAATAATATCGCCAAATTCCACCTGCAAGCTCTGTTGATATTGATTGAGCGCATTTCTAATACTCTGAACAGTGGTTAGACGCGGCAAAATTTTTAATTTAGCTTTTTTAGCGACAAATTCAATGGTCTTTAAGTCCTCGGGGTCAAGCATGGCAACCTCTAACGCCCGGCCGCTTTTTTTAAAGACAATAATATTGTGACTGCGCGCCACGGGTTCGGGAATAATTCTCAAAAGATTAGGGTCAATGGTTTCTTTTTCTAAATTAATAAAAGGAATGCCTAAAATATAGGCCTTAAGCCGCGCCAAATCGTCTGGAGAAATAATCTGGTTTTGCACCAAAACGTCCTCAATCGTTTTGCCAGTTTGTTGTGCAGTTTGCCGGACCGCTTCAAATTGCTCTTGAGTGAGTAATCCCGCGTCAAATAAAAATGCCTTAAGTTGTTGCTGTTCAATAACCATAAACCATAAAATTACTCTCTAAAAGCCTGCTTCACTTTCATTAAGATTTCATCCAAGGTATAATTGGCTTTCACCAAATAAGTGTCAGCGCCGGCTGAGAGAGCCCTTTCAACATCTTTCAGGGCTTCTAAATTGGTAAAAACAATCACCGGTAAGTCATTGGTCTCTGGATTTTTTTTTAATTCCGCTAAAACCTCAAAGCCGGTTTTTCTGGGTATAATCAAGTCCAGCAAAATAAGGTCGGGCTTCTCGGTTTGAGCAAGCCGCAGACCGATTTCACCGTCAAGCGCTTGCAAAACATCGTAGCCGGCTGATTTTAAAGTATCGCTTATGGTTTTTTGCAAAGAGGCCTCGTCTTCAATGAACAAAATTTTTTTAGGCATATAAGTTTTATAATTTTTTTATAATTGGTAAAGTAAAATAAAAAGTCGTTCCTTTGCCTTCAGTTGATTCAAACCAAATTTTCCCGCCCAAAAGTTTAACGAATTTTTTAACAATATGCAGTCCTAATCCCGAACCATCGGTTTGCTTTCCAAGAGCATTGGTTGAACGAAAAAACTTTTCAAAGATAAATTTTTGTTCGTCCTTAGGGATTCCCACGCCCTGGTCTTTAATGGCGAAAAAAATCCTGTTTTTCTTCTGTTGAAGAGTTATGTCTATCTGGCCGCCGCCTCGGCTGTAGCGAATGGCATTATCTAAAAGGTTGCTCACCACTTGTTCTAACCAAAAAGGGTCAGCTAAAACCTTTCCCAGTTCGGGCTGAATTGCCAAAATAATCCGCGCTTTTGATGCCTCAGTAAACGACTTGTTTTTGGTTATTAAATTAGTGGTAATCTGCTCCAAAGAGACCTCTTTTTTCTCTAAGGGAAAATTGCCGCTTTCTAACTTGGAAATCATTAATAAACTGTCGACCAAATCACCCATACGTTTTGTGTTTTCCTGCAAAATTGTAAAATACTCCTTTGGGTCGGTTTTAACCTGACTGGAGCGGCCAGACAATAAAAAATCTAAAGAAAATCTTAAATTAGTCAAAGGCGCTCTTAGTTGATGCGAAATAACGGCTATAAATTCAGTTTTCATGCGCGAGGCCTCAGCTAACCGCTCAAAGCTATTAGTGATAATAAAACTCAAAATCATCAGCACAGCTCCAACCGCTAAAACAATTAAATTAACAATGAAAGGGTCGCTAATTTTAGAGTTTGCCAAAAGCCAAGTAGCTATGATGGCAACCAAAATCACCATGCCCATTATGACAAAAAGAAATTGAGGGCATTGCCAAATAGGAACCCCGTATTTGCGGCAAGAATAAAGCGGATTAATATATCTTGCGATGCTTCTTTGTTCAGGCATATTTTTACATTATAACACAAAATAAAAAATAGTCAGTCAACGGTTGTTGATAATTCCGTTAAAATCAGCTAAATTTAATTAAACATATCTAAATATATCGGAGTGTAGTGTAACGGCAGCACGAGTCTTTTGGGAAGATTTAGTCTGGGTTCAAATCCCAGCACTCCGAATTTTATTGGTACGGGGCTGAATGAAGATTTAGTCTGGGTTCGCCCTATCATTCGATAGAGCGCTCCGTCGTATAACGGGGCGAGTCCCAGTGCCCCGACCAGATTAAACTTTCTGAAAATTTAGGCCCGTTGTTAGCGAAACAACATTGAAAGCGATTTGTTTAATTCGCCCTCAAAAACTCCGTATCAGGAATATGTCTTTATGAAAGACGAAAAAATGCTCAAGGCGCTGGAAATTGATTACGAGAAAAACAAAGTCAAAGTAGATTTAGACAAACTCTACCCAAACATAGACATTGCTGAAACGTTATCTAACCTTACCGGCAAATGGATAAAGAAAATCAGCGACAACGAAGTTGAATTTGAAGACGGAACAAAGATAAATACCAAAGATTTAGATTATAAATTCATTAAGCCCTTGATTTGGTGGGAATAAAAAATATGGAAAATAAAATAGCTATTTTTAAAGGCAAAAAGATTAGGAAAACTCTTCATAATAATGAATGGTGGTTTGTTATCAATGATGTTATTTCGGCTCTTACTGATTCTAATGATCCTGCGCAATACTTTAAGAGGTTAAAGCAAAGAGACGAAGAGCTTGCTAAATTAACTGACAAAGGGGGGGTACAATTTGTACCACCCCTCATGCTTGAAATTGATACTGCTGGCGGCATACAAAAAATGTATTGTTGGAATACAGAAGGAATTTTTAGACTTATTCAGTCAATACCATCTCCCAAAGCCGAGCCGTTCAAGCGCTGGCTAGCAAAAGTCGGTTATGAACGAGTGCAGGAGATTGAAAATCCTGAATTAGCTACTAAACGGACAAGAATGCTTTATAAACTTAAAGGTTATTCTAACGACTGGATTGAAAAGAGGATGCGCGGCATCGCTATCCGTGAAGAATTGACTGATGAGTGGCAACAACGAGGAGCAAAAGAACAAAGAGACTATAAAATTTTAACAGCGGAAATCTCCAAAGCAACTTTTGGTATAACTCCAAGTCAGTATAAAAAACTTAAAAAATTAAAAAGAGAAAATTTACGAGACCATATGGACGATCTTGAATTAATCTTTACAATGTTAGGAGAAAGAGCTACAACAGAAATTCATCGCAATGAAGATTCGCAAGGAATACCAAAATTAAAATCAGATGCTATAACAGGTGGTGATATTGCCGGCGGTGCAAGAAGAAAATTAGAAAAACGACTAGGTCATTCAATCGTCTCAAAAGAAAATTATTTAAGGGAACCCGAAAGCCGAAAAAAATTAAAGTAAACTATGTCTAAACTCTATTTACAAAATATCGTAGATGATATTTCTTTTGAAAACTTGCCGGCAAAGTGGTCGGGGTTTGATTTTACGAGGTTTTCAAAAGACAAAACACTAAAGTATTTTAACGCGGGTGTAGTTTAATGGTAAAATCTCTTCCTTCCAAGAAGATGACGGCGGTCCGATTCCGCTCACCCGCTCCAATAAAATGAAAATAAATTACCTCTTTTTTGAAAAAATCAGGCCCGCTCTGGTCGGATTAAAACAAAAATCCCTGAAATAAATCGCGGGATTTTTGTTTTGAAAAATTTTAGGACGTCCTAAAATTTCTATCTAACAACGTCTTTCCGAATTATTTTTCGTCTTTTTTTACTTCTTGCTTCTCTCGCTTATTAGTTTGCTCGTTCCATCGGTCAATACCAAAATCCTTAATTTCCTTTAATAAATCAAGTTCAATTTCCTTTTTTTGGTTTCGATTTTCATTATAATAAGATTGAACACACATATTTATTTTTGATTAATTTGATAATTTAATTCTTTGGGCGTGACTATCTCTGTTACAAAAAAATTTTTTGAAATATTAAAATCTCTAAAAAGTTTCCGTCTGGTCGGATGAGCCAAATGTTGGATATTCCAAGTCAAAAGGTAATCTATTTTATGAATAGTGGCTACGGCCAGATGAATAGCGTCGGCTGAATATCTTTGAGGAATCATGCCTTCTTTTACATATTGCTCTGCCAATTTAATCACCGCTTCATTTATCTCAACTCTTTTAATATCTCCGATAAGATTGATGAGTTCTTTTTTAGATTCTTCATCGGGTATGGCCGACAACTCCCTGATAACAGCCAAAGATATTATCGGCTCAAAATCTTTCAAACTGTTATTCCAAAAGAAAACAGTGTCAACTTTTCTTTCTGATGACTGATTCTTAAAATCAAAAAAGAAATTGGGGATAGTTGTTTCAATATAAATTGTTTGTTTTCTCTCGTTCATTAATTTTATCTTAACATGAAAAGAATAAAAAATCAATTTGTAAAACAGAGAATTTTGCTTCAACTCAGCTATATTGCCCTTCGCAACGGAACTCCAAAACAAAAATCCCTGAAATAAGTCGCGGGATTTTTGTTTTGAAAAATTTTAGGACGTCCTAAAATTTCTATCTAACAGCGTCTTTCAGGGACTTCCCAGCTTTGAAGCGGGGAACTTTCTTGGCCGCTATTTTAATGGCAGCTCCGGTTTGAGGATTCCTGCCCATTCTGGCAGCTCTTTTTGAAACAGTAAAAGTGCCGAAGCCTGTTAAAACAACATCCTTACCCGCCTTCAAACTCTTGGTTATTTCATCAATAACCGCATCCAAAGCAGTGCCAGCGCACTTTTTAGTGCACTCGGTTGCTTTGACTATTGCTTCAAGCAAATTCTCTTTAGTAATTTTGCTCATATTAAAAATTTTTAAACCATCTCATCAAACGACCTTTATCCGTAGAATCAAAATTTTCTACAGAGCTTTAATTTATAACATTATACCAGCAAATACGCAGAAAAAGCAACACCAAGTGGGAAAATTCGAAATCCGAAGCACGAAATCCGAAACAATATCAAAATTCTAAACAATTTTGAATTTAGAATTTTAAAGATTAGAATTTGTTTCGGATTTAGGATTTCGGATTTCGTGCTTTTATTACCTCGCATATTCTATCACCCTTGTTTCTCTAATCACATTGACTTTTATCTCGCCCGGATAGTTAAGCTCTCTTTGAATTTTATCAGCAATATCTCGGGCTAATTTATATGCCTCTAAATCACCCACCTCCTCTGGTTTAACAAAAACCCGAATTTCCCGGCCTGCCTGAACAGCATAAGCCGAGCCAACGCCTGAAAAACCCAAGGTTAAATCCTCTAACTCTTTCAATCGCAAGATATAATTCTCGGCCGTGTCTTTTCTTGCTCCGGGTCGGGCGCCGGAAATCTGGTCAGCCACTTTAACCAATATCGCCTCCATAATCTCAGCCGGATATTCTTCGTGGTGGGCCTTCATAGCCGTTATCACCTCGGGTTCTTGCTTGAACTTTTCTAAAATTTTAATGCCGATGTCAACATGCGAACCCTGAATTTGGTGGTCAACCGCTTTGCCAATATCGTGCAAAAGCCCGGCTTTTCTGGCCAACTTAGCGTCTAAACCCAATTCTTCAGCTAAACTAGCGGCCAAATGCGCCACTTCAATAGAGTGCAATAGAACATTCTGGCCATAACTTGTGCGAAAATGCAATCGGCCCAGTAACTGCACGATTTTAGCTGGCAAACCCAGAACAGCCGCGTCCAAAACAGCTCTTTCGCCATATTCCTGCACCTGCTCCTCAATATCTTCTTTTGCTTTGCTAATAACCTCTTCAATGCGAGCCGGTTGTATCCGGCCGTCTTTAATCAAACGTTCCAAGGCCAACTTGGCAATGTGTCGGCGCAAAGGATTAAAACCGGAAATAATCACGGTCTCGGGCGTTTCATCAACAATCACATCAACCCCGGCCAATTTCTCAAATGTCTTAATGTTGCGGCCTTCCTTGCCGATAATCCGACCCTTTACCTCGTCTGAAGGAATGCTCACCGTGGAAGTGGTTATTTCCTGCGCCTGGCTCAAGCCATATTTTTGAATAACTGAAAGCAAAATTTCTTTAGCCAAAGTTCTAAAACGTTCCTCGCCTTCTTGTTTAAGTTTTTGCATTCTTTCCATTAGTTCGGCCTGGCATTTTTCTTCCACACTGCGTAACAGTAATTCCCGGGCCTGTTTTTCTGATAGTTGAGAAACGTTCTCTAGCCGCTTTTGCACCTCTTCTTTTAACTGAATTATTTTTTCTTTGACTCCTTTTAGTTTTTCCAGCTTGCTTTCAAAGTCCTGCTCTTTTTGTTCAAAAGCAGATATTTTATCATCTAAAATTTGTTCTCTTTTTAAAAGAACTTGCTCTGTTTTAAGCAGTTCTTTTCTTCGTTCTTCTCGTTCCTGCTGGGCCTCGCTGATAATATTCCTAACTTTTTGTTTCGCATTAGTAATTAATTCCTCGGTTTCTTGTTTGGTCTGAGCGACTTTTTTCTGAAGTTTGGCTTCAATGGTGCCTTTTCTTTTTTTAACAATTGACTGGCGCACATAATAACCGATTATTGCGCCCAAGGCCAAAGCAATCGTATTGATAAAAACAAAAAATAATAGCTGCATAATAATCCAATGCTCTATTGAAAATTTTCTTTTTCATTAACCAAAAAATCCGGCCCAATTTCCGGCCTATGTTATAGAAAAATCTTTTCAATGAAACACAAAAATTCCAATAAAACAAACTGATAATCATAATTTGCATTTATTCTAACAAAAAAGCTCCACTGTTTCAAGGGGAGCAAGCACGAGAAGCACGAAATATGAAACAAATTCTAAATCCGAAACAATATCAAAATTCAAATATCAAAATTCTAAACGATTTAGGACTTACGGGTTTGTCCCAAAATTGTCATTCCGAGGCGGAGTCAAAGAATCTGACGGAGATAGCCGTCATCTCTTCGAGCCTAAGGTCTCAGAGCCGAAGGCCTGAGGGTAATCCCAAAGAATCAATGGTTGAAACCCTTCGGCTATCGCCTCAGGGCGACACTACGTGTCGGATTCTTCGCCTGCTGGCTCAGAATGACAAATAAACCCGTAAGTCCTACGATTTTGAATTTTGAATTTTAAAGATTAGGATTTGTTTCGGATTTCGGATTTCGTGCTTGGTGCTTTGTTTAAGGTGCTATTTCTTTCCACTTGGGCAATGGCTTGGTGATACTTATGGCTTTAGTAATAGTGCAAGAGCCAATATCATCAGTAATGTTTAAAGAAACATCCATGGCTCCGCCGCTGGTAAACTTAACCATGGGATTTTCCGAATCAGCCGCGCTGTCCTCAGCAAATTCTGTGCCTTCGGGAAAATCCCAGACAAAGGTCTTGTCATGACAAGAAGGAGGAGGAATAGAGCCATCAGCATCATAGCAAACACTATTATCCTCTTCGCAAAGACCTCCTTCTTGCACAGCGCAAAATTGCACAAACTCGTTTTTAGTGATTTTCTGGGCAATTGTGGTAAAGTCCGGCTCAGGAAATTCGTGAACAGGCGTGGCAAAAGAAACGACTTCGCTCCAGTCCGACCAACTCGCGTGTTCGTCAGCCACTTTCACCCTCCAATAATAAGTTGTGTCATAAAGAAGAGAAATTATTGGCGCGTATGATTGAGAATCATGCGGGGGGTCTAAATCACAAGTACCGGTCTCAGCAGTAGGACAACTATCGTTTAACGGGCTAGACATTTCCTTGTCATCATCTATTTGCACTTGATAACCATATTGCTTGTCGCCGTCTAAATCAATGAAGTTCCAATTTAAAGTAAGATGCGGCGGAGGAGTGCAATAATCGCCCTGATTAGCTTCTAAATCCTCGGCACTTGGCGCGCGATTAAAATCAAAGGTAGTTGCCACATTATAATTAGACCCGGCAAAACTCAGCCAACCAATAACATCACTGCCCCAGGCATAACCGGAAAAATCACGGTTGACAATATCAATAGAAACACCATCTAATTTAATCCAACCGTCCCAGCCGCCGGTATATGACAAAGCCCTTGCCCAGCCGGAAACCTTGCCATCGTCATTAACTTTTGCTGAGTAATTAGGTGGTTTAGGATAGGGTCCATCTGGCGCAAAGTCAATCCAGCCAATACTTTCGGACCAGGCATACCCGGAAAAAGAACCGTCGGCGGGATTTATATTAACGCCATAATCAGCAGAAACCGCGCCATCCGGACATTGAGGATAATTGCCAGTATCAGTTATACCATTTTCATCTGAATCGCAATTAGTTGAATTAAAACTCACCCAGCCGATATTCTCCGACCAAGCCCAACCAGAAACATTTTGGTCTGTGCCGGCTTTTACATCACCTATTTTTGTTAACAGGAAAAAAGAGAAAAAACCTGCTCCAAGCAAAGCAAAAAGACAAAAAACAACGAATAAGATTTTGTTGTTAGACATAATGATCATCGTTGTCGTTAGCGGTATGGCGGCCCCTTGTAAGTATTCTGAAAAACATCTAAGTCCCGAAAACTTTTGATTGGTCTATAATCTTCCATACTTTTACCGAAACCAAATGACGACAACGATACGGGCTGCTACACCGACACCG
>Ga0066637_10001165_pt1 | contig 16807 bp, 15 predicted proteins | sample CryGeyCG2014_020_FD_62737 | JGI IMG/M metagenome (GOLD analysis project Ga0066637, IMG submission 62737) | Groundwater microbial communities from aquifer - Crystal Geyser CG08_land_8/20/14_0.20 | ecosystem: Environmental > Aquatic > Deep subsurface > Groundwater | place: USA: Utah: Grand County...
AAAGAACACGTGCCGGCAGACCTGGGGCGGCTGCTGGGGCTGGACCGGGCGCCGGAGGTTAAGACATTGCGGCGCAAGCTTACGGATTTGGCGGAATTGCAAAAGGCGGAACTTTTTGGGCGCAAGCTGGCGCAGGTGCGTGTCGCCCGGCGTGGGAGGATGATAGGCTTCCTTTATACAGATGGGCACGTGAGGGTCTACAGCGGCAAAAGGCGCATACCGAAGACATATTCCACCCGGATGCGTATGGCGCTGCCGGCGACGACGGATTATTGGGTAAACGACAAAGCGGGAGCCCCTGTTTTTGTTGTGACGGCGGAGTTCAACGAAGCGCTCACGGTGATGCTGCCGAAGATTCTGGAGGAGGTGCGCCGTCTGGTGGGCAAGAGAAGGGTGACCATGGTATTCGACCGCGGCGGCTGGAGCCCGAAACTTTTCCTAAAATTTATCCGGGCGGGCTTCGACATCCTGACTTATCGCAAAGGGAAATGGCGCGAGATTGCGCGTAAGCAATTTGTCACTTGCGCCAAAAGGATTAATGCTATGTCAGGAGGTCTGAAATCCGGACAGGCCCCGCCCGCCCGCCGCAGATGACCTTGAAGCAGTACGCATGGCCATGGAAGATCCGGGAATCGGCAAGGAAGCTGCAGGGAACATGAGAGCGGCGGGACCCTTCAGGGCTGACGCGGGGCCGGCGCGGCGGGACGCGCGTTCAGCCGGTAGAGCGCGTGCTTCAAACCCGTCGGCGGATACAGCTCGTCACGGATATAAGAAAACCCCAGCTTCCCCACCAGGGCGCGGGAGGCCTGGTTGCCCGGGTGATGCCCGGCTAACAGGGTCCTCGCCTTCAGCGTTTCAAAACCGTAAGCTATGACCGCGCGGGACGCCTCCGCCGCGTAGCCTTTATGCTGAAAGCCCGTCTTTAGATAGCAGCCCAGCTCGTAGTATTCCGGCTGCTGCCTGGACTTGAGCCCGCAACAACCCATGAACTCCGCGGTGGAGAGCAGGAACAGCGGCCAGTACTGTATACCGCGGGCGTTCTGCGAGGAGATCTGGGCGGCCAGCGCGGCGCGCACCTGCTCGCGCGTAAAAGGCCCGCCAACGAATTTAGTGAGCTCGGGGTCGCCAAATACCTCCCACGCCCTCTCCTGGTCCGCCTCGCTCCAGCGGCTGAAGCCAATGCGCTCGCTTTTCAAAAAGTAATCAGCCATGCACATATTGTATATTTTTCCTGCCGTGCGCCGCAGTTCTTTGATCTTTGCGGGATAGCAGGTCAGTTCCCGGGCGAGGGCGGGTCTATGTTCCCCGCCGCTGAAAGGCCGGCCGGGGTAATGAGGAACAAGACGAGGATCGCTATCCTTAATGGATCACTCCGAAAAATAGCGCCCGGCGCCTTTTCGCGTCAGTTATCTACCGTCGTTATGGCTTCTATTATGTTCCAGTCCACGAAGGCGGTCTTGCCCTGGCCCCTGTTAACTACCAGGCATTCCTCGGTGTCTGAGACCGACTCCGCCCTGAGAGCGCCGGCCGGAACAGCCGACCTGATCACGATCACGAATTGCTTGTCCTTGATCGAGTAGGTCGGCTCCCCTTCCCGGGACCTCTCGTCGACCGGATTCAAGACGAAGCGTTTCTTAAACAAATTCTGCCATGCGGTCCTGTCCATATTAATACCCCCCGGAAGCGATAGTTACTTGTTCCATTAACACATGGTACCTTTTATGCGGCACCTTTGCACAAATCGCTATTGCGTCCGTAGGCGGGCCGCTTCGGCTTTAAAAGATCCGCGTGGCCATTCAGCGCCCCGCTCTACCAGCTTAAGGCCCACAGGAAATACGGCCTAATGGCCCATACGGCAGGGCCGCACAATTAATACAATTCAAGGGTACAGGGAGGCTCAATGCTTAAAGGTTTAACTGCGGTATTATCTTTCTTCGTTTTAGCGGTACCGTCATTTTCGCAGTCGTTCGATCTGGAAACATACACGACCGGCAATATCCCGGGCTCCCATGCGGCCATGCCGCACGCCCCGTCGCCGGTGACGCCTCCCGGAGCGACGATAGCCGAATACTCCACTGACGAGGTCTTCTCCTTCGGGAGCCAGGCCAAGCCCGCCATGGACGCGCGGATAAACGCGCTCAGGGCGGCCGGCATAACCACGCTGGGCGGCCGCGTGGTGGAAAAGGACCGCGGCTACAGCTTTGTTATAGAATACCTGCCCACCGTAAAGGGCAATACCGCCATGCCCCCTGCCGTGCTGGTGGAGAACTATAAGAACGGGGCCTCCTACTGGGTAGAGCGCGAAGCGCAAGCTGCGATGAAGTCCTGCGCGGATAATTTCCGCGCCGCCAAGCTGACCGTGCTGGATTCCTATGTTTATGATGTCGGCAGCGACAACGCCTTTGCCGTGGATTTCCTGGTCAGGAACATGCTGCGCCCGACGCAGGAGTACGCGGTGAAGTTCGAGCGATACACCGGCGGCCGGTTTACTTTTGAAAGCCAGGCGGAGAAGGCCATTCCCTCGTATCTCGCCATGTTCCGGCAGGCCGGCGTGCCTGCCATACGGGGCAAGGCCGTGCAGCGCCCTGACGGCGATCATTCGGTGCAGGTGGAGTTCGCGGTTAAAACCAACAGGTACGGCCGCCGCCCGCAGTACTCGGTCAACCGCTATAACTCAAGGGAGATCTTCACTTTTGAAAAGGACGCGCTGGCCGCGTCCAGTGCCGCCCTCCCGGTTTTCTCCAGGGCCGGCGTTTCGCCGCTCTCCTCCGTGGCGCGGCCCGAAGGGCGCGATTATTCCTATGGCGTGGACTTCCTTGTCGGTAATATCTACCAGGCGGGCGGGGTCGTTCCTTCTGCCGCGGTGCAGACTTACCAGTCTCCCGAAACCTTTACGTTCGAGAGCGAGGCCAGGAAAGCCCTGACGGACAAGGTCGCCGTTTTCAACACCGCCGGCCTGCCGGTTGTCGGCTCTGCCGTCAGCGGACAGATCCGCGATTACACTTATACGATAGACTACGTGGCCAAGGCCGGCCAGAACGGCCCGGCGCCGCATCCTTACTGAGCGCCTACGCTTCCTTAGCCCGGGTCCCGCGCCCCGGGCCTGCTCATGTTGCCGGCCGCCGCTGGATTTCGTACTATTTTCCTATGCTTGAAAACATCCCCCCGCAGTATGTCTGGATAGTCGTGGGCCTGGTAATAATGAGCATGGAACTTTTCCTGCCCGGCTTCATACTTTGTTTCTTCGGCCTCGGCGCCGTCCTCACCGGCCTGCTGCTGATCTTCATCCCCATGGGCGTCAACACCCAGCTGGTCCTGTTCTCCGTCCTCTCCATCCTGTCGCTGGTTTCTTTCAGGCGCTGCGCCCAGGGCTATTTCACCGGGCGGGTCTCCGGCAAGAACCCGTCCGGCAGGCCCCTGGAGGTCCACGCCGGCGAGACCGCTATAGTTGTGGAGGACATAATCCCCAACTCCCCGCGCGGCAAGGTGGAATTCCACGGCAGTTTCTGGAACGCCGACTCCGACGTGGAGATAGTGAAGGGCGCGAAAGTCACCATAGTGGAGCGCCGCGATCTCACTTTTAAAGTAAAACCCTAGAGAAGCCAGCCAAGGAGAAAAATATGGAACCAGTTTCTGTTTTCCCGGCCGCGACCGTAGTTATTTCGATCGGCATAATATTCATCATGGTGGTCCTGGCTAATTCCGCCAGGATAGTTCCGCACAGGACCGTTTTTATAATAGAGCGGCTCGGCAAGTATTACGCCACGCTGGAGGCCGGCTTCCACATCCTGATCCCGTTCGTGGACAAGGTGGCCTACCGGCACAGCATGAAGGAGATGGTGATGGACGTGCCGCCGCAGGTCTGTATCACAAAGGATAATATTTCCGTGGAAGTGGACGGCATCATCTACCTGCAGGTGGTGGACCCGGTCAAGGCTTCCTACGGCGTGACCAACTATGAGTTCGCCACCACCCAGCTTGCGCAGACTACCATGAGGAGCGAGATAGGCAAGATAGAGCTTGACCGCACGTTCGAGGACCGGGAAAAGATCAATATGGAGATCGTGGCCGCCGTGGACAAAGCCTCCCTCCCGTGGGGAATAAAGATAACCCGCCATGAGATAAAGAACATACTCCCCCCGGACAGCATAAAGGGCGCGATGGAAAAGCAGATGCGGGCCGAGCGCGAAAAGCGCGCCATCATAGCGGAATCAGAGGGCGACAAGCAGGCTAAGATCAACCGCGCCGACGGTGAGAAGCAGCAGACCATAGCCCTCTCCGAGGGCGAGAAGATGAAGCGCATCAACGAGGCGGAAGGCCGCGGCCAGGAAATTGAGCGCGTTGCTTTCGCGACGGCAAAAGGTATACGCGAGATAGCCAATGCCATCAGCGACAAAGGCGGGGAAGACGCTGTAAACCTGAGGATAGCCGAGCAGTACCTGCAGGAATTCGGCAAGCTGGCGAAAACGAACAACACTATGATAATCCCGTCGGAACTGGGTAATGTGGCCGGCATGGTGGGTGCGATAGGCAAAGTGCTCACCGCCACCCGCGCGCAGGCGCAGGCGGCCGCGCCGGCCGCCAGGCCCTCCGGACAGCAGTACCCTCCGCTGCAGCGCCCGCCCCATCAGCGCCCCCCTTCACAGGCTTAAGCAGGGGACGTCGATCCCTCGATTCCTATTGCGGGGTGGTTGCTTTAAGAGCCAGTTGCGGGGCGGATCTGTTTGGGTGAGGCACGTGAAAATTAGGAATCAATTCATCAGCGTCCCCTGGTCCCCCTGAGGTTTTCAAAAATTTTATAGAATGTTACTGTGCCTGTGAATAACATGGATAAGAAAAACGAACCGGACCTTCTCAAGCAGATGTCCAGCGCGGTCAGTCACGAAATACGCAATCCCCTGGCTATCATTTCCAACTCGCTTTATTTCATAAAGACCAAGCTGGGCGCCGGCGGGGCGGCTCTCGACCCGAAGGTCGCCAAGCACATAGGGATAGTAGAGGGCGAGGTAAAGCACAGCAATGACGTTATAGAGGAGATGCTCGCTTTCTGCCGCACCAGGGAATTGAAGTGCGCGCCGGCTTCCCTGAACGCGGCCATCAAGGACCTGGCGGGCTCTTATCCGGTCCCGCCTGCCGTCACGCTAAAACTGGCCGCCGACCCCGTGGACCCGTGCGTGAACGCGGACATGGAGGCGATAGGCTACGCGCTGCGCTGCGTGCTGGATAATGCGGTGCAGGCCATGCCGGAAGGCGGCACGGTTACCATGGAGGCCTCCCACGACGCCAAGCTGGCGCACCTGACCATCGCCGACAGCGGCCCCGGGCTGCCCGGCGGCGACGGCGAGCAGGTCTTCGAGCCGTTCTTCACCACCAAGCCGCGCGGCATAGGGCTGGGCCTTACTATCGCGCGCAAGTACCTGGAGCAGCAGGGCGGCACGGCCAGGGCGAAAAACGTCCCCGGACGCGGCGCCAGGATCACCCTGTCCCTGCCGCTGTCCGCTTGAGGGGACGCTGATGGATCGGTCCCTGTTTTTTACATATCTCAACTAGGCAGATCCGCCCCGCAACTGGCTCTTAAAACCTGACCCGCCCGGGCCAACCCGCCGGATCCGCTTCTGCCGGAAGGTCACATGGTACTACGGATATTATGATCTATTTTAACGGCCGGCCGGTCATACCCGCCAAAAACATGCGCCTGGACGAGCTGTTGAGGCTTATGGAGCGGGAGGCCTCCCGGGTAGTGGTAACGGCCGGCGGAAAATTCGTCCCCGTCTCCGACTATAAAACATTTCTTGTGCCGGATGGCATGCTGGTGGAAGCGCGGGAACTCCTGGAGGGGGGATAAAGAAATGGACAAGCAGCTCAAGGTACTGCACATCGACGCGGCGTCGGCCTTTTACCGCGTGGAACGCTTCCCGGTCGGTCCCTTCTGGGGCCCGGTGGACCTCGGCCTGCATCTTGTCGGCCGGGACGCGGGGGTGAAGAATATCATAAATTTCGGCACCGGCCTGCTGGCCGGCTCGATCTTCCCCGGCTCCAACCGGCTTATGTTCTCCGGACATTCTCCGTGCTGGGGCGGCTTTTTTGTCTCGTCGATGGGCGGCGCGGGGCTCATTTTCGATAATCTCGGCATAAACATGGTTTCATTGCACGGAAAGGCGCCCGCGCCGTCCGTCCTGCTGCTCAACCGCGAACACGGCGAGGAGGTGCAGGTGGAGATGATCCCGGTGGACGCGGCCCGCATCTGGGAGACGGCTCCCGGCGGCGTCTACTCTCTGCTCAACGCCGTTTACGCAAGGTGGGCGGGAGAATTCAAGGAAACGCCGCGGGTGCTGGCCGTAGGCCCCGCCGCGGCCCAGACCGATTTTGGGGCGATAGTCTCGGCCCCCTTTGTGGACGGCAAATCCACCCACGCCGACTGTTGGGCCGGGCGCGGGGGATTCGGCAGCAAGCTTTTGCGGGAGCACGGGATCTGCGCCGTTATTTACGGCGGCACCTGCCTGGACGAGGATTTCCGCGACAGGAAGGTGGCGGACGAATGGTTCAGGCAGCGCTACGAACAGAAGCTCGCGGCCAAGGATTTCGAGGCCACTACCAAGTACCGCTTCAACCCGAAGCTCAATACCGGCGGGACTTTCGGCGCGAATTATTCCACGCTCGGCGGAAAGATAATAGCCTTCAATTACCGGAGCGTACTCTGGAGCGAGGAGCAGAGGACGGCGCTTAATAAAAGCCTGATAACGGAACACTACCTTAAACAGTTCAACAAGGAAACCATAGCCGCCAAACAGCAAAAGAACTGCGGGGAACCGTGCGCGGCAGTCTGCAAAAAGCTCAACGGGGAATTCAAGAAGGACTATGAGCCTTACCAGGCCATGGGCCCGCTGTGCGGTATTTTCGACCAGCGCGCGGCCGAGCGGCTTAACTATCACGCCGATAGCGCGGGCTTCGACGCGATCTCCGTAGGCGGGGTGCTGAGCTGGCTGATGGAATGCCTCGACGAGGGCCTTCTCACGCCGGAGGAGCTCGGAGTCGGCGGCCGGCCGCGCTGGAAAACGGAAAATTTCGACGTCGCCGCGGATTCGGCGCACAACGCGGGTCTCGGGGTGGAACTGCTGGACTCGATACTGAAAAAGCGGGGCTGCCTGGACCTGTCCGCGGGGGCGCGCAAACTAGCGCGGCGGCTCTCGCGCGAAAAGAACCCCGGGATAGGAAAAAGGTTCGTCTGTATCGCCAATGCCCGCAACGGCTGGATGGTGCCCAACCAGTACTGGACCCCCGGTGCGCTGAGCCCGATGGCCATAATGGGAAAATACTATATGTACTATGGTTATGATTTTATGCCGCCGCGCCAGCTCGGGCAAATGTGCGCGAACCGCATGGTGCAGGAGCTCATTATAGACGACCTGGGGATCTGCCGCTTTCACCGCGGCTGGGCGGAGGAGATGGCCCCGGAAATAGTCGGCCGGCTCTGGGGCGATGCGGCCGGCTTCCTGGACGTGGTTAAGGCCACGGCGGGCCGCATAAACAGCCGCAATGTAGCGGTTTTCTGGGAATCGGAGCGCAATATGGATTTTGTGCTGTCGGCGCTGAAACGCCGGCGGGACGTGGACGGGGACAGATCCGCCGAACTCGAGCGGTGGCTCAAGGCGTTCGAGGCGGACAAGGCCGGCGCAGCGCTGGATTACTGGTTCGAGGTCCGCAAAGGTATTTCAGAGACACTGACGGTCCTGGCCTGACTATCGTTCAGCGTCCCCGAGCTGGTTTTCCCGCTTTACCGGGATAGCCGCAACGCAGCGGAAACCCTTTCCGCTGTAGGGGGTATCGGGGGAGCTTCGTATGCGGACGGAAGTGCGGCAGAGCTCTGCGGTTACAAAAGCCGAGCCGCCCTTGATGACCTTTTTTTTGCTTTTGGCCGGGCCCTGCGGGTTGCGTGCCGGGCTCTTCTTATAATAGCCGGCGTCGTACCAGTCGGCGGTCCATTCAAGGACATTGCCGTGCATATCGTAAAGGCCGTAGCCGTTGGGCTTTTTCAGCCCGACGGGATGGATCTGCGTTCCGGAGTTGCCCCAGAACCAGGCGTATTCGCCAAGCAGCGCGGCATCATTGCCGAAGCTGAACTTTCCGGCCCGGCCCCCTCCGGCGGCCTTTTCCCATTGCGCCTCCGTAGGCAGGCGTTTACCGTAATACTCGCAATAGGCCAGGGCGTCATGCCAGGTCATGCGTATCACGGGGCGGTCGTCATTTTCCGGAGAAGACTGGCGGGGCAGCTTCCTGCCCGCGGCTTTGACAAAAAGTTTGTACCGGGCGATGGTCACCTCGAACTTGTCGATATAGTAAGCGTCCAGGAAAACCTTATGGTTTGGATGTTCGTTGGTAAAGCCCGGCTCATCGGAGCCCATAAGGAACGCCCCCTCCGGGATCAGGACCATGTCTTCATATAAGCCGGCATTTGCGGTCGTGGCCGGGTATGTTGAGATAGCCGCCTGTCGGGCCGGGGGCGTGCCGGTGGAGTTAAGTACTTCCGCCGCGCGCCCGTCTCCGGCGTATAAGAAGAGCCCCGGACAAAACCCGGAAAAAACAAAGGCATACATGATCAATCTCATTTTTCCTCCCCTATGAACTGCAGATAACCCCGTCTCCGCCTGATAAAAATAATAACAAAACCGGTCTCTCCCGGCTGTCCCGTTCAGCGGTCGCAACTCCAGACCGCGGACTCCTCGAAGCCGGGCAAGGCCGGGTCCAGCGAGAGGCTGACGCAGCGGCGGCCGTCGGCGAGCCTGGCCAGATGATACCAGCGGGCCAGGAACCCTGCGACCGGGTCGAACCTGAAGGTCGTTTCGAAGTGCGACAGCGACTTATAGTTCCGCGCCAGGCCGCTGTGCTTGAAGGTCCGGTCGGAGAGCGGCACTATCTTTATGGCGTCGCCGGACACCATGGCGCCGCGGTATTCCACAAGCGGTTCGATGGTAAGGGACCTCACCGGGGCGCCCAGCACCCTGCCGCAGCTGCCGCTGCAGCCCGCGGCAGCTGAGCTAACGGGCGCGTCGGCCCAGACCACCCCGGACCCCGCGGCGGCAAGCTCAAAATTTCCCGAAGCGTTGCCTCCGGCGCGCACGGAGGCTATGACCTCGCGCCGCTTCGGGTCATAGGCCGACAGCCAGAGCTGCGGCGCGGCGCCGGGCCCCTGGGGGGCCTCGGTGAAGGCCAGCAGCAGGGAACCACCGGAGCCGAACGCGGCCACGGCGCAGGTGGTGGAGCCGGCAACCTCCCGCAGTTCTCCCGGGCCCACCCCGGTAAAATGTACGCCGCGGTCGTCGGATATCCAGTAGGTGCGGGTCTTGTCCGGGGCATCGCCCGGCAGCGGCAGCATCAGGACTTTGAAGGACCTGCCTTTCCAGGCGCAGGGCAGCGCCGCGGCGGCCGTAGAGCGGAAGAGGTCGGCCTGCGAGATGCGGAAATCCGGGTCCAGCCGGTCCAGGGCCGCGGCCGCCAGCCACCGGTCAGCTTCTCCGGGCGCCGACAGCAGGCTGCGGAAGACGGGAGCGGCCAGGTCGGCCATGGTTCCCCGGCGGGGTAAAGCGCTCACCGCCGTGAAAGATACGGCCGGCAGCACGCGCCGCAGTTTGGCCGCGGCCGCCGCCGCTTCCGGGGACTGGGCCCGGCCCTGGAGGGCCGGGGCCGCGGCCTCGCCGGCCGCGCGCAGCTTCGGCCACCAATAGATCATCATGCCGGCCCCGCCCACGAGCAGCGTCAGGATGAACCAGGAGCGGGCCAGGGACGGTACCGCTCCGCGGCTGCATCCCGGCCGGCTGAAATTAAAACGGACAGGCAGTACCTTGATGATGCGCAGGCGGTACAGCAGCGGGCTCAGCCCGAAAGCGGCTTCGGAGACGGCCATGGTGAGCAGCGAGCCCAGCATGACCAGCGCCGTGAACGCGGTCATGACATTACCCCAGCCGCCAGTAGCGAAGAGCTCGAGCACGCGGTGGAACTCAACCAGGGCCGGGTGGCGCGCCAGCGCGGGCGCCCCGGAAAGGAAGAGGTAGGCGCAGACACCCAGGAAGAAGGCGAGCGGAGTGTGCGGTTTGAGACGCCTGGTGGAGAGGTCCGTGAACGTTACGCCCAGCATGATGTACATGAAGCCGAAGCCGCAGATCTCGCGCCAGAGCAGGGAGGGGTGCCACTGCCCCTGCATTGCGGTGTTGAACATCATGGCCGCGTAGACGACGGACAGGACTATGGCGTAGGCGGCGCTCAGCATGGTGCTGATCTCCGTGAATATGAGGCGTCTGAGCGCGGCCATGAGCAAGTTGGACAGGCGCGCCAGCATCCAGAACATGGCGCTTATGCTGCTCAGGGTCCGCAGCGGGACCAGCAGCGCCTGGGACTCGGGTGAATTCCAGATAAGGAGGGCTTGTGCCAGGTAGGATTCCATTACTTTAGTGCCGCAGCCGGGCATACAGTAAACAATACAGTCCCGACTTTAGATATTACCTTTTCCCGCCCCCAAAAGACAAAAGACCGCCCTTGGGCGGTCTTCGCTAAACCGTTTAAGCCTGCCCGGTAAGGGGACAGCGGCTTGTGGAATTTAAAAAGTAACCAGTGGCTGATCCGCGCAATGCTGCCAGAATAAATGTTTCCCGGGGAAGCGGCCTCTTTCGCAGCGTTCCTGGTCCGCGCCGTCGAGAGCCATAAAACAGGATTTTTCTTCCTTCAGCACTTCGCACCAGCCGCGTTCCGCGTCATCTAACGCCATAAAGCAGGATTTGTCCTCTACATAGGCTTCGCAGAGCTGGCGGTCTTCCCCGTCCAAGGCCATAAAGCAGGACCTTTCGCCGCGGCAGGCCTGCATTATGGGATTCGAGGGACTGTCGGGCAGGGTTATATTCCCGCAGCGGGCCCAGAACATATGCTTCCGGGGATAACGGCCCCTTTCGCATAATTCAACATCCTGGCCGTTAAGCGCCATAAAACAGGACTTCCCTTCTTTCAGGACCTGGCACCACCCGTTGTCCGCTCCGTCCAAAGCCATAAAGCAGGACCTGTCCTCTTTATAGGCTTCACAGAGCGCGCGGTCTATCCCGTCTAAAGCCATAAAGCAGGACCTTTCACCGCGGCAGGCCTCCATTACCGGATTAGAATAACGGGAGAAGCCCTTTTCCTGCCGGTCAAAGACCGGCGCCGGCCTTAAAGCCGGGACCGGGATGGAAATATCGCTTTGAGCGCCGGCGAGCGCGTAAAAAATTTCAAGCGCCGAGGGAGCCTCTTTCGCCGTCAACACGCTTGCGCAGATACCCAATATCAGAAAAGCGCCCGTTATCCGTTTCATTCTCTTCCTCCGCCCGCGGGAATAATGAAGGTACGCCCATAGTTTAGCTAATGATGACGCGGCGGGATATGTCCATAAAGCCCCCTAAATTAAGGCAAATGGCATATCTTAAAATAGGTCTTATGGGCGTTTTGAAAATCGTGTCATGCTTGCGGGTGAAAGCCCCGTCCGGGTAAGTTCGCTGAGCGCCCGGCGGCAGGGCCGGGTCCTGCCCGGGTTATTCCGCGTCCGGCCCGTAGTCTTTTGTGGCGGCGAACGAAGCTGCGCGGCCCGCTTCTGCGCCGGTTAAATTCCTTATCAGGAACAACAGCGCCACCCCGAAGAACAGGTAGATCCTGGGCCAGCTTCCGCCGAAAGTCCCGTTTTCCGCTTTCGCGCCTTATCCGCTTTCCTGCGGCGTATCCGGGCTATCTCCTTCAGGCGCTGCGAAGTTCCGGGGGATACGCGCAGTTCTATCTCGTCCGTCAGTTCCCGCAGCGCGAGAAAGCGGTTAAGCGAACGCTTGCGCTCGCGCTGGCAGCGCACTACCAGGGCCAGCGGCGGGTATTTCAGCAGCACGGCATTGGCTGTCTTGTTTATCTTCTGCCCGCCTTTGCCGCCGCCTCTTATGAACTGTTCCTCAACCAGCCGCAGGTCCAGGCCCAGGCGGGCTATGCGCTCTTTGAGCGCGCTGACCTTGGCCGGTGTAATGTCGGAAAGTTCCGGGAAATTCATGAATTAAAAAACCGAAAATCGGCGATCGCAAATCGCTGATCAGGCGGAGACGGAATAAATTCGTTCCATATTTCTTTTGCCCGCGATCTTCGATTCCCGATCGGTTAGTCCTGCAGCTGGCCGTGCTCGCGCAGGTATTTGCGGATATGCGAGCGGGCGCCCGCGGTCTTTGCGATGCTCAGCCAGTCCTTTTTCGGGGCGGAATTCCTGCGGGTTACTATTTCGCAGAGGTCGCCGCTCTTGAGCGCGTGATCAATGCGCGCCATCTTATTGTTCACCTTCGCGCCTATGCAGGTGTTGCCTATGTCGGTGTGTATCGTGTAGGCGAAATCTATCGGGGTGGCGCCCACGGGAAGCGGCTTAACCTCGCCTTTCGGGGTGAAGATGAAGATCTGGTCCAGCTCCAGGTCCGTCTTGAAGCTCTCTATAAACTCGCGCGGGCTCGACAGGTCCTGCAGCCATTCTATCCACTGCCGCAGCCAGTTGAGCTTCTCGTCGAGGTGCTTGTCCGCGCCCTTCTCGCCCATCTTGTAGCGCCAGTGCGCGGCTATGCCGTATTCGGAGGTGCGGTGCATGTCCTCGGTGCGTATCTGTATCTCTATTATCTCGCCCGAGGCCGCCATCACGCTGGTGTGCAGGCTCTGGTACAGGTTCATCTTGGGCACCGCTATATAGTCCGTGAATGAGCCGGCCACCGGCTTGAACACGGAGTGCACCGTGCCCAGCAGCGCGTAGCAGTTTATTACCGAATCGGTAATGACGCGGATGCCGAGCGCGTCCTGTATCTCCTCGAAAGGCTTCTCCTGGCGCAGCATCTTGCGGTAGATGGAGTAGAGGTTCTTGGCGCGGGAAAGCACGCGGTGCGGCACTTGTCCCCCGTCCAGATGTTTTTCCAGCTCCACCCTGAAATCCTCCAGCAGCTTCTCGCGCATGGCGTAGCGGAGCTGCGCTTTAGCCGAAAGGCTCTGGTATTCGTCCGGGAACAGGAACTTGAAAGAGAGGTCCTCCATCTCCGATTTCAGCTGGAAGATGCCCAGCCGCTGCGCCAGCGGCGCGTAAAGCGAGATCGTCTCGTGGCTTATCTCCAGCTGCTTCTCGCGCGGCAGGAAATTCAGGGTGCGCATATTGTGCAGGCGGTCGGCCAGCTTTATCACTATCACGCGAATATCCTTGGCCGTGGCCAGGATCATCTTGCGCCAGTTCTCAGCCTGCGCCTCGTCGCGCGAGGAGAACTTCAGCGCCTCTATCTTGGTGACGCCGGCCACCAGCGCATAGATCTCTTCGCCGAACTCCTTGCGGAAAATGTCGTGTGTTATCTTGGTGTCTTCCAGCACGTCGTGCATAAGCCCGGCGGCCACCGTCTCCTGGTCCATCCTGTAGCCCACCAGGATCTCTGCCACGGCGGCGCAGTGCACGAAATACATCTCGCCGGAAGCGCGTTTCTGGTCGTTGTGCGCCTCTTTGGAATAGTTCCAGGCGTATTCCAGCACGGTGGTGTCCTGCGTCGAGTATTCGTGGAATTTCTTTAAAAGTTCGTCCAGTTCCATATGGGTTTATGCCGGTCAGGTCTGCGCCGCGTAAAGGCCTTTATAGACGCCGCCCAGCCTGAGCAGTTCCTCGTGCGTGCCGGTCTCGGCCAGCTCGCCTTTCCGGAGAACGAAGATCTTGTCGGCGTTCCTTACGGTGGAAAGCCTGTGCGCCACCATCACCACTGTGCGCCCGCCCAGTATGCGCTCTATAGCGGCCTGCACGGCCTGTTCGCTGGCGGTGTCCAGGTTGGAGGTGGCCTCGTCGAGCAGCAGTATCTTGGGCTTTTTAATGATCGCGCGCGCTATGGCCAGGCGCTGCCGCTGGCCGCCGGAAAGTTTCACGCCGCGCTCTCCCAGCACGGTCTCGTAGCCCTGCGGCATGGCCGAGATGAAGGCATGCGCGTCGGCCGCCTTCGTCGCGTCGATCACTTCCTCCAGCGAGGCGCCCGGGCGGCCTATCGTGACGTTCTTGAACACCGTGTCGTCGAAAAGTATCGTATCCTGCGTGACCAGGCCCATATGTGAGCGCAGGTCGGTGGTGCCCAGGTCCAGCAGGCCGTGGCCGTCCACTTCAACGCTGCCCGAGAGCGGGTCGAAGAAGCGCAGCAGCAGGTGCACTATGGTGGTTTTGCCGGAGCCCGACGGGCCCACGAAGGCCGCTACCTGGCCCGGCTCTATAGTGAAGGAGAGGTCCTTGAGCACCTGCATATCGCGCGAGGGGTATTTGTAATTGACCCCCTTGAACTCGATCTTCCCTTCGACCCGTTCCATATTCTTGGTTTCCTTCTTCACCACTACCGCGGGCGTTTCTTCCAGTATCTGGTGGATCCGTTCCCAGGAGGCCATGCCCAGTTGCAGGCGGGAGTTCATGTTGGCTATGTTCTTGAGCGGCATATAGGCCGTGAAGAAGCCGCCGACGAAGGAGAAGAAATGCTCTATCGTCATGGTTCCCCTGAAGATGGCCTGGCCGCCGAGGTAGATGATGCCCACCAGCACCATGCTGCCCAGGAACTCCATGATCGGGCCGCTTATGGACGAGGCGCGCAGGTAGCGCATCATCTTGGAAAAGTAGTCGTCGTTGGAGAGCTTGAACTTGGCGATGGCCTGCTCCTCGTAGTTGAAGGCCTTCACCACGGTAATGCCCTGCAGGCTTTCCTGGAACTTATGCGAGATCTCTCCCACTATAGCGTTGCTCTCGGAGCCGGATTTGCGCATCTTGCGTCCGAGTATCCGCAGTATCACGGCGGTGCAGGGCAGTATTATCAGAGAAGCCAGCGCCAGCTTCCAGTGCAGGTAGAAAAGCACCGTTATGCAGGAGATCACGGTGAGCACGTCGCGTATGCCGTATAGCGGGATGAACTGTACCGTGCTCTGCACATTGTTGAGGTCGTTTATCACGCGGCTCATGATCTCCGATGAGCGCTTGCGCCAGTGGAACTCTATCGAGAGGTTGTGGATGTGCGTAAACAGGTCTTCGCGTATCTTCTGGACCGCTTTCTGGCCGACCCAGCTCATAAGGTAGGAGTTGGCGTATTCGGCCGCCATGCGCACCACAAAAAGCAGCGGCAGCCCTATCACCACCATGTGCAGCACGTTCAGGTCCTTATCCACGAACACGCCTTTTACCACCGGGCCGAGCACGAGGACGATGATGCCGCGTATGACGGCCAGGAGGGTCATCGTGGCGGCGGCCTGCAGCAGGCGGGCCTTGTAGGGCTTGATGTATTCCAGCAGGGAGAGGGCCAGCTTTTTGAACTGGTCTTTTCCCGGCTGTGAAGGAAGGCTGGAATCGGTGATCATGTCAGCTCAGGTGCGAGAGGATCTTGCGGGCCGCGCGCCCGGCGGCGCCGCGGCTGCCCAGCATGGCGCGCAGGTCCGTCAGCTCCTTGCGGGCGGCGCGTATGCGCGGGGGATTATTGAGGAAGGAGAAAGCTTCCTGTGCCAGCAGGTCGGCGGTGGCCTTTTCCTGCAGCAGTTCCTTTACCGCGGGCTTCTTAAGCAGGATGTTCACCAGCGAAACATACTGCACGTTGGCCACGCGCTTGGCTATTTCCCAGGTGAGGCGCGACATCTTGTAGGCCACGGCCATCGGCACGCCGAGCAGCGCGTTCTCCAGCGTAGCCGTGCCGGAACAGGTGAAGGCGAAATCGAGCTGCGCGCGCTGCCTGTAGTCCTTCTCGCGCACTATCTCCACGTCCTTGGACCAGTATTTCTCCACCTGCTCCAGTTCCGGGACCAGGTGTTCGTCCGGGAATTCCTGCACGGCGAAGACGAAAGCGCGGGCCGCCGGGTGAGCTTCCTTTATGCGGTAGAAAGCCTTCAGGAAAATGGGCAGGTGGCGCGAGATCTCAGCCTTGCGCGAGCCCGGCAGTATCCCGATGTTCCAGGCGCCGTCCGGCGGCGTGACCGGGTGGCCTGCCGGCTCAGGGATCATGTCCAGCAGCGGGTGGCCGACAAAGGTGGGGTTGCCGCCTGCCTTTTTGTAGAGGGCCTCTTCGAACGGGAAAACGCAGAAGATCTCTTTGGTGAGCTTGGCTATCTTCGCGGCGCGGCCGGGGCGCGAGGCCCAGACCTGCGGGCTGATATAGTAGAAGGCGGGGATCCTGCGGTGCGCTGCCAGGCCCAGCACCTGGTGGTTGAAGCCGTAGAAGTCCACGGCTATCACACAGGCGGGGCGCTTGTCCTCGAGGTAACGGCGCACCAGCTTTATCAGCTTGAACCAGAGGAAGAAATGTTTGAGCGGTTCCGTGAACCCCACGGCGCCGACGGAGACCAGGTTGTAGATGAAGTGCGTGGAAACCTCCTGCATGCGCACGCCGCCCATGGAGGTCACCGAGATTTCCGGGTCCAGTTCTTTCAGCTCGCGGATGAGGGAAGCCGCGTGGAGGTCGCCCGAGGGGTCCCCGGCTACTACCAGGATGTTCTTTGTTGTGGGTACGATCTTGGCCATAAAATATCCGGTCCGGCGGCGGGGGGAATGACGGCCGCCTCCAGACCGCCCCGCCGTTTACTGCTTGTCTATGCCGGCGTTCTTTAAACCTTCCTCCAGCATGACCTTAGTGACCTTGCCTATATCGGCCAGGGAGCGGGAGAAGGATTCCTTGGCTTCCTTGGTTTTTGTGCCGGAAATTTCAAAGCGGCGCATCTTGTCGGTTATGTCAAGCGCCAGGCGCACGGCCTTGAGCCCCTTTTCCCCGCTGGGGGTCGGGGTCTTGGCGGTCTTTATGCAGTC
>Ga0066637_10001171_pt1 | contig 16752 bp, 13 predicted proteins | sample CryGeyCG2014_020_FD_62737 | JGI IMG/M metagenome (GOLD analysis project Ga0066637, IMG submission 62737) | Groundwater microbial communities from aquifer - Crystal Geyser CG08_land_8/20/14_0.20 | ecosystem: Environmental > Aquatic > Deep subsurface > Groundwater | place: USA: Utah: Grand County...
TACTGGAAGGCCGCATTCGTCCCAAGGACGGCGACGACGAGTTGTGCTTCGGCGCAGGTTACAAAGCCGCCAAGGCGCTGGTAATAAGGGCCGGCTATAACAGCAAAGCGGCCAAGGCGGGCAGGAGCGAAGACACTAAAGGCCTGAAAACCCTGGACAACCTGCGCGGCCTGTCGGCGGGCTTCGGCGCTGAGCTGGCGGATTTCAAACTGGACTATGCCTACACCCCGTACGGCGAACTGGGCAATGCCCAGCGGCTGACGCTGTCCATGGGGTTCTAGTCCGCTTTACCAATTGTTAAGGAGAGGATTCCTATGATCGAAGTTTCTAAAAAATGCATAGGCTGCGGCAAATGCGTGCCGGTGTGTCCGTTCGCCGCGGTGAATATGATCGACAAGCTGGCCGTTATAAACGAGGCCTGCACGCTCTGCGGCGCCTGCGTGCAGATCTGCCCGCTGCAGGCCATCGTCATAACGCGCGAAGAAGCCTCCCACCGCGACCATTCCGGCTTCAGGGGCGTCTGGGTTTATGTTGAATTAACGGAAACAGGGGACAAAACCCATCCTAAGAAGATCAAGCCCGTCACTTTTGAGCTGCTGAGCGCCGGCCGTAAACTGGCCGACGAACTGAAAGAGGACCTGTGCGCGGTACTCCTCGCCGACAAGGACCGCGGCTATGCCAAGGAGCTGGGCGCTTACGGGGCGGACAAGATCTATATATTGGAGCACGACGAGCTTTTTGAGTACAACACGGACATCTTCTCTACGGTCATGGTTTCGCTGGTAAACCGCCACAAGCCGTCGGTCATGCTCTACGGCGCCACCATACAGGGCCGCGACCTGGCCCCGCGCGTGGCCGCGGCCCTTTATGTGGGGCTTACCGCCGACTGCACCGGGCTGGCCATAAAGGACGGGCTTCTGCTTCAGTCGCGCCCGGCTTTCGGCGGCAATATCATGGCCGATATCCTGAGCCCGGATTCCAGGCCGCAGATGGCCACCGTGCGTCCCAACGTGATGAAACTGAGCGAGCCGGTGCACGGCCGCACCGCGCTGATCGTGCGCGAAGCGGCCAAGATCGATAAAAGCCTGCGCCGCGTCAAGGTGCTGGAGCGCAAGATGTCCCACGGCGGCGGCGGAGTGAAAATCGAGAACGCGAAAATAATAGTATCCGGCGGCCGCGGCATGAAGACCAAAGAAAAATTCAGGCAGCTCGAGGAACTCTCGAAGCTGCTCGGCGGCGTAGTGGGCGCGTCCCGCGCGGCGGTGGACCTGGGCTTCAAGGAAAAAGCCCACCAGGTGGGGCAGAGCGGCACTACGGTCTCGCCCAAGCTTTACCTGTCGTTCGGGATCTCCGGGGCCGTCCAGCACATAGTGGGCATGAAGGCTTCCGACGTGATAATCGCCGTCAACAGGGATCCCAACGCGCCGATCTTCAATGTGGCGAAATACGGGATAGTGGGCGACGCGCACGAGATAGCGCCCAGGCTTGCGGAGGCGCTCAAAAAGAAGTAGCCAGCCGGCGTAACGCGGAAGGACCGCCGCCGTGCAGTGTTCGCGCTATTTATCGTGACCTTACTCAACCGTCTTCTCCTTGTCCTTTTCAGCGCCGGGCTTATACCGCTCCTGCCGGCGGGTTTTTTTCTGTACTATTACCAGGCCCAGGCAAAAAAGAACATAGCCGCTTTCGAGCAGAACGTCTCGCAGATGGGGGCGCTCATCGTGGAGAGGGAGACGCAGGATATCTCCCGCCGCCTGGAGAGGATGTGGGATCCGGGAACCACGTACGTCACCCAGGACAGCCTTGAGCGGGTTCTAAAGCGCAACCCCGAATTCCTATACATGGCTTTTACCGGGGCCGACGGCAGGGAGCTGTTCAGCAGCGGCCGGCCGGAACTCAAGCGCTTCCTGGGCTATCTGGACCTGGGCAATAACCAGCTTTTCCGCAGCGCGGCGGCCGGCGGCCGCCCGGCTATGGGGCAGTTCGAGGTCCTTTTCGACATGCCTATCTGCCGCCTGGTCTATCCGCTGGGGGGCGGCTATTATGCCTTCGCCGCCGTGAACCTGCGGGACCTTGTGGAAAAGCTGCGTTCCCAGCGTCTCGGCGCCTCCGGCGGGCTGCTGCTGACCGATCCGGAAGGTAATTCCCTGGCTTTTTCCGGTTCGCTTGAGAAATTCGACCGGCAGGACCTGGCGCATATGACCGGGCTGGGGCCTGTCTTCGAATTCGAGGGGGAAAAGGGCGTGTATACGGGCGCCGCCACGAAGGTGCGCGGTTTCGGGCTTTATTGCGTGGCTCTCCAGAACCGCGCCGAGGCTTTTTCCGGGATAAACCGCATCACCTGGCTCATGGCCTTCCTGCTGCTGGCGGTGGCTACCACCTTCTATTTTTCGGCCCTGCTGTTCACCCGCGGCCTGCTGGGGCCGTTCGGGGCGCTTCTGGCCGGGGCGGGCAGGGTTTCCGACGGGAATTTTAAGACCCCGGTGCCGGAAAAAACAGAATTTGCCGAGTTGAACGAGCTGCTGGCCGCGTTCAATTCCATGATGCGCGAGGTGGACCGCTATCACGGCATACAGGTGGAAAAGGTGTTCGAGGAAAAGCAGAAGCTGGAATTGCTGATAAGCCTCATCCATGACGCCATCCTTCTTTTCGACTTCAGGGGCGAACTGCTTTACGCCAACTCTTCCGCGAAAACCCTGCTGGGCATCGGGGGCGCCGACGGCGCCGGTGGGGAGTCCCTGAGAAAAAAGATCGCCGGGCTGGTTTACAGCAGAGCCGTTTCCCCTGACGGGGTGATAGCGCTGGAACTGTCGGAAGGCAGGAAGTGTTTCAAGGTCAGTCTTCAAACGTTATCATCTAGGACACAGACCCCGGCGGTCTTTATGGTCCTGCGCGATATAACCCTTGAGCGGGAGCTGCAGAAGGTTAAAGAAGAGTTCTTCCATTCGGTGGCGCATGACCTGCGCGCTCCGCTGCTTACTATGCAGGGCTATATAAAACTGCTGGAGAGGGAATTCCCTCCGGAAGCCAAACAGGCCGGATATGTGAAAAGCGTAAGGCAGTCCAGCGACAGGCTTTTCAAGATGCTGGAGAATATACTTGATATTTCGCGGATGGAAGCGGGCCAGCTCAAGCCCGATGCGGAAAAAATTAACGCCGCCGAGTTCCTCTCTTTGGCCGCGGAAAGCTTCAGACCGCTGTTCGATGAAAAAGGCGTCGCTTTTTCGGTTGACGTCTCCGGGGCGAAGGGGGAGATGTTCTCCGCCGACTCCGCCCTGCTGCGCCGGGCGCTAGAGAACCTGGTATCGAACGCCTGGAAATTTACTCCCGCCGGCGGAAAGGTTACGGCTTCCGTGAAGAAGGACGGTCCCGGCCTGCTTTTTTCCGTGGCAGACACCGGTCCGGGCATACCTCCGGAGCAGCTGGAGAACATTTTTGAGAAATATAAACGGCTGGGTCAGTCGCAAGGCGAAGCCGGTTTCGGGCTGGGGCTGGCCATCGCGCGCAGGATAGTGGACCTGCACGGCGGGAAGATCTGGGCTGAATCCGGGGCCGCTGGCGGCAGCGTATTCTTTATCAGGTTGGCGTAGTGTCCGGTCATTTACCGGCCCCTGCACCGGCCCGGCCCGGCAAAGTGTTATAATTTAGCGCGGAACGCGCGGGAGTTATCAAGGGGCTGAATATGGCAGGAAAAAAAGAAAAAGCGGAAAAATCCGGGCAAAAGGCGCTGTACACCTTCGCGGTGGTCTTTTCCCTCGTCTGGATACTCCTGGCCCAGGTGATGGACGGGGTCAAGTCCTTCGATAATAAATGGAGCGACGTCCGCAAGATCTTCCCCATGTATATGTCGGTTCCGTTCACGAAAGACGGCGATTATACCTTCGCGTTCGGCAAATACATAAACAAACCGGCGGACAACAAGGTCACGATCTCGGCCATTGACGATTATACCGTCAATAAGTACGGTTTCCCGTTCAAACGTAAGTATTACGGCCTGCTCATCGACAACCTGAAGAAGCTCGGGGTCAAGGCCATAGGCATGGATGTGATGTTCTTCGAGTCGGACAGGGATTTTCCGGAGAACGACAGGAAATTCCTTTCTTCGTCGCAAAAGGCGGGCATCGTGGTTAATCTGCTGGCCATCGAGCGGGACCGCTATACCATAAAGAAGCCTATGAAGGGCGTGGCGCAGGCCAGCGCCTACGTGGCGTATCCCAATTCCGACGTAAGCCTTGACAACGACGGCCACGCCAGGAAGTTCTTTCTTTTCTTCCCGACGCGGGACGAGGATATGGACGGCGTTGAGGAGACGGCCCTCCTTTACGGGAAATCCGGGCTTGGCAGGCTTAAATGCAGCCCGGCCTGCGACGAGGTAAAGCTGGCTTCGCTGGGCATGGCCACCTACACTATTTATACCGGCGGTTCGCTGCTGGAGTACGAAATGCGCTACGGCGTCGCGCCGATGAAGCTCAATTACAGACACCCGGTTTACCGGAAGTCGCATCCCGGCTGGGACAAGAATCCCAAGAACCAGACGGATTCCACGTTCCGGAATATTTCCGTGGCCGATATCATCGAGGGCAGGCTCAGTCAGGAGGAAAAGGACAGTCTGAAGGACGGCCTCACTCTTGTCGGTTCCACCGCGCTCGGCACCTATGATCATTTTCCCTCGCCGTTCTCCACTCTTTTTCCCGGTGTGGAGATACACGCAACCTGTATCGACAACCTGATGTTCAATGATTTCCTCAAGAGCATAAGCGCCGGTTATCTGGCGCTCATGATGCTGCTGCTGCCCTGGATCCCGGTCTACCTTTCCAGGTATTCTCTCACCATGCTGGTTTCCGTTTCCTCGGCGATAATGGCCTCCATGTTCGTCCTGGACTATGTGCTGCTGTGCAACCTGTACTCCACTCCCTTCATTTCCATTATGCTCTCCTTCTTTCTCCCTTTCGTCTACGTGACCGTGGACAAAGGCCTTTCCGAGGTGAGGGAAAAGAAATGGATAAAGAACACGTTCGGCCAGTACCTGTCGCCCAAGGTGGTGGAGATCATCACCAGGGACCCTTCCAAACTGTCTTTGGGCGGCGAGAAGCGCGATATGACGGCCTTCTTCCTGGACCTGGCCGGGTTCACTACGATGTCGGAAAAACTGTCCCCTGAAGAGCTGACCGCGATGCTCGTAGAATACCTGTCGGCGTTTACCGACGTGGTGCTAAAGCACGACGGCACCGTGGATAAGTACATCGGCGACTGCGTCGTGGCTTTCTGGAACGCCCCGCTGGACCAGGCGGACCACCGCAAACTGGGAGTGATGGCGGCGATCGACTGCCAGAGCGCGTTGACCCGTCTGAACAAGGAACTTACGCAGTTCACCATAAAGCCCAAGTGCCGCGTGGGCGTGAACTCCGGCCCGATGGTAGTGGGCAACATGGGGTCCAGGTCCCGCCTCTCCTACACGGTGATGGGCGACTCGGTGAACATGGCCTCCCGCATGGAGGGCGCCAACAAGTTCTTCGGTTCCAAGATCATGACCAGCGAGATGACTTTCGCGGACCTGAAGGACTCCTTCGACCACCGCTACCTCGGCAGCATCCGCGTGGTGGGCAAAGCCATCCCGGTTAAAGTTTACGAACCCTTCGCCCGCAAGGGCGAGGCGCCGCCGGAAGTGGCGGCCATGCTCAAGCATTACGAGGCCGGCCAGGAGAAGTTCTTCAAGGGCGACTATGCCGGTTCGCTGCAAGACTTCAAGGAGGCGCTGGCGGCCCGCCCCGGGGACGGCCCCTCGCAGTTCTACATCGAGACCGCGCAGCAATTTATTAAGGAGCCGCCGAAAGACTGGGACAAATCCTTTAATCTTACGTCGAAGGGCTAAATGATGATATTCTGGCGTATGTTCCTGTCGCACCTGCTGGCGGATTTCACGCTTCAGTTCGACGTGGTGAACCGCTTGAAGCGCAAGAACGTGTGGGGGATGCTGCTGCACTGCCTCACGCATTTCTTCGTTTCCATCGTGCTTACCTGGCCGTACCTGACGCAGACGTGGATACACATCGGCCCCGTTCCCGTCAACGGCTGGGGGGCGGCCGCGCTGATGCTCATCTTTCACTTCGTGATAGACCAGCTGCGCGTCCACAGCATGAAGCAGCTTCGCTACAAGGACGGCACGGTGAGCTTTCTCGTGGACCAGCTGCTGCACGTTTATGTGCTGTTCATGATCTCCCCGGTGAACATGGCCGACACGGGTGTTTTCCTGGCGGAAAAATGGACCGGCATCGCGTGCATGTTCGTGCTCGTCTCGCATGTATCTACCGTGCTTATCTATTTCATCGAGAAAGAGTTCTTCGGCAAGGCCTATCCCGGCTTCGATGAGAAGTATTTCCTTATTTTCGAGCGGCTGGTGCTCTGGTCCTTCTTTTTTGTGGACGGCCTCTGGTGGCTGCCGTTCGCCCTGGCCTGGGTGTTCCAGATCTTCTACGTACGCAGGAAGCGCATCATAGACCTGTCCAGGCTGAACATTGCGCTCAGTATCGCGATCACTTGCGGCCTCGGGCTGTGGACAAGGTATATCTATTACGGCTCCCTTAACCTGTAAGCGCCCTGCTCACATGAACAACACCATAGCCAAACTCGGGATAGAGGAAGCGCGGTTCACCTTCATCGACGTGGAAACCACCGGGCTGTCTCCCCGCCGCGCGCGGGTCTGCGAAGTGGCCGCGGTGAGCTTCCGCGGGTCCGACAGGCTGGGGGAGCTTGCGGCGCTGATAAATCCCGGTTGCCCCATTCCTGCCGAATGTTCGCGCGTACACGGCATAACCGATGAGATGGTCAGGGATTCCCCGGTCTTCGGCGAGATAGCCCCGCGACTGCTGGCTCTGCTTGAAAATTCCGTCCTCGTGGCCCACAGCGCCGGATTCGACCTTGGTTTTCTGCGCATGGAGTTCGAGAAGGTGGGGTTGAAATTCCCGTCCCTGCCGGTGCTGGACACCCTTTCGCTGGCCAGGAAGAACTGGAAGTTCAAGAGCAACCGCCTGGGGGAGATAGCGGCCGCGCTGAATATCCCCAACGGGAACTGGCACCGGGCTCTCTCCGACGTAGAGATGACCAGGAAGATCTTTGAACATTTTACCGCGGAGTTGAAAACGGCCGGAGTGGTTAACGTGGAGGGCCTGATCGCGAAGACCGGTGCCGCGGTCCCGCTGCGGTAAGGCTTTATTTTTAAGGAGGAAGCTCGTATGGCTATAAAAGTGGGAGCTGGCGCTTTGACGATCGAGGATGTGGTGAAGGTGGCCCGTCACTGCGAGAAAGTGGAACTGGCGGCCGAGGCTGTGGCACGCATAAGCAAGTGCCGGGCCATGCTGGAAAAGAAGATAGCGGCGCATGAGATAATGTACGGCGTCAATACCGGCATAGGCGAATTTTCCGAGATGGTGCTTAATGACGAGCAGGTACAGCAGTTCCAGCGTTATCTGATCTACAACCATGCGGCGGGCATAGGCGGCCCGTGCCCGATAGAACATGTGCGTGCGGCGATGCTGAGCCGCATAGCCGTGCACACGCGCGGCCATTCCGGCTGCCGCCCGGAGATAACGCGGACCTACGTGGAGATGCTCAACAAGGGTGTCACTCCCGTCGTCTGCGAAAAAGGCAGCGTAGGCGCCTGCGGGGACCTTTCCCCGATGAGCCAGGTGGCGCTCTCCCTGATGGGAGAGGGTGAGAGTTTCTATGACGGCGCGCGCATGCCCACTAAAGCCGCCATGGAGAAAGCCGGTATACCGGTGCCCGGGCTGCAGGCCCGCGACGGGCTGGCCGCCATAAATGGCTCCAACCTGATAACCGGGATGGGCTGTCTTGAGCTATATGACTCCGAGCGCTGGGTCAAGCAGGCCGAAATAACCGCCGCTATGACCCTTGAGGCGCTGATGGCGAATATGAAGCCCTATGACACGCGCCTGCACGAACTGCGCGGGTTTAAAGGCGCCATCACTTCGGCGGCGAATATCCGCTCCGTGGTGGACGGTTCCGACCTCATCACCGGCAAACTCAAGGTTAAGGTGCAGGACGCTTATTCGATGCGCTCTACGCCCCAGGTGATAGGCGCTTTCCGCGACCACCTGGCCTATGCGCGTAAGCAATTCGAGATCGAGCTCAACGGCGTCGCCGATAACCCCATCTTCCTGCCGGACAGCAATACGGTGCTGACCGGCGCTAATTTCCAGGGCACCCCGATAAGCATGCCGCTGGATATGGTAGGCGCTGGCGTGACTATGGTCAGCGTCCTCTCCGAGAGGCGCCTGAACCGCTTGTTGAACCCCGCCCTGAGCGTGGGGCTGCCGGCCTTCCTGACCAAGGGCGCGGGGATGTTTTCCGGCCATATGCTCAGCCAGTATACCGCCGATATGCTCATCGTCGAGCAGCGTATACTCAGCGCGCCTTCCTGCGTGCAGTCCATCCCGGCCGCGGCGGACCAGGAGGATTTTGTCAGCATGGGTATGAATGCCGCGCTGAAGACCCGCCAGATACTCAACAATGCCGAAGGCGTGCTGGCCATAGAGATGATAGCCGCCGCGCAGGGCATCGACTTCAGGGAATTTTCCGTCGGCAAAGGCACACGCGCCGCGCACGGGGCCGTACGCAAGATAGTTGAGCACCTGGAAGTGGACAGGCCGCTCTTTAAAGGCCACAATGCCGTGTCCGACGCCGTCAAACGCTGCGATGTGCTGGAAGCGGTGGAGAAGGAGATAGGAGAATTGAAGAGCTCCTGGTAGGACTATCAAGGAGGAACGGCCCTGGGCCGGAAGCTCCGGGGCGGATATTTCACGCTATGACAAAAGAAATTAGGGCCCCGCGCGGGAGCCGGATAACCTGCAAAGGCTGGCAGCAGGAAGCGGCCATGCGTATGCTGATGAACAACCTGGACCCGGAGGTGGCAGAGCGTCCGGAAGAGCTGGTTGTCTACGGCGGCCGCGGCAAAGCCGCCCGCAACTGGGCTTGCTATCACGCGATAGTCTCCTCCCTGAGGAAACTCGGTAACGACGAGACTCTGCTGGTGCAGTCCGGCAAGCCGGTAGGCGTGCTGCGTACGCACGAACATTGTCCCCGTGTGATAATCGCCAACTCCAATCTGGTGGGGAACTGGGCCAACTGGGAAGTTTTCGACGAACTCGAGAAGAAAGGCCTGATGATGTACGGCCAGATGACGGCCGGCTCGTGGATCTACATCGGCACGCAGGGCATACTGCAGGGCACCTACGAAACCTTCGCGGCCCTGGCGCGCAAGCATTTCAGGAGTGACCTGGCGGGCCGCCTCACCGTGACGGGCGGGCTCGGCGGTATGGGCGGCGCCCAGCCGCTGGCGGTAACCATGAACGGCGGCGTAGCAATAGTAATAGAAGCCGATGAGACCCGCATACGCAAGCGCCTTGATACCGCTTATGTGGACACGATGGTCCGCAGCCTGGACGAGGCGCTGCTTATGGCTCAAAAAGCCATGAAAGCGCGCCAGCCTCTTTCCATAGGGCTGCTGGGCAACTGCGCCGAGGTGCTGCCGGAGCTGGTCCGCCGCGGCGTGAAGATAGACGTGCTGACCGACCAGACCTCCGCCCATGACCCGCTCAGGGGCTACATCCCCAAAGGTTTTTCCATAAAGTCGGCGGCCGAACTGCGCGCCAGGGACCCCAAAAAGTACGTGAAGCTCGCTATGGATTCCATTGCTGTGCACGTGGAAGCTATGCTGAAACTGCAGAAGGCTGGGGCCGTTACTTTTGATTACGGCAATAACATCCGTACGATGGCCTTCAAACAGGGCGTAAAGCATGCCTACGACTTCCCCGGCTTCGTGCCCGCGTACATCCGCGACCTGTTCTGCGAGGGCAAGGGGCCGTTCCGCTGGGCGGCCCTTTCCGGGGACCCTAAGGACATAGCGGTCACCGACAAGCTTGCGCTCGAACTGTTCCCCCGGGACGCGCACCTGCACCGCTGGATAGACATGGCTTCTAAAAAAGTGAAGTTCCAGGGCCTGCCGTCGCGTATCTGCTGGCTGGGTTATGGGGAGCGTCATATCATGGGTATGCGGATCAACGAGCTTGTCAGGAAAGGGAAGATCTCAGCGCCGGTAGTAATAGGGCGCGATCACCTTGATTCCGGCTCCGTGGCAAGCCCGTTCCGGGAGACGGAGTCCATGAAGGACGGCTCCGACGCCATAGCCGACTGGCCGATACTCAACGCCCTGGTCAATACGGCTTCCGGCGCGAGCTGGGTTTCCTTCCACCATGGCGGCGGCGTAGGCATGGGGTATTCCCTGCACGCCGGGCAGGTGACCGTGGCCGACGGCACGAAAGCAATGGCCCTGCGCCTGGAGCGTGTGCTCACCAATGACCCGGCCACTGGCGTTATGCGCCACGCCGACGCCGGTTACAAGATAGCGAAGGATTTCGCCAAAAAGAAGGGCGTGAAGATCCCGATGCTGGTGACTGGTCACTGGTGACTGCTTAAACCGGAGGATAATCGTATGGCTTCTGAATTCAGTTTCGACGTGGTCTCGAAAGTAGATTATAACCTGGTGGACGAGGCTATAGCCATAGCCATGAAGGAAATAGTGAACCGCTATGATTTTAAAGGCTCCAGGTCCGAGATAAACTTCGATAAAAAGACGAATACCATAATGCTGCTCTCTTCGGACGAGTATAAAGTCAAGGCCCTTTATGATGTGCTGCAGACCAAGCTGTCCAAGCGCGGCCTGCCGCTGAAGAACTTTCAGCTGCAGAAGATAGACAGCGCCCTGGGCGGCGCGGCCAAACAGTCCGTCACGGTGCAGCAGGGCATACCGCAGGACAAGGCCAAGGAGATAGTGAAGGCTATCAAAGAACAGAAGTTAAAGGCCAATGTCTCCATACAGGGCGACACGCTGCGCGTGGTCTCCAAATCCAAGGACGAGCTGCAGAACGTAATGTCCCTGTTGCGCGGCGGCGACTACAAAATAGCGCTGCAGTTTGATAATTTCAGGTAGAAGCCGGACAGCAGGATTTACATGGATAGACAGGATGAACAGGATTTATATTTCTGCGATCTATCCTGTGTATCCTGTCCATCCATGTGAGTAATTTATGGCAATTCTGTTCACCAACATAAAACAACTCCTTACTTTCGCCGGGGATAATGCGCCGCGCGCGGGCGCGGCCATGAGGGAAACGGGCCTGGTGAAGAACGCCGCTGTGCTTGTGGAGGGCGCCGTAATAGCGGCCGCCGGGCCGCGGGCGGCGGTTTCGCGCCATCCCCTGGCGAAAAAAGCCAGGGTGGTCGAGGTTAACGGGGTCTGCCTGCCCGGCTTCGTGGACAGCCATACGCATGCCGTTTTTGCCGAGCCGCGCCTTAAGGATTTTTCCATGCGCGCCGCCGGCGCCTCCTATCCCGAGATAAAGGCGGCCGGCGGGGGGATAGTATCAAGCATAGGCGCGGTACGCGCGCAGGCCCCGGGGGCCATGGCCGCGCAGCTGGCGGGGCGTGCGGAGCGCTTTCTCGAATGCGGGACCACCACGGCTGAAGTAAAGAGCGGCTATGGCCTTAACCTTGAATCCGAACTGAAGATGCTGCGCGCGGTGCGCGCCGCCGCCGGACTTACCCCGCTGGAGATGCTGCCTACGCTGCTTGCCGCGCATAGCGTGCCGCCGGAGTTTAACGGCGACGCCCAGCGATACCTGGATTACGTGATGGCCGAGATACTGCCCAAAGCCGCCTCCCAAAAACTTGCAGTTTTCGCCGATATCTTCTGCGAAAAGGGCTATTTTACCCCCGGACAGACGGCGGCCTACCTGAAAGAAGCCGCCCGCCTGGGGTTGAAACCCAAGGTTCATTCTGAACAGCTCTCCAATTACGGCGGTACGCGTGCGGGGGCGGCCGCGGGGGCAGTAAGCGCGGACCACGCGGACCATGTTTATGCCGAGGATATAGCCGCCATGCGCAAGGCGGGCACCATAGCCACGCTGCTGCCCGCTTCCAATTTCTACCTCGGTTTGACCAAATACCCTCCCGCGCGGGAGATAATATCCGAAGGGGTCCCCGTGGCGCTGGCCACGGATTTCAACCCCGGTACCTGCCCGTGCTGGAATATGCAGTTCGTACTGGCGGCGGCCTGCACGCATTGCGCGATGACGCCGGAAGAGGCCGTCTGCGCCGCCACCGTCAACGGCGCCTGGGCGCTGGGCATCGGCGACAGGGTGGGAGCGGCGGTCCCGGGCAGGCAGGCGGACCTGGCTTTTTTTGACGCCGGGGATTACCGGGAACTCTGCTACTATTTTGGCGCGAACCAGTGCATGATGACGGTAAAGAAAGGGAAGATGGTTTACAGGCGCCGGGGTAAAGCATAGGCAGCGGTTCCGGAGAAAGCTAATGAAAGTGGTTCTATTCGATATAGACGGGACCCTTGTTAATGCCGGCGGCGCGGGTGCGCGGGCGCTGAACCAGGTGGTGCGGGAAATGACCGGGCATCCGGAGGCCTGCAAGTCCTGCCAGCTGCAGGGCGGCACCGATAAGGCCAATTTTGAGAACGCCTTCGCGGCCGGCGCGGGCCGCAAACCCACAAAAAAGGAAATGTCCGAGCTGACGCGCAGGTACGTGTCCCGCCTGCCGTCGGAAGTCAGGGCCTCCGTGAAGTCCGGGAAATATTTCAAAGTCAAGGGTGTGGAAAACTTCCTGGCCAGGCTTTCGGCGGGGAAGGGCGTGCTGCTCGGGCTGGGCACGGGAAACCTTAAAGAGGGGGCTTTCATAAAACTGGAACCTTCCGGCCTTATGAAGCATTTTGCCTTCGGCGGCTATGGCTGTGATTCGCATCGCAGGTGCGTGATGCTCCGTATAGCCGTTGCGAGGGCCGCTAAAACGGCTAAAGCGGAGATAAAGCCCGGCGAAGTGTTCGTCATAGGCGATACTCATCGGGACGTGGAAGCCGCCAAGGAAGCCGGCTATCATTCGGCGGCGGTGCTGGACGGATTTGGCGATGAACGACTCATCCTCAGATCCGGCCCGGAGCTGATGGCGAAGGACTTTTCCGACCTGAAGCCCTGGTTTATCTGGCTGGGACTGAAAAAGGACCCGCGCGGAGTGCAGCGCGGCACTTATATCTGCCCCGATTCTCCTATAGAACATGCCCATTACGGCCGTACGGGCCTGGACCTGCGGGATATAGAAGACGGCATCAGGCGTTTCAGGGAGCTTAAAAAAAGGACGGCGGGCCGTTGATACGCCGGTGAAAAGTATGACGATAAAAGAAACGCTTACCTACCGGGATATAGCCGAGATACCGGGCCTCCTGGAGGATTTTTCCGCCCGCGCGGGAGAACTGAAAAAAGCGGCGCTGCGCTCCAGAAAAAAAACGGTTTACCTGGCGGGCCGCGGCAGTTCCGGCAATGCCACGCTGTTCGCCAAATATATCTGGGAAACTTCTGCTGGTACTATAACCAATTTTATCCACCCGCACTCCATCTTCGAGGCCGTAAGGCCGCTGGATTTCCGGGGGCAGGCCGTCTGGGCCTTTTCCCAGTCGGGTAAAAGCCCGGATATAGTCGCCTGCCTTGAAAAGCTCATGCGCTGGGGCGCGCGCGGCGTCGCCGTCACAAACGAGGCCGACCTTACAAAGAACCCGCTGGCCCGCCTGGCCGGACGCCATATCCTGCTTTCGTCCTCTCCGGAACTGCCGGTGGCCGCTACCAAGAGTTTTATACTCCAGCTTTGGTCCGTGCTGTGGACCGCGCAGGTCTGGAGCGGGTGTTTCTTAAAGACAGATTTTGACGATACCATAGCCCTGGTCAGGCGTCTGGTACCCGGAAGTCGTGTACTTATCCCCGGTCCCGGCGCGGCTGCCCGTTCGGGGCGGGCCCTCTTCAGTAAGGTGAAGGCTGCGCGGATGATAGGTTTTGTGGGGCGCGGTCCGTATAATGCGGTGGCCGACGATTCCGCGCTTAAATTCCGGGAAATGGCCAAGGCCCACGCGCTTGGCTATTCGGCCGCGGAATTCCTGCATGGGCCGGTGGGGGCCTACACGCGCAGTGATTTCGTGTTCCTGCTCAGCCCCGGTACGGAGCTTCCGGAGGATCTGGTGAAGGTCCGCAGGGCGCTCGAAGAGCGCGGCACCCCGTACCAGGCTGTTTTTCAGACAAAAGGGAAGTTCCCTTTTAACTGCCTTCTGACCGACATTGAAATGAAGCTTCTGGCTCTCGACCTGGCGCTTGCCAGGGGCTTGAATCCGGACAACCCAAAAGGTCTGAAAAAGGTCACTTACACCCTTTAAAAACCTCCCGCCGCGCGGTTCCAGGGCCGGCTTTCCGGAATCAGGTCGCGCGCGTGCGCGCGCCTGAGAATCCGCGGGTAACAACGCGCTACTTGACATACCCGTAATACGGCCTATAATATAGAGGCGCCAATGCTCGTTATTTGCTCGGGATTCCGCGGACGCTGAAGTGTACACTATAAAGGGAAGCGCGGCTCCGCAGAAATGATAAGCAGCGCAGGCACGGCCTCTATAAGGATGTGGAAGTGGGCGGCATGGAATACGTGGTGAATCTCGGCTTTTATTACCGCTTCGGCAGGAAGTTCCCGAAGTTGCCGAAGGCCCCGGAGGCCCCGCCGGCGCCGGAGAAAACAAAAACAGAGGCTAAAGCCGCAGCGGCTGCTGTGCCGGTGAGCACCGCCGGCGTTTCCGTGCCGGCGGTTCCGCCGCAGGTCAGCACCGCGGCCCCGGCGGCGGCTAAAGCCGCAGCTGCCGGGGACCTGCTGAAAATGTTGAAGTCCAAAGGTTGGAAAGAACGCAGGGAGGCCGCTTTCAAGCTGGGCAGGCTGAAATACGCCGCCGCCGTCGGACCGCTGACAAAGCTCCTGGGGGATGAAAACGACGGGGTGCGCGGCGTGTCGGCGCTGGCGCTGGGCAGGATAGGTGATGTCCGCGCGCTGCTCCCGCTTATGCTCGCGCTGTCCGACGATTCCGACTATGTGCGCGCTTCCGCGGCAAGCAGCCTGGGGCAGTTGAAGGACAAGCGCGCGCTGAGGGACCTGGAGGAGGCGGCGAAGGAGAAATCCAAAAAAGTGCGCAAGGCCGCGGAAGAGGCTATAAAACAGATAAACGCCCCGCCCCGGGAAAAGAAGTAACCGTCGGCGGTTAAGCAGGACTGTCGGTGGCCGGGCAATTCGGTCATTAGGCTCTTAGTTTTTCCTGGTCGCCTGCTCGTCAAATTCTCTCCCGAAAATTGCCTGGATACTTTTTATTCAAAAGTTTCTCAATGAGAGACAACTTTAATTGCAGTTTTCTGGTTAGAACCTGCTCCAGAGCTTTTTTGCCAGCTCCGCGGACTTTTTAGACACTTCCGCCTCGTCCAGGTCCAGTTTCAGCTTTTTGCCTTCCATCAGCACTTTCCCGGCGGCTATAGTGGTGTCCACGGCGCTCTGCGAGATGCCGAAAATCAGGTGTCCCGCGAAGTTCGAGGAGTCCATCGGCGTGGGGGGGATGTAATCCATTATCGCCAGGTCGGCGGCGAAGCCTTCCTTCAATTCCCCCAGGCCTTTGAAATAGCGGTTGGCTATCTTCGCGTTATTGACCAGCAGCGCCTGCGCGGCTTCCAGGAAGCCCTGCGAGGGGTCGCGCTTGAGATGCTGCAGCCACAGCGCCACGCGCACCTCCTCGAGCATGTTCACCGTCATCGCGTCGGTGCCAAGGCCCACAAGCACGCCCTTGGCCATCATGCCGGTGATGTCCGCTATGCCCACCGCATTGTTGGCGTTCGACTGCGGGTTGTGCACTACCGCGGTTTCCGTTTCCTTTAAAATATCCGTTTCCTTTTCATTGACGTGCACGCAGTGCGCCGCTATGGACTTGCGCCCCAGGATTCCGAAGTCGCGCAGGCGCTCCACCACGCGCAGTTTGTGATGCGATTCGCACTGCAGCTGGTCGGCCTGCGATTCGGCGGTATGCACGTGGAAGCCCGTACCCAGCTTATGCCCGCGGTAGGCGGCTTCTTCAAGGGTTTCGTCCGAAATGGTGAAGGAGGCGTGCAGGCCGAACATCCCCGCTATCATATTGTCGTTCTTCGCGGCGGCCGCGGCAATAAAGGCCGAGTTCTCGTTCAGGCCTTCCTTCGCCTTCTCTTTCCCGTCCCTGTCGGAAACCTCGTAGCACAGGCAGGCGCGCAGGCCGGTCTCGCGCGCGGCCTTCTCCACCGCCGCCAGCGAACCGGGAATAGCGAAGGGGCTGGCGTGATGGTCTATTATCGTGGTGGTTCCTTTCCTGATCGCGTCTATCAGCGGTATCACGGCGCTGTAGTAGGAATCGGCGGCGGTCAGCTTCTTATCAAGCCGCCACCAGAGGTTGTTAAGTATCTCCACGAAATTCCTGGCCGGGGCCGCCTTGCCGAGCCCGCGCGCGAAGGTGCTGTAGAAATGCATGTGCGCGTTGATAAAGCCCGGCATCACCAGCTTGTTTGAGGCGTCTATCACCTTGGCGTATTTTCCCTTGAAACTCTTCTGCGGGGCTATCTTCTTTATCAGCCCGTTCTCTATAAGCAGCGCCTGGCCGGTGAGCACCTTGTTCTTTTCTCCGAGCGTCGCTATTATGCCGTTCTTGATAAGTATGTTTTTCATGGTGGATCCTTGTGTTTCTTTAATAGTGTCCCATAAACGTACACGGACCCAGAAGATCCATGTATGAACGGCGAAAAAACGCATATAATGCCCGAATTCGGGGCCTAATATGATGCAAAAGCCTGATTATATGGCGTT
>Ga0066637_10001173_pt1 | contig 16749 bp, 20 predicted proteins | sample CryGeyCG2014_020_FD_62737 | JGI IMG/M metagenome (GOLD analysis project Ga0066637, IMG submission 62737) | Groundwater microbial communities from aquifer - Crystal Geyser CG08_land_8/20/14_0.20 | ecosystem: Environmental > Aquatic > Deep subsurface > Groundwater | place: USA: Utah: Grand County...
AGTATAAGAATTGTCGACACAATTTCACTTAATCCTCGTTTATTACTATTCATTTTACCTCCTTTTGTTTGTTATTAGATATATGAAGAAGAATGGGTTTATAAATATTTTGATTATGTGTTACGCCTATTTATGTGGTAGATATTTAGTAGAGTGGCTCGCTTTTCCTCGCAAGCCAATTCTGTCCGCTTGGACTTGCTCGGGCTCGCTGGATAAATAATGCTAAAATCAGTAATTATCAATAAAATTTGAAGGATGAGAAAGTTAAGTTCGTAACTTAACACAACCCAAAGATTTATATACTAATGGTGTATGATTATACACTATAGGTGAATACATAAAACAGGCTTAAAATGCTAACTGCAAATGAAAAAAAAATACTTAAAATGCTCTTAACTACATTTGGAGAAAATTACTCAATTAACCAAATAGCTAAGAAATGTTCTATTACTCCAAACGGGACTTTAAAAATATTGAGAAAATTTGAAAAAGAAGGGATTTTAGAATCAAAAAAAATAGCGAACATAAGCTCTTATTCGATAAACTTTAAGAATGAAAAAACAAAAAGTATTCTTGAACTTGCATTAATTTCAGATTTAACTGGAAAGCTAAAATTTAGGCATGAAGATTTAAAGCAATTAAAAGAGATAACGAAAGCATGTATCTTCTTTGGCTCATATATTAATTCAAAAAGAGAGCCGAATGATTTAGATATCTTATTTATAATAGATAAGAAAAGCTTTAACTCATATAAAGAAAAAAGTTTACAAATATATAAAACAATTCCCGTTAAGGTTCATGACGTTTTACAGACAGAAGAAGATTTTAGTAAAAATATTAAAAACAAAGATAAAGTTGTTCTTGAAATTTTAAAAACAGGAATAATTTTATGGGGTTATAAAAAAATAATAGAATTAATTGAAAATGAATACTTCAAAATCTGAAAGTTTTTACAGCTCCAAAACTGAAACTTCCAGCATAAAAGACAAGCTTAAAAGTTGCTTTAAGGAAGGCGAAAAAGGAGAAAGACATAAGGGCTTAAGAAAAATACAGATTTCACAGGAAATAATTGATGGTCATGTAAAGAAAGCGATACATAATTTTAATGCAATTGATATTTTTAATAACATAGGTTATTCAGATTGGTCAGCAGTTGCTGCTTTTTATTCTCTTTATCATCTGCTACTATCAATAATAGCTAAAAAAGGATTTGAGTCAAGAAATCAGAGTTGTACATTTGCATTAATTGAAAACATGATAAACAAAAAAGAACTATCTTTAACAAAAGAAGAATTAAAAGAGATATTTGATAAAGATACGACAGAAGGTTTACAGCACAGCAACAAAATATTAGATATAAGAGAAAACATGCAATACTCTATTAAAACCTTATTAAAAGAACAAGAATTTTTATCTCTAAAGGAAAGAACCAAATTTTTATTTGACAAATTAAGAAAAGAAGTTGAGGGATAAGGAATTAATTAACAATTATAAACACAAATTTTCACTTATGCGCGAAATAGAAAACTATTTTTCCTTTGGATTTTTTGCCAAATTTGCAATAGCCAAATCCAATAAAATGTATAACCTCTTCTTTTTTAGGGGATAAGATTGTACTGCCTTGAACAACAGAGCCATCAGGCATTATTATTTCCATATTTCCTCTGCCAGTTTCAACTTGCTTGAATTTTGCCTGTCTTGATTTTTCATGCAGAAGCTTTCTGTTCTCAGCATAAAGAATATCTATTGGAACAACTATATCATTTTGATCTAAGCCAATATCTTCTATAAATTTTCTTATAGCTTCTGGCAAGAAACCTCTTTTTCTTAGAGAAGTTATGCTCCATGTTCGAGGGTCGTGCCATCCAATAAACTTTCCTGATTTAACTTCTTGTTGAGCTTTGCTTTTGCTTATTTTTGCGCCTAGTCCTTCTAGTCTTATCAAGCCATTATGAAGCAACACAGGATGCTTCCATTTAAAAATATCCCAGATGTATTTTTCCATATCGCTTTCCATCATTAAATCCTTGCCTCTTATTATATGCGTTATTCCAAGAAGATGATCATCTATAGCCCAGGAAAACTCAAGCAAAGGCCAGACTTTATATTTGTTTCCAACGCGGGGATGTTTTCTCTCGCAAATCCTAAACAAAACTCTGTCTCGAAAAGCAGGATTTTTATCCTGCATGCTTGTTTTTATTCTTAATGTGAAAGAACCTTCTTTGGCTTTAAACATTTTTTTCCATCTTTTTAGCTGTTCTTCTTTAGGAAACTGCCTGCAAGAACACTCTTTTCCTAATTTTCTATTTTCTCTCAGTTTTTCTGCACTGCAAGAACAAACATAAGCTTTTTCTTTTTTAATAAGCATTTCTGCATATTTGTAATAAATTTTTAATCTATCGGATTTGTAGAGTATTGGTTTTTTGTACTTAACTTTCAGCCAATCAAACTCTTCGGGAATAATTTTGTAGGCTTCTTTAATAATTTGCTTCTTTTCGCTTCCAATTGTATCATCCATCACAAAATATAATTTGCCATTATATCTTTCAGAATACATCGCATTTAAAAGAAAAGTTCGCCCATTTCCAATGTGCAGAGCACCAGAAGGATAAGGCGCGAGCCTTAACACAACTTTTCCTTTTTTTGCATTCGGCAAATCTTGCAATCCTTCTCTCTCTTTTCTCTTGCCTGTTTCTTTTTCCAACGCAGAAAAAGATTTTTCCTGCTCCTGCAGAGGCAGGGAATTAACTTGAGTAACTAATTTTTTAATTGCAGGCATAATATCTTTGACTTCTTCTTTTTTCAAGCCCTCATGAAATAGAGAATTAAGAACTGCATTTTCCTGGGCTTTTCCATTATGCTCAATTGCATTTTTTAGAGTATATGCAAGAATTTTTTTCTCTTCAACCATTTTAAACAGAGTCCACGCCTGCTCTTCTTTCTAATCTTTCAATTTTTTTCTCAAGCAAGTCAATCCTGTCTGTTAACTTGTATATTTTATTGGAAGCTGAATCTACCCGGGACTGCACATCGCGGAGTATGCCTTTTAATTTTTGTTTTCCAGAATTCGACAAGACAACAGAAGAAGCTTCTTCTGAATTGCTGGATGCATTTGCAAGGGCCCCGATAAAACCAAGAGGAGAAGAATCTTCATTGGAGCTTAAATCTACAACTGTATCTTGCACCGGCTTATCTTTGAGAAGCCCTCTTTTCTGAAGATACGAAAGGTCTAGAATCCCATCATCTTTCTTCTTAAACCAATTTTTTATCCCCATTTTAGTAATTTGGAAAGAATTATATTTAAATCTATCTATCTAAAAAACATTTAAAAACTCCTTTATCCTGCTATTAGTATCAAGAAAATCCTCTTCGTTTTTTTGGATTTTCTGGATGTTCAGAAATGCGAATATCAATGAGCATTTCTGACATTAAACTTTAAAAAGAGAAAATGGATGAAATAGCCAAGCTAATTGCTGCAATAAACCCAGAGAATTATTATGATTACAAAACGAAGAGCGAGCTGAAGGCATTTAAAAATTTAATAAAAAAAGATTTTAAGAAAGCAGTGGAAGAAGCAAAACCAAAGGCGGTGGAAGAGCACGGCTTGCTGTATGATTCAAGCTCTGAAACTCTCGAGCCGCTTTATTTCTGGATTCTTGATTACATGAAAGACAGATTCAAGAGCGTGGAAAAATTTGTGGATAATTTCACAGCTTCTCCTGGCTCAGGACATTTTGGCGAGCTTGGAGCAAGAGCAACAAGAATGCAAGAAGAAGGAATGAAAATACTCGGCTCGGTAAATACTGTATTGAAAAGCATAATTAATCTGATTTATGATTTAAAAGAGTTTGAAATTAGGCTTTCTCACTATAAGTCAGCTAATTCCAAGAATAAAGAAGAAGCAGAAGCCGGCTTGCTTGCTTTAAAACAAATATGGATGGATAATGTTGATGTTAAAAGAGGAAGAGGGAGCATAAATATGCTGGCTCAAGATTTGAATTTTGTTACAATAAGAGATTCGTTCATGATAGTTAAATCTTTAGAAGATGTTGACAAATTAGATTTAAATGATAGAGTCAAAAGAATTTTAAAACCAAGATTAAAAGAGTTTTTAGAATGGAGAAAAAGGTCTGAAGCAGAACTCAAAAAGAGATTTGAGATTGAAAAAAGCTACTTGAAAAGCCAAGTAAATTCGTTAAAACTTTACACAAGATGGGCTAAACCCTATCTTACAGCAGCTGAAAAATTAAGAATGAAAGAAACCAAAAGAGAGCCGGATTTAGTAGATATTTTCAACACTCTTCGCTTAGAATTGACATTATTCGGGAAAAGCCCGTTTGATGTAGAACAGGCCGCAATTGACAGAAAGATTCCTGTAAACTTCAGGAAAATTAAATTTAAAAGAAAGTACTATCAGTGTGTTCTTGTAGATTTTGTTTTTAGGGGGATTCCTCAAAGAGCCGGACAACAAGCACATTACGTATTTGGCGGAAAAGCAGAGGTTACATTCAAAGGTTATTGTCTGAATCAGGATGAATTAGATTTGTTAAATGAAAAATTAGGAGAAAGCGATATAGAAGATGCTTTAAAATTAGTAGAAGGAGTTACAACAGAATCTTTAGATGTGCTGAGAGAGGATATTGAATACTTTTTAAAAAGCGAGGAAGAAAGAGCAAAAGAAAGTGAAGAAGAAAAAGAAAGCAACGATGTTAACCCTTTTGCTGCTTTGTTTGGTTTGGGAAAAAAGAAAGAAAAAGAAGACAAAGGCAAAGAAAAAATTGAAAAATTGAAAAAAGGAATCAGAATGGATGATTATAAAGAAAAAATTATAAGGGATTTGGGAAAAAACGAGGCAGCAAGTGTTTGCTTTGATACTTTTAACACCTACAAAAAATCCCATGGAATGCCTTCTCATCCAAGCCCGTTTGACTGAGAAGATTTGCAAAAATTTAGAAAAGAGGCGAATAAAATGAGTAAGAAGACTTGGATAATTTTAGTAATTATTATAGTTTGCATAATTTTAGTTGATATTATTGTTAGAACGCTCATGTTAGAATATATAGAAAGGGAAGGTTACAAAGAACTGAAAAAAGCACTGATTAATATACCAAACACAGAAAGTTTGGAGTATCAGTATACTAAAAACAAGAGTAATTATGTGTATATAGAAGATATTTCTGAACTCAAAAAAATAATGCAAAATTATGAAGCATATGTTCAAAACCAGACTAATGAGCTCAAAACAAAAGGTGAAACAGAATTTCTAATGCCTGAGGTGATATATTCTTGCAAAGATGGCACCAGCGAGTATTATATCCCAAACAGGTATAGTATGCCTTGTGGGGGGGATGAAAATTTAACTAAAACAGAATATGGAGAGTTTAAAAATTTTACGATGAATGATTCAAAAGCTGTGGGAAGAGTAATTGTAAATTCTGAGGTTATAACGATTGGGGAGTATAATGTTTATAATTTAGAAAATTTAGAAAGCTCTAAAAAAACAACCTCAGATATTATTTCTATAACGTTAGACTTACTTTCGTACTTTAACAAAAAAGGAGCTTTATGGGGAGTTCAAAAAAATATTATGCCTGCAGGGGAAAAAACAAATCTAATTGATAGAGATATAAAAGGAGCTATTACTGTGATTGAGAATTTTGATAGAAGTTACGAAATACCAACAGAACAAGAAATAAACAATGTATACCTAAAAGAAAAGTGCATTGTGTCATTCAAAGAGACTATGAAAGGAGAAGGGAATACATATTCTCAAGCACTTAAAACACCATTTTGGCAGAAAATATTATTTATTAATTATAATATTAAAAAAATATGCGAAGATTTAGAGAGAATAGAAAAACAAAATGCAATCAAAATGCTAAAAGACAATGAAAATGAACAAAATCCGTTTATGTCTATTGAAAGAAAAACTTATTTAAATTTGTTTGTTAAATGCAGCGAAGATGCTTTTCCTAGAGAGTGTAAAGCAGAATATTCTCAGTTTTTTGGGACAACCTATGAGTGTATTAAAGCGGTTTGCACAGGCAACTATACAGAAGAAATTAATAATAAAATTGATGTTGCATTAAACGCAGCTGAAATAGAAGGTTTCTGCAGAGAAGACAGAGCTTGTGGGTATAATGAAATATGCGAGAATAATACATGTATCACAACAAACCAATAAACGAAAAAATTAAATATCTCTGTTTATTAGTATTAAAATGCCAAGAAAGAAAAAAGAACAAAATAGCAAAGATAAACCTGCTGAGAAAAACAAAGCTAAAGAAGAAAAAATTGAATCAGCGGATAAAGAAGAGCAAGTTGAATTAGATGAGAACAGCTTAGAGAGTATAGCTGAGCAGCCAGCACAAGAAATAGAAGAAGATAATTTTTCTGAATTTATGATTTCTACAGGCACAGAAATGCCCACTCCTACTTTAGAAGTTTCCCAATTTGCATCGACACCTACAACAGAAGAAAATTTAGAAGAAATTGGAAGAAGAGCCCCTACGCCTGCAACTGAAGAACAAGTAAAAGAAGTAGATTACGTCACTACCTACAATGAACCATCATATACATTAGGAACAAACGAAGAGACTCTAATAAAAGGAGCAGAAGAAAGGGGGATGAGGACAAGAACTTTCGAAGAGCTAAGGAATGTGCAGCCAAGAGTTTTAATTGAAGACTGGCGGGAAGGGGGGGAAAGCATAGAAAGGCATGGAAGAGATGATTTAAGAGAGTATATTGTTGCTGAACCTGAAACAAGACAAGAGGATAGAAGACTGCCTTTTGAAAAAATGTCATCAGAATACAGGGTTTTAAAAAGAAAACGCGCTGCGTAAAAAGGTATTTATTGATTAATCAGCCAAAAACTAATAAACTTTATTAATTCAAAAACTGATGATTATAAAGCTCGAATAGAAGAGGGCATTAAGTTTAATGAGATGAAAGGTTAATATCAAGAAGTCCTTGAGTTTACCACATGTCAAAATCGTAAGATTTTGAGCACTATCAGAAATCTTTGATTTCTGAAGCCTTAAAAGGTGTGGTTTGTGTAGGACTTCTGGATGCTCAGAAATTAAAACGAGTAATCATCCACATCTTAAAAGATGTGGTTTAATTTCTGACATCAAAAAAATCTTTTAGTTTGTTAGATTTTTAGGACTTCAAAATTTATTAAATCTCAGGAATTTTGAATTCCTGACGACTATCAGAAACTAAAGGTTTCTGACATTAAATTTGAATTGTTTAACAAACTTTTCCTAAAGGAAAAGCTTAATAAACCAGAAAGTTTATATTGATAATGAAAAGGGGGCAAAATGGCATATGAATTTTTTTATCCAGGAACACCTTACTCGCTAGATCCAGGTTATGGTGAAATGTTTATAGGATATAGAATTCCTGCTTCAGAAATAGGTGCTCCAACTTCAATACAAACAGCTAACCAGATACAAGAGGTGAGTAATTTATTAAATCAGGGTATAAAAGTTATAGAGCTGCAGCCATTAAGCGCAGAAGTTTTTGACCAAATACCGAAACAGCATTTTAAAGAAATAAATAGATTGCAGAAACTGGCTGGAGCTGAAACATCCATTCATGCGCCTGTACTTGAGCCTTCTGGAATAGGTAAAGAGGGGTGGAGTGAAACAGACAGAGAGTCTGCAGAAAGGCAATTAAAAATGGTTATAGACAAGAGCCATAATTTAGATCCAAAAGGAAATATAATTGTGAACACTCATGCATCTGCAATTCAGGGAGCAGAATTTTCTCCGCCTCCCAGGGAGATGGTGGATAAATACAAAGAACAAATCAGGCAATACGAACACAGAGAGCCAACTAATGACGAGATAAGAGAGTTAAATGAAGAACAGCTTGTTACAATCAACCAAGAAACAGGACAAATGACAATGGTCAAAAGAGAAATGAAGTATTATCCTGAAGTCGGAGAAAAAGTAGTGACGCCGCGAGATGAAGTAATGACACATAACAATACAGAATGGGTTAATTCTATAACTAACCTTGCTTTTTACAAAAAAGAAGCAGATGAAACTTTAAAAAGAGCTCACGCGATTTTATCTCCTTTAATTGTTATGAAAGAAAAAGGCGAGAAGATAAAAAGAGAAGATTTAAACAGCCAACAAGAAGATGCTTTTCACCAGCTTGGAAGATCTGAATTGTTTTTAGAAAATGTAGAATCTGCTTTTAGAACTTTGTATAACAAGGCATATAAATATTCAGAAGATGAAAATGTAAAGAAATTTTTGTCTAATGAAATAGCAAAGCCGTGGCAAGAAGAAAGAAAAAGGATACTAGAAGAAAAAGAGAAAATAATAAAAGGAAAAGAGAGAGATTTCTTAGACGAGGTTGATATGGTTATTAAAAAGTCTAATGTAATAGACGAAACTCTAAATAAGTTAAGGGTTCTTGAAAATAAACCCCCAGAAATTTACAAACCAATAGAAGATTTTGCTATTGATAAATCTGCAAGAACTTTCGCAGATGCTGCTTTATATTCTTATGAAAAATACAAAGATAAAGCACCAATACTCTCCATTGAAAATCTTCCTCACGGAATGGCTTTTTCAAGAAGCGAAGAGCTAACAAAATTAATCGACGAAACAAGGAAAAAATTTGTTGATGAAGCAGTTAAAAAGGGGCATGGAAGAGGCGAGGCAGAAAATGCCTCTAAAAAATTAATTGGTGCTACATGGGATGTAGGGCATATAAATATGCTGAGAAAAGGCGGCTTTAAAGAAGAAGATATTATTAAAGAAACTGAAAAAATTGCAAAGTATGTAAAACATATTCACTTAACAGATAATTTTGGCTATTCTGACTCCCATCTTCCCCCAGGAATGGGAAATGTTCCGATAAAACAAATACTGGAAGAGCTCGAGAAAAAAGGAGTTTCTGGAAAAAAGATAATCGAGGCCGGCGCGTTTGTTCAGCATTTTAAAATTCCCCCAACACAAGCAGTTTTAGAAGCATTTGGCTCTCCGTTATATCCTGTAATGGCTGCTCCGTATTGGAATCAAGCTGCTTACACATTCGGAGGGTATTTTGCAGGCTACGGGCCATTTCCAGAGCAACATTTTTCAATGTACGGAACTGGTTTTTCAGGCATGCCTCTAGAGCTTGGCGGGCAAATCCCTGGGAGACAGAGCAGATTTGCCGGCACTCCTGCAGACTGAATAAAATAATAAGGTTTAAAAACTTCGTAAAATTTTGATATATAGGTTTTAAAATATATAATAGAATATAAATAATAAAAAGAGGCAAAATGGGATGGAAAGAATTTTTTAAGCCAACAATTGGAAAGATAATTTTAACAATAGCAATACTATTATTAGTTGTTGTTTCTGTCTTTTACTTTGATGGAGGTTCTGGAGGGAGATGTTGGGGAGAATATGCAAAAAATGATTTAATTTGTAAAATAGCAGATTATGTAGCTATTATAATCTTTTTTCCACTTGTTATAACTAATGAACTCGTTGAGATGTCTAAGTTGTTTATTCTATATTATACTGTGCTTATTTTATATTTATATTTTCTCTCTTGTTTAATAATTTATATTTACAATAAAATTAAATCTCGGAGAAAGAAAAAATGAAAATACGAGACACAAAAAAAATTGATTGGAAGGATGTGATTATTTGGATTTTAATAATCTTAGCTCTAATATTAATAATTGCATCTTTTTTAAGAGGAGGATAAAAATGAAACTTCGAGATATGATTATTATAATTTTATTTATTATTTCTGTAGCTGTTGCTTTATGGTATCTTTTTGGCTCTTCACCAACATTTGAGCAGGCAATACTTGTTGTAATACTAACTCTATCCATCACAAATATTGTTAAAGCAAGTGTTTTAGAGAGTAGATTTATAAACTTAGAAAAGAGTTTTACTAGATTAGCACACGATTTTAAAGAGCATATAAAACTTAACAAAAAATAATTTAAAATGACTAAGAAAAAAGAGGCAAAGAAAAAAAGGAAAAAATTAAGCGAGCTGCCTAAGATAGCTCCTCCTAAAAAACAGAAAAAAATTTCCAGAAGCTTCCCTTCTTTGCAGATTTTAAACGAGCATGATATAACAATGGATTTTGCAACAAAAGTTTACAGCAGGTTTAATACATTAGTCAAGTCGATTGTTTTGTTTGGGAGTTCTGTTAAAAACACATCTACTTCTTCTTCAGATATAGATGTGATAATTATTATTGACGATTCTGCTGTTCAATGGGATCAAGAGCTTATTGCTTGGTACAGGGAAGAATTGGGAAAATTAGTTAAAGTTAATCCTTATAAAAAAGAATTGCATATAAACACAGTTAAACTTACAACTTGGTGGCAGGATTTAATCAGGGGGGATCCTGTTGTGATTAATATTTTAAGATACGGCGAACCATTGATAGATTTTGGCGGATTTTTTAATCCTCTAAAAGTCTTGCTGCAAGAAGGAAAAATAAGAAGCACGCCAGAAGCAATTTATACAGCATTACAAAGAGCTCCCCAGCATTTAGCAAGAAGCAGGGCTGCTGAACTTGGTGCAGTAGAAGGAATTCATTGGGCGCTGGTTGATTCTGCGCATGCTTTGCTGATGGCAGCTAATGTCCTGCCGCCTTCGCCAGAACACATTCCTATACTTTTAAAAGAAAATTTTGTTGATAAAGGATTATTAAAAATGAAGTATGTTATTTGGTATCGCGATTTGTATGTTTTGCACAGAAAAATTGTTCACGGAGATATAAGAGACCTAAAGGGCAGTGAGATAGATGACTGGCAAGTGAGAGCAGACGAGTTTGTCAGAGTTATGGCTGAACTAATAGAAAAAATAATAAAAAAATGATGGCCGCGCAAATCAAAAGAGCTACAAACCTTCTAAATCTTACTAAGATACTACTCTTGCCTGTTTACAATTAAATTAATCAGGTAGCAATGCCAAGTTCTGCTCTGTGTCTCTTTCTATCCTCTGTTTTTCCTTTGACTTCTTGTTTCTGTGCTTTTTTCTCACTTTTGTAAAGCAATCCTGCAGATGTTAAGTGGATTGGCGCGATATATTTACTCCAGATATCATACTTTACTTTTTCTTCTGGCTCGCTGTCTCTTTCACTTTCTACTACTTTTATATTCCTCTTGTAAAAGCTGAAGAGTTTATCTTCGTCTGGGACTCTTTTCTTTTTTCCTTTTTCTATGACTTCTTTGCTAAACTCTCTACTGTAAATTGTGCTGATTATTGAGGCATATGAACTTAAAAGTTCTGTCATATATGACTGATCTCCTTGATATCTGCTGAATATTACTTTATGCCAAAGAGGAGCGTCTTCCATTAATTCCGGAAGGTCTTTTATTAATTCTTCTCTTTTTCCAGAAGAGATTAATGCTTGTCTTTTAACTATTTCAGCTAGTCTTTCGTGTGCTCTATTTTCTGTTCTGTAAATCAAAGGACGTTCAGGATTTGCTAGACTAATAATAAGCTTGTTTAATTGTTCTGCATCTAATTTTTCTACTAAAGAGAGGTTGTCTGAATACTCTGCTAATGCTTTTTCTGCTTCAGAAAGCGCAGTATCAGCTGCTAACAAAATTCCATCTGAGCCTCTATTAAGAAGCAAAGAAGGATTTGAAGGAATCAGTAATTTAGATATGTCAGACATCGCTCCGGCATTTCCCTTGTTTTCCTGGAGTGCTTGGTAATATGCTCCTAAATCAAAATAATCACCTGCCTTATCAATAAAATACTTTCGGTTATATCTTTTTGTATTTGGGTTAATAGAAATCTCTCTACTAACAAGTGCTTCTAAGTCCTTTCCCAATACTTCCTTTGGCGGCATTTGTATTATTTTCTGCATTTTATCTCAGTTTTTCTTAATATTCATAAGCCAAAAGCATTTATAAACCTTTCGGTTGGTGGAACTATGTAGTAGTAACATAATAAGATTTGCCAAACAGATAATTTTTATACTCTTTAAACTTATTTTTTTTATGGAATACAAAAGAAGTTTGGCTCTTATCTTGGCTGTTGTAGGGATATTTTTAGTTATAGCGCAGCCATTTTCCCCTACAGGAGCTGTAATTGACCTTTCTACTTCTTCTGCCAAAGTGAGTTTTATTGTAGGATTGGTTATGGTGATTGGGGGGATTGTGATTTTATTGGCTGAGAGAGGAGAGGGCGGACTTACAAAAAGAGTTAATAGAGCCATTCTAAATTAATTCTTTATTGTTTAAATTTTCATTTAAAAATTTCCTTAAGCTATACTCTATAACATGGCTTCTGTTTCTGAATTTTGCGTCTTCCAGCATTCTTTCAATCAGCTTAATCATTTTTTCATCAATTGTCACAGAGATTTTTTGCTTTGTCATCTTAAGCTGCCTCCGCTGCTTGTTTATTTTTAACTTTGAACTGCCTTACATAATTTACTTTAGCATTAAATTCCCTTTTGAATTCCTCATAACCTGGAAGTTTGCCAGAATGTTTTGAAATAAAATCGTAAAGCCCGTTTACATTTGTGGCTAAAGCTACATTTGCTCCGGCATATTCTGAACTATCAACTGCTTCTTGTCTGGAAGTTCTGTAGTTAACCGCAAGAACTCGATTGTAATCTTGCTCAAATGCTTTTCTTTCTTTTGGTGAAAGCTGGGCTACAACTTTCTTGTAAAATTTATATTCTTCATTTGATGGAATATCCCTTGAATCGCTTGGGATTACAGGATGCCATTCCAAGAATTCCCCATCTACTAAAAAATCCAACCCGCCATTCTTTATCCCTTTATCTCTCACCTGGAAATTAACTCCTTCTTGGATTGCGTAACTTGGTAGATATTTCTCAAGCATTAATGCTACTGTTCCTTCTTCCATGGACTGGGTATAAAATCTTCCTTCTACAAAATATAAATTTTTTCTTTGGTTATTAAGATTTATGATAGAGTTCCTTCTTCTTTGTTCAAGTGTTAATCCCCAAAGGCCTGCTCCCAATTCCTTTGCCCTTTGATTTCCCATCTTTGAAATTGCTCTTCTTTTCTCTTCAGGCAGCCTTGAAAAAGGACTTCCATAAAGTTCTATGCACTTTTTTCCACCTAGATGTGCAAATCTTCTGCTATTCTCTGCTCTTTGTTCCTTAGATAATCTTCCAAGCCCTTTAGAATATCCTCTTGGCCCTCCAATTTTTCCTGCAGCACTTCTCTGTTCCGGAGTCATATTTCTTGAAGGACTTCCATATTTCTTTGCAAATGCTATTCCCCCAATTTTTCCTGCAGCAACTCTTTGTTCATAAGTCATATTTCTTGAGGGGCTCCCAAATCGACTACACTTCTCTTTAGAATATTGGCTTTGAAGGATTTTCTGCCTGTAATACTGGTCATTTTTATCCATTCCTCTTAAACATCTGGTAATATGCCCTGGATGGCATTCTAAAATCCCCGCTAAATCTGCATTTGAAGATAATTTTTCTAATTCTCCTCGTTTATGTAAACTTATCTCTTCTCTGACTAGATCTATCAGCGCTTGCTTATCTTCTATACAAATATATTTTCCAGTAGGCATTTTATTGAATCCTCCAATGCTGATCTTTCCATTTTTCCTTAAAACACATGTTTATCATATAATCCTACTTTATCCCACCTTTTTAAAGCTTTCTGTTTGTAACTACTTTAAAATAACACATAGAAATGTTTAAATACATGCCAAATAGAAAAATAATATGACAACAATTATTGGGGTTAAAGCTGAGAAAGGAAAGAAAAACCAAAGAGGAATTGTTTTGGGTTCTGATGGTCATCTAACTTCTATTAAGTATGACTGGGGAAATGGCAACGAAATAGGAAAAACAAGATTTCCGTATACTAAATTATATGTTAGCAGAGATGGTTTATTTGCCCTAGGGTTAACCGGGGTAAATGACGAACTTTATGCTAATTTTTTTAATGCTCTTTTAAAAGGGAAATATGACTTAAAGAGTGTTATCAAAAAGGGGAAATTTGAGGAATTTGAAAGACTTAATGCATCAAGATGGGATGGAAGACATCCTAAATTAGAAATATCAAACGAGTTCTTATTAGCAACGCGCTTCGAAGAGCCAAAACTTTATCATGTTTGGACTTTAGGAAGAGTAGAAGAAATAACCGGGCGTTCTTTAGGCGGCGGTTCAAAATATTCTGGAGATCATATACAGAGAGAATTAGAAAGAACAGGCAGAGAGCTCCCTGATATAACAATGAGTTATGCTTTAAAACTTGTTAATGACGGTTTGATTGGAGCAGATAAAGATCCACACAGCAGTGGTTTATTTGATATCGTTGTTGCTACAGAAGAAAAAATGTTTAATTTTGAAAAAGAAATTAAAAAAAGGATGGGTAAGGCCAGGAAAGACACATTTTCTTTTATTAGAGAACAAGTTTTAATTTAGAAAACTACTTCTTCCCAATTTTCCACATCAGCTCAAAATACTTTCTGTAAGAATCTGCGATTTCCTGCTCTTTTATTACAATAGCCAAAGGAGGTTTTTTCCACAAGATTATAGCAACTTTATCTCCGTAAATGTTTATTGCAAGAGGATTTGAGTATTTTTGAGGAAGATAGCGAATTTCAGAAAGAGGAATTTTTGGAAGCTTGTTGCTTGCTATAATTCTTGCTTTTATTTTTTTCTTGACTCGGTCTTTATCATACCACTTAAAATAAAATGGAAGAACTTCAAAGGCAGAGCTTGAAGCTCCTAAAATAAGAATTTCCTTGCTTTTTCCTGTTACTTGCTCTTGGAAAATTGTTTTTAAGCCTTCAATTCCTTTATAAAAATTTGTTTCCTGCTTTTCTTTTGTTTTCTGATATAAAAGAGTTAAATTCGGCAGAGCTTCTTCTAGTTCTCGCTGTTTTTCTTTTAAAATTTCTTTTAATCTTTCGGGATTTGCAGCTTCAAATAATCTTCTGTTATTTTTAACAATATAGCCAATGAGCCCTTTTTCAATTAATCTTTCTGTGATATCGTATATATTCCTTCTATGAACCCCGGTTTTTCTTGAAATTTGCCCAGCTAAACTCGGCCCTAATTCAAGCAAAGCGAGATAAACCCTTGCTTCATTATCTGTGAGCCCTAATTTCTGCAGAATTTCTTTGGGTTCCATTTTATGCTTTTTTATTTTGTCAATAATTTATTGAACTATTTTTAAGCTTTGCAGACTTCAGAGATTTTTGACATGAGTTGAACAAGCCTTGATTGAGCATCTTCTCTTTGCTTCTCTTGCATAACTTGCCTTATTCTATTAATTAAGAGTATTCAATAGTCTGTTATTTATAAACTTTACTATTAAGGTGATAAACATCACCACATTAGTTTATTTAGAAGTTTTTGCTTGTTCTATTAACATGGCAAAGAAAAAATCTTTTTTCAGAGAGGCGACGAAAGCTGAAATTAAGCATAAAAATCTTGTAAAAATAGCAGAGCTTTCTGATATCGCTGGTTTAGGAGAAAATGACTTTACTATCATTTCTCCGTTAACCCCCAGAGGATATGAATCTGCGAGAAAATTTATGAAACACGGGCCAGAAGTTAAGCCAAAAAGATATTATAGCTCAGAGCAAGTTTTAAGGGATGGAAGAACACCGGTTCAATTAAGAGAAGATGTTTTTGATAAAACAGAAAAATCTTTTTATTGCGGCTATACTTTCTTGCCTATTGGGAGAGACAGAAGAAAAAGAAAAGTTTCTTTGGTTGAATGTTTAGAAGGAGCAAGAATTTATGCTTATTCACATCAAGTTAGGGGTGCGGAGATTATAATAAAGCCGTATGCAGATGCAAAAAGAGTAAGAATAGACGGAGCTGAAATTGTTTGCAAAGTGCCATCAAGAACAGAAAAACAGGGGAAAATAAATTTTAAGCTTATATCTGTTCCGGTTGTAGATTGTCCTGAAAAACATTCTGTCAGCTTGAACATTGGCTCAGATCACTCTTGTCCTAGCAAGAGATTTAACATAAGATACAAGTATACGGATGACAAAGAGGGCTCAGGAATTGTTAATATATGTGCTCACGAAATAGCAGCTTATCTGCAAGTTATAGAGCATTATTGGAATGAAAAAAATATAATTCCTTTGCAAATGTGCCAGTTTGCTATACCAAGCCAAAAAACAGTTGACTTCTACTTGAGACTAGGAAACAATGTTTTAGTCAGGGATGAAACTTTGAAAAGTGAAGATAAATTAAGAAAAATGGACAGAGCAGATAGAGAAATTGCTTTATGGTGTAGAGTTAAAAAAGACAAGCATGATGCAACTTTTTACTCCAAGAGAAGCAGAGATGGCGATGTTGCAGAGTATAAATGGAGATAAAATAACCTTTACTTTTTAATCTTCTTCGTCATCTTTAAATTTTTCCTCTAGCTCTTTAAGCTCTTCTAAATCCTCATCAGAAACCATCCATTTCCATTTATGAAATGGACTTTCAGGGGAAATTACATCTAAATCAGGCATTTTTCAATATAAAGTACATAAAATAAAGGAAGCCAAAATATTTAAAGGTAAAGTATATATTTGAAAAAAGAGAAAAAGATGAAACCTGTTTGGACAGGATATAGTTAACTTATCGTGATATCCTTCGATTTCTTGCACAATAACTTATCAAATCCAATAATTTGTTTCTCTTCAATTTCAAATTTATCCCAGCCATTTCTGCTGGTGTTTTTCCATTCAATTGTTGATGGGGATTTACAAAGTTATGGATTGTTCTTCTCAAATCCATAAAGCATCTTGCACCTTCAAAACT
>Ga0066637_10001175_pt1 | contig 16738 bp, 13 predicted proteins | sample CryGeyCG2014_020_FD_62737 | JGI IMG/M metagenome (GOLD analysis project Ga0066637, IMG submission 62737) | Groundwater microbial communities from aquifer - Crystal Geyser CG08_land_8/20/14_0.20 | ecosystem: Environmental > Aquatic > Deep subsurface > Groundwater | place: USA: Utah: Grand County...
CCGGAAATCGTCGGCGCTACTTTGGCCCAAGAAGAAGAAATATCCTCTCTTTTGAGCCAAATTAACCCTTGGTTTTGGCAAGGAATATCCGCAATCAATGTCTTTTCTCTTTCACCGGGCGATGAATGTCCCCCTCTAATAACCGAAATAACCGGTGGCGCTTATGAAGCAGGAAGCAATAGTATTTTTCTTTGTCAAAATGAAGGGGGAGCTTTTGATTCGGAAACAGCTTTAAGTCAAACTCTTTACGAAGCAATCGGGTCATATGTCTATCAAAATCGACTTTCGGCAGAGTCCAGAGATGATTTTATCAATTTAGTTAATAATTATCATGATTCTGGCTATGCCATTTTTGATTATATTCTCATCGAAAGCACTCGTGATTCTGGCAGGTTCGCAACTCGTTTTTCCAACTATATTAACGAGAGTGATATTTGGCGATTACTAGGCACAAGATTTGACAACGCACAAATCCAATATGAATGGTTTAATTCTGTTTTTTGTGGCGAAAATTACGGCCAATCATTTTATCCTGATTATGGTGTTGATTTAACAAGCTGCAGTGAGCCAGTGCCTGACGTGCCTCTCAGCCATTTAATCGTGGAAACGCAAGGGGAATCTCTCACCAGCGAGCATGAAGCCAGAGTCAGGAGATTGATGTCTTTAGTTTACCAACCTGTAAGCGAACACATAACCAAAGTAATCATAATTGAGAAGGAAGAATGCTCTCCTTGGCTTGGCTATGTTATTTTTGGCGAATCAATTATTAACTTGTGTTACAGCAGAACAGATAGTGATCGAGACGCATTTGATAACGACGATACACTCTTATCTATCATTACGCATGAAGCAGGTCATGTGGCTGACACTTTTTCGCTAGACAGAGGGGTTGAGTACTACAATCTATGGCTGGAAGAAGATCCAGCTTTAATATCTTTAACGGCTTCAGAACAAAGGTATAAGCTGGGGGAACGCTTTGCTGAGGATTTTACTTTATTTTGGCTAGGTAATCCTCTATGGCTATATGAAGCTCAAACAAGCCCCGGGGCGGCCAGAAGATATACTTGGATGAGCCAAAATATTTTTTGCGATACCAGCCCCCAAGAAAATATGGCTATCACATATCAAGAGCAATACGCCAGAGAATTGCTGGAAACTGATTGTTCCCAGTCGCTTATTGAGTGGCAAAGGTTGGGCACTTTTCCTCTGGCCGGAAATTTATGGTGGCAACAATCAGGGCTTGGGCAAGCTTATTCCTGTCTTGGTCAATGCGATAGAGCTATAAACATTTTTGATCAGATCATTAGTCAGAATGAAGAATTTTATTCTGTGGTTGGTGCTGTTTTGTTGCAAATTGCCGCCACCCAAGAGTCCTGCAATCACGATCTTGACGCCGCCATAGCTGCTTATTGGCGGATGTATGACGAATTCGGCAACTTTTTAGGGCGAGATCAACTTTCCGAAGATCTTTCAAATATAATTAGAATCCTTGTTAATGAAGCTAACGCCTGCGACGCTGCGGGAACTCCATATTTGGAAATCATGGAAGATATTTATGAGGAATGCGGCGACTGTATTGACTTGCGGACCGAATTCCTCGACCCAGCCAGATTTTTAGTCGGGCATTGTTATTGGGAGGACGGCAATTGTAGCAGTGCCATTAGCCCTCTTGCCCAAATTGCACCAGAGAGTGAATTTTGGGGAGCAGCCCAAGCAATTATTGATTCCTGCTCCTAATCTCCCCCTACCCTGCCAATGCCTTGTCGTAAAGGTTCACATACTCCTTAGCCGACGTATTCCAAGAATAATCAAGGTTCATCACCTTTTTGACTAGTTTTTTCCAGGCGGTCTTATTCTTATAAGCAACCAGCGCCCGTTTCACTGCGTCCAGCAAGGCAGCAGAACTATACTCCTCAAAAACAAAGCCATCGCCTGCCCCGGTCTTTAAATCAAAATTATGAACAGTGTCAGCTAAACCGCCGGTCTTTCGCACAATCGGCACAACCCCGTACTTAAAACTGATGAGCTGGCCCAAGCCGCACGGTTCATAACGCGATGGCATCATAAACATATCAGAACCCGCGTAAATTAATTGGGCCAAGGCCGCGTCAAAGCCAAGGTTAAGACCAACATGTTCCGGAAATTCATTTTTCAGCCGAGTTAAAAGCTCGTGATATTTTAGGTCGCCAGTCCCCAGCACCACAAACTGACAGTCAAGCTTCATAATTTCCGGCAAGGCTTCGGCTAAAATATCCAGACCCTTTTGGTCTGCCAATCTCGTTATCATGCCGATCACTGGAGTGGTCTTTTTAGCCGGCAAACCATTTTTGAGCTGCAGCTCCAGCTTATCTTCACTTTTGGCCGCCAGCTTGGTCGGCGAATAATTTTCCGGTATCTTAGGATCAGTAGCAGGATTCCAGAGGTCGTAATCCAAGCCATTAACAATCCCATAGACATCCTTACTTCGAGCGCGCAGCAAGCCGTCGAGTCCATGGCCATACTCTTCGGTCTGGATCTCTTTGGCATAGGTTTCAGAAACAGTGTTGATGAGGTCAGCATAAACAAAGCCAGCTTTGCTTAAAGCGATTTTGTCCCAAAACTCCAGCTTATCAGGGACAAACTGGTCCCAGCCAAGGCCGGTCAGCGGCAGCTTCTTCTTGGGGAAGGTCCCCAGATAACCCATGTTATGAACAGAGTAGACAAGTTTTGTCCCCTTAAAAAAAGGATCATTGCCATAACTCACCTTGAGATAAACTGCAATCAAACCACTCTGCCAATCATTGCAGTGAATGATGTCCGGCCGCCAGTTTTGCTCTTTAACAAACCTTAACGCTGCCTGACAAAAAGCTGCAAAGCGCTCCAAGTTATCTTCGTAATCCACCCCTTTAACTTGATAAAGCTCATCGCGGCCGCCAAAATAATTTTCATTCTCATAAAAATAGATCGGCACATCAGAGCCTGGGATTTTCCCCTCAAAAGTTTCAGCATTAAGCTTTTTTAAATTAAACTTAATCGGATCAATCTTTTTATAACGCGGCATAAAAACCCGCACATCATGGCCCAACTCTTCAAGGGCCTTGGGGAGCGCCCCAGCCACATCAGCCAATCCCCCTGTTTTAGCAAACGGAACAACTTCGGGCGACACAAATAAAACCTTCAATCTAATCCCCCTCCTTTAATTTGTAAAGCAATTTTTCATACTCTGCAAGCATATTACCCGCCAGCTCCTCTGAACCAGCTTCAGCTAAAACATGAATGACCGGCCGGCTAACATCTGGCAAGACCAAGACCCAATCATTGCCACGCCAAAACTTTAAACCATCGATCAATTCTAAACGATCAGCCTCATTTTTCTGTTCAACCAACCGTCTTATTATAGTCCCTTTTTGCTCTGAGGGGCAATCAATTTCTCGTTCCACCAGATGGACCTGAGGAACTTGAGCTAACAAGTCAGATATTTTGAGCTTATGGACATTCAAGCATTCAACCAACTTGCAAACCGAAAACATGCCATCAAAACAAGGCAAAAACGCTGGAAAGATATACCCACCAGCCCCCTCACCAACAAATGAAACCTCGCCACGCTCTGCCACCTCCATCATGGCGCGAAAAGTGTTTTTTGTCCTTATGACCCGACCACCGCACTTAGCCGCCAGGGACTCAATCACCCGGCTTTCTTTGACCGGCACAGCAATGGTACTTTGGGGATTTGACAAAAGTGCCAGCAAGGCCATAATTGCCAAAGCCCGCTGGCCATCAAGTAAACAGCCTTGTTCGTCAGAAATAAAAAGTTTTTCTGCCCCAGTATCAAGCATTACCCCCAAATCCGCACCACCACTCTTCACCGTGTGTGTCAGGCGCTGCAACGACCTTTCAAAAGTCGCCTTATCCTTGGTAATTTTTGTTTCATCAATATGGGCATCAAGGGCCAAAGTTTCTACGCCTAACTCACCTAAAACCGAAGGAAATATCTGTGAGGCGGAACCAAAAGAATAATCAATAACTAGTTTCAGCCCGCTCTTGGCTACTGATCCCATCTCCAAGCTAGCAAAAACAGCTGCTTGATATTCTTCAGCCACGCGATGAAAGGGATAGCTTAGTTCACCAACCCCTTCAATCCCTGTTATGGCAAAATTTTCAGCAAAAAATATTTGTTCAACTTTTTTTTCAAACGCGGGCGCCAGGTCCATACCATGACTGTCAAAAAATTTTAGATCGACTACTTCAGCATCAAACGGAGATTTGCGGACATGAAATCCCCCCTTGGACTTTAATGACCTGATCTCAAAACGGTTAAGCGGCATAGGAACCATCTCAAGATTAGAAACATCAACCCCCGCCGACAAAATACCAGCAATCATGGCCCGGTAAACAAGACGAGAAACCTTGTGACTATCACGGCTGCAAGACAGTCGCGCGCCCTTGCCCAGGGCCGTGCCAAAGGCCGCCCCGATCGCCGTGGCAAATTGCGGGCTAATTTCTTGGCCGTAAACACCAGTAATTCCGTACTGACCAAAAACTGATTTGGTCCATTGCTCTCGCCAAATCATGGATGCACACACTGTTGACTCATCTTCGATTTTCTTCCTTGGCCAAATTTTGAGGAAAGGCTGAACCTTGGCGGCTCTGCCAATCTCAACCGCCTCGCCAATGACCACCCCTTGGCCCAAACTTACGCTAGGCTTAATCTTAACATTATTTGCTACTACCGTCATATCAAGGCAGGCGCTGGCGCCAATCTCTACTTTGTCCCACACCACACAATCGCTAAGCCTGGCACCGTCACCAATGACACAATCTCTCCCAATCACCACATTCGACAAAACAGCTCCTTGGCCAAGGCTCGAACCCCGGCCAATATGACAGTAACCATTAATTGTAACAGTGTCAGGCATTATCACACTCTGATCAAAGTAACGTTGCCCGCCACTGGGACTACTTAAGAGCTCGGAGTGGCTAAGGCGGTAATCGTCAATCTTGCCAACGTCATTCCAGTAACAATCTGTTACCCGACCAAAGATCGGCCGCCCTGCTAAAAGCAGTTTAGGAAAAAGGTCCAGGCTAAAATCGACTTTCTGGTTAGCCGCGATTAGCGGGATAACTTGTGGCTCCAACAGGTAAACCCCGGCATTGACTGTGTCAGAAAAAACCTCGCCCCACGAAGGTTTTTCTAAAAATTTTTTAATTTGGCCGTCTGGCTCAGTAATCACAATCCCATAGGGCAACGGGTTCTTGACCCTAACCAAGGCCAGGGTGGCTAAGGCAGATTTTTGGCGATGAAATTTTAACAGCGCAGTCAAGTCCAGGTTGGTTACCAGATCAGCGCTAATCACCAAGATCGGCTCAGCACAATTTTCAAAGGCAGCCCTGACCGCCCCAGCCGTACCAAAATCTTTGCCCGCCCTGACATAACGCACCCGCACGCCAAACCGCCGACCATCGCCCAAATAATCGCTGATCGCCTCTGGCAAATAATAAAGCAACACTGTTATTTCATCGAAACCGTGCTGGGCTAAAAGCTTGATAGCATAGCTGATCAAAGGTTGATTGACCAGCGGCACCATTGGCTTGGGCAAATTTACAGTCAAGGGGTGCAGTCTGGTCCCCAAGCCGCCGGCCAAAACTACGGCTTTCATAACTTAGCCGCTGGCTTAAAAAAGAGCGCGCCCAAAGGCGGCAGGGTCAAAACCAGCGAATGTGAATGTCCGTGCATTGGGCAAGGCTCAGCCAGCGCTTGGCCAAAATTGCCCAGCCCGCTACCGCCATAATAAGTTGCGTCACTGTTGAGGACTTCCCGCCACTCGCCAGCTCTGGGCACGCCTAAGCGATAAGCAAAGCGGGGTACCGGGGTAAAGTTGCAAACCACTAAAATCATTTCTTGCTCATCCCTGCTTTTGCGCAAAAAACTGATCACACTTTTTTCATAATCACGGCAATCAATCCATTGAAAGCCACTAGGCTCAAAATCAAGCTCATACAAAGCCGGCTCAGTTTGATGTAGCTGGTTAAGGTCTTTGACCAGCTCACGGACTCCTTGATGCACACTATAATCAAGGTCGTGCCAATCCAGGCTTTGGTCGTGTAGCCACTCTGGCCACTGGGCAAACTCTGCACCCATAAACAGTAATTTTTTACCTGGATGTCCATACATATAGGAATACAACAGCCGCAGGTTAGCGTATTTTTGCCAATCATCCCCAGGCATTTTACCAAACAAAGAGCCCTTGCCATGGACAACCTCATCATGGGAAAGCGGGAGCATAAAATTCTCCTGAAAAGCATAGAGCAAACTAAAAGTCAGCTCATCTTGGTGATATTTGCGATGGATTGGATCTTGGGCAACATATTTCAGGGTATCGTGCATCCAGCCCATGTTCCACTTAAGGCCAAAGCCCAGGCCACCCAAATAAACTGGCCGGCTGACCCCTGACCACGCGGTTGACTCCTCAGCAATTGTTTGAACATCAGGGAAGCGCTCATAAACAACGGTATTGAGCCGTTTTAGAAATTCAACTGCTGCCAAATTTTCTCGACCGCCAAATCGATTTGGGATCCACTCTCCCGGCTTTCTTGAGTAATCAAGATAAAGCATGGAAGCCACCGCATCAAGCCGCAAACCATCAACATGGTACTTATCAAGCCAAAATAAGGCGCTGCTGACCAAGAAGTTGACCACTTCTGCCCGGCTATAATTAAAGATCAAACTTTTCCAATCAGGATGAAAACCCAAGCGGCTATCAGCATGCTCAAACAGATTAGTACCGTCAAAAAAACCCGGGCCATGAAGGTCCGCTGGAAAATGGGAAGGCACCCAGTCAAGGATTACACCAATCCCCTGCTGGTGAAGGGTATCAATTAAAAACATAAAGTCTTGCGGCGAGCCATAGCGGCTGGTCGGGGCAAAATAGCCAATTGTCTGGTAACCCCAAGAGCCATAAAAAGGATGTTCCATAACCGGCAAAAATTCAACATGGGTAAAACCCATTTCTTTAACATATTTGACTAGTTTGTCTGCCAGCTCTTGATACGTCAGCCAACGGTTGCCTTGGGCCGGCACTCTAGCCCAAGCCCCAAGGTGGACCTCATAAACTGACATGGGCGCATTAAGGCTGTTTTTATTTTTTCTCTGGGCCAGCCATTGCTGGTCCTGCCAGTTGTACTCAAGGTCCCAAACAATTGAAGCCGTGCGCGGTGCCTGTTCCCAATAATAGGCAAACGGATCACCCTTATCCACACGATAGTCACTATTTTTAGAAACAATATGATATTTGTAAATGTCCCCTTTTTTTAGGCCAGGGATAAAGCCCTCCCAAATCCCAGACCTGTCCCAGCGCGCTGCCAAGGGATGGGCTATGGTGTCCCAACTATTAAAATTACCAACCACGGAAACGCTGTGAGCGTTAGGCGCCCAAACAGCAAAAAACACCCCTTTCTGCCCAGCTAGAGAAGTCAGGTGCGAGCCCAGGGTATTATAAGCTGCAAAATAACTGCCTTCACGAAACAAGTAAATATCGCGATCAGAGAAAAGAGAAGGGCCATGTTTTATTTTCGGCAACGACTGTCCCATTGCCCAAAATTGTAGCATTTTTTATGATCAGCTGTCAGCAAAAAGCCACCCCCCCCCTTTACCGTCGAATCTAATTTGTGATAAAATAAACTAATCATGCAAATGACTGGGGCACAGGCCTTACTAGAATCACTTAAAAAAGAAGGGGTAACTGATTTCTTTGGCTACCCAGGCGGACAAGTGCTGCCGATCTACGACGCTCTATATAATGAAAAGGGGCTCAATCATATCTTGACCCGCCATGAACAAGGCGCAGCCCACGCAGCTGACGGCTATGCCAGGGTTTCCGGCAAAGTTGGGGTTTGCCTAGCCACTTCAGGGCCAGGAGCCACCAACCTTATCACTGGGATTGCCACAGCGTACATGGACTCTATTCCAATTGTCGCGATCACCGGGCAAGTGCCAACCACGCTCCTGGGACGGGACAGCTTTCAAGAAGCTGACGTGACCGGCATTACTCAGCCGATTACCAAACATAACTATCTAGTTAAGGAAGCCGCCGATATCCCACGGGTAATCAAAGAAGCCTTTCACATTGCCAGGACCGGCCGGCCCGGGCCAGTGGTGGTTGATATTGCCAAGGACGCCCAAGTCAACAAGCTTGATTTTAAATATCCCGATAAGGTTGACTTGCCTGGCTATAAACCAACCTTCAAAGGACATCCGAGACAGATCAAAGCCGCAGCTAAGATGATCTCGCTCTCTAAAAAACCTCTTCTTTACATTGGCGGGGGGATTATTTCTGCCGGCGCATCGGCTGAACTCAAAGAGTTTGCAGAAAAGCTCAACATCCCGATCACTACAACCATGATGGGCTTGGGTGCTTTTCCCTCCAACCACCCGCTGGCTTTGAATATGCTGGGGATGCACGGCACAGCCTATGCCAACTACGCGGTCCAGGAGTGCGACCTTTTGCTCGCGGTGGGTGCCCGTTTTGACGACCGGGTGACTGGCCACTTGCCAACTTTTGCACCTAAGGCCAAACATATCCATATTGATGTTGACCCAGCTGAGATCGGCAAAAATGTCCGCGTTGACATCCCAATTGTTGGGGACGCGGCCCAAACCTTAAAAGATCTCTTGGAAAAGATTAAGCCAGAAAAAAGCAAACATGATGCCTGGCTTGCTCAGATCAACGAGTGGAAGAAAAAATATCCGCTTTCCTACAAAAAGGACGGCCAGCTCAAACCTCAATATATTATTGAGATGATCAATGAAGTAACCAAGGGTGACGCCATCATTTGCACCGAGGTTGGCCAGCACCAAATGTGGGCTGCCCAATTTTGCCAATTTAAAAATCCCAGGACCTGGGTTTCCTCTGGTGGCCTTGGTACTATGGGCTACGGCTTTCCCGCTTCAATCGGCGCGCAAGTCGCCAGGCCAGACAAGGTTGTCTTTAATATCGCGGGCGACGGCAGTATCCAGATGAACATCCAGGAGCTGGCAACTGCAGTAATTAACAAGCTGCCGATTAAAATCGCGGTGCTAAATAATTGTTTTCTCGGCATGGTGCGTCAATGGCAGGAACTGATCTATGACCGCCACTACTCACATACCAACTTGTGCGCCAACCCTGATTTAGTTAAGATCGCCGAAGCTTACGGCGCCGTGGGAATTAGAATTACCAAAGGAGCTGAAGTGAAAAAAGCGCTTCAGGAATCACTTAAGGTAAAGGACCGTCCAGTTTTGCTTGATTTTGTGGTGACCAGGGAAGAAAACGTTCTCCCCTTTGTGCCGCCAGGACAAGCCTTAAACCAGATGATAATTGATTGACCCCTTCTCTTTCTCCCCCTTACTAAGGGGGAGATGTCCCGAAGGGACAGAGGGGGTGAAAAAGGGAAAGCCATGAAACACACAATATCTGTAATAGTAGAAAATAAACCAGGGGTTTTGCATCGCGTGGCAGGCCTTTTCTCCCGTCGTGGGTTTAATATTGAGAGCTTAACTGTGGGTGAGACCGAAGATCCAAAAATCTCACGCATGACCATTGTCGCTGATGGGGATGAGCAGACCTTAGAGCAAATCATCAAACAGCTTTACAAGCAAATAGACATTCTCAAAGTTTTTGACCTGCCCAAAAGCGAATCAGTTGAGCGTGAGCTCGCCCTCATCAAAGTTCACGCTAATGAAAAGACCAGGGGCGAGATCACGCAAATCGTGGAGATCTGCCAGGCTAAGATTGTTGATGTCACGGAAGAAGCCTTGATGATCGAAATCTCGGCCGAAACTGAAAAGGTTGAAAATCTCCATAAGATGCTGGAGAAATTCGGCATCCAAGAACTGGTCAGGACCGGTAGGATTGCATTGCACAAGGGCAATCAAAACTAAGATAGGTTGAGCGCCATTGATCAGGTGTCAATCCCCTTAAAGCGGTAACGTCGCTAGGTTCTTCAATCATTTTGGCTCCACGGCCAGCAACCGACTGAAACAGGCCTTGCGCAGCTGCCTGACTACGAAAAATAACTCCTCGCTCCCTTGTCGTTCTTGTAATATCCCTAATCGCAAAGGTCATATTTTACCAACCTCCATCTTTCTGCCAAACTTTCTTTTGTCTAATCATTTTGCCTCATTACCTTTAAACTGCTATAATATAGTATTGGTAGGCTAAATAAAAAATTTCACACAAAGGAGTAAAACAATGGCAAAAGTATATTATGACGGGGACGCGAATCTCGAAGTATTAAAGGACAAGATGATCGCGATCGTGGGCTTTGGCAATCAAGGTGGCGCGCAAGGCCAAAACCTTAAGGATTCTGGTTTAAATGTGATTATTGCCGAGGTTGAAGGGACCCCAAATTGGAAAGCGGCTCAAGAGGCAGGCTTTGAAGTGATGACCGCGGCTGAAGCTGCTAAGAAAGGTGACATTATCCAAATCCTGATCCCAGATGAGGTCCAAGGGAAGGTCTACAAAGAATCAATCAAAAGATATATGAAACCAGGCAAGACCTTGATGTTTTCCCATGGTTTTAACATCCATTTCAAAGCGATCAAAGCCCCTAAAGGGGTTGACGTGATCATGGTCGCCCCGAAAGGACCGGGCTTTATGGTTCGCGAAACCTACAGCCAAGGAGCCGGCGTCCCTGCCCTTATCGCAATTTATCAAGACGCGACTGGCAAGGCAAAGGAGACTGCGCTAGCATATGCCAAAGGGATTGGCGCAGCAAGAGCCGGCGTATTTGAGACAACTTTTAAAGAAGAAGTGGAAACAGATCTATTTGGCGAACAAACAGTACTCTGCGGCGGCTGCACCTCCCTAGTTAAAGCTGGCTTTGAAACCTTAGTTGAAGCTGGTTATCAGCCAGAGATGGCTTATTTTGAATGTGTGCATGAATTAAAACTAATTGTTGACTTGATCTACAAACAAGGCTTGCTTGGGATGAGAAAAGCGATCAGCAACACCGCGGAATATGGCGACTTAACAGTGGGGCCAAAGATCGTTGATGACAAGACCAAGAAAAAGATGCAAAAAGCCCTCAAGCGGATCCAGTCTGGCGCTTTTGCCAGAGAATGGCTCAAAGAAAACAAAGAAGGTTGCAAAAACTTTAACGAGCTGCGCGCCAAAGACAAGAACCACCTAATTGAAAAAGTTGGGGCAGAGCTCCGAGGCATGATGAGTTGGCTCAAGAAGTAATTGTCTTCTTATTAGCCGCAGTCCCGGTTTTTGAGGTTAGAGCCTCTGTCCCTTTAGGAATCGCGATTTATAAGCTCGCCCCATCAACTGTTATCTTTTTAAGCATTATCGGTAGTATCTTGCCGGTTCTGCCGCTCCTCTGGTTTTTAAACAGTGCCACCGAACGCTTACGGAAAATCGCCCGTTTTGATAAGTTCTTTGACTGGCTATTTACCAGGACCCGCGCCAAAAGCAAGCTTATCGCTGATTTTGAGCTTGTTGGGCTAACCTTGTTTATTGCTATCCCCTTCCCAGGAACAGGGGTGTGGACAGGGACAATAGCTGCCTATCTCTTGGGCCTGCCACTCATTCCAACTTTTATCTGCGCCGTGATTGGGACCACGATTGCGTCTGGAATAATGGCAGCAGCGAGTTTGGGCGTGATTCATTTCTTCTTGTAATGTTGGCTCTTGCCCCTTCAACCTAGAAGATAACAAGTAACTATTGCAGAAAAATAATCAATTTTGGTTTCCTGATGACCTTTCTCTGCTTGACGGTACGCCGCCTTCACATCCTCGGCAAGAGGAAGCCTTTTCGGTCCCTCAACAAAATCATCCACCATATCCGCAACAGGTGGGGTCGGGACATCACAAGCCTGCGCAAGTAACTCTTGTGTTCTAATGTTCATAATCAAACTTAACAAATCCTCATCTCCCAAAGCCTCAATCTAGCAAAAGGTCTCATATATGGATCAGCCTTCGCCCAAAGTTTTGCATATTCAGGAGCCCTTCTTTCATAGAATGCTTTAGTATGTTTATGCACGCCATTTCCTTGCCTGGTATAGGGTATTCTCCTTTTCCTTTTCTTAACTCTTTTGTCCTTACCTTATCATTTCTCTCGATCTATTAAGCACATTGGAAATCATTCCCAAGCCTCCATTATGAACAAAAGCAATTTTTTTGAACCATTTCTCTATTTGTTATCTCTCTAAAACCTATTGAATCAATTTTACCTATTGCATAAATCATCCTCACAAATATTTATCGAACAATCAAAGGTAAAAATTTCACAATAGCTGATACCAAATTGGGAGCGATAATAATATAGTTGATGGTTGACACTAAACTATCAACCATGATAATATTTTCAACATGAAAACAAATACCACCCAAAAGATTGTCGAATACATCAAAGCTAAAGGCCAAGCTACAGCCAAAGAATTAGTTGACTATCTCTCAATCAGCCCCCAGGCTGTTTTTAAGCATCTCCGTGCATTACTTGACAAGAATAAACTCACCAAGATTGGAACCCCGCCAAAAGTATATTATCATTTGATCGATACCACCCCTACCACCCTTCAAATTGAGCTAACTTCAAAGCTAAAGGCGCTGATCAATGAACACTTCTTAACCATCACCCCATCCGGCGAAGCCAAAGAGGGAGTGGCAGGTTTTATATATTGGTGTCAAAAATTTAAGCTTGATGTCAACAGAACAGCCCTGGAATACGAAAAAACACTAAAAAAATACGCTGCCCACAAAAGCAAAGGCTTGATAAATGGCCTGCACAAAATAAAAACTACTTTTGATAAAGTCTATCTGGATAAATTGTTCTACCTAGATTTTTACGCCATCGAGCGTTTTGGTAAAACCAAACTTGGTCAATATCTATTGTCTGCCAAACAAAGCCAAGACAAAAAACAGATCAAAGCCTTAATTGATGAGATCAAATCCCAAATCAAGCAAATCATCAGACAATACGCCATTGACGGGGTTGGTTTTATTCCGCCTACTGTAAAAAGAGAGGTCCAATTCATGAAAGAGCTGCAAAAACATCTTGAGCTGCCAACCAAAATAATATCTATTGTTAAAATTAAAACACCGGTCGTTGTCCCGCAAAAAACCCTTAATAAGTTAAACGACCGGGTCGAAAATGCCAGAAACACAATTGTGGTTGACGATAACAGAAACTACAATAACATTCTCCTCATCGATGACGCGGTTGGCTCCGGCGCCACCCTGAATGAGACCGCCGCCCAAATACAGCACCGAAAAATCTGTCGAAGAAAGATCATCGCCTTGGCCATAACCGGCAGCTACAAAGGCTTTGACGTAATCAGTGAAATTTAATCAACCCTGCCCCTATTTCGGCTCCTGCGGCGGCTGCAAATTTCAAGACATCCCCTATGACCAGCAATTAAAAGATAAAGAAGAGAAAGTTAAAGCTCTCTTTGGCGAGTGTTCCCCTATCATCCCCTCCCCTGAAATCTTCTTCTACCGCAACAGGATGGACTATGCGTTTGGTCCCAACTATTCAATCGGCTTGAAAAAAAACAAGTTTGAGATCATTAATATTGAAAAATGCTGGTTGTTATCAGAAGAGAGCAACAGGATTTTAGACCGCTTGCGCTATTTTATGCAGTTCAAAAAACTTGACGGCTATATCTACGCACCACCCGACAAAACCCGCGGCCCAATGAGACATGTCGTTATTCGCGAAGGAAAAAACATCAAAAATACTGTTCTTAACATTATCACTTCCGATAAAGTTATCTTTCCGCTCGACGAGCTTTGGGAAAAAATTCAGGATTTAGTCCAAGGAGTAACCTGGAGCATTAATTTATCACCAGCCGACCGCTCATACGGAGAAATCCAAGACGTCCGCGGACAAGACCGCTTAGTTGAACAGCTCGGAAACTTAAAATTTAAAATCCCTGTCCAATCATTTTTCCAAACCAATACCCACGCCGCGGAAAAGCTGCTCGAGATCGTGAAAGCATTCACAAACTTGCGAGGCAAAGAAACATTACTTGACCTATATTCAGGAACCGGCAGTATTGGACTATCTTTAGCCAATAAAGCTAAGCAAGTAATTGGCGTTGAAGAGAACGAGCCAGCAGCCAAACTGTCAGAAGAGAACGCAAAACTTAACGACACGACAGTACTACGAAACTACAGCACGTTGATCGGCCGGGCCGAAAAAGTCCTCCCTTCACTAGGGGGGAAATTTGAAGTTATAATAATGGATCCGCCGCGTCCCGGAGTTAACAAAAAGGTTTTACACAAGATTGGCGAAATCAAGCCCGAGAAAATTATCTACGTCTCCTGCAATCCGGAAAGCCAGCACCATGATGTTGCGATCTTAAAAGAATTCGGCTACAAGATCGAAAAGTGCCAGCCGCTGGATATGTTCCCGCATACTCAACACGTGGAAAATGTAATTTTACTAATTTTACCTACTTAAAACCAAGTGAGATCTTGCGTATGTCAACAGGTAGCCCATTCACGCCAATAAACTCACCTTTGAAACAAATCAGATAATCCTGTAATTTTGTTGCCAACAATCAAGCTGATTGTTAAAGCCTTCTTTTTTCTGCTAGAATCCAAGCAAATGCTGCAAAAGGTTTGCACAACACTACTTATCTTGCTTTTTTCCTGGCCAAGCAATGCCTTAGTGTCCCAAGTCAGCCAGTTTTCTGCTGCCAAAGTCACAGGCACAGGCCCCCTGCCCTACAATTATAGGATCATTGATCAGACTATCCACGCTGGCGGCCACCCATTAAACCCCAAAAAATTCCTCGGCAATTCTGACAAGCAAGTATTAGCAATTTTGGCTTACTTAAAATCTCAAGGCGTAGCCACAATCATTGACTTGGAAAACACCAGTTGGGCCCAACAGCGTTACGCTAAACTTCTAAATCAAGCTGGCCTCACCCGTGTCCATATCCCCATGCACGAAAACAAAGTTCCCACGGAAAAAGAGTGGCAAATTATTAAACAAGCTTTGCAAAAACCGGTTTACGTGCATTGCAAATGGGGGGCAGATAGGACCGGCGCCGTGATCGGTCGCTATTTAATTGAGGTCAAGGGTTCTTCTCTGCAAAAAGCGTATGAAGCTGTGCTAACTGGCGGCAGTCACGCAGGGCCGCTGGGCGGGCTAAAAAAGGGGAAGGGCTATCAAAAGCTAAGGGATTTTATTGGGCAGGGGATGAGGGAGTAAATTTTGCTACGCAAAATTTACTAGCGGGGGTGGGATTTGAACCCACGGCCTTCAGGTTATGAGCCTGACGAGCTACCAGGCTGCTCCACCCCGCGATATTATGTTATAATTTTACCATGATTGACCTAAACCTTCAAGCTGACATAAAAATGACCTTGGAGATCATGCTTTCCCCCCGCTTGCTCCAAATGCTTAAGGTCCTCAGCCTGCCATATATAGAACTAGTTAACAAGATCAACCAAGAGGCCGAAGAAAACCCTGTCCTGGAGGTTGAACGCCAAGATGAATACGTTGAGTTTGTCAGGTATTTGACCTCTGATAAAAAGATCAAAAAAGAAGCGGATTTCGAGGCCTTGCCAGGCTTGGAAAATATCAGCAGTAGCGAGAAAAGCCTGGAATCACACCTCATCGAACAGCTCAATCTGGAGGACCTGGACGAGCCCCAGCACAGCATTGCCTTAATGATCATTGAAAATATTGATGATTTTGGTTATCTGATCAATTATCCACGCTTGCGAGAGGAGATTATGGCCAAGTTTAACCTCTCCAGGCCAACCGTTGACAACGTGCTAAAAATTGTCCAGGCCTTTGAACCTGAAGGGGTTGGGGCCAGGGACCTGAAGGAGTGCTTGCTTATCCAAGCCCGCGAATACAACTTTGAAAATGAGACGCTCCAAAAACTTATTGAGCAGGCTATTGCCAAACACCTTGACGCTCTTGCTCAAGAAAAATTTGCCCTGGTGGCAGATGAGCTTGGGATCAGCGAGAACGGGGCCAGGGAGCTGGCAGTTTTTATTAAAAACAATCTTAACCCTCACCCTGGCGCAGCTTTTGGCGGCGAGACCAGGCATATTATCCCTTCTTTTGCCATTGAGCTTACTGATAATGGTTACCGGCTAGTTAACCTGGAAACCCGCTATGGACCGGTTCTAAATCTTTCGGCCCAATACCTAAAAATGCTTGATGACCCCAAGACCGACGCTCAGACCAAAGCCTTTCTAGCAGAAAAACTTAAACGAGCCAAATCCCTAATTGAAGATTTTTCCAAAAGAAGTGAAACTTTAGAAAAGATCGTGCGAAAGATAACTGAGGAGCAAAAGGACTTTTTAAACAAGGGCGCCACGTGGCTGCACCCCTTGTCGCAAAAAAGCTTGGCTGACGAATTTGGCCTGCATCCGTCCACAATTTCCAGGACGGTCTCAGCTAAATATTTGCAAACACCTCAAGGGGTTTTCCAGTTAAAGTCCTTATGCCCCAGGGGGCCCAAAGGGCTGACCGTGAACCGGTTAAAAGCCATGCTGGCCGAGATCATTAAACAAGAAGATAAAAACGAGCCGCTCAGCGACAGCGAGGTAACTCAACGCTTAAAAGAGCAAGGGGCAAAAATTGACCGGCGCACAGTCGCTTATTACAGAAAAGAACTGAACCTGCCCACCGCAGATGAAAGACATACTATAAAGTAGTCAAGTAGAAATTAGTTATCAAGGATCAAGCCCAAATGGGCAGGGACATTGAAAATTTAAACGGCAACAGCCAGATTTAACCGGATCGGATCAAACTCT
>Ga0066637_10001183_pt1 | contig 16701 bp, 17 predicted proteins | sample CryGeyCG2014_020_FD_62737 | JGI IMG/M metagenome (GOLD analysis project Ga0066637, IMG submission 62737) | Groundwater microbial communities from aquifer - Crystal Geyser CG08_land_8/20/14_0.20 | ecosystem: Environmental > Aquatic > Deep subsurface > Groundwater | place: USA: Utah: Grand County...
CCACGCCCGTGCCGTACCTGCCCGGCGGCACGGCGCCGGTTTCGCGGGCGAACTCCGAAAGTTTTATTATGGGATTGCCTTCCGCCTGCCTGTGTATCTGGTTAAGAAGTATTTCCGGGGCCTGCATCAGATTGAACTTTCCATTTATGGGCGGCAGTTGGCCGTGGTCGCCGACGGCTATTACGGGTATCTCGTAAGAAAGAAGGTCTTTCCATATCTCCCCGTCCACCATGGAAGCTTCGTCCACGAGGATAAGGTCTTTTTCGAGGGCTTCCTTCTTTTCCCAGCCCGTTATGACGCCTCTGGAATTTTCCACCGGGTTATAGATGAGGCCGTGTATGGTGCTTACGCTGTGCCTGTGGGAGAGGCCGCCGGTTTCTTTAATACGGTTTTTGAGGTTCTGGGCCGCGCGGCCGGTGTAGCTGCAGAAAGCCAGCCTGAGTTTGGGGCTCAATTCATCCAGCCTGGCCTTAAAAACGGCTATGAGGGTGGTTTTCCCCGTGCCGGCGTAGCCGCCGAGGGTTATAAACCCTTTCCCAGCCGGGTCTTTGTGCCATTCGAGCAGCCGGTCAAGGGCGTTTTGCTGATCTTTTGATAATTCCATTGGAAGTTTTTCCCCGGTATGCCCCTTGGCCAACCCCGGGGGTTGGCCAAGGGGGGAGGCGCCAGTCATGTCAATCCGAAATAGTGGGGCTATAACTGGTTTTTACGGCGTCTTTGTAATTAAAAGGCCTGTCCGGTTTTATGTTCTTAAGGGTTATTATTTTTTTCGCTATTTCAGCGAAAGCCGGAGCCGCCGTTTCGCCGCCGTAATAAAATTTTTTGGGGTTGTCCATTATTATGAGTATCGTGTATTGCGGGTCCGAAGCGGGAAAAAAACCGCAAAAGGAGGCGACATTCTGTTTTTCCAGGTATTTCCCCGTCTTCATGTCGAGTTTGTTCGAAGTCCCGGTTTTCCCCGCCACGGAATAGCCTATGATCTGAGCTTTTCTTCCGGTGCCCCTGTCCACCACTCCGACAAGCATCTTGGTCACTTTTTCCGCTATTTCTTCCGAAACGGCTTTCCTTATTTCCCTGTATTCCGTTTTCAGAAGGACGTCCCCGCTTGCGGGATCTATTATCCTGTCGAGGACGCTGGGCTGCAGGAGCAGGCCTTTATGGGCTATGGCGGAATAAGCGTTTATCATCTGGAGAGGAGTCACGCCTATGGAATGCCCGTAGGAAGTGACGGCCAGGTCTATAGGTTTGTAATCCCTGAGCTCCCTGAGGAGGCCGCGCGATTCGCCGGTGAATTCAAGCCCGGTCTTGGAGCCGAAGCCGAAAGATTTCATGTAAAGATAAAGTTTTTCTATGCCGAGATTCATCCCTATCTTGGCGAAACCTATATTCGAGGATTTTTCGAAAACTTCCGCCAGGGTCAGATCCTTTTCCGGTTCGTGGTCGTGTATGGTCGTTCTGGAGTTGAATTTCCAGGCGCCGTTCTCGCAGTAAAAGACGTCCTTCGGGGAAACGGTTTTTTCCTCCAGCGAGGCGGAAAGCGTTATAGTTTTGAAAGTCGAGCCCGGTTCGTATACCCATTCCACGGACTTGAGGTTTATGTGGTTTTCCGGGTAAGAGGCCATGGCTAAAATGCGGCCGGTTTTGGGGTCCTGTACCAGCCCTATAGCGAGGTCCGAGTTGTTGTGCCTGGCGTATTTAGCCACGGTTTCCTGCGTTATGAACTGTATTTTATTATCGATAGTGAGATAGATATCGCTGGGTTCCCGCGTTTCACGCTCCTTGCCGTCGTAGATCGCGTTCCCCCCGGCGTCCCGTATAACTTCTTTGGTCCTGGTGGAACCTTTGAGATATTTATCGTATATCAGCTCTATCTGGGTCAGTCCTTTTTCCTCGTTGCTTAAGCCGGTTATTTCCCTGGCGGTTCCCGAGGGGTAGAGCCGTTGCTGGTGCGGGTCCATTATCACGCCTTTCAGTTCTCCCGCGGCTATAAGCGGACTCAGAGCGTCATAAACCTCTCTTTCCGTTTTCCGGGCTATTCTTACGTAATTTTTGGCTTTTCTTATTTTCTTTTCCAGCTCAAGCCTGTTTTTTTTAAGAATTTTGGCTAGAGTCTCCACGGTTTTTTGTTCCGGCAGAAGCTCTCTTTTCATCACTATTATGTCCCAGGTCACGATAGAGTCGGCCAGAACCTCCCCGGAACAGTCCAGTATCCTGCCCCTGGCGCCTATTTCCGAAACTTCTCTCTTGAATTGCCTGTCGCCCAGGCCGGAAAGGGTTTTGTTCAGGATTATCTGCAGGTAGAAAAGACGAGCGGCTATGGCCAGGCCCGTAAGGATAAGGAGAAAGGCGATGACCCTGGTTCTTTTTAGGAAAAAATCGTTCATAAAAGTAAGGGGACGGAAGGAGTAAATTTCAGAAGAACGGAAGACCGGAGAACCGGGTTATCCTGTCACCCGTTTGCCCGAAAACGTCCGTCGCAGGCGTAATGGCGGACGAAACGGGTGGCGGGATTATCCCGCTTTGGGAGTTTTGCCGAACTGGAACCGGAAGATCTTCGCCAGCCAGCCGAATTTCCCCCCGGAGCCGTTTTCCGCGTTTTTATCCATCATCACTATGGAATACGGTTCCGGGTATTTCAAGCCCATGTGCGAGGCCGCCATTTCCACGTTCTTGGGAGCTTTGCAGTCGTTTATTCGTTTGGAGATGTATTTGTTCCTGCTCAGAAGGTTTTTTATTTCTTTTTCCTCTCTTTCTATGGAATATCCGAGTTTTATCGCCTGAATATTGATCGTAACGGCGGTGAAGATCACCGCTATGAGCACAAGCGAATACCTGAACATTCCGGAAAAACCTTTCATTGCAGTCTCCTTTACCCCGCTTAGAAATTCCTCTCCATGCTTTATATCGTTCTGCAACTTTCACCGACGCTTCTTTCAGACCGGAGATTTCTAACGGGGTTTATTCCATCGAAAACATCTCGATTTTCATCAGATTCTGCTTTTCCCAGAGGTAAAGTATCTTGGTAGGAGCTATGCTGGTCCTGAAGTTCTTTATCTTCCTTTTCGCGCTCTTCGAAAAGAGATTCAATCCCAGTCTGGATTTCAAGCTTTTCATAACGCCCTCCTCTACTTTATTTTTTCTATCACCCTCAACTTCGCGCTTCTCGCCCTGTTATTGCCGCTTACTTCCTCTTCGGACGGCGACACCGGCTTTTTGGTTATCATTTTCCATCCGCCCATCCTGGACATAAATCCGAAGGTCTCCTTGACTATCCTGTCTTCCAGAGAGTGGAAGGTTATTATGGCCATCCTGGCCCCGGGGGCCAGGAACTGCGTGGCCTTCTGCATGCCCCTGGTAAGGTTGTCGAATTCGTAGTTTACCGCGACCCTTAACGCCAGAAACGTTTTGGTGGCCGGATTCGATTTCCTGCCCGTATATGGAAGCACGGATTCTATCATGTTCCTGAGGTCGGTGGTCGTTTCGAATTCCTTCTTTTCCCTTCTTTCCATTATGGTTTTGGCTATTTTATAAGAGAACCTTTCCCCGCAAGTCCTTATGAGATGCTCTATCTGCTCGAATGGCCACTTGTTTATTATCGTGTGCGCCGTAAGCGGGTTGGCCGGGTTTATCCGCATATCCAGCGGTCCTTCGTGTTTCAGACTGAAGCCCCTTTGCGGTTTGTCGAAGTGCAGGGACGAAACGCCCAGGTCGAACAGTATCCCCGAAATGTTCATAACCGCCGCTCTTTTCAGGATCTCGTCTATGTTCGCGAAATTCCCCGCCGTTATCTTCACTTTTCCGGAATACCCGGAAAGATTGTTCTTGCTGATGTTTATCATTTCCGGATCCCAGTCTATGCCGAGAACCCTGCCGGAGCCGTCCAGATTTTCAAGGATCTTTTTAGCGTGGCCGCCCATGCCCAGCGTCGCGTCCACGTAGAATCCGCCCTTATCAGTTACCAGAAGCTCAACGGTTTCTTTGAGTAAAACCGGAACGTGCTTGAAATCTTCCATTATATGTCCAGGATCTTGCTGAACTTCCTGACGGATTTGCTTATTTGAGTCTTCTCGTACTTTGACCAGGCCTGCGCATCCCATATCTCCGCCTTATTGCCTACGCCTATTATTTTAAGGTCTTTCTTCAGCCCGGCGTAATTCTTGTGATTTTGCTGTATCAGCAGGCGGCCTTGTCCGTCCACGGTGCAGTTGGCGGCATTGCTGAAAAAAAACCTTTTAAAAGCCCGTTGTTCTTCCTTGTTTTCCGATTTAAAAATTTCCATGTTGTTCGCTATAAGCTCGTCCCATTTGGACGGAAGAAAGACATAAAGACATTCGTCCACGCCGCCGGTGATCATCAGGTAATCTTTTTTCTCTTCGCGCAGGGCTTCCCTGAACTGCGCGGGAACGAAGACGCGGTTCTTGGCGTCCATCACGTGATCATATTGTCCGTAAAGCGCGTTCATAAACATTTTCCACCATTTACTTCCATTTTAAACCACTTTCCACCACCAGAAAATAAAGTATAACGGAAATTTTGATATTTGTCAAGACCCAGCGTGTTAATATATAGGGAGGGTGATTGGGAACTACGCTGGTAATTGGTAATTAGTAAATAGTAATCAGGGACAACAAAAACGGCACAGAAAACGTAACTGGCAGGGAGTGTAAAGGGTATTTGGGGAAGTTTCCTGAAAAAACTCTTTACGCTTTCCGCTTCACGCTTTACGCTAACCCCTCTCCCCTATCTTTTGACTTGAAATTTGTTATTTGTTGATTTGAGAAAGTTTGCCGGTTCTCAGATCATAGCGCCAGACCACTTCAAGAGCCGAGAGCTTGTTGTAGGGGTTGCCGTAGGCGCCGTAGAGCGCTCTGGAGACGTACTGGCCGTCTTTGAGGTTTTTGCAGAACCTGTAAAAAGAATCCCCCTGCTTCATCCTCATCATGAAATAGACCAGGCTGTAGCTTTGCGCGTACCAAAGTTTCACGCTCCTGTCGTCGGCGTCGTCCAGGTTCTCTATCCTTACGAGGTCTTCAAGCTTGAAGCCGCCGCCGTTTTTAAGTATTGCCAGATTCTCCTTTAACCAGCGCGGATAGGAATTGGCGCGCTCCACCTGTATGAAAACCGCCATTCCCTCGCTCAGCCAGAGTGGATTCGGGTTGGAGTCGCCGAAAAAACTGTCGAAGTAGATATGGGTGAGTTCATGCGCCAGTATTCCCATCGCCTCTTCGCTCCGGTACACGTAGATCTTCCTTTCGGCCGTATTGGCCGCGCCGCCGGACCAGGAAGGCCTACCCGTAAGCTTCTGATAGGTTGAGGTGGAATTGCAGAAGTAAATAAAAGCTTTTTTCTCCCTCTGCCAGGGCGAGAAGGCTATGAGGTCCAGCATGATATTGCCGTGCAGGTCTTCCATGCTGGCCACCAGTTCTTCGGAAACGGAGGGCCCTTCTTCGTAGATCACGAAACTTTTGGTCTCTTTCATCGAAAACCCTTCCGGCGTTTCGGGATATTCGGAGCCCTTGCGGGGCGCTTCCGTTTCCCCTGAAGGCTCGTCGTAACTGCCCCTGGTTTCCGGTATGTCCTTTATCATCCTCGCGTCCACCAGTATCCTGTTCCCGATGGAGGGGTCGGCCTGGTAAGGTTTGGGGTCGGAGCTTCGAACCTCCTTGGCGGGGTCGGCCTGGTATAGAGGTTCAGGAGGCTTTTCCTGGCTGGACTGAAAAGGATCGGGCGGGATCTGCTTTTTCTCCATTTTGGACGAGCCCGGCTGTTTGAAAGGATTGGAATTGAGCCTTATTTTGGGCAGGGAGTTCAGATCCTGGCTTATGTACTGGTATAAATAAAGTCCCCAAAGCCCCACTACCAGGAGCCAGAAAATTATTCTCAGGCGGTGCAATATGTCCATAATAAACAAGTCACGGGTCACAGGTAAAACCAGCGTGAAAGCGATACAAGCAAGAGAGCAAGACAGCCGGGCAAGCGGGCAAGTAATACAAGTTCACAGATACAAGTAAAACAGAGTAATTTAGTTTAGAGAGCTTAGTCCCAACAGTAGATTAAGATTAAGAAAGAGATTAAGGAACTGGTAGTGTTTTTGTTTTTCTAATCTCTATTCTCCATCCTCTATTTTTTTATTCCCAATTCTCTTAACTTTCTTGCTATTCTCGCTGGCCTTGCTTGCTTTGCTATTATCCCTTCCTGTTGAAGGTGTCCCTCATCTTAAGCATCATTTCCGACATGGAATTCAAAAACATCGAGAAAGCTATGATGAAGAGCCCGTGACAGGAGGCCATCGCCCAGAGCCGGGAAGAAGTCTCTATTTCCAGGATAAGGCTCCGGAGGTAATAAATGAAGAGCATAGCCAGAGCTGAAAAAAAGGAGGAAAGGAAAGTGCCGGTTTTCTTCATAAACATCGCTCCCGCCGCCGGCGGAATCACGAAAAGAAGCCACATGGGAGCCCAGTAGGCCGAGAGAAGGTAGAAGATTATAGAGGTGGTGGCTATGTTGAAGATCACTAGCGAGATCCTTACCTGGTGCATATGCCTGAAAAATTTGTAGATGTTTTTAGAGAGGTAGAAATTAACCAGGAACTGTACGATAAGCACCGCTATGCTGGAATAGGTTATGTTCTTTTCCGGTTCCGAAAAAAATATCGCGAACAGAATCAGGACTATACCGAACGGGGTGAAAAAATAATTCAGTATATGCATTAAAACCTCCATTTACAGCAGGTTAAGGTCAAGGCTAAGTAAAGAGAATAGAGACGAGAGGGAAGAAGCAAGTCTCAGGGCTCAAGTACTTGTGGCTTTCTTTTAACTTTCCTGCTCGTCTTGCTGCCTTGCTTGCGCTCCTCTCCCCTATATCGCCGTTTTCTTGAAAACGAAAATCGCCCTTTTCTTTTCCCCGCTTACAGAATAATTATATATAAAGTCGGGGTTTTTTGTCTTTTTAATTTCTTCCAGGTTTTCCTCGTTCTGCCAGGCCGCGAAAAATCCGCCTTCCCGGACGGTCCCGAGACAAAGAGGAAGCACGTCCTCTATTTTGCCCATGGCCCTTTCGACGCAGACGTCGAATCCCGAGAGCTCCCGGTCGTTCTTTTCCAGCCGTTTGTTGACTATGGCCGCGTTGGAGAGCTTCAGCTTTCCCTTGATCCAGAGGAGGAAGGAATACTTCCGCTGCGCCGATTCCGCGAGCGTGAAATCCGTTCCGGGCAGGAGTATGGCCAGGATCGCTCCGGGAAAGCCCGCGCCCGTTCCCGCGTCCAGTATTTTCAGTTTTTCGGGGGATACTTTTAATTCTTCGAGCAGGCTTATGAAAGGGACCGAGTCCAGAATATGCCGGGTCCAGAGGTTTTCGACGTCTTTCCTGGAAACCAGGTTTATCCTGGCGTTCTTTTTTTTCAGTTCTTCCGCGAAAAGCTTCAGCTTTTCCAGCTGGTTTTCCGAAGGATTTATCCCCCACTCCGCGAGTTTTTGGAAAAATATTTCGTCCATTTCAGCCTTTTTTCCCGAGCCTGTTTTTTTCCACCGTGACCCAAAGAAGCTGAATGTCCGCCGGGGTCACTCCGGGGACCCGGGAAGCCTGTGAAAGATTGTCGGGCCTGATCCTGGAAAGTTTTTGCGCGGCTTCGAGAGAAAGACCTTTTACCCTGCCGTAATCCAGGGAGGCCGGAACCGATACGTGTCCCAGCCTGGAATTCCTTTCGGCTTCTTTTTTGTGCCTGTCTATATAAACGGAATAGGCCTTTTCGTTCTCGGCGGCCCTGGCGGCGTTTTTAAGCTTCCAGGGAGACAAGTCTTCTTTCGGGGCGGGTTTCCCGTCCAAAAAAATCTTATAGGTTTTTTTATAGTTTTCGAATTTTCCGGCGTATTCGGGCCCCAGCAGCCCGAGCCGGAAAGCCTCGCTGGAAAGTCTAAGGTCCGCGTTGTCCTGCCTGAGCATCAGCCTGAACTCCGCTCTGGAGGTAAAGATCCTGTAGGGCTCGTCCACGCCTTTGTTCACAAGGTCGTCTATCATTACGCCTATGTAGGCCTGGTCCCTTCCGAGGACCAGGGGTTCTTCCCCTTTTACCTTTTGCGCGGCGTTTACGCCGGCCAGAAGTCCCTGTGCGGCGGCTTCTTCGTAACCTGTGGTGCCGTTCACCTGTCCGGCCAGGAAGAGGTTTTCCACAGTTTTCGATTCGAGGGAATAATGCAGGTCCCGCGGGTCGGAAAAATCGTATTCTATGGCGTAACCGGCCCTTATCATTTCGGCGTCTTTCAAAGCTTCTATGCTTTTAAGTATTTCCAGCTGGGTTTTTTCGGAAAGGCTCGTGGCCAGGCCGTTCACGTAATACTCGTTGGTGGAAAAACCTTCCGGTTCCAGGAAAAGATGGTGGCTGGCGTGGTGAGGGAATTTGACTATTTTGTCCTCTATCGAAGGACAGTAGCGCGGGCCTATGGATTTTATCTTGCCCGAATAGAGAGGGCTGGTGTCCAGTCCCGAAGTGATTACTTTCGCGGTCGTTTCGCCGGTCCTCGTTATCCAGCAGGGAAGAAAACCGGTTTTATTAAGTTCTTTTTCTTCGGTAAAAATTGAAAAGGGTTCGGCGGGTCTGTCGGGCGTTTGTTCCTGGCAGAGCCGGAAATTTATTCTCCGCCCGTTCAGGCGCATGGGAGTTCCCGTTTTGAGCCTTGAAATTTTAAGCCCCAGCGACTTCAGGCTTTCGGAAAGGTGTCTGCTGGGCGGGTCGTTATACCTCCCTCCCTCGAAATGCGTCAGTCCCACGTGTATCACTCCTTTCATGAAGGTGCCGGCCGTGAGTATTACCGACTTGGAGCGGTAAAGAGTTCCTCTTTCGGTAAGAACGCCTTTGAGTTTGGAGCCTTCCAGGTGCAGGCTTTTAGCCTCGTCCTGTACCAGTAAAAGATTATCCGTTTTTTCCAGGGCGAATTTCATGTTGAGGTGATAGAGCTTTTTGTCGCATTGCGCCCTGGGAGAGCGCACGGCCGGGCCCCGGGACATGTTCAGCATGTGGTAGTTCATGGCGCTGAGATCGGTATTAACGCCCATTCGTCCCCCCAGGGCGTCTATCTCCCGCACCATCTGGCCTTTCCCCACCCCTCCTATGGAGGGATTGCAGGACATCTGGGCTATGGTGTCCAGATTCTGCGTCAGGAGAAGTGTCTTCATTCCCAGTTTTGCCGAGGCCAAAGCCGCTTCGCAGCCGGCGTGACCGGCGCCGACGACTATGACGTCGAACTCCAGAGGATATTTGAATGTCGCCATAATTAAATCCCAAAAAAGTGATTAAGTGATTGAGAGATTAAGAGATTGAGGTCGGGAAAATAAACCGTTTTTAAAATCGCCCATCGTTTCCTACTCTTAGCCTAATTACTCAATATCTCAATTTCTTAATCGCTTTCTCATCACGTGAACGCTATTATTCTGAAGATCTCGGAACTTATAAGACCCGAACATTTCAACAGATAAAAAATCAGGATAACGTTGAAGGAAGACAAAATAAAAGCCGCTACTACGCGGGGCACGGACGCCTCGAATCGCTCCCGGCTGAGGTTCACGAAAACCACCAGTATCCAGAGGGCTGCGGCGAGCTCGGCAAAGAGATACAAATTTTTGCTTCCTGCTTTTAACGCGGCCAGGGCCAGCGGAAAAAAGAGCAGGTTTATGGAAGAAAGCGAGACCAGGACCTTCGCCAGCAGCGCCGCCTCCTCCCTGTTTTTTTTGAAAATTAAAAAACCCGCCGCCCAAAAAATACCCGATAGAAAGAGACCCGGAAGGATGGAGCTTTTAAGCTCGTGAGCCATAACGGCTGCGGCCGCGCTCAGGAAAACGGCCCCGGCGGTTTTAAGGCCGGAGCGGCCCGCGGGCCGGAGGAAAAACAGAAAAAAAACGGAGAAAAAGAAAATGTTAAGGACGTTGAATGCCGAAGAAACCGAAAAATAATATAAAAAACCGTGTTCCGAAAGCTGAAGCGCCTCGCGCGAGAGCTCTTCCGGAAAATCCGGCGGGGCGAAAATCCTCAAAACGCTTTCCGCCGCCGCGAAAGCGAAGTAAACGGGCAAAAAAGCCGTCCAGTCCGTTTTTGGCGCTTCCAAAATCAGCTTTCCGGGATTAGTTATCGCTTTTTTAAAAATATCCAGAGAATTCATTGTATTAGTAAGGGTCAAAGGAACATAGGCGCAAAGATGCAGAGGAAAAACGAAATTCCGTATCCTGTTTCTTGTTTTCTGTTCTCTTTCCGTACCTCCGTTTTTACCCTTAACCCCTTAAACCCTTTCTTTTAATTATTTCCCCACGCAGAATCTGGAGAAGATGTTTTTCAACAGTTCCTCGGCGGTGGTTTCCCCCACCAGATCCGAAAGCGAAGAGAGCGCCAGCCTTAGGTTTTCCGCCGTAAGTTCGTGGCTTCGGCCTTTGCCTTTAAGCGTTTTTTCGGCTGCTTCCAGGTTTTTATGCGTTTCTTCCAGGCATTTGAAATGCCTGACGGAGGTTATTATTTCGTCCGTCGCGGAATCCAGCTGGGTCTTTTCTTTCTTTAGTATGGAGGATTTAAGTTTTTCCAGCCCCTGCCCGGTCAAGGCGGATACCCTGAGAAAATTCTCCGCAGCCTTTCTTTTCGAGGGCAGATCGCTTTTCGCGTAAAGCCTTAGTATTTCGCAGTTTTTCCCGGCGTTTTCGCTCACGGCTTTTTCCGCCAGTTCGTCGCTCCGGCTTTTTGCCCGGGAGCCGTCCTGCAGCAAAAGAACTATGTCAGCTTTCTTTATTGCTTCCGCCGTTCTTTTTATACCCTCTTTTTCCAGAAGATCCGAGGTTTCGGCGTTTATGCCGGCCGTATCGGTGAAAATCGCTTTAAAGCCGTTCAATTCCAGCTTTTCTTCGACGGTATCCCTGGTGGTTCCCGGAACCGGAGAAACTATCGCCCTGTCGTAGCCGAGAAGAGCGTTAAGGAGCGAGGATTTCCCGGAATTGGGCGCTCCTGTGATGGAGATCCTTATTCCGTCCTTTATATATCTGCCGTTGTAAAAGCTTTCAGAAAGTTTTTTTAGTTCCTTTTTAATTTCCGCGGTTTTTTTTAGAAAAGCGTCCCGGTTCAGTCCTTCCGTTTCCTCGTAAGAGTCGTCTATCCTCACCTCCAGTTCGGAAAGAAGGTCGAGCAGATTTTTTTTGAAAGAAGCGATTTTTTTCCCCAGGCTCCCTTCAGTTTGTCTTATAGCCGCGGCGTGTTCCCTGGCGCTTTCAGCCAGGATGAGGTCGTTAAGAGCTTCGGCCTGGGAGAGGTCCATCTTTCCGTTCTCGAAAGCCCGGAGCGAGAATTCTCCGGGTAGCGCCTGCCTGGCCGAATGCCTGACCGCGAGATTTATTATTTTTCTGGTTATATAGGGTGAGGCGTGACAGAAAATTTCCAGCATATTTTCGCCGGTGAAACTTCTGGGAGAGGCGTAGGCCACGGCTATGACGCGGTCTATCAGGCGTCCATCTCCGTCGCAGGCCTTAAGCAGGCAGGTCAGATTCGGCTTTATGGCGCGGAGGGTTTCGGCGGGGCGAAGAAAATTCGAGGCTATTTCGAAACAGTTTTTCCCGGACAGCCGGATTATAGCTATGGCGCCTCCGGCCAGGCCGGAGGCTATCGAAACTATGGCGCCTTCTTTGGAGAAGCTCATTCTTTATACCGCCGTGTTTATGGAGGAACGCAAAGCCCCTCCCGGTAGGTAAGGAAGAGCCCGGATTTCCGGCCCCGCTCCCTCGCAAGCCTTTATTCGGTTTTCCCCGCGTCGCTTTTCTCGGATATCTCTCTTTTTCCGGGTTTGATCACCACCTTTCTCCACTGGGCTTCGCCTTCCGAATAAGTCTGGAATTCGGGATATTTTTCCTTTATCATGTCGTGCACGAATTTTCTGAACTGGCTTGACATGGGCCTGAGCCTGTAAGGGTTGCCCGTTTTCTTGATGAAGCCGATGGCGTGTTCTACGTCCCTTTGCAGATGGCTCTCGGTTTTGCTCCAGAAATCTCCGGTGTCCAGCTTTAGTATCATTTTTTCCGGCCTGTTCCTGTTTATGATGGAACTTACCAGATATTGAAGGGAAAGAAGCCCCCTGGCGTCGTCGTAAAGGAAAAGTCCGCTGTCCGGAGTGGAAAAGCTGATGTAAATTATCTTTTTTTCGGGATCGAATCTGCAGTCTCCCAAAGCGCAGGTTATGCCCGATAAAGTCATTATCCGGGAAAGGAGATTTTTCGAATCCTCGAGGGCGTTGTCCGTAGGTTTCAGCTTTAAGTCATAGGCTTTAAGATCGAAGGTTTCAGTGGTGAACGGTTTGCGCTCGGCGCCGACCGGCCTGCGCTCTTCCCGTTCCTGGCATTGGGGCCGTTCCCGGCGCTCATGCCGGCCCGGTCGCTCCCGCCGCTCCTGGGGTCTTCTGGAGGTCTCCCGCCTGTGGTCCGTCCGGTGTTCCGGTCTGTGTTCCTGCTGGTCGTTCCCCCCGGTCCACTTCTTTTCCCTGACGAGCACGCAGGCCTTTCTCGAGCCTATGCCGAGTATGCCTCTTTTTTCTTCCTGAATTATTTCCACTTCGGCCTGTTCCCTGGTAAGGTTCAATTCCTTAAGGCCTTTTTCTACCGCGTCCGTTATAGTTTTGGCTTCTATTTTTATTTCTTTCATTTTTCCTCCGTTGTAAAATTTCAGTTTGCGGCCTTTTTCAGATAGAGTGTCTGGCCTATGCTGAAAAGGCTGTTTATTATCCAGTAAATGACCAGTCCCGACGGGAAGGACAGGAACATGAAAGTGAAGAGCACCGGCATCCATTTCATTATTTTGGCCTGGGTCGGGTCGCCGGCCGGCTGGGGGCTCATGGTCTGCTGCAGGAACATCAGGGCTCCCATTATGAAAGGCAGGGGCCCGCCCAGCGTCATGCCCCCCGCGAGAGGGACGCTTTCGGGCAGGTGTCCGAATAAGCTGTCCGCCGCCGACAGGTCCTTTATCCAGAGAGCGAAACTTGCGCCGTGCAGGTCCCAGGAATTCCGGAGAGCCGTGAAGAGGGCGAAAAAGACCGGAATTTGCAGGAGCATGGGCCAGCAGCCGCTTAACGGGTTGGCCCCGTGCTTTTTGTAGAGGTCCATCACTTCCATGTTCATTCTTTTCGGGTCGGATTTATATTTGGTCTGCAGGGCCTGCATTTCCGGCTGTATTTTTTTCATTATCGCCATCGCTTTATAGGATTTCAGGCCAAGCGGGAAGATTATTATCTGGAGCACTATGCTGAGCAGGACTATGGCTATGCCGTAATTGCCGGAAAGCTTGTAGAAGTACTGCAGGGCGGAATTCGCCAGTTTGGCCAAAGGGGCGAAAAAGCCGAAATCCACCGACCTGTCCAATCCTTCGCCGAGGGTCTTAAGGAGGCCGTAGTTCTTGGGGCCGGCGTAGAACCTGAATTTAAGGGACTTGATTTCGCCGGGACCGAGCGTAAAAGGCTTCGTAATCAGAGAAACGAAAGGGGCGTCGTTTTCCTTTATTTTTTTCTTTTCATAAGCTATCCTGGAAAAGTGTTTCCCATCGTTGATTACCGCGAAAAGAAAATATCTGTTGTTCATTCCCGCCCAGCCCCAGTGGTCCGAATTTATGTCCGCTTTGAGCTTCGCCAGCGTGGGGTTTTTCTTCCCCTTTTCCTGGAAAGTATAGTCGGCTTCCCAGATTTTCGGGTTTTCCTTTTCTTCCGTGGCCACGGTGCCGAGGCCGGGGCCCATTTTTATGCCGAAGGGCGCTATCTCGAAGGCGGTGTCGGAATTATTCCTGAAGGATAGCTCCATTTCATTAAAGGCGTTCTCGGAGGAAAAGGAGAGTTTTTTTACAAGGGAGATCCGGCTTGTGAAATTCGCGCCAAGCGAAACCGAGGCCCTGTCTTTTTTTAAGATTTTGTAGTCGAGGTTCTCGAGGCAGGAGAGGAAACCGGGTTCTTCCTGCGGAATAAGGTTGACTTCGCTTATGGGTCCCTGGTAAAGGATGTTTCTTATGGCGCCGGCGGCGGGATCTATGAGGATTTTCGCCTTGAGGGTTTCCAGTTCGAGCGGCTTCGCCGTTTTTTTTCGGCCGTCAGCATAGCTTCCGGCGCTTGATGAGCCGGAGGCTTGTTGTTCCGTGGTCCCGGTGGGGCTGTTCCGGCCGTCAGCATAGCTTCCGGCGCTTGATGAGCCGGAGGCCCGTTGTTCCGCTGTCCCAGTGGGACCGTTACTTCCGGAGTTGGAGAGAGCTTCGGCTTTTTTACCGGCGGACGCTTCCGCTTTAGCCGGGAGCTGCTGTGGTTTTTGCGGCGGGGTGATATAGGTGAACCACACTATGTAGATTATCGAAGACAGGACGACCGCCAAAATGAGATTTCTGTTCATGCGTTCTCCGTTAAGGAATGGTTTCCGGTTTCGAGGTTCAGGGAAGCGGGTCGTAGCCGCCGTTTGAGAAAGGATGGCAGGAGGCCAGTCTTCTGGCGGTAAGCGAAAGGGCTTTTAGAAAAGCGTATTTTTCAAACGCTTCTTTGGAGTAATCCGAGCAGGTCGGATAGTGCCTGCAGGCGCCGGAACCCAGAAGGATCCGGCCCGTCTTGTACATCGCGAAGAAAAAAACCGTCGCTCTATTTTTCATTTCCCGATATTTTCGCTTTGTCGAATATTTTTTTTAATTCGTACGCGGCTTCGGCCGCGCTTTCCATCCCGCATCCGTTCTTCGGATACAGGATCATCCAGAAACCATCCTTTATGTTTTCCCGGGAAAGTCTGAAAGACTCCCTTATGAGCCTTTTTACCCTGTTTCGCCTCACGGCGTTCCCGAGCTTCCTCGAAACTATGATGCCTATTTTCTTAGTTCCTTTTTTAACTAACTCAGGGCGATCCAAAACATTTATATGCCACATTATAAAAGCGGATGTGGCCGTCCTGGCGCCATTGTCAAAAATCAACTGAAAAAAATCCCGTTCTTTGAGCCTGAATCTTTCCTGGAAAGAAAATCTTTTCACCTTTTACTCGGGAATAAGATTCCATCTTCCTTTTCTTCTGCGGCTGGACAAAACCTTCCTTCCGCCTTTGGTCTTCATTCTTGCCCTGAAACCTATGGATTTTTTTCTTTTTCTTACATTCGGTCTGTATGTCGGTAGCATAATGATAATATTATATTAAAAAACGGACGGCAAAAAAAGTTGTTTGTATCTTGGAAGCTTTGAACCGGGGTTTTACGTCAGGGCCAGGGCTTTGGCGGCCTGCTGTTTCTTGTCCTTTTCCAGGAAGGAGCCTTCGAGGGCGAATTCCAGCGTCCGCCTTATTTCCCCCTCGGAGAAACCCAGCTTTTCCACCGCCAGGCGGTATTCCTTATTGAGGTCGGTGTCCAGTATTTCGGGGTCGTCGGCCCCTATGCAGACCTTGAGTCCCGCGTCCAGGAATTTTTTCAGGGGATGTTTTTCCAGGGAAGGGACGGAATTGGTCAGGTAATTGCTCCAGGGGTTGGCTTCCACGGTTATTCCGCCTTCTTTTATCATTTTTATCGCCAGTCCCGAGGGGTCTTCGGCCGCTTTCACGCCGTGGCCTATGCGCCGTGGGGAGAGGGTTTCCACGGTTTCTATGACCTGTTCGTAGGAGCCTTCCTCTCCCGAGTGCACCGTAAGCGGGATCTTTCCCTCGCGCAGTTTTTTAGCCGCGCCGGCGTAAAGCCTAGAAGGGTAGGCTGTTTCATCGTCTGCCAGGTCGAAGCCTATTACGAGTTTTTTATTTTCCAGGGCGAAGTCCGCGGTTTTAAGCACGGAGTCCAGACCGTAGCTTCTGGAACCGATAAGGATTATCCCTCCCACGAGGTCCCGGGATCTTTCGAATTTTTTAAGGGTTCCGGCTATCACTTCAAGGGCCTTTTTCCAGTCCAGGTCCTTTCCCCCGAGCATGAAATCCGGGCTGTAACGCAGTTCAAGAAGTTTTATGTTTTCCAGCCTGGAGGCGCGATCCAAGGCTTCGAAAGTTATTTCTTCCAGGGCCTCGTAGGAAACGAAAACCGATTGCGCTATCGCGAACATTTTCAGGACTGCCGGCAGGGAAGCCATGGGGGCGTGAAGCTTGGCGGTTTTCTCCAGTTCCTTTTCGTCGAAGGTCGGGAGCGGCAGACGGTGTTTGCGCGCCAGCCTTATTATGGCGGGAACGCTTACGCAGCCTTCCAGATGCCTGTGCAGTTCCGCTTTGGGCATGGCGCGTATATGTTCGTGAATTTCCTTTTTCATTTCTTTTCGGGAACGGCGCCGCGCCCTTCGCCGGAGCAAACGAGCTTTTCTTTTTTCGCGCGGGGCAGAGCTTTTATCCCAGCCTCCCGGACAAGGGCCTGGGAATGCGTAAATCCGTTCCGTTCGTATACCAGTTCCACCGGCAGATGCGTCTTCGTGTATCTGGCTCCCTTCCCCTCGCTGTGGCTTTTAAATCTCGCTTCCACGTTCTTGGCGACTCCAGTGTAGAAAGAGCCGTCCCCGCAGCGCAGGATATAGACGCTCCATTCCTTCTTCCTGCCCTTCTTCATGCTTTTTATCATTTTCAGGTATTTGGGATTCATGTCTGTTTACCCCGGTAGAGAATGTCCCCGGCTCCGGCCGGGGGGCCGGTTCATTCGTACCTGAGGGCTTCAATGGGGTCGAGCATGGCCGCGCGCAGGGCGGGCCAGAAGCCGAAAGCGACTCCGATAAGGCTCGAGAA
>Ga0066637_10001185_pt1 | contig 16687 bp, 14 predicted proteins | sample CryGeyCG2014_020_FD_62737 | JGI IMG/M metagenome (GOLD analysis project Ga0066637, IMG submission 62737) | Groundwater microbial communities from aquifer - Crystal Geyser CG08_land_8/20/14_0.20 | ecosystem: Environmental > Aquatic > Deep subsurface > Groundwater | place: USA: Utah: Grand County...
GCAGAAGTGCTAATGGATTCAAATCTCACGAATATAAAATGCAAAAGAATTGCTTTGCCAGATGTCAATATAAGTAAGGTTGGAAGTCAGGAATGGCTGAGAGAGCAGTACGGAATGTCTCCTCAGGGAATTGCGGATACAATTGAGAAAACAGTGAGGCAAAAATGAAAATAATGACTTCTCCGGAAAGAATAAATGCAGCATTGAAAGGCGAAATCCCTGACAGGGTGCCGATTGCTGAATTGTCAGTTGACCATAAAGTCATTGAAGCATTATATCCGGGGCTTTCATATTATGCTTTTATTGAACAATCCGGCTATTACGATGCTGTTTGTACTTATGCGGGCATCGTTCCTCCTAAAATTAACTGGGTTGACAAATCCAAAAAGATATTTCAGGATAAATGGGGCGCACTGCAACAATTTACTGAAGAAGCTATACCTTTTGTAATACCACCGGTTCGCATTGAATCCGAGAGCGACCTTGCTTCTTATACTCCCCCTGACCCAGATGACCCTGATATTATCAATACTGTCCGGGAAATGGTGAAGCGATTTAAAGGGAAAAAAGCACTGGTCTTTGTAGGAGAAGGTGTTTTTGCTCCATCTCAATATTTGCGGGGAGGTTTGGAAAATCTTTTTATTGATTATAAACTAAATCCTTCTTTAGTAAAGAAACTTGCAAAACTTGTTGAGGAATATCAGGTTGAATTGTATCGCAGTGTGATTAAGGAAGGGATTGAAATCGTTATGCTTGGCGATGATTATGCTGGAAACAGCGGTCCTTTTATGTCTCCGGCTGACTTTGAAAGATTTATTCTGCCGGGGTTTCGCACTATAGTCCGGGAAATAAAAAACGCAGGGGCTTATTGCATTAAACATACTGATGGCGATATCCGTAAGATATTAGATATGATTTTGGAAACAGGTGTTGACTGTCTGGGTCCTTTGCAGGAAACCGGAGGAATGACCCTGGCGCAAATTAAACAGCAATATCCTGACAAAGTATCTGTTATGGGCAGTGTAAGCGTTGATTTACTTATAAGGGGTTCAACTGAAGAAGTCAGGCAGGCAACAAAAAAATGCATAGCTGAAGTATCGCCCGGAGGAAGGCATATACTGTCTTCAGCCAATACAATTTCTTCCTCTGTTAAGCCAGAAAATCTTAAAATGATGATTAATACTGCTTTAGAATGTGGCAGGTATTCAATGTAGTGGCAGAGTTTACTCTGCTTAAATAAGTAGTGGCCAAAAGTAGCCGACTGTAGGCACTCTGGAAGTGGCACTCTGGAAGTGCAGAGTTCACTCTGCTTAAATAAGTAGTGGCAGAGTTCACTCTGCTTAAACAATGTCGAGATTGCTCAACATTTGATAATTACGAGAGGAGAGACTATGTTTGAAATTTTAAAAGACAAGGACCTGGAGCCGTTATCAGAAGGAGTGTTCAGGGTGCTGGAAAAATTGGGGATGATTTGTGAAAATAAAGAGATGTTAAAAGCAGTAGAAAATATTGGAGCAGAGGTTGATTACGAAAAACAGATTGCAAAATTTCCTAAAAGGATTGTTGAGAATTTTATCAGCACAGTCAAAAAAGAGGATAAGGCAAAATGGGAGGAAGAAATAAAAGAAGAGAATAAAAAAACTGTATTATCTGGATGGACTCCTTATGTGGAATGCCCGGCAACATTTAAAGCACCCTATGTTCCTTCTTTGTTTCATCAATTAGGTACTTTTTATTACGATGATGAGAAGAAAGAAAGAAGAAAAGGTTGTAAAGATGATTTTATAAAATTGATAAAATTCGGTGATGTTCTTCATCCTGAAGATGGTGTCGGGCATTGTCTTAATTTGTCTGATGTTTCCTCAGCAATTGAACCGCTGGAAGCTGCCGGGTTATTAATTGAATATGCGCATAAACCAATGGGCGTATATGTTCAGGACATGAGGCAGTTAGATTATCTGAAAGAAATAGAGCAAATTGCCGCTCTTAAAGACCCTTACTGGCACTGGTTGGCAAATATAAGTTTTGCTACTCCTTTAAAATTAGGTAAAGAAATTTCTGACCGATTTGTTTATTTATCTAAATCCTGCAATTATCCGGCAAAAGTTTATACAATGGCTGTCAGCGGGGTTAATATGCCTGTTACAACTGCAGGATGTATTGTCGTAACCACTGCTGAATTTATTGCTCTGTGGATGTGTGCCCGTGCCTTAAATCCAAAAATTCCTCTGACAGGTTTTATTCTTACGGGGTCAATGGACATGAGAAGCGGAGAAGTTAATTACTGGGGATATGATATGTTGATTCGCCGTCTCTCAACCTGTGAATTTATCAGGAAGTTGACAGGAGTTGCGGTTTCTCCTGGGATAGGAGAGTTTTGTCAGGCAAAATATCCCGGTCTTTATGCTACGCTGGAAAAAGCATATCTTGCAATGACAGTCGCTGCTTTTACTGGTTTTCATCCTGAGGTCGGGATAGGACATATTGAGCAGGGGCTTACCATCAGTTTAGCACAACTTTTACTTGACAGAGAAATTAACATGGGATTGAGGTTTTTAGAGAGCCCGGTTATTGATGAGGAAAATATTGCCCTTGAAACAATTTTGGATGTTGGGTATGGTATAAGCAGAAATTATCTTGACACAGAACACACTTTGAGGAATTTCCGTTCTGCTTTATGGAAACCAGAATTTTTCGATTTAAGCGGAAGGGGAATTGAAAGCGAAGAAAAATTAATGAAAAAAATAAATGAGAAAATAAATCAACTCATTTCTGAATATAAAAAACCGGAAGTTGACCCCGACAAAATTTCAAAAATACGCCAGGTTATTGAAAAAGCAAGAAGAAATCTTATATAAGGAGGTTTAAATAAAATGGGAATAAAACGCAGATTGAAAGATGTTGACTGGGTGTGGGAAGGGCAGGGATTTGATCAAGGTGTAGAACCATCTATTTTTGGTGTTGGTGAAGGTGCTATTTATTTTGGTTTAAGTCGTGTCTGTTATATGTTTCATCCAAATACAGAATTTGCAATGAAAAAATTGAGTAATTTTGAAGAGGTTGTCTGCGATATTTCTAAATGGAAATTTAAAGAAGTTGAGCGCGAAGGTAATGTTGCTTGTGGTATGAAAAATTCTGTTGATGCTAAACCAGAAACAGTGAAAGAAGAAGCAGGGAATATTAGTAAACTTTCTCTTAAATTTCATAATATTACCGGTGCAATTCATGATGATATGTTAGGATTATGTAAAAGAGAAAATTATACACCTCAGCAGTACGGGGAAATTTACAAGGCTTTACACAATGATAATTCTGAACTCAAACTCTGGGTAGTAGTTTATACGCATGAATTAGACCCGGCAAAATGGGAAGGCTTCCTACCTTATATAGATGTTGTTAATCTCTGGGTATGGGAAGCGCGCAATCTTACAAATCTGGATGAGGACATCCAGAAGTGTAGAAAAATCTTTTCAAATAAGCCCATAATTTTAGGTTGTTACCTGCGCGATTATCCAACTGTAGCACCAGTGCCAATGGACTTGCTTCGCTGTCAATGGGAACGTATTCCACGGTATCTGGATGAGAAATTGATTGCTGGTTATTCTATTTTAGGGGCAGTCCTTATTGATGGTCAGCAGGAACAGGCAGAATGGGTTCGCGATTTCATCGCAAAGCATGATTAAAAAAATTTCTTATCCCTGTTATTTTACTTCAGAGAAAATGAAGGTAGACGGCTCTTTTGATGAGCATATCTGGCAGAAAGCCAAAAATTTAAGATTTTTTGTTCCGGTAACCCTTAAAAAACCTTTAAGCAAAACAGAAGCCAAACTTCTCTGGGACAGAGATTATCTTTATGTTGGTTTTAAGGCTTACGACAAGGATATCTGGAGTTATTTCACCAAAAGAGATGCACTGACCTGCGATGAAGATGTTTTGGAAATTTTTCTAAAGACTGATCCTGAAAAAGAACCTTATTACAATTTTGAAATAAACGTTCTGGGTACAGTTTATGACGCATTCAATATTAAAAGAGAGGCAGGTGGTAGTGACCACCATCGCTGGAGCAAATGGAATTGCCAGGGTTTAAAAGTTGGTGTGAAAATTGAGGGAACACTGAATAACTGGGAAGATGAAGATGAATACTGGCAATTGGAAGTAGCCATTCCTTTTTCGAGTTTATCAACTTTAAAAGGTAAAATTCCCAGACCGGGAGATAAGTGGTTGTTTCATTTGTCCCGGTATGATTATTCGGTTTATCTCCCGAAAGGGGTGGAACTGAGTTCCTGTGCTCCCCTTTCAAGGGTCAATTTTCATTATTACGAAGATTGGATTTATTTGCAATTTGAAAGATAGCAGGTCAATTATTGAGGAGGCTCAAGTGGATGTACGAAAAGAAATGAAAGTAGAAAGTGTAGAGGAAGATGAAGATAAGGTGACTGTGGCGACCACAGGAGCAAAATACATTATTGATAAATCCGGAAAGTTTGGAAAGATTTCTTGCTACCAGATGCTTAATGAAGAGCGATTGCTCGCTACAATTGAGTTTAATCATTCATTTTCTACTTTAAGTGTAGAAGGAAAGGACAACCTTAGCTGTGTTTTTCATCAACAGACTGGAGGAAAAATAAGTTGCAGCTTCTTGAGATTGCAGATAAATAGCGATTCCCTTCTTGATATTTATTCTACGCTCGGTTTAAACCTCTCTTTTTCAGGGAATTTTCTGGCTGAGTATAGTGCCCAGAAAGATGGGAATGTTTTATTAATTGATAAAATTGGAGGAATAGGAATTTATCCTTATCAGGGATTTAAAAATATAGAACACACTAATTTTACTGACAAAGAATGGAAAATTAATTATGTATTAAGTGGCTATTCTCGATTTTTCGTTTCTGTATTTCCTCCTCGAAAGTTTAATTTCCACCAGTCATTTGAAGAAAGAATTGTTCACCATGGTACAATCGGACCCTGGGTTGTTGACCCGCATCCGACAGATGAAATGCTTGAGGAAGCAAATAAATATGCCAATGTTCTTGTTTTACATGAAGGAATATGGCAGGGAAAATTAACGAGAATTGGAAAGCCACTTAAAACCCTGGAAGATATATATGCAGAATCTGCTTATTGTTGTTTTAATTATTTGCCCGTAGATGAAAAAGAACTTATAAGAGTTGTAAAAAAAGCACACTCTCTAAAAATGAAAGTTATTCCTTATATGAGTCCTTTCTTTTCAATGGCAAAAGGACAAGATTATCTGGAGCGGTTAAAAATAACATTAGATAAATATGAATTTGATGGAGTTTATTTTGATGGAATTTCTCAAGATATACTTTATTCCTACCAGATGATTCAGGATGCAAGAGCATTATTAAAGGATAAAATTCTTTATGTTCATTGTACTTCTGACCCGATGAAGAGTGTAAATATTTACTGTCCTTTTATTGATACCTATGCTGATTATATCCTGCGTGCCGAAGGTCTTACCAGTTTTACAGATAAATATGTCCGTTATGTTATCTCCGGTTATAATATCAGCAACAGCATCGGTTATATTTGTTATTATCACCTCCCTTTGGATTTTATGCACAAGTTCATTGATAAAACCTTAAATGCTAATGCCAGATTTTACCTGGGTTCACCAGAAACAGAAAGAGAAAAACTTTTAAAGAAAGAATATTTTTCAAAATTACAAATTGAAAAGGAGAAACAATGGAAAAAGAAAAGTTGGTAGATATGTTAAGACTGATGTATAAAATAAGGTTTTTCGAGGAAAGGGCAATAAAAATTTATAAAGAGAAAGGAATCGCCGGAGAATCTCTCGGTGCCCTTCATACTTATGTTGGAGAAGAAGCAATTGCAGCGGGAGCCTGTATTAATTTGAAAAAAGACGATTATGTTGTTTCTACTCATCGCGGTCATGGCCATTGTATTGCTAAAAGAGGAGATATAAAAAGAATGCTTGCTGAGATTATGGGTAGAGTTACAGGGTATTCTTGCGGTCGCGGTGGCTCAATGCATCTTTTTGATAAAGAAACAGGATTTTTAGGAGGAAATGGAATTATGGGTGCAGGCATTCCTATTGCTTTAGGCGCAGCTTATCGCGCAAAATACAAAAATTCAAATCAGGTTTGCGTATGCTTTTTTGGAGATGGTTCATCTACCCAGGGGACATTTCATGAATCTTTAAATATATCTGCGTTATGGAAATTACCTTTGATTTATATCTGTGAAAACAATCTTTATGCGGTTTCCACTCCTGTTTCAGAAGAGGTTTCCATTCCCAATGTGGGAGACCGTGCCTGTGCTTACGGAATTCCTGGAAAAGTAATTGATGGCCAGGATGTTATAAAAGTTCATAATGCAGTGAATGAGGCAGTAAAAAGAGCAAGAGATGGTCAGGGACCAACTTTAATTGAATGTAAAACATACAGGTATTATCCACATTGCATGATAATTAAAGAGACAAGACAGGAAGAAGAAATCAAAGAATGGAAAGAAAAGGATCCGATAGTTTCTTTTGAAAAAAAACTATTAAAAGAAAAAATGATTAGCTTGGGTGATTTAGAAAAAATGAAACAAGAATTAGAAAAAGAAATGGATGAAGCAGAAAATTTTGCCAGAGAAAGTCCGTATCCTGATGTAGAAAATTTTAAAAAAGAAATATCAGACCTGAAGGTCTGAGTTACGTAACTAATCAAACCTAAAGGTTTGAGTTACAACATACAGATGTAACTCAGGACTTTAGTCCTGAAGATTATAGATAATTTTTGATATAATTTCCTTAGCTATTTAAAAAGGAGAAAATATGCGTGAAATAAGATATGTTGATGCCTTAAACGAAGCATTAAAAGAAGAGATGGAAAGGGATGAAAATGTTTTTCTTCTTGGAGAAGATATCGGACCACTTGGAGGAGCGTTTGGAGTGAGTAAAGGACTATACGATAAATTTGGAGAAAAAAGAGTTCGCCAAACACCAATTTCTGAATCTGCAATTATTGGAACAGCCGTAGGAGCAGCAATGACCGGACTGCGACCAGTAGCAGAAATAATGTATATTGATTTTATTACTACAGCAATGGACCAGGTGGTTAACCAGGCAGCAAAATTATCTTTTATGTCCGGTGGTCAATTTAAATTGCCTCTTGTAATTAGAACCCAGGGAGGAAGTGGAACAAGGGAATCCAGCCAGCATACCCAGAGTCTGGAAGCCTGGTTTGTGCATACACCGGGATTAAAAGTGGTAATGCCTTCCACTCCCTATGATGCTAAAGGATTACTAAAGACAAGTATCAGAGACAACGACCCGGTAATCTTTATTGAGCATAAACTTCTTTATGATAAAAGAGGAGAAGTTCCTGATGAAGAGTACCTTATTCCTTTAGGAGAAGCAGAGATTAAAAGAGAAGGAAAAGACCTTACTGTTATAGCAACTTCTTTAATGGTTCATAAGGTATTAGAAGTGGCAGAAGAGATTTCTGATGAAATAAGTATTGAAGTGATTGACCCGCGAACCTTAGTTCCTCTTGATATAAATAAAATTATACAATCAGTAAAAAAGACAAACAAAGTTCTTATTGTCCATGAAGCCTGCACAAGAGCAGGTATCGGCGCAGAAATAGTCAGAGAAATTGTGGAAAACGCTTTTGATTACTTAGATGCACCACCAAAGGTTCTCGGTGGATTGAATACCCCTATTCCTTATTCTTCCTTTTTAGAAGATGTTTGTGTTCCCCAGAAGGAAGATATTGTTAAAACAATAAAAGAGATGATAAAATAAAGAGGCGTTGAGGAAAAAATGAACAATAAAGAAAGCGGATTTACCAGGCGTGCTTTTATTTTGGGAGCGTTATTTTCTTTTCTCATTGCTGTTGGTGTTCCATACGGCGAAGGTTACCTTAAAGGTTCTTATATGGCTTTAGATTTTTCTACCGGTGCAGCTATCTTTTTATTTTTTATTCTTGTTTTCGGGATAAATACAATTTTAAAAGCAGTCAATAAAAATTATGGATTAAATTCACAGGAACTTTTAACGGTCTACATAATGATGATTATTACCTGCACAATTCCTACAATGGGACTTACTTTTTACTGGTTACCACTAATGCCGGCTGCTTTTTATTATGCTACTCCTGAAAATCGCTGGCAGGAAGTTATTCTCCCCCACATTCGTCCCTGGCTTACTCCAAAAGACCCTTTAGTTTTAAAATACTTTTATGAGGGAGCACCCAGAGGAACAGGGGTTCCCTGGAATGCCTGGATTGGGCCACTTTTTGCCTGGTCTATTTTTCTTTTAGCACTTTATTTTGTGATGATTTGTATGATGAGTATTTTAAGAAAACAATGGGTTGAAAAAGAAAGACTCACCTTTCCTTTAGCGCAACTTCCTGTAGAAATGGCAAAAGAAGGCTCAAATTCAATTATTCCTTCTCTTTTCAAAAATAAATTAATGTGGATTGGTTTTATCATTACTTTTATTATTGGAACTTTCAATGGACTTCACCATTATTTTCATTTTTTCCCAAGAATAAATACACAGACCTTTATACCTATTTTCCGTCAAACCATTAAACTTGACTTTCGTCTGAGTTTTCCGATGATTGGTTTTACTTATTTAGTTCCTACCTGTGTTTCCTTTAGTATGTGGTTTTTTGCTCTTTTTTATATTATTGAAAGAGGAATATTTAATATCACAGGTTTTGGTATTAATGAGATTACTGATATATACACGCAGTCCTGTGGTGATGCCACCATTGGCCACCAGGGAGTAGGAGCAATTTTTGTTCTGGTAATAATGGGATTGTGGATTGGAAGAAAGCATCTTAAAGATGTTTTCTTAAAAGCAATTGGTAGAGGAAAAAATATTGATGATTCAGAAGAAATGCTTTCTTATTCTGTTGCTTTCTGGGGGATGATTACTGGACTTATTATTATGGGAATATGGCTCTGGCTTTCTGGAATCTCTTTAATTGCTGTTGTTATCTTTTTATTTGCCTTGTTTGCTTTTTTCCTGGGAGTAACCAGAATTATTGCTGAAGGAGGAACTCCTTTAGCCAGAGCACCCAGCATTGCTTCCTTTTTTGTAATTTCTGGATTTGGAACATCAATTTTGGGTCCGGTTGGTCTTACCTCAATGGCTTTTTCCTGGATTTATGCCAGTGATACAAGGATATTTGTAATGGGTTCTGCAGCAAATGGATTAAAAATTGCTGAGGGAAGAAAAAGACTTCGTCCTTTATTCTGGGCAATGATGCTCGCGGTCATTATTGGTGTTGCTGGTTCAGCCTGGATTACTTTAAAACTTGCCTATCAATATGGAGGAATAAATCTTAATTCCTGGTTTTTTCAGGGGGCACCCAACTATACTTTTAAATTTACCGCAAATAAAATTTTAAACCCTACCGGTCCTCACCCTGGTGGATGGGCCTTTACTATCCTGGGAGGAGCAGTAATGTGGAGCTTAATTTTTCTTTATCATCGTTTTCATTGGTGGCCATTACACCCTCTTGGTTTTCCTGCTGCAACGATTGAATTTATTCAATTAACCTGGATCAGCATCTTTGTTGCCTGGCTAATAAAAACAATTGTTTTAAGATATGGTGGACCAAAATTATATAAAGATTTAAAACCTTTATTCTTTGGATTAATTATCGGTCAATTTACTGTTTCCGGGGTGTGGTTGATTATTGACTGGATTGTTGGTGGACAGGGAAATATGCTTTTCTGGATTTGAAAACAAGAGAAAGTGGAGGCAGGGTGGCTTACAGAGGTGTTTTAGAAGATATTAGGAAGTGTATTAATTTAGGCATTCCAGAAAGGGTGCCTGTTTTTGCTCTGGGCGAACTGTTTAATGTGCGGATGGCAGGAATCACTTATCGCGAGTATACGGACAATGTTAGCAAAATGGCTAAGTGTGAGGTAGATGCAGTAAAAAAATTTGATTATGACTGGGTTTATCTTAACCCTGATGACTACATAGAATTTGAGCCCCTCGGAATAAAAACAAAAGGCGAGGAAAATATACCGTTAGCTGCGTATGAATATTTACCTGCTTCCATTGATAGAATTAAAAATTTAAAATTTCCAAACCCTCAAAAAGACGGAAGAATGCCTGCTTTTCTTGAAGCTGTAAGCAGGATTAAAAAAGAATTGGGAGATAGCGTTTGTGTTACTGGCAGGGTCGCTGCCCCGTTTACATCTGTTTCTCTTTTATTTGGAGTTGAAAAAGCATTAACTCTTCCTTACGAAAATAATGAATTGCTCCTTAAATCAATGGATTTTTTGCTTGAACTTGCAGTTGAATGGGCAAAAGCACAAATTAGAGCCGGGGCTGATGCAATCTGGGTGGGAGATTGTATTGCCTGTTCAGGTTTTGTCTCTTCAAAACACTATAATGAATTTGCCTTATCAGGAGCCTTAAAAATCAATGAAATACTAAAAAAGGAATCTTTTGTTTTTTACCATGCTGGTGAAAGTTCACTCCAGCACTTAGAACTAATGGCTGATTCTCATCCTGATGTTCTCAGTATTGGTGGGAAGATTGATATTGGAATTGCCAAAGAAACAGTGGGTAAAAGAGTATGCCTGATGGGTAATATCAGGGGTATGGAAGTAGTCCAGCGCGAGGTTCCAGAAAATGTGGAAAAAGAAACAATTAGAATTATGGAAACTGGTAAAAAGAATGGTGGCTATATATTTAATTCTGAAGAAGGAATTCCCTGTGAAACACCAGAGGAAAATATGAGAATAATGATGCAGGCGGCTAAAAAACATAGCCAGTATAATCAGGAGGAAAAAAGTGCGACTTAAAAACAAAGTGGCAGTTATTACCGGGGCTGGTGGAGGAATAGGGCGAGCCGCAGCTCTGCTTTTCGCCAAAGAAGGTGCCCGGGTAGTGGTAGTAGATAATAATATTCAAAAAGGTGAGGAAACAGTGAGCAGGATTATTAAATCAAAAGGTGACGCCATTTTTTTTCCTGCCGATATTTCCAAAAGCGATGATGTTAAGAAAATTTTTAAGGTTACCGTGGAGAAATACGGAGGTTTGCATATTCTTTATAACAATGCAGGTGTTTTTCTTTTAGGTGTTGATGGAATGGTAACCGAAATTACTGAGGAATCCTGGGATAAAATTATAAATATTAATTTAAAAGGAACTTTTCTTTGTTGCAAGTACGGTATCCCTGAAATTATTAAAAGTGGAGGAGGTTCTGTAATTAACACTTCTTCCAGTGCTGGTATTATTGGTGTTCCAGAGTGCGATGCTTATACTGCTTCCAAAGGAGCAATAATTTCTTTAACCCGCTCAATGGCGGTTGAATATGCTTGCAAGAAAGTACGGATAAACTGCATTGTTCCAACTGCGATTGCAACGCCAATGCTTGACCAGAGCAGTAGGAATAATCCTAAGTTTGATGAACAAAAGTTTTTATCCATAACACCAACCAGAAGATATGGAAAACCAGAAGAGATTGCCAATATGGCTCTTTTTCTGGCTTCTGACGAATCTTCCTATGCTGTGGGCGGTATATTTGTAGTTGACGGAGGCGTGACAATAAGAACAATAGGATAGAGATGAGGAAATACTCATTTTTTGATATTAATGGTTTAATCGGACAGCCAGTGTTTTCTGACAGCAGCGGAAAGATGAACCGGTATTTGAGTGCAGAAGAATTTATCAGAGATATGGACCATTGCGGTATTGACTGTGCTCTGGTTTCCCACTGGGAAGCAAAATATAACTATCCTCCCTCTGGCAATAAAAAATTGATGGAAGAAATCAGGGGGCATAATCGTTTTTATCCATGCTGGTTTATTCTTCCCAGCATTACCGGTGAGATGCCCCAGCCCAAAGAGCTAATACATCAGCTACATTCAAACAATGTAAGAGCAGTCCGTTTTTTCCCGGGAAGACACAATTTTAATTTAACAGAACAGTCTCTCGAGCCACTTTTTAAAGAACTTGAAAAGAATAATATACTTGCTATTGTTGAAGGATGGCCAGTAGAGCATTTTTGCTTAAGTTATCCAAAATTGAAGTTTGTTACCGACGGTTGCGGATTAAGGGATTTGTATCCCTTAATGGAAAGATGCAGAAATTTATATATCAGTCTTGAGCGTTTTCCCGAATCAAATATTATTGAGGATTTATGCAAAAATTTTGGCGCTGAAAGGATTCTCTTCGGTACAATCCACGGAAGTTTTAATGCTTATGAACAAAGGGGAGAAATAATCTATGGACTTTCAGGAAGCGAAATCACAATGATTACATACGCCGATATAAGTGAAAAAGAGAAAAAGATGATTGCAGGAGAAAACCTGAAAAAAATATTAAATATAAGCCATACCCCGTCCTGTAATTATAAGCCTACAAGCAGGATTCTGGATTTAGCGTTAAAAGGTAAAAAACAGGAAACTCCAATCATTGATTCGCATTTCCACCTGGGTCCTTATGCTGAGGCATATAAACCGGCAACGGGCGTTAAGGATATAATTAAGATTATGGATAAAGTTGGAGTAAGCAAGATTTGCGTAAATTCCGCCGGTGCTACAATGCAGGTGGAAAACCATTATACCGCAAATGAATATATTGCTTCTGTCTGTAAAAAGTACCCGCAAAGATTTATCGGATTTGCAGTTGTCAATCCAAATTTTGACAATGTAGAGGAAGAAATTAAAAAATATGTCCAGATGGGATTCAGGGGTGTGAAGGTTCATCCAAGAATTCACCAGTGCAACCTTGATGACGAGAGATATGACTCTGTATGGAAAGCAGTTGACAGATATGGTTTAGTTGTTCTCTCCCATACAGGAGAGAATCAGCCTGGCTCAAGTCCCCATTATTTTGAAAAAATATCAAAGGATTATCCCAGAGCCACATTTATTATGGGTCATTCTGGTGACAACCTGAAAGGTTTAAGGATATGCATTGAGCTTGCTAAAAAAAGAAACAATGTTTATCTGGAAATTTCAGATATTGTTTACGCTTACCCGCACATACTTGAATACACTGCGAAAGCAATCGGAGCAGACAGAATACTTTTTGGTTCAGATTGGGCTTTTATAGATTTCAAATATTCGCTGGGTATTGTCCTTTTCTCGCGCTTAAGCGATGAAGACAAAGCCAAAATTTTAGGCCTGAATACAGCAAAAATATTAAAATTACATTAAATTTCAGGAGGTAAAATGATAAAGAAAGGAGCGGGGTTTATTTTGGTGGGTTTGTTTGTTTTTGGTTTCTGGGGTAGTCAGCAAAGCATAAAGGCTGAGGAAAAAATTCCTCAAATTTATACCTGTAAACAAGTTACAGGTAAAATTAAGATTGATGGAATTCTTGATGAACCAGACTGGCAGAAAGCAGAAAGTATTAAATTTCTTCATTTGCCTTTAACTAAAGATACTCAAACCCAGGAATATCAGGAAGCAATTTCTCCTGGTTCTGGTAAAATTCTTTACGACAAAAATTATTTATACATAGGTCTGGAAGCAAAAGATAAAGATATCTGGGCAACTATGAAGGATGGAGAAATTCTCTGTCGGGAAGATGTCCTTGAAATTTTTATTAAGCCAAAGAAGGATAGTTTCGTTTATTACGAATTTGAAATTAGTCCAAAAAATAAAGAATGGACTTTGATGTGGCCAAGAAGGGGTGCTCGCTCTGACAAAGCTGCTGCACTTTATAACCCTCCTTTGAAAAAAGCAGTTAAAATTTATGGAACATTAAATGACTGGCGTGATGTTGATGATAAATGGGTTTTAGAAGTTGCTATTCCGTTTTCTGCATTTAAAGAAGTAACATCTCCTCCTCAAGCAGGAGATGAATGGAGTTTTTCTTTCTGCCGTTATGACTATTCCGTTTATTTGGAAGGAGGATTAGAATATAGTGCTACTGCTAAACTTTCAAAGATATGGTTTCATCTTTATGAGGATTACGATATTCTAAAATTTGGGAATTAAAAAGAACGATTGACAAGAGGGGGTAAAAATGGAAGAGAAAGAAAAATTGATTGAATCAGCAAAGAAGTATGTATGGACAAGTTTATCAGAGTATGCGGACATTGAAAAGGAGGTGAAAATATTTGTGAAAGGGGAAGGATGTTATCTCACCGATATTAACGGAAAAGAATATTTAGATACTTTTGCTTCCCTTCTTACTACTATTTGTGGGCATCATCGTTTGGAAATTGCCAGAGCAGTGCAGGAACAAATGGAAAAGTTAGAATTTTTTCCAAGTTATCATGATTGCTATACTGTTCCGGTAATTAAATTAGCTGAAAAATTAGCAGAAATTGCTCCGGGAGATTTATCTGTTTCTTTTTTTGTTAATGATGGTTCAGAGGCAAATGAATCGGCAATTAAAATGGCAAAACAGTATTTCTGGCAGAAAGGAGAAAAGAATAGATATAAAATTATTTCCCGTCGTAATTCCTACCATGGAGCAACTTATGGGGCTTTATCAGCTACAGGTCTTCCTGATTTTGTTGAACCATTTCATCCTTTAGTTCCTGGTTTTGTTAAGGCAATGAGCACTTTCTGCTATCATTGTGAATTAGGGTTAGAGCCATCTTCTTGCAATCTTGCCTGTTTAAAGAATATGGAACAGACAATCTTGGGAGAAAAACCAGGAACAGTAGCAGCAGTTATTGTTGACCCCATCCCTGGCTCAAATACAGGTTATCCTGTTCCTCCTGACGGGTATATTCCAGGATTAAGAGCTCTCTGTGATAAATACGGCATTCTTCTTATTTTTGATGAGGTCCAGGTTGGCTTTGGAAAAACAGGAAAAATGTTTGCTTGTGAAAACTGGAATGTTGTTCCTGATTTTTTATGCTTGGCAAAAGGATTCACTGGTGGATATTTACCAATGGGAGTGGTAATTGTTAAAGAAGGAATTGCCAATGAATTTCGTAAGCCCGGCAAAGATTTTCATCATGGTTTTACTTTTAGTGGTAATCCTACTATTGCCTGTGTTGTTTTAAAAGTTATAGAGATAATAAAAAAAGAAAATTTAGTACAAAAAGCGGTAGAAACAGGAAAATATTTAGAAGAAAATTTAAGAATACTTTATGAGTATCCAGTTGTGGGGGATATTCGGGGTATTGGAATGCTCTGGGCAGTAGAACTGGTAGAGGACCGAAAGACAAAAAAACCTCTTGATTCCAAACTTAAAGTAGGAACATGGATAAGGGATTATTGCTGGAAAAAGGGGATGATATTGCGCAATAACGCAGAGATTTTAGTAATTGCCCCAGCATTAATTATGACCAGAGAACAGGTTGATTTTATGATTGATATAATTGACGAAGCAATCAGGGAAGCGATAAAACACTTTAAATTTTGATTGGAGGTAGAAATGAAAAAGATTCGTCTGGGAGTAGTGCGTGCTGATACGCACGGATATTATTACGGGGCAATGTTAGATAAATGTGACCCTTTACTTTTGCAGAAGAATAACTATGTTGTCCATCATTATTTCAGTGATATTTATGACGCAAAAATACTTAATATGCCATGGATTGGAGGATTTGAAATTGTAAAAATATATGATTATAATCCAGAAAACGCAAAAAAATTCTCAGAAACTTTTTTGAATAAGCCAGAAGTTTGCGAAAAATTAGAGAAGGTGACTGAAGAAATTGATGCTGTTTTTATTGCTGATTGTGATGGTGGTGGTGGAGACCATTTAAAATTGGCAACCCCATTCTTAAAAAGAGGAATACCTACTTTTGTAGATAAGCCATTTGCCTTAACATTTGAAGATGCAAAAGAAATTGTTCGTTTAGCAAATCGCTATCACGCTCCACTATTTAATGCTTCCATCTTGAGTTATGTTCCGCAAGCCAGTAAATTTAAAAAAAGATTTGACGAAATTATCACTTATCCTTCCTGGCCAGTTCCTTCCATAAAACCTCCTGCGCAAATTGGTCTGGGAGTAATAAAGGGGGTAGGGGGAGCATTTTCCCAGGAACTTAAAGGAAAGAAAGTTATTGGTGGATTGGGAGAACGTTTGGCTTATATTATTCATGGTATTTCTCTTGCTATTAATCTATTTGGTAAAAATATAGAATGGGTTGAGAGTATAGGGAATTTACCACTGGAATACTTGCATCTGCATCTTAAAAGTGGTACGGAAGTTTTAATTATGAATACCTCTGTTGATGTTTTTCCCGAAACCTGTTCATTTTTTGTTTCCGCCTATACTAAATACGGAGTAATTCATTCCCCGCCAATTGGTGACCCAGAATTCATTTATGGAGCAGAAAAAATATTACAATTATTTAAAAAAATGGTCTTGACCGGGAAACCACCTGTTTCTTACCAGGATTTTCTTCTCCATATTGCCGTTGTAAAAGCAGGACAAATTTCTCAAAAGACAGGGAAAAAAGTTTATCTAAAAGATATTCTAAATTGAAGATTATAAGGTGAATTAAGGGGGAAATATGATTATTGATGCGCACCATCATTTAGAAACAAGAGGTGGCTATCTAAAAGGTTTAGTTTCAGAGTGCAGAAGACTTGGAGTAAAAAAAGTTTGTCTTTTTGGAGCAGGCGAGATGTCCTCAAGTTATAATATGGCCAGTAACACACAGGTAAAAGAAGCAATGGGAAAATATCCTGACTTAATTGTTGGTTTTGCTTGTTTTAATCTGGGCAAAGACTCACCAAAAAAGATTGATAAATTTGTAAAAGAAGG
>Ga0066637_10001188_pt1 | contig 16672 bp, 13 predicted proteins | sample CryGeyCG2014_020_FD_62737 | JGI IMG/M metagenome (GOLD analysis project Ga0066637, IMG submission 62737) | Groundwater microbial communities from aquifer - Crystal Geyser CG08_land_8/20/14_0.20 | ecosystem: Environmental > Aquatic > Deep subsurface > Groundwater | place: USA: Utah: Grand County...
CGAGGAATCTTGTATAAGGGATTTCTCCGCTCCCTCGCTACACTCGGTCGGTCGAAATGACAAATGGAATGACAAAGGGGCAAGGCCTTTAGATGTTTATCAACCTTTTTCGCCTTAATTTTTTATGATAAGTAATGGCAAAACGGTGGGCTTCGTCGCGCAGTTGTTGCAACAGCTGCAAGGCCGGCGAGAACTTCGGCAGTTTTATCGGTATCTCTTGATGCGGCAGGTAAATTTCTTCCTGTTTTTTGGACAAACCAATCAGCGGAATTTTTTTGTCACCCAGGGCATTAATGGCGGCTGAAAGCTGGGTTGGACCGCCATCAATTAAAATTAAATCAGGAGCTGGCCATTCGTTATGAGTCAATCTTCTTTTAATAATTTCCCCAATCATCGCCGGATCATTGGCGCCTTTTATTGTTTTAATTTTAAAGTGGCGATATTGGTTTTTATCAATTTTGCCAGCGGTCATTACCACCAGGGAACCAACTGCTTCATTACCTAAAATGTTAGAGATATCGTAACCCTCAATTCTTTTTGGTACATTGGGAAGATTTAAGATTTTCTGCAAGTCAATTAATTTTTTATCAGCGGTTTGTTTGGCTTTTCTCCAGGAAGTTTGCTGCTGTTTAAAATATTCTTGAGCATTGGTTTTAGCTAAATCCAATAGTTTTTTCTTATCGCCGATTTTGGCGACGATAATTTTAATAGGCGCTTCGATTTTATCCGGCAAAATCAGCTTTTTAGGAAAATCGTTTGTTTGAGAATAATATTGATTGACAAATTGCTCTAAAAGTTCGGTTTTAGTAAAGATTCCGGCATTTTTTAATAAAAAATTCTGCTGGTCTAAAAGTTTGCCCTGCCTGATTTTTAATAAAGTCGCCGCCGCCAAATTATCTTCCTGATAGATACTTAAATAATCGTGATTTTCCAATTTGGTAGAAATCACCCTTTGTTTAATAGTCAATTTTTTAATAGCCTGTAGCTGATCGCGGTATTTAGCTGCTCGTTCAAATGCCTTTTTGTCAGCCGCCTGCTTCATCCTTAATTTTAAATCTTTAATTATTTTTTCAGTTTTTCCAGAAAGAAAATCAATCGCCCGTTTAACCATCTCGTCATATTCTTTTTTAGTACATTTTTTTTCACAAGGCCCCAAACATCTGCCTAAATGATACTGGAGACAGATGCGCCCCTTGGGCAATTTAGATAAATCGCGTTCGCAGGTGCGGTAAGGGAAAAGTCGTTTTAATAAACTCATGGTTTGTTTAACGGCGCTGCCGGCAGTATAAGGGCCGAAGTATTTTGCCTTATCTTTGGCGATTTTTCTAACCGTCAAAATTCTAGAAAATGGTTCATTAGTCACTTTTATATATTGCCAGTATTTATCATCTTTAAGAATAACATTAAACGGCGGCTGATGCTTTTTAATTAACGTTGATTCCAAAAGGAGCGCTTCGGTTTCGTTGCTGACAATGGTATATTCAATCTTATTGATTTTTTCAGTCATCAACCGTTTGGCTGGCGTTAAGTCAGCAGATTTTGAAAAGTATGACTGAATGCGGTTTTTTAGATTCTTGGCTTTACCAATGTAAAGAAGCTCACCAGTCAAGTCTTTGAATTTGTAAATTCCGGGCTTGGTAGGCAGATTTTTTAGTTGACTGATCTTCATAGTAAGGTTAATATAGCAGACTACCCAATTATTGACAAAAGTTGTTTAGTGAATCAAGATAATCATATAGTCTAGCCATATATGCCGCAACCTATTAAAACAATTATTACTCATCCGCATTTTCAGATTGACACTTTGGCCGCTTTGGCGCTTTTGGCTTATTTTGGTGAAGCTAAATACCCGGGCATTGGCGATGCGCCGATTAAGTTTATGGCGGAACTGCCGCCTGGCAGAACCGCGGCCGAATTGGAAGAACGGGGCATTTTAGCATTGGATATGGGTGGCGGCAAGTTTGACCATCACCGGTATGAGCGCTTTCAGGAAAAAGCCTGCCTTACTGATTTAGTAATTAAAGATTTGGGCTTACAGAATAATCCAGCGGTGATGAAGCTGCGGCGCTATGCCCGGCGCGATGATTTGTACGGCAAAGGCACAGCTTCGGAAGATTTAATTGATCGGGCTTTTGGCCTTTCCGGTCTCTTACAGAATTTAAACCGGCGTTACCGCGGCAATCCTACTAGAATTGTCCAGATTATTTTACCGCTCCTGGAAGCGCATTTGTGGGAGGAAGATATGCGCCATACGATTTTTCCTGAAGAATACCAAAAAGTCAAAGAAGAAGGGCGACTTCAGGAATTTACAGTTTTTCAGGGCAAAAAGCTTGTAAGAGTAGTGACAATTGAATCTGATATTAACGGTATGGCCGGGTTTTTAAGGGCTAATACCAAAATCAAAGCTGATGTCGTGGTCCAAAAGCTTTCCTCTGGCCATATCAATATTATTACCAATCAAACCCGACGCGTAGATTTAAAAAATTTAGCCGCTTTATTAAGAATAGAAGAAGCCCGCAAAAAAAGATTGCCTTTTGATGAGATTCCCAAAAGGTCCTTGTTTAGTAAGGGTAAAGTGCCAGGCATAGAAGAATGGTACTATGATACAGCGGCTAATTCCCTGCAAAACGGCGGGATTCGGCCGGAAAATACGCCGCCGACCAGCTTGAGTTTAGAAGAAGTTAAAACAGCGTTAGAATATGGCCTAGACCCCAATAAAGCCGCTTCTAAATATCCGAAATTTTTTCAATCTAAATTATAGAGTAAATCTTTTCGCTAAAATTAGGCAAATTTTAATAAATTAGCGATTTTTTTTATTGACAAAATTATTAAAATATGCTATCATAATTTATTAAAACAAAGGCGGATAAACCGCCAAGCCCAAAATCTGCTGGGGCAAATTGCGGCAGAAAAAGCACCTTAAAATAAAGGAGTTAATCATGAAGGACATCAAGCCTTCTAACCCGGCCGTCATGCCGCGGGAAATCGAAGGATTTGTAATCCCTGTTCGCCCAACAATTGATAAATTAATGGCGCTCTGGATTGCTTTAAGGGCGATTGGTAAAAATTTGTCCGAGGTAAGGATAATTAGTTATTCTTCTTCCCATCCTCGAGATGAATTTATTATTCACAGACATCAAGAAGGGTATTATCCTATTGATGTTGGGCCGAATAAGTACCAATCGCGGGGTACAGGTTCGGCAGTAGAAACAGTCTGCCGCGATTTTGAAATAACTGACCATAAACTTCTCTCTCTTGTTGCGATTGCTAATCGCAATAACCAGACAGGGCATCTCAAATTATATAATCCCCCCTATCAAGGAGAGGGCGAAGTTTGGAAAATCAACGGGGTAGAGTTTCCTACTCATAAGTTGAACTGGTCAGCCGTTTGGCTGATTAGGGATGCTTATAAAGTAGGGATAGATGTAAATGCCATCATCCAACATATTTTTAGGTTATTGGATACTTGGTTTGGTACATCTAAATCACAATCTACTCTAACTCTACTTTCTCAAGTTTTTGGAAATCCAATTAACCCGCCTCAATTCTCTATTCCTCTCTTTATATCACAGATGTCGTACCTAGGAATGTCGAAAGAGGTGATAGAGGAAGAGGTAAATTGGTGGCTTTCCATCCAAAAAACCATTATTGCCGCCAGAGTTAAGGCTCGCCGCTGGGTCAAGAAATTGATGGAGTGCAAAAATTTAGAATACCTGAAAGACTGCGGCCACATTTTTGAACTTCAAAACATTGCCGTTGGTGACGCTTTATTTATACAAGCAACAGAAATGGAGGTTCGGGAGCTTTTTGGCGAAGAATCTCCTGAAGACAAGTTGCTAAGTGCTATTTGGCCGAGCTGGTCGGGCCAACGTTTCGCCTGCATCATCAACTGCGACCCGCAAAGCGGCAACTATGCCATCCTGGCTGGTCGTAACGCCTTAGATTTTTCTGAAGTCTATGCGCGCCTTCAGGGACTGGAACGAAAATTTCGGAGAGAAGAAAAAAGTAACCAAACGATGGTTTGGTACCTTGATGTTAAGGGTGGTGGCAACCGTGTTCGTCACCAGCTTCTCAACGGTTCACCCGGTTGGCCGCTCCCGCCAAGCAAGATTTATCCCAAAACCGTAATTCGGTTTTTTCAGGAATCTACTTGGCTAATGGGAGAACGGCCAAGTAAAAAGAATAAATAAAAGGAGGAATAATCTTTATAACCCCACAATCTTTTAAAGAAAGTGGGGTTTTCTATTACTGCTATTGACATTTTATTCATCCTGCCGTATGATTACTTTTACCTGTACAAATCCAATCAATAAAAAGTAAAAAATAGAGGAAATATTGCCATCACAGCAAAAAATAAGGTGCTCTAGTTGTGGCACTGAACAGGAATGCAAGCCATTGCCAGAAAGTCACAAGGACTTTGATCCTACTCTTAAAGATAAAGGGTTAAGACAATGTGTTTGTGAGTGTTGCGGCAATGTGATTATCACGGAACTGAAATGAGATGGGGAAAGGCGCACTAAATAAGCGCCTTCTTATTTTTGTTCCCATAAAGGTAGACCAAATAAAATGATTATTGGTGAATTTGAGGCAGAGGGTAAAGTTGAGGGAGAGGTAGCGGTCACTTTGAAAGGAAAATTTTTCGCAATACCTCTGCAGTTAAATAGGTCATTTATGGCCTATTTTTTTGACAATGTGTTGACTGTTTTAAATAATAGGTGTATACTATTCGCTAGTCTATATTTATTTAGAAATTGGAGGTTCAAGGTTGGATGATTGATATCTAGCTTTCAGCTTCCAGTCTCCAAAGAAATGTCATCAAACAAAATCATCATCAAAGGGGCGCGGGTGCATAACTTAAAAAATATCAATGTAGAAATTCCCCGCGATAAATTAACGGTCATTACCGGCATTTCCGGAAGTGGCAAGTCATCTTTGGCTTTTGACACTATCTATGCTGAAGGTCAGCGGAGATATGTAGAGTCACTTTCGGCCTATGCCCGGCAGTTTTTAGGTTTGATGGACAAGCCCGATGTTGATTCTATAGAAGGTTTGTCACCGGCCATTGCCATTGATCAGAGGTCTAATTCTAAAAATCCCCGTTCCACCGTCGGCACAATTACAGAAATTTATGATTATCTAAGACTGCTGTTTGCCCGGATTGGCCAGCCGCACTGCCCTAAATGCGGTCAAGTAGTGGCTGGTCAGACGGTTAACCAAATCGTGGAGCGAATTTTTAAATTGCCTCCTGGAACAAAATTTATGCTACTTTCCCCAGTGGTTAAAGACCAAAAAGGGGAGCATAAACACTTGCTTCAGGAGGTGGAAAAAGCTGGTTATGTGCGGGTGAGGATTGATGGCAAAGTTTACACTATTGAAGAAGCCAGCGACCTTAATTTAGACAAGCAAAAAAAATATAAAGTAGAGGTGGTGGTAGATCGTTTGGAAGTGAATTTTGACGACAAAAAGCGCTTTACCGATTCTTTGGAAACAGCTTTGGACCTAGGCGACGGTGTGGTCATTGTTTATCTGCCAGAAAAAGAGGAAGATTTATTATTCAGCGAATACTTTTCCTGCCCTAAATGCGGTATCAACTTGCCGAAAATAGAACCAAGGAATTTTTCCTTTAACAGTCCGCACGGCGCCTGCCCGGCATGCACGGGCTTAGGTGCTAAACTGGAAGTTGACCCAGATTTAGTCATTCCCAATAAAAAGCTCACTTTGGCCGAAGGGGCAATCAGGCCATGGTCTAGAACGGCCTCTAACCAAACTTGGTATTTTCGGATGCTGGAAAATGTAGCCAAGGCACATAAATTTTCTGTCAATGTGCCGGTTAGTAAACTTTCTCAAAAACAGCTGGAGCTTGTCTTATACGGGACCGGCGACCGGCGTTACAATATGAATTACGAGAACGAGCATTTTTCCGGAGATTACACCACTACTTACGAAGGTGTGGTTCCTAATTTGGAAAGAAGGTACCGGGAAACCGAATCTGATTATATTAGAAGCGAAATTGAGCGCTACATGCGGATTTATCCCTGCCCGACTTGCCAAGGCAAGCGTTTAAGGCCCGAAGCTTTAGCTATCACCGTGGCTAAAAAGAACATCTGGGAAGTAACGAAGATGACGGTAGAAGAGGCCAAAGAATTTTTTAATTGTTTTAATAATACTCGCCATTTCCCAATCATCAAACTTACCGCTAAAGAAACAGTGATTGCCGAGCCGGTTTTAAAAGAAATAAAAAATCGCTTGAGTTTTTTGGAAAATGTCGGTCTGTTGTATTTGACTTTAGACCGGGCGGCGGCCACGCTTTCCGGCGGCGAAGCCCAGCGCATCCGCTTAGCGACACAAATCGGCACGGCCTTGGTTGGCGTCATTTATATCCTCGATGAACCATCCATTGGTCTGCATCAGCGCGATAATGACAAGTTGATTAGCACTCTTAAGGCGTTGAGGGATTTAGGCAATACAGTGATTGTTGTTGAACATGACGAAGCCACAATGCGCGCCGCCGATTATTTGGTAGATATTGGTCCGGGCGCCGGCAAGTTAGGCGGCGAGATTGTTGCCTGTGGCAAGCCGGTTGAGGTAATGAAGAATAGAAATTCTTTGACTGGTTTGTATTTAAGCGGCAGATTGACCATTGAATCGCCGGTTAAGTACCGCCGCGGCAACGGCAAGTTTTTGGAAATTATCGGCGCACGGGAATTTAATTTAAAAAACATCAACGTTAAAATACCTTTGGGCAAGTTAGTTTGCATTACCGGTGTTTCCGGCTCCGGCAAATCCACCTTGATGACAGAAATTTTAGCCAAAGCTCTGAACCAGTATTTTTACCGGGCTAAAGACAAACCCGGTGTCTATAAAGAAATTAAGGGTTTAGAACATCTGGATAAAGTAATTGATATTGACCAGTCGCCCATTGGCCGGACGCCGCGCTCTAATCCCGCCACCTATACCGGCGTTTTTACTTACATTCGTGATTTATTTACTTATCTTCCTGAAGCTAAAATCCGGGGATATCGGGCGGGCCGGTTCAGCTTTAATGTTAAAAGCGGCCGTTGCGAGGCCTGTCAGGGCGACGGCTTGGTGAGGATAGAAATGAATTTTCTGCCGGATGTTTACGTGGAATGTGAGGAATGCCATGGCCAGCGCTATAATCCGGCCACTTTGGAAGTTCATTACAAAGGCAAGAATATTGCCGATGTTTTAAAGATGACCGTTGATGAAGCGATGAAGTTTTTTTCTAACATTCCAAACATTTATCAAAAATTGAAGACCTTATCAGAAGTCGGTCTTGGCTATTTGGAAATGGGTCAATCCGCCACGACCTTATCGGGTGGCGAAGCGCAACGAGTTAAACTGGCTACTGAACTTTCCCGGCGCGCTACCGGTCGGACTTTGTATATTTTAGATGAGCCCACCACCGGCCTGCATTTTGATGATATCAAACGGCTTTTGGGAGTTTTAAATAAATTAGTAGATAAAGGTAATACTGTTTTAATCATTGAACATCAATTAGATGTCATCAAGTCAGCTGACTGGCTCATTGATTTAGGCCCGGCAGGCGGGGAAAAGGGCGGTTATTTGGTGGCTGAAGGGACGCCTAAAGAAGTGACTAAGATTAAGACTAGTTATACCGGGCAGTATCTTAAAAAGGTGATTTCCGCCAGAGGCGGGTAGTTGATTGTTGTTTGTTGATTGTTTAGGGGTAGGTTCGAATTTATTCAAACCTTTTGTATTTGACATTTTATACAGGGTGTTTATAATAATCTTACCTTTACGCTATGTTTTTAAAATAGGCGCAAGGTACACAGGGTCAATTTTATCATTAATAAGTAAAATTATGATGAAAAACATTATTGACCCTACTCAACAACAAGAAGAAACAATGAGCAAAGGCGAATTAGAACAATATTTTACGGCTATTAAGGCGAATTTTAATCACATTGACGAGCGGTTTGACGCAGTTGATAGAAAATTTGACGCAGTCGATCGCCGCTTTGATGCCGTTGAATTAAGATTGAACCGCATCGAGTCCATTGCCTTTATGATTTTAGATATCGTTAAAGGCAACGATGCCAAGCTTTCCAATTTTGAAAGCCGTTTGTTGAGGTTGGAAAAGCACGCAATTTAGTTAACTTATAATTATAAATTTTCTTTAAGACCAAGCGCCCTGCTTGGTCTTTGATGTTTTGAATTTATTCAGACCTTTTTTGATTCAGACTTTTTTTAAATAAAAAAAGACCCGGCCTAAAAGACAGGGTCTTTAAAAAATTGTTTACCTTGGGTATTTATAGCTCAAGATGACGCCGAGGCGCAGGCCATTCATGCAAATTTCTTCAAGGATTGGTGGCGGCAGTGGCGGCGGTGAGTATTGAGATTATTAGGAGAACAGCGATAAATAAAATGCCTTTTTTCATGGCATCTCCAATATAATTGGTTTTGAGTTAGATTTTTTTAGGTCGAAACAACCCTTTATATCATAAAGAAAATTATTTGTCAAGAACATTAAAGCAAGGTAAAATAGGGTTATGAATCCGCTGCAAAAGGCCATTTTAAGAACTCTCATCTTTTTTGATATTTTTGATTATCCGCTGACTTTAGTGGAGTTGTGGAAGTGGTTATATATCGCAGACGACGCAGACAGGTCGCAGACGGGTCGCAGACAAATTTTAGATATTGAGGAGGCAATTGGTCTAATGCCAGATAAAGTTCAATTAAAAAACGGTTTTTATTTTTTAAAAGGACGTGAGGGAATCATTCAGACCCGCTTGTCGCGTTATAATATCAGCGAGGAGAAATTTAAACGCGCCATCAAGTTCATCAGGATTTTAAGATTTATACCTTTTATCAAGTGCCTTTTTGTCTGCAATCGCCTGGGCTACAGCAATGTCCATGCGGACAGCGATATTGATATCGCGGTGGTTGCCCAAAAAAATCGGTTATGGCTGGCAAGGCTTTTCGCTGTTGGTTTACTTTCAGTGATGAAGGTTAGGTTAGGCCAAATTGCCCGCGGCCGGGCGATTGATATCAGTTTATTTTTCAGCGAAGACAATTTGAATTTGGAATCTTTAAAGTTTAATCACGATTTAATTTTTCCTTATTGGGTTAGCCAGTTTATTCCTGTTTATGACCAGGGTATTTTTGCCGAATTTATCAAGGCGAACCAGCGGCTTAACAAATATTTGCCGCAGGCGTTTTTTTATCAGTTAAATGCGCGCCGGCAGGTCGGCAGCGGCGGTCTGGTTAAATTTGTTAAATGGCTGCTTGGATTGTTGGCCGATTGGGATTTTGGGGAACGCTTGGCAAAGAGCTACCAGTTAAAAATTATGCCCCAAGATCTTAAAAATCTGATGAATAACGACAGCCGGGTAGTGATTAATAATCAGGTGTTAAGGCTGCACCGCTATGATAGCTGGAGTGAAGTGCAGAGAAAGTTTGATAGGTTAATAAGTTTGATGAGTTAAAAGGTCATAGATTATTTGAATATTTGTCGGACTAACTTTGATGTGATTATGAGATTTTTAGATAAAATTATCACTTATGGATTATGCTTATTTGTTTTTTTATTGCCTTGGCAGACGCGGTGGATTTACAAAGATGCCCAGATTAATGGCGGGGTTTGGGAATATGGCCGTTTAAGTTTGTACGGGACGGAAATATTGCTGATAGTCATTCTGATTTTAGGAGTTGTCCGATGGTTGTTTCAGTATCGAAAGATGAATAAAGAAGAGAGGATTCAGGAAATTAAAAGTGAGCTAAAAGGCATTAAGCTTTGGATTATTTTGTTGGTCATTTGGTCAGCGATAACTATTTTGTGGTCGTCAGATAAACTTTTAGCTTGGTATGGGTGGTTGAGATTGGCGGAGGGGATTGGATTATTGTGGCTGATAACTCAAAATTCAAAATTCAAAATTCAAAATTTAGGAATTATCTTGGTTGCTTCTGGAGTAGTTCAGTCATTGCTGGCCATTTGGCAGTGGGTTGCTCAATGGTCATTTTCCAGCAAATGGCTGGGAATGGCTTATTTGAATCCAGCAACTTTCGGCGTCAGTATTATTGATAATGGGGTCGGCAGATTTTTGCGAGCTTATGGGTCGCTTTCCCATCCCAATATCTTAGCCGGATTTTTAGTTGTTTGTCTGCTCCTGACTTTAATAATGATAATTAATGAGCAGTCAAAAAAAGTCGTTAAGCTGTTATTTGGTGTGCTCGCTATTTTAACCATGGGCTTGTTTTTAACTTTTTCCAGAGCCGGCTGGCTAACTTTATTTGTTTGCCTATTTGTCTATTTGATTATTTATTTGTTGAAGAAAGTCAGAATTCGGAGATTGCTCTGGTCAGTTTTATTAATCATTTTTGTTTTTGGCACATTGAGCTGGTTTTATGCTGATTTAGTCAAAACTCGCGTAGTATCTGAACAGCGGCTAGAAGTTCAGTCAAATCAAGAAAGAATAAATGCTTACAGTCAAGCTTGGTCAATTATTAAAGAACATTGGTTAACTGGCGTTGGCTTGAGTCATTATACCTTAGCTTTATATCAAAAGAATCCTGTTCAAGAAGCTTGGGCGTATCAACCAGTTCATGATGCGGGACTACTTACTTGGGCAGAATTAGGAATCGTCGGTCTAATATTATTTATTTTGATAATCATTTCCGCTTTTAGATACAAGAGCAAATTTTGTTTACTGCTGATTGTTATCTTGCTCCTTGGTTTATTTGACCATTATTTTAGAAGTTTGTATTTTGGAGTGATGTTGTGGTGGCTGATTCTTACTTTGTCATATTATCAAGCGCTAGAGAAACATTAAAAAATTCAAAAGTCAAAAGCCTTCGGCCCGAAGGCCTCTGGCCGAGGGCTCAAAATTTAAAAGTATGGAAATAAAAAAAGGCCGATACCAGCACTATAAAGGCAACATTTACGAAGTGCTGGGAGTGGCCAAACAGACAGAAACAGAGTCCGAGCTGGTAGTTTATCGGGACAGCGTCCATAATTTATGGGCGCGGCCAAAAGATAATTTTTCGGCTTTGGTAAAAGTTAATGATAAAGAAGTGCCGCGGTTTAGGTATTTGGGATAATGATTTGATTCATATTCGCGGAGGTTTCGCTAATTACACTGATGGCCCGCGGATGTTTTTTTATCAACGGGCTATCTGCGGCTATCCGCGTCTTAGATACGGCCCCTTGACACCTTTTTTTATTTTGCTAAAATAATATCACTGAACTAGCACTCAAGGTGTAAGAGTGCTAATCTAAAGGTCATTTTTGGCTAATTTTCGCGGATAATCGCCGATAGTTCGCACCCACCTGCCGTCGGGCAGGGATAACCGGCGGATGACTCGCCGATAAATCCGTGTAATCAGCGTTAATTAGTGTAATTAAAAAAATATGAAGTTAAAACCATTAGGCGACAATATTATTGTCAAAGGTCTTTCCAAAGAAGAGACCACTAAATCGGGAATTATTCTACCTGACACCGTTGACAAAGAAAAGCCGGAGCAGGGCGAAGTTTTAGCAGTTGGTCCTGGCAAAATACTGGATAATGGCCAACGCGCTCCTATGGAAGTCAAGGTCGGCAATAAAATTTTATTTAAGAAATACGGTCCCGATGAATTTAAGATTGACGGGAAGGAAGTTTTAGTTCTTAGTCAATCTGATGTGATTGCGCTTCTGGAGTAATAAAAGATTATAAGACTAACATTCTATTAGATGAAATAATTATTAAACATTAAATTTATGGCTAAACAAATATTATTCAGTGAAGAAGCCCGTCAGCGAGCCAGGAAAGGCGTGGATAAGCTAGCGGATGCCGTTAAAGTGACGCTCGGCCCAAAAGGCCGGAACGTGGTTTTGGACAAAGGCTATGGCGCGCCGACCATCACCAAAGACGGCGTAACCGTGGCTAAAGAAATTGAACTAGAAGATAAGTTTGAAAATATTGGCGCCGAGATTGTCAAAGAAGTCGCTTCTAAAACCAATGATGTGGCTGGCGACGGCACGACCACGGCCACCATTTTAGCCCAAAGCATTATTGCCGAAGGCCTAAAGAACGTCACGGCCGGCTCTAACCCGATGATTCTTAAAAAAGGCATTGAAAAAGGAGTGGAGGCAGTGGTCAATGAAATTAAGAAGCTTTCCAAAGAAGTTTCCTCACAGGAAGAAATCGCCCAAGTGGCGGCTATTGCGGCCAACGACCCGACCATTGGCCAGGTGATTGCCGAAGCCATGGAATCAGTTGGCAAAGATGGCGTCATCACGGTTGAGGAATCGCAAAGTTTTGGCATTACTAAAGAGATAGTGGAAGGGATGCAGTTTGACAAGGGTTATATTTCGCCCTATATGATTACCAATCCGGAGAGAATGGAAGCCGAATATGAAGACCCTTACATTTTAATCACTGACCGTAAGATTTCTTCGGTTCAGGATTTATTACCACTCTTGGAAAAATTAGCTCAAAGCGGCCGTAAGGAATTAGTGCTCATTGCCGAAGATGTGGAAGGCGAAGCTTTGGCCACCTTGGTAGTCAACAAATTAAGAGGTACCTTTAATACTTTGGCGGTCAAAGCTCCTGGTTTTGGCGATCGGCGGAAGGAAATGCTTAATGATCTTGCTATTTTAACTGGGGGTAAAGTTATTTCCGAAGAGGTTGGTCTAAAATTAGAAAATGCCAATATGGAGATGCTGGGTCAGGCGAGAAAGGTCAAAGCTACCAAAGAAGAAACTACCATTATTGAAGGTAAGGGCGATCAGGCGAAGGTCAAAGAGAGAATCGCTCAAATCAAAAAAGAAATGGAAAATACTGATTCGGATTTTGACAAGGAGAAATTGCAGGAACGGTTGGCAAAGCTTTCGGGCGGCGTCGCCGTGATTAAAGTCGGGGCCGCCACCGAAGTGGAAATGAAGGAAAAGAAACACCGCGTTGAAGATGCTTTATCGGCCACCCGCGCCGCGGTAGAAGAAGGCATTGTCGTGGGCGGCGGCGTGGCTTTAATTAGGGCACTGCCGGTTTTAGACAAACTGGATGTTTTAGGCGAGGAGAAAATCGGCGTGGATATCTTAAGAAGAGCTTTAGAAGCGCCGGCTAGGCAGATTGCGGAAAACGCGGGCAAAGACGGTTCCGTGGTCTTTGAAGCAATTAGAAATAATAAAGGTAATTTTGGTTATAACGCCTTAACTGACAAATATGAAGATTTAGTCAAAGCTGGTATTATTGATCCAACCAAAGTCGTACGCTCGGCTTTGCAGAATGCGGCTTCGGCCGCGGCTATGTTTTTAACGACCGAGGCCGTGGTTACTGATTTGCCGGAAAAGAAAGAGCCGCACAGCCATGGTATGCCGGGTGGGATGGGAATGGACTACTAACCTAACTAAATTTTCTAATTTCTAATTTTCAATTATTATTGAGTAAAGAGCGCCTCTAAAAATTAAGGGGCGCTTTTGGTTGTTCATTTGTTCTTGAGCTTGCCTTTACAAATATAGCGCGAATAACTCGCGAATTTGTTCACCAATAGCGCGCGAATAGCCCGCGAATCAAATTAAGCAAATTATATTGGCGAGTTATTCGCGAGTGATTCGTGAACTATTGGCGTATTATTCGCGTCAAATTATAGGGAGTTTACGTAACTGTCAAAATATTTTATACTTAAGCTGTATGGAAGAGCCAACCGAGCCAAAAATAATCAAAGAGCCGCATAAACGACGCCTTTTATATGAGTCAGATGCCGGTCACCCCTGGGAAAGCCGACCGAGCGAGGAGCAGGAGAGAATCTATGAAAGCTCCACGCAAATTTTGGAGAAGAGAAAAGCGAGGCGACTGGAGGAAGCCGCTGAATTCCTTTATGGCAAAAGCTTAAAGTGGTATAAAGAGGTGGTTATTTGGCCAATGTTCATCTTATTATTGGTGGAGTTGGGAGTGCGGGTAATTCAGACTAAATATTTGTTTCTTTGGCCGCCGCAGGTTTTTAACTGGGTGATTACGGCCGCGAGAATCATTCTTTTTAGTTATTTGGCGGCTATTGGTATCAAGCACTTTAAAGCCAATAAGATTCAGATTGTGGTGGCGGCGATTATCGGCGGCGGTGTCGTTGGTTTTTTACTAGCAATTTTTCAGCTTTTTTGGTATTTTGAATTATGGACATTTTTCAACCTTATTGGCCAGCCCTTGCTTTTGATGGCTGAAGGCATGCTTATTAGCTGGTTAGTTTATTCATTATTTTTTAATAAAAAAGACGTAAACTAACGCTAACCGCGCGAACATTCGCAGACTTAACGTTAACCACGAACAAACAGAAGTCAGCGGTTTGCGTTAGTTTGCGTCAGTCAGCGCGGTTCGTGCAATTAATAATTAAAAATAATATGGAAAATAAATCACTAGACCGGGATATTGAAGATAATAAAGTTCTGGCGGCAATTGGCTATATCTGGATTCTTTGTTTAGTGCCGCTATTTTTAAAGAGACATTCCAAGTTCTGCCAGTTTCACGCCAAGCAGGGACTGATTCTCTTTATCGTGGAGATTTTCGGCTGGCTGATATTTTGGCTTCCTCTTATTGGCTGGATTATTGGCATTCTCATTCTGATTTTTGCCGCTTTAGGGATTATGAACGCTTTGCAGGGAAAATACTGGGAGATGCCGATTTTGGGAAAGTATGCGCAGAAAATTAATCTTTAATCATGTATCACTCCCCCTTATCATTTCCATGACAAAGAAAGGAATAAAAAAATCCGAAGGGTTTCTAGGTCCTTCGGTTTTTAAAAATTATCAGACCATCACATCCTAAAGACCGGTGAGCCGCAGTAGGGGCAGTCTTTACCAAGTCTAGCGTTTTTTACTATCCCACCACTTTGCCAATCTTTGGCTGTCAAGTCTTTTTTGCAATGAGTGCAATGATAGACTGGTTCTTTTTGAGGTTTGTCGGTCATTTTTTCTCCTTGAGATATTTACGAACCTCTTTATCTTTGAATAAATTTTTGTTTTTGTCAAGTTAGTTAGCGTATCTTAGAAAGTTTTGCTAAAATTTTATTAAGCTATGAATAATTCAAGATTTCTTAAAATCGGTCATCGCGGCGTTTCTGGCCATGAGCCGGAAAATACTTTAAGGTCATTTCGAAAAGCCATTGAACTTGGGGTTAATATGGTGGAGCTTGATGTTTATGTTTGTAAGTCTGGCGAATTGGTTGTTATTCATGACGATAAAGTAGATAGAACGACTAATGGCAGAGGTTACGTTATTCAAAAAACATTTTCTGAACTTAGGGAGTTGGATGCCGGAGACGGAGAGAAGATTCCTACTTTGGAAGAAGTTTTGGATTTGGTAGATAAAAAAGTCGCTGTCAATATTGAATTAAAAGGTGCGGGCGCGGCTCAACCTGTTGCGCAAGTTATTCAAAAGTATGTTAAGGATTACGGCTGGACTTTGGAACATTTTCTAGTTTCTTCCTTTAATCACGGGGAGTTAAGGAAATTTAAAGAATTGTTACCGCAAGTTAAAATCGGCGCTTTAATTACAGGCATTCCAGTTGATTACGCAGCTTTTGGCCAAGAACTCGGTGCTTTTTCGGTCAATTTGAGTTTAGAGTTTATCAATCAGGAATTTATTGAAGATGCCCATAAAAGAGGTTTAAAGGTTTATGTTTATACGGTCAACGATGATGATGATATTCAAAGAATGAAAGATTTGGGCGTTGATGGGATTTTTAGTAATTATCCGGAGAGGTTGTAGTTTATAAACGTAGATGTCGGTTCCTTAGAACTGACAAAGAGTTTCCCCCGCTGGTTCTAAGTAACCGGCATACACGCTTTTTAAGAGTCAAAAAATTCCCGAGTTAGGGAGTTTTTTGGTTTTTAGATAATTTAAATTCAGAGACAAATAAATGTTGACATAATTAATTAATTAAGCTAGTATGGTTAAAGATTTTTAAATTTAGCCGCGCATAGCTCAGCTGGTAGAGCAGTTGCCTCTTAAGCAAAAGGTCGGGGGTTCAAATCCCTCTGCGCGGACCATCCTTCGTCCTCACTTTGTTCGGGCTTCGGATGGTAAACCATCCAATGATACATTGATGGATGGCAAGCCATTCCATTGACATAATACATAAATTAGTTTACCCTTTAAACTTAACGACGCGGGGTAGAGCAGTTGGCAGCTCGGCAGGCCCATAACCTGCAGGTCGTGGGTTCGAGTCCCACCCCCGCAACCAACTTTTTCAAGCTTTGCTTGAAAAAGTTGTCCCGAACGAAGTGAGGGGGCATCATTAAAAATGGCCGGTGTAGCTCAGTTGGTTAGAGCGTGGGACTCATAAGCCCAAGGTCGGTGGTTCAAATCCACCCGCCGGTACCAATAAATTTCTACTGATATTAATATTTATTGGTGCGGGGCGAGTAAGCTGTTGGTCATTTGGTTCCCTGGCCGCTTACTGACGCAGTCAGTGGGGCAGGCAAGTCCCTCCGCCGCTACCAAACATTTTGCCTTAGGCCGAAGTGGCGGAATTGGCAGACGCGCACGACTCAAAATCGTGTGGGCTTACGCTCATGAGAGTTCGATTCTCTCCTTCGGCACCAGAAAGGAAAAGTCAAAGAGTTTTGGTTCGCCTCGCTTCGCTCGGCGACTAATTCGTATTCAATTTTGGGGGTAAAAACGAATTCACGATTTCGCATTTTGGGGGAAGAAAATTT
>Ga0066637_10001191_pt1 | contig 16662 bp, 12 predicted proteins | sample CryGeyCG2014_020_FD_62737 | JGI IMG/M metagenome (GOLD analysis project Ga0066637, IMG submission 62737) | Groundwater microbial communities from aquifer - Crystal Geyser CG08_land_8/20/14_0.20 | ecosystem: Environmental > Aquatic > Deep subsurface > Groundwater | place: USA: Utah: Grand County...
CGATTTGCTTCCGGCAATGGTCGCAGACCGACCGGCCTTTAAGGGCCGATCTGTTCCGGCGCAGCCGGTACAGCACCACCCCCAAAAAACTGCCGACGCAAGCACCGACCAAAAACATCACCCAATAATCCATACTCTTTATAATATCACGGCCTAAATATTCCACCCCGGGGTGGAATATTTTTACTCTTCGGCATCCAATAACTGTTTTTTAATCCGCTGCAAATTCTGCTGATAATCAGCATTATCGGTTACAAATTCCAAATAATTTTTTCCGGATTTAAACTGATTAAGAACCATTTCCGGATCAGAAATAGGATTTTTGGACACGCCTAAATAATCGCCGATTGATGAGTAGGAATAATCCTTAATTTCATTCATTTTAATCAATGAGGCAGAATACGGATTAAGGTGAATATAACGGCTTACATGAAGCAGTTGCTCATTAGATTCAATTAATACGGCTTTAAATCTGCCCTCAAAAACCGGTCCCTTCTTATTTCTCCTAGTATTAAAATATTTGGCATAACTGGTGGAAAATTTTCCCACAGATTTTACAATTCCTTGTTCGTGTATTTGCTTTACCAACAAATGAAAATGGTTCGGCATGAAACAATAAGCAATAATTTCAATCAGCGGGATTTTTTCTTCAATGATTTTCTTCTGGGTCTTAGGTAAGTGAGTTTTAAAAAAAGCGTATTTAATATTGATTAAATGCCGGTATAAATTTAAGGAACTGATTGCTCTCGAGTAATAGCTTCTATCTATAAAAACGGTTTGCCGATTAAATGCCCGATTGTAGATATGGTAAATCTCGTCATCAACTAACGGCAGTTGTCTATAAGGCATACCCACAATATTCCACCCCGGGGTGGAATATTTTTACTCTTCCGGAATACAGACAAAGCAAGCGGTCGTCGGATCAGCCCATTCAGTAGCCGTGGGAGCTACCGTACAAATTTCAATCGTCGTTGGAATTCCACCTGCAGTAACATTCAAATCTTTCAACGGGGAAGTTGCTCCTCCGGCCCGGTCTCTGGTTGCCTTAGAGGCCGGAATAAAACAAACTGAAACCGAAGGTTCACTGACCGCTTTATAAAGATACATCTTGTCAGCATCTAAAGCACTGGATTTGAAATAAGATCTCTTGGCAAATTGAGCTTTAACTTCTTGGGTATTGATTAGATAACCATTAGTGGTACAGCCGGCGGTTCCGGCTCCGGTAACATTGGCATCAGTAATCGCTCCGCTACTACAAACACCCACGCCGACTAAATCAGCGGTTCCGGCAAAAGCCAAATCAACACTGGTCGTATAATTAGCGGTTGACCCGGTGTAGTTATTCCAGGGAAATTTTTCATTAGAAGCAAAGTAACGATCGAGGGCGTTTAACAATTGGGAGGAATCAGCCCTTTTAGCTGCATCCCGGCCTTTGTTAATCTGTTCAATTGGGTTTAAAGCCGAAAGCACGGCCACAGCTAAAACACCAATCAAAGTAATAACAACTAGTAGTTCAATCAGGGTAAAACCCTGCCTGCGCAGGTAGGCTTTTTTCATTGCTCCCCCTAGAATTGGCTGGTCAGATTATAAATGGGCAGGATAATGGCAATGACCAGAAATGCCACCCCCACTCCTAATACAATCATCATAAGCGGCTCTATTGCCGTTGTCAAGCCTTTAACCGCCTGTTCGGCCTCGGTTTCAAAATAGCCGGAAAGATTAAACATCACTTCATCAATCTTGCCGGTCTCTTCACCGACGGCCAGCATTTGGGAGACAATCGGCGGAAAGTGCTCAAACTGGCCGATCGCCACGGCCAAAGGCACCCCTTTTTCCACTTCCTTGGCCGCGTACTTGATCGAACCGGAAAATAAAACATTATCAGCCGTTCCGGCCACAATCTCCAGCGCTTCAATAATCGAAACGCCCGATTCGATCAGCAGGGCTAAAGTCCGGGTAATCTCGGTTAAAATTATCTTGGTTTTCAAGGGACCGAAAATCGGTACCTTCAGGCTAAATTTATCCCAGGCCATCCGGCCGGAGACAGTTTTTTTCCAGCGGTGCAGCGCATACCCGCCGGCCAAACCAAAACCCAGCATTAAATACCACGACTTGATCATAAAATTACTGATGCCGATTAAAATCCGGGTCATCAGCGGCAGTTGGGCCCCGAACTCGGTATACAGGCTGGTCAGTTTAGGAATGACAAACACGCTCATCACGATCGCCACGATCACCATGGCAATCGAAATAATCGCCGGGTAAATCAGGGCATTTTTGGTTTTGGCGCGAAACTCGGACTGCTTTTCCAGATTGTCCGCCAGCCGCAATAAAACTTTATCTAAAACCCCGGCCGCCTCGCCGGACTGGATTAAAGACAAATATACCTGGTCAAAAACGCGGCTGAATTTTGCCAAAGCCTTGGAAAACGACCCGCCGCCCTCGACTTCCCGCAATACCTCTTCCACCACTTTGGTCATCGCCAAAGTGGACTGATATTTCAAAATTGACAGGGCGGTGGTTAACGGCAAACCGGCTTTGATCATCGTCGCCAATTGCCGGGTAAAATGGACCACGTCCTGCCGTTTGACCCGCTGCCAGCGGTTAAGCCACAATAACCAACCGGGCAAAATTTCGATCCGGTTAAGATTGATCACAAACAGGTCTTTGGACCGCAAAATATTAATTGCCTGGGTTTGAGACAGGGCTTCCACCTGGCCTTTAACCTTTTTTTTGTCTTTCGTGACCGCAACGTAATCAAACTTTTCCATTATTTGTTTACCAATCGGTTAAATTCAAGCGGGGACAAAGCATAATCACTGCCCACGGACAGTTCAATCGTTTTGGACTTAACCAAATGGGCCAAGTCCTGCTCCAGCGACTGCATTCCGAGTTCCGCTGAAGTCTGGATGACGTTGCCGATCATATGCGATTTGCCTTCGCGGATGCTGGTTTTAACCGCCGTCGTTCCCAATAAAATTTCCATTGCCGCCACCCGGCCGCCGCCGATGGCCGGAATCAGCCGCTGGGACAAAACCGCCGTCAAAGTATTGGCCAATTGGACCCGGATCTGTCCCTGCTGGTGTTCGGGAAAAACATCCACGATCCGGTCAATCGTCTGGGCGGCATTATTAGTGTGCAGCGTCGCTAAAACCAAGTGCCCGGTTTCGGCCACTGTCAGAGCGGCGGCAATCGTTTCAAAATCGCGCATTTCCCCGACCAGAACCACGTTCGGGTCTTCGCGCAGGGCCGACCGGAGCGCCACCGCCCAGGAATGGGTATCGCCGTGCATCTCCCGCTGGGAGACGATTGATTTAACCGGCGTGTAAACATATTCAATCGGGTCTTCAATTGTCAGGATGTGCTCCGCGCGGCTTTGATTAATCTGCTCAATGATCGCCGCTAAAGTCGTGCTTTTTCCGTGGCCGGTCGGCCCGGTCACCAAAACCAATCCTTGTTTCAGTTCGGCCAGCTGCGAGCAAATTTTCGGCAGTTTTAATTCCTGAATTGTCCTGATTTTGCTGGTAATCAGGCGCAGGACCGCCGCCATCGTCCCTTTTTGCCAGTAAACATTGACCCGGAACCGGCCTAAATTACCGAGTTCAACGGAAAAGTCCAATTCTTTATTAACCAAAAAAACATCTTTTTGCGACTGGGTCAATAACGGAAAAATCAGTTCTTTGGCTATCGGCCGGGTCAGCGCCGCCCCGTCATCAAACGGTTTTAAGATACCGTCCACCCGTAAATACGCCGGACTGCCGACCAGCAAATGCAGGTCAGAAGCCTGACGGTCAATCATGGTTTTAAGCAGGTGTTTTATATCGGTCATAATTTATTTAATCTTGCGCTACCCGCAGGACTTCTTCCAGCGTAGTCAAGCCCTCCAATATTTTTAAATAACCGTCTTGTTTCATATCGATCATGCCGGCTGCTTTGGCAATCTTTTCAATCTCGCCCGAAGGCGAACGCTCCAGAATCAGCTTGCCGATGGCTTCGGTCACCGGCAGGACCTCAAAAATGCCGATCCGGCCGGAATAACCGGTCTGATTGCACTCCGGGCATTTTTTGCCCCGGTAAAGCCGGATCGGCTCTTTGACCATGGCCCCCAAAACCAACTTGATATCCGCGGCCACTTCCGGCGCCGGCGCGTAAACCTCTTTGCAATGGCGGCAAATCTGCCGGGTAACCCGCTGGCCGACGATGCAGGTCATTGATGAAGTCAGTAAAAACGGCTCGGCTTCCATATCCAAAAGGCGGGGGAGGGCCCCGGCGGCGCTATTGGTGTGCAAGGTCGAAAACACCAGATGGCCCGTCAGCGATGCCTGAATGGCCAGCTCGGCCGTTTCAATATCCCGGATTTCACCGACCATAACAATATCCGGGTCCTGGCGCAGGAACGAACGCATGCCGGAGGCAAAAGTCAAACCGGCTTGAGGATTAATCTGGACTTGGGTAATTCCGGCCATCTGGTACTCAACCGGGTCTTCCAAAGTCATAATGTTGACTTTGGGAGTGTTGATTTTAGACAGAACCGAATAAAGCGTGGTGGTTTTGCCCGAACCGGTCGGCCCGGTCACCAGAATAATCCCGTGAGGAACCCGAATCGCCATTTGCAAATTGAGAAGCGCCCGGCCCCGCAGACCCAGCTCCACCAGGTCCGGCACTTTCTGGGTTTTCTTGAGCAAACGCATGACGATCTTTTCCCCGTAAACCGAAGGCATCGTGGAAACCCGCAGATCCACCTCGTCGTCGCCGGCATGAAAGTTAAACCGGCCGTCTTGAGGGCTGCGTTTTTCGTCGATCTTTAAATGGGATAAAATTTTAATCCGGGAGATAACGCTGTCATGAACGGTTTTCGGCAGCACCAGTTTTTCGTATAAAATCCCGTCGATCCGGTAACGCACCCGCGTTTTCACTTCCAGCGGTTCGATATGGACGTCGGAAGCGCGCGATTTCATGGCAAACTCCAGGATTGTCGAGACAATTTTGGCAATCGGCGCTTCCCGGATGACGCCGCCGACCGCTTCCAACGCATCCAGCTGGGTCTGGCGCGACCGGCTGGTAACGGTTTCCTTAAGCGCGGCGGTCACTTCCGAAGACAGACTCTGGCTGTAGCGGTTTTCGATTTCTTTAAGCAAAATTGAACTTTCGGCCAAGTACGGTTTAATTTTATAACCGGTCTTTTTTTCGATGAACTCAATTGCCTGCAAGTCAACCGGGTTGGCCATGGCCACCGACAACACCCGGTTGGTTTGGTCAAGATTGAAGGGCAGACAGAGATACTTTTCGGCCACGGCTTCGGGCAAAACATTAATCGCTTCGGGAACAACGCTGGCCGAAGCAATATCGATATATTCCACTTTTAATATAACCGCTTTGGTTTTGACGATGTCGGTTTCCGAGACCAAATTATGCTTGAGGAGTAGTGCTTCCACCGGCTCACTGCTGGTAATCAGCTCAGTTTTAAGCCACTGCAGGTCCCCGGGCTTGAGGCGGCCGTTTTGACTAAGTAAATCTAAAAGTTGACTGTCTAGGGCAGGCATAAACTTGTATTATAATCATAGTATCACAATTAAACTTATGTCTCTACCCTTACTCGTCAGCGGCGGCAGCCATCAGCAAAGGCTGGACCTGGCCCGGATTAAATCCGGGCCGGACTGGCTGGTCATCGATCCGGAAAAACCTGCCTCGCCGTCAGGCAGGTCGATCGGCATCAGCGCTGTCCGCTCCCTGGAAAAATTTCTCCAGCGGAAACCTTACCAGGCACCGGTAAAGACCGCGGTCATTATCCGGGCGGAGAAACTGACTTTACCGGCCCAGCAGGCCCTGTTAAAAACTCTGGAAGAGCCGCCGGCCCACTCGCAAATCCTGCTTTTGTGCCCCAGTGAAGAGCAGCTGCTGCCGACGATTGTGTCCCGCTGCCTGGTCAAACGGCTGGCTGAAACCGGGTTAGCACCGGGCCGGATCGGACCGCCCCCGGCCGAAGCGGCTGCTAACTCCGGAACCGCCCGGGAATTTGTCACCAACCAGCTGCACTATCTCCATTATGAATTGCGGCTCCACCCGGAAACCGCCAATATCCGGCTGATCAAAGCCCTGAATTTGACCCTGACAGCCCTAAAATTCAACGTCAACCCCAAACTCACCCTCGACGTTTTATCTTTAAGCTATACACCTGCAGGGTCCAACCCTGCAGGTGTATACTAAAAGTAATGCCGGCAAAAAATATTATTAAAGAGTTCGATCCCTACTCTTATTACCATATTTATAACCGGGGAGTAGCCAAGCAAGTAATTTTTCTCGACGAACAGGACTATAAAGTTTTCTTGAGTTATTTAAAACTTTATTTAACTAAGCCGGAAAAAGATGATAAAGTCGCTCCGTCCAAACACCTTAGAAACTATTTTGAGCTGGCCACGCTTTTAGCTTATTGTCTGCTTCCTAACCACTTCCATCTTTTTATTTATCAAAAAGAAAGCAATACTATTACCGATTTAATGCGTTCAATCGGGACAAAATACTCAATGTATTTCAATAAAAAGTATAAACGTGTCGGTCCTGTATTTCAAGGAAACTATAAAGCAGTTTTAATTACTAGTGAACCCCAATTTATATATTTGTCAAAGTACATTCACCGTAACCCCTTACCTTTGCCTGCAGGGTCCAACCTTGCAGGCTACAAATACTCGAGCTACCAAAATTATCTTGGGTTGTTTAATCAAACCTGGATCGATAGATCTGAAATCTTAAGTTACTTTTCCAAGTTAAGCCCAGCCGAATCTTACCGGCAATTTGTTGAAGAAACCGACGAACGTGACTTGGTGACCATTAAAAACCAAATGCTGGATTTTGATGAGTAAAACCTGCAGGGTCCAACCCTGCAGGTTAATTTGCCCTGGCGCAGTTTCCACCAAGCTACTATAATTGACTGCAGGGCGCTGATTTGGTACCCTTGATTTTTATGACCTATACCGCAAAAGACATTACCATTCTGGAAGGGCTCGAACCGGTCCGCAAGCGGCCGGGGATGTACATCGGCTCCACCGACGCCCACGGCCTGCACCATATTCTGACGGAAATCATTGACAACTCCGTCGACGAAGCCATTCCCGGTTTTGCCAAAAATATTTGGGTGACCCTGGCCAAAGACGGCTCGGCCACGGTGATCGACGACGGCCGGGGAATCCCCATCGACAAACACAAATCCGGCGCCTCGGCCCTGGAAATCACCATGACCAAACTCCACGCCGGCGGCAAGTTCGGCTCATCGGCCTACCAAGCTTCAGCCGGCCTTCACGGTGTCGGCGCCTCGGCTGTTAACGCCCTATCCCGCTTTATGCAGGTGATTGTCAAACGGGATAAACAAATGGTTTACCAGCATTACCAGCGCGGCCAGCCGACGACTAAAATTTTACCCATTAAAAATGAAGCCGAACTCAATAAATTAATTCCCTGCCGGCATTTCCCCCTACCCCAAACCGAGTCATTTACCGCTTCCACTTTTATTCCCGACGAGCAGATTTTCAAAAAATTCGTTGACTTTAACTGGTCGACTTTAGTTAATTTAACCAGAGAGCGGGCCTTTTTAATCGCCAAGCTTAATTTCCATTTGTTTGACGAGCGGACCAGCGAAGAAACCCATTTTTATTTCGATGGCGGCATCAAATCTTTGGTGAAATTTTTAAACCGCAACAAAAAACCGCTCCACCCGGTCATTTATTTTAACCGTCAGCTTGATGGTTTCGATTGGCCCATCGGCGTCGAAGTGGCCCTGCAATACACCGACAGTTTTAACGAAACCGTCCAATCTTTTGCCAACGTCATCAATACGACCGACGGCGGGACTCATCTGACCGGGTTTAAAATGGCCCTCTCCCGGGTCGTCAAAGATTACTCCGATAAAAACAGCAAAGACGCCGCCCTGGTTTCCGAAGATTTAAAAGAAGGTCTAACTGCGGTCGTTTTTGTCAAAATGCCCAGCAACGACATTCAATTTGAATCGCAAACTAAAACCAAACTCAATAACCCGGAAGCCCAATCGGCCGTATTTACGGTGGTTAAAGAAGGCCTAACCGCTTATTTTGAAGAGCATCCGGCCGACGCCCGCAAAGTTTTAGACAAAGTCCTGCTGGCTTCCCGCGCCCGTTTGGCCGCCCGGGCCGCCCGCGACGCCGTCGTCAGAAAAGGCGCGCTTGAAGGCTCAACTTTGCCGGGCAAACTGGCCGACTGCCAGGAAACCCGGCCTGAACTTTGTGAACTGTTTATCGTCGAGGGCGATTCCGCCGGCGGTTCGGCCAAGCAGGGCCGGGACCGGAAATTCCAAGCCATCCTGCCGCTGGGCGGAAAAATTTTAAACACCGAACGCGCCCGTTTAGACAAAATCATCCAATTTGAAGAATTAAAAGACTTAATTATTGCCTTGGGTATGGGCATCGGCGAAACCATGAATGCCGCCAAATTGCGCTATCAGCGGATTGTCATTATGTGCGATGCCGACGTCGACGGCGAGCACATCGCCACTTTGCTGTTAACTTTTTTCTACCGCCACTTACAGCCGATCGTCGACGGCGGCTATTTATACATTGCCCAGCCGCCGCTGTATAAAATTTCCGGCAATAAAACCGACCACTATGTTTATACCGATCAAGGCTTGGCCGATTATTTAAAAACCCTTAACGGCCAAAAATATTCCCTCCAGCGCTACAAAGGTTTGGGAGAAATGAATCCCGAACAGCTCTGGGAAACAACCATGAACCCGGCCAATCGGATTTTAAAACAAGTGGCCGTCGCCGATGCCGCTGTCGCCAACGACGTCTTTTCCATGTTAATGAGCGAAGAAGTCCCGCCGCGCAAACGTTTCATTCAAACCCATGCTAAAATGGCTACTTTAGATATTTAAGGAGAATTTATGAACATTCAATTAATCGCTTTATTCGCCGCGCCGCTGACAGCCATTGCCGCTTTAATCTACGGCGTGATTCTGGCCAAAAAAGTTTTACGCGAAAATCCCGGCTCGGAAACGCTGCAAAAAATCGCTTTCGCCGTTAAATCCGGCGCTATGGCCTACCTTAAAAAACAGTTCTCGGTGGTCGGACCGATCATGCTGATTTTAGCGGCCGTGATTTCCTTCACTCTGGGCCAGGGCATGGCCATAACTTTTCTTTTGGGAGCGCTCTTTTCCGCCCTTATCGGCTATTTCGGCATGTACGTCGCCGTTTCAGCCAACGTCCGCACCGCCAACAACGCCCAAAAAGGTTTAAACCCGGCCCTGTCGACCGCCTTTTCCGCCGGCACGGTCAACGGCATGCTGGTCGTCGGCTTGGGCTTACTGGGAGTTTCGCTGATTTATATTTGGTCTTACTTTGCCAAAACTAACGCCACCGACGTTTTAGTCGGTTATGGTTTTGGGGCCGCACTATTGGCTTTATTCATGCGGGTCGGCGGCGGAATTTTTACCAAGGCAGCCGACGTCGGCGCCGATTTGGTCGGCAAAGTCGAAAAGGGGATACCGGAAGACGACCCGCGCAATCCGGCGGTAATCGCTGATAACGTCGGGGATAATGTCGGCGATTGCGCCGGCATGGCCGCCGATGTCTTTGAATCATACGCTCTAACCATTGTGGCGGCGATGATTTTAGGCGGTCAATTATTCGGCTTGGCCGGAGTCGTCTTTCCCTTACTGGCCCGGTCCGGCGCGGTCTGGACCTCAATTTTAGGCACGTTTTTTGTCAAAGCTAAATCCGACCGGGAAAACCCGATTAAACCTTTAATCCGCGGCTTTATTGTTTCCGCCGTCGCCGCCGCGGTAATTTTTATGCTGCTGGCGACTTATTTATTGGGCGAGCCCAAAGCCGGCTACGCCGCCGTCACCGGCATCGCCGCCATGATGGCCCTGCTCTACGTCACCAAATACTACACCGGGCCAGGGGAAAAACCGGTCGTCGCCATTGCCAAAGCCTCGCAAACCGGCGCCGGTACTAATTTAATTGCCGGTTTATCCATCGGTATGGAATCGACGTTTGTCTCGGTATTAATTGTTGCCGCCACGATTCTGTCCGGCTACTTATTTCTGGGATTTTACGGCATTGCCTTGGCCGGCATGGGTATGCTGGCCACGACCGGGATTATTATGTCTCTGGATACTTTCGGCCCGATCGCCGATAACGCCCAGGGCATGGTGGAAATGGCCCATCTGGGCGGCAAAGCCCCCAAAGTTACCGGCGATTTAGACGCGGTCGGCAATACCACCAAAGCCTTAACCAAAGGTTTTGCCGTCGGTTCGGCCGCCGTCGCCGCTTCATCTTTATTTGCCACTTATTTTGAAGCCACCGGTTTAACGGCCATCGATATTGCCGTCCCCAAAGTTTTCATTGGCATGTTATTGGGCGGCGCTCTTCCCTTCTTATTTTCCTCGCGCTTGATCGGTTCGGTCGGCCGGGCGGCTTTTGAAGTCGTCGAAGAAGTCCGGCGGCAGTTTAAAACCATTAAAGGCATTATGGCCGGTACGGCCCAGCCGGATTATTCCCGGGCTGTCTCGATCGTTACCGCCGCGGCTCAAAGAGAGTTAGTTATTCCGGCGGCTTTAGTCATCACCATGCCCGCCGCGGCCTCGCTTTTAGGCGCCGAATCTTTGGGCGGCTTTTTAGGCGGGGTCGTCGCCAGCGGTTTATTTTTAGCCCTGTTTATGTGCAACACCGGCGGGGCTTGGGACAACGCCAAAAAATACATTGAGGACGGCCACTTCGGCGGCAAAGGCAGTGACACCCATAAAGCCGCTGTCGTCGGGGACACGGTCGGCGATCCGTTAAAAGACACGGCCGGACCGGCCTTAAACCCGATGATGAAAATCGTCCAAATCGTCGCTTTAATCATCGCGCCGTTTGTAATACAAATTATTGGGAAATAAATGAACATCGGCAAGATCGAACCGGTCGAGATCACCACCGAAATGAAAAGCAGTTACCTCGACTACGCCATGAGCGTGATCGTGGCCCGGGCCTTACCGGACGTCCGCGACGGCTTAAAACCGGTCCACCGGCGCATCCTCTACGCCATGAAAGAGCAGGGGATTACCCACAGTTCCGCTTACAAAAAATCGGCCCGGGTCGTCGGCGAAGTTTTAGGCAAATACCACCCGCACGGCGACATGGCCGTCTACGATGCCATGGTCCGCATGGCCCAGGATTTTTCCCTGCGGTATCCGCTGGTTGACGGCCACGGCAACTTCGGCTCGGTCGACGGCGACTCGCCCGCGGCGATGCGTTATACCGAAGTCCGGCTGGCCAAAATTTCCGACGAGCTCTTGAACGAACTCGATAAAGCAACGGTTGATTTTATCGATAACTTTGACGCCTCGTTAAAAGAACCGACCGTTCTGCCGGCTAAATTACCTAATCTGCTTTTAATGGGCGCCGATGGCATTGCCGTCGGCATGGCCACCAAAATCCCGCCGCATAATCTGGGCGAAGTGGTTGACGCCATTCAAATTCTGATCAAAAAAACCAAGGCCGCGCTTTCTCCTGATAAACCCAAAAAGATCGTCAATCCGGAAACGATAAACCCACAGCTTTTAGCCGGCAACTTGGAATCAGTCGTCACTTCCTCCGAGCTAATGGCCGCCCTGCCCGGACCGGATTTCCCCACCGGCGGCATCATTTATAACGCCGCGGCGATCGAACAGGTCTACACCACCGGCCGGGGAACGATCACCGTCCGGGCCAAAACCGAGATCGTCGAAAGAAAAGGCCGCTGGCAAATTCTGGTGTCCGAGCTGCCTTACCAGGTTAACAAGGCCCGCTTGATTGCCAAGATCGCTGATTTAGTCCGAAACAAAAAATTAAACGGCATCAAAGACATCCGCGACGAATCCGACCGGACCGGGATGCAGATCGCCATTGATTTGAAAAAAGAGGCTAAACCCAAGGCCGTGCTGAATAATTTATACAAACACACCGAACTGCAGAATAATTTTCCGGCCAATCTGGTGGCTTTAGTCGATAATACTCCGCAACTCCTTAACCTGCGCCAAATTCTGCTGGAATATCTGCGCCACCGCCAACTAGTGGTGATCAAACGGACCCAGTTCGAGTTAAAAGCGGCCAAGCTCCGGGCCCATATTTTGGAAGGCTTAAAGATCGCCTTGGATAACCTGGACGCGGTCATTGCCACGATTAAAAAATCCCGGGACGCCGATGACGCTAAATTGAACTTAATGACCAAGTTCAAGCTCTCCGAAATTCAGGCCCAGGCGATTTTGGACATGCAGCTGCGGCGCCTGGCCGCTCTGGAAAGAAAGAAAATTGAGGACGAGTATAAAGCCATCAAAATCACCATTGATCAGCTGACCCGTTTATTGCTTGAACCGGAAAAAGTCATCATCACCGTGGCCAAAGAATTAAATGATATCAAAACCGCTTACGCCGATGACCGCCGGACCCGGATCGTCAAGTCTTCCCTCAAAGAATTTTCCGATGAAGACCTGGAGCCGGAAGAAGCCTGCCTGGTGACGATGACCAAAACCGGCTACATCAAGCGGATGCCGACGACCACTTACCGTTCCCAGAGAAGAGGCGGCAAGGGCGTCACCGGCATGAGTACCAAAGAAGAAGACGAAGTCAACCGCATGTTTACCGCCAACACCCATGATACTTTGCTGATCTTTACCAACAAAGGCCGGGTGTTTCGGCTCAAAGTTTACGAAATTCCTCAAAGCGCCCGCCAAGCCAAAGGCCAAGCAATTATAAACTTAATCAATATTGACAGCGATGAAATGATCCAGTCGGTCATTAGCCTGGCTAAAGATCAAACCGATAAAGGTTTCCTGCTCATGGTCACCCGGCAGGGGATTATCAAAAAAACCGCCACCCCGGAATTTGCCAATATTAGGAGCAACGGGATTATTGCCCTCAAGCTCGACCAAGGCGATCAATTGGTTTGGGTGACCCAAACCTCGGGCCGCGACCAAATCGCTTTGATTTCCCGCGAGGCCAAAGCGATCAACTTCAAAGAAACCGATGCCCGGCCCCTGGGCCGATCGGCCCGCGGCGTCCGGGGGATCAACTTAACCAAAGATGACTTTGTCGTCGGCATGGCCGTGTACCAGCCGAAACGGACTAAGACCAAAGGCAAACGCAAGTTTTTTGACGATTTATTAGTCGTCATGGAAAAAGGTTTGGGCAAACGGACGGACATCAACGATTTTCCGGTGCAAAATCGCAGCGGTAAAGGCGTCAAAGTCGCCAAGCTCTCGGCCAAAACCGGCAATATCGTTTCCGCCCATTTGGTCAACGAGTCGATGGAGACTGTCGCCATCACCTCCAAAAAAGCCCAGGTGATTAATCTGCCCCTTAAAAACATCAAACGTTTGGGCCGGGCGACTCAAGGCGTGATTTTAATGCGCTTTGCCAAACCCGGTGACTCCGTCGCCGCCGTCGCCTTACTTTAACCTGCAGGGTCCAACCTTGCAGGCTGGACTTTGTGTTATTATTGATTAATGGCCGTTCGCTACATCCTTTTGCGGGTTTCGTGGTTAAAAGTTTTATCAGATGTTTTAAGTAACATTGGCGCCGGGTTTTTAATGCTTGCCGTTTACCGTAAGCCAGACCAACGTGTTGACGGGATCTTTACTCCTTGCTATAGTAGCAATAGTCTTAGCCGTTAAAATTGAGGACGCTTTAGAAACAATATGATCGATTTAACAGATTTTGCCAGCCGGGCCAATATTGGATTAGGATTGGCCTTAATCGCCTTAATGTTGTTTTTAAAATTCTTCGCCAAATTTCCCACAAAAAGCAACAGGCATTAAGTTATTCTTTCAGCGAGTGATGAAGTTCATGGACTTTTTTTAACTGCTGGTTAGTGATATGGGTATAGATCTGGGTGGTAGCAATATTTTTGTGGCCGAGCATTTCCTGGACCGAACGGATATCCGCCCCGCCCATCAGTAAATCAGTCGCGTAAGAATGTCGTAACCCGTGCGGGGTAATAATAACCGGCAATTTAGCCTTGCGGCAATACTTGGCTACCAGGCGCTGGACCGAGCGAACGGTCAGGCGTCCGGACTGACTGGCAAATAAAGCTTTTTCCTGGTCCTGGCGCTTATCTAAATAAGTTTTCAGCCACCTAGCCGACCTGACCGATAAAAACACCACCCGCGGCCGGCCGCCCTTACCGATCACCCCAAACTCCCGCCGGTCAAAATCAATTGTCTCCCGGTTAAGATTGACCAGCTCGGACACCCGCAACCCCGTCGAGAATAAAACCTCTAAAATCGCCTTGTCCCTTAAATTGCGCTCGCCGGAAATACCCGGGCTGGACAGTAACCGATCCACCTGTTCGGTATTTAAAAATTTCAGACTGCGGCTCTCGCTCTTCCCCAGCTCGATCTTCTCCGGCGCCAGAGTGGTCACATCCCGCTTGATTAAAAATTTCAAAAAAGAACGCAAGGCAATTAAATGATACCCTTGGGTCGCCCGGGAAAGGTTTAAACCCGGTTTAGTTTCCAGCCGGGACAAATAAACCCGGTATTTAGTTATGGTTGCAGTATCAAGCTTTTCCATCGTAAAATTCGGCAGCAGATTAAAGATCCAAACGCTGAACCGATTCAGATAATGCCGGTAATTTCTCTGGGTTAACCGGGAACAGTGCCGCTCGATCTCCAGATAATCCATAAAGTCGGTCAGGTGATTTTCGAGCTCGATTTCGCTTTTTATTTGTATTTTTTGGTTATCACTCATGTCTATTGACTGCCAAACTGTGGATAACTAGAGTGCGGTTTGATATATCAATCCTTTTTTCACAGTTAAATTAAATATTATAGGCGCATCCTGTGGATAATTTTTTTCTATCTGTTATCAGTATAACAGATTGGGCGGGGATTCGTCAACATTGTGCGACGCTATTGCCAAAGCCTATAATATACACTTAGCTTTTCCAACCTCAAGAAAACGCGCTGTAGTGGCCTGCAATAGCGCTGAAAAATAATCTCCGCAGGTAAAAATGCAGCACAAAGACAGGTTGGGGAGCAGTTTGCTTCTCCCTGCCCTCTGGGGCAATGTCGCAAAAGGTACATTGTGCGACAATAGCCAAACCCGAATAAAACCAAGAGGGAAGCAAACCACTAACAAGCCCGCATTATTTCTTTCTGCTCTTTATCCGCTGTCGCTTCAAATTCTAATCTCTAAACAAGCGCCGCTTCTCCTGGGGACACCCGAGTTATCCACAGCGACTATATCAATCAGTAGCAAGCTAAGAATACTAAATAAGCTTGATGTATCAATCCTTTTCGTGAAAACTTCCCAAGACTTTTGTGAAAAGTCACCTATTTATTATAGGCCACTTCCCTGCTCTAGCCCCAACGGCTCAAAAAAAATACGGTCACTAAAACAATTATCCCCACCCATAAATACTCGCTCAAAGTTTTTTTGAATAATCTTCCGGCTAAGTGTTGCTGGCCCAATCCCAAGCCGACGTACAAAGCCGTCACCAAAAATAACGAAGCGACGGTAATCGTTACCGGCCAAAAAGAAATCATTAAACTCAAAGCCAGCAGGCTCCAGCTAATGGTCAAACTGCCCCAGATAACCGGCGGGGTTAGCTTTTCCTCAAGATTAACGCTCCAAAGGGTCTGCACTGCCAGCGGCCAAGCGGTCAACCCAACCAATAAAGCATTCCACCAGGGGTCCAGCTGGAAAGAAAAAATCGTATCCCAAAGGAAAAAAGCCACCAGCAGGGTCAGCAAAAAACCGACGGCATGGGCCGCCCGCAGCAGCTGAATGGTTCTGATTGAAGCCACGTTAAAAATGTTCTCGGTTAAAAGCAAGGCATACATCCCCAAACCAAACAAGCTCACAATCAGAATTCTGGTTAACAGCCGGCCGGGCAGTAAAAAATAGAACAGGGCGACCGAAACCGGGTAGAGTACCGGGAGGATCAGGGTGGTCAGCCACTCGATCCCTTTTAAATCTTCAACCATCGCCCAAACTGACAAAGCATAGGCGGCGCCGGCCAAAAGGCCAATGGCCTGATAGCGTGATTCTACCTCAACCGATTGAACCCCTAAAATACCCAATGTCAGTAATATGGATATGATACCAAGCTTTTTCCTTTTAGTCATTTACCAGTTAGTGTAGACCGACTGGACGTCGTCCAACTCTTCCAGCCCGGCCAGCCACTCGGTCAATTTAATTTCCTGTTCGCTATCTAATTCCACTATAACCAACGGCTTGTAGATCAGCTCGGCCGATTTAACTGCCAATCCGGCTTGAGTTAATTGATCCCGGATTTTACCCAGATTCGCCGCGGGCACCAGCACTTCCACGGCTTCCCCGGTTGCCTCGACATCATCCACTCCCAAATCGATAATTTTGAGTATCTGGCTGTCAACATCGGTTTGTTTGGCCACCAGCAGCCGGCCTTTTTTATGGAAAAGGTGGCTGGCCGAACCGGGTTGGCCCAGGTGTCCTCCGCCCCTTTCAAACGTTTTTTTAATCCCGGCCGCCGTCCGGTTTTTATTATCCGTCACCGCTTCCACCATCACCGCGACCTGACTGGGACCGAAGCCCTCATAAACAACCATCTCCAAACTGCCGTCTTCCCCCTGGCCGCTCCCCTTTTCGATCGCCCGCTCAATGTTTAATTTTGGCATATTGACCGCCCGGGCTT
>Ga0066637_10001192_pt1 | contig 16651 bp, 10 predicted proteins | sample CryGeyCG2014_020_FD_62737 | JGI IMG/M metagenome (GOLD analysis project Ga0066637, IMG submission 62737) | Groundwater microbial communities from aquifer - Crystal Geyser CG08_land_8/20/14_0.20 | ecosystem: Environmental > Aquatic > Deep subsurface > Groundwater | place: USA: Utah: Grand County...
GGCAAGCCGAGAATTGTTGATAAAAATAAACTGGATTTTATAGACGTTTCCCCGGAGCAATTCACTTCTACCGCCACTGCTCTTATTCCCTTTTTGCAAAATGACGATGCTAACCGTGCCCTTATGGGGTCCAATATGCAAAGGCAGTCAGTTCCTTTGATAAGAGCATCTAAACCGCTTGTCAGTACCGGGCTTGAAGAAAGGGTAGTCAGGGACTCCGGAAAGGCAATCATGGCGGCGGAAGACGGGGTAGTGGCAGAAGTGGACGCACAGCATATTCTGATTAAAAGCCAAAAGCCAAAAGCCAAAAGCCAAAACTATCAGTTGAGGAACTTTGACCCGACGAATCAGTTTACTTATTTTCATCACAAACCGATAGTGCGCAAAGGGCAAAGAGTTAAGGCCGGGGATATTTTGGCTGACCCGACCGGTTCGGACAGCGGCTGTCTCGCTTTGGGGCAAAATATCTTAGTGGCTTTCCTGTCTTGGAGGGGACATAATTACGAAGATGCCATCATTCTTTCCAGCCGGGTCTTAGAAGAGGAGCTGCTTTCCAGTATCCATATTAAGATATTGGCCGCTGATGTGCGCGAAACAAAGTTGGGGCCGGAGATGACCACCGCAGACATACCCAATGTTTCAGAGGAAAAATTAAAGGACTTAGACGCGGAAGGCGTTATCAGGGTAGGGGCGGAAGTGGACCCAAACGATATTTTGGTCGGTAAGATTTCTCCCAAAGGAGAGACAGACCTGACCGCAGAAGAAAGATTGCTGTGGGCCATTTTCGGGGAGAAGGCGAAAAATGTTAAAGACACATCTCTTCTGATGGAGCACGGCAAAAAAGGGAGAGTGGTCAGAGTCAAGGAATTTTCAAGGGACTTGGGCCATAAGCTCCAGCCCGGGGTTATAAAAAGAATTCAGGTTGAGGTCGCCCAATTAAGGAAAATCACTGTGGGCGATAAGCTTGCCGGCAGGCACGGCAATAAGGGAATAGTGGCCAAGATTCTCCCCAAAGAGGAGATGCCGTTTATGGAAGACGGAACACCCGTAGATATTGTTTTGAACCCCTTGGGAGTTGTTTCCAGAATGAATATAGGGCAGGTGCTTGAAACCCATCTCGGCTGGGCCGCCCATAAATTGGGTTACCGGGCCATATCGCCGTCATTATCCGGAGCCAATGAAAAAGATATCAAGGATGAGCTTCGTAAGGCAGGCCTGCCGGAAGACGGCAAGGTGATGCTTTACGACGGCAGGACAGGCCAGCCCTTTGACCAGAAAATAACAGTGGGCTACATATATATGATGCGCTTGATTCATATGGTGGAGGACAAAATCCATATGCGCTCCATCGGCCCCTATTCATTGATAACCCAGCAGCCGCTCGGCGGAAGGGCGCAATTCGGTGGACAAAGATTTGGAGAAATGGAGGTTTGGGCCCTGCAGGGTTACGGTGCGGCTTATGCTTTGCAGGAAATGCTTACCATAAAATCCGACGATATGATTGGCCGGGCCTCCGCTTATCAGGCGATATTAAAGGGGAGAAAAATAGATAGCCCGCATATCCCGGCATCTTTTTCGTTGTTGGTCAACGAATTGAAAGCGTTGGGGCTGAATGTGGACCTTAGGCAAACGTAAAATGTAAAATGAAAAAATTAAAACGACAATTAAAAATCTAAAATTTTTATTTTTACATTGTAATTTTTAATTTTTCTTTTTTAATTTTTAACTTGACGAAGCCCGAGCGAGCGAGAGCGAGCGAGGGCGAAGGAACATGAAAGTAGAGGATATCAAGTCCATAAGAATCAAATTGGCTTCGCCGGAGGAAATTTTGGGCTGGAGCAAGGGAGAGGTGACAAAGCCGGAGACCATTAATTACCGCACTCAAAGGCCGGAAAAAGACGGTTTGTTTTGCGAGAAGATTTTCGGCCCGGAAAAGGATTATCAATGTTATTGCGGAAAATACAGAGGAATTCGCTACAAAGGAATGACCTGCGACAGGTGCGGAGTAGAAATCACAAAAGCGTCTGTGCGGCGGGAAAGAATGGGGCATATAAAATTAGCTTGTCCGGTCTCCCATATTTGGTTTTTAAGGGGCGTTCCCTCGGTGATGGGGACGATTTTGGACCTCTCTTCCCAGCAATTGGAAAAGATTGCCTATTTCGCTTCATACATTATTATAAGCGCTGACGAGAAAGCGAAAAAAAGTGTTTCAGGGGAAATAGAGAGAGAATATAAAGAAAAAGCCAAAAGCCAAAACGAAAAACAAAAAATTAAGAGCACTAAGAAAGAAGAGAGAGAAACACAGTTGATGTTGAAGAGATTGAAGGAGGCGAGGGGGGAGGCAAAGAGAGAGCTGGAAGCGATTAAGCCGTTAGCCGTTCTTTCAGAGATAGAATTCTTGGAGCTGTCCTCAAAATATGGGGAGATTTTTGAAGCCGGGACAGGCGCAGAGGCGCTTAAAAAGATATTTTCAGATATGGATGTGAGAAAACTCATAGAGGAGCTGGAGAACAGAAAAAAAGGAGCCATTGGCGCCGAAAGGAAAAAGCTTTTGAGAAGAACGACTTTGCTTAAAGATATGATTGAGAATAACATCAGGCCGGAATGGATGTTTCTGACGATTTTGCCGGTTTTGCCCCCGGCTCTTCGGCCTATGGTCCAATTAGACGGAGGCAGATACGCTTCTTCTGACCTGAATGATCTTTACAGGAGAGTCATTAACCGCAATAACCGCCTCAAATATTTGTTGGAGATTAACGCTCCGGAAGTCATTTTGCGCAACGAGAAAAGGATGCTGCAGGAAGCGGTTGACGCCTTAATTGATAATAGCATGAGGAGCGGGCATACCACCATTGCTTCCACCGGCCAAGCTCGATTATTAAAATCCTTGGCAGACATGCTTAAAGGGAAACAGGGGAGATTCCGCCAGAACCTTTTAGGGAAAAGAGTTGATTATTCGGGGAGGTCTGTGATTGTCGGAGACCCGGAGTTAGCTTTCAGCGAATGCGGGTTGCCCAAAAAGATGGCCCTTGAGCTTTTTAAGCCGTTTGTAAGCGCCAAACTTTTAGAAAAAGAGATTGTCTATAATGTCCGCCAAGCCGCTGTTTTAATAGAAAGAGGGACAGAAGAAGTGTGGGAAGCGCTGGAAACAGTCATTGAGAACAAATTGGTTTTGCTTAACAGGGCCCCGACCCTTCACCGCCTTGGCGTTCAGGGATTCAAGCCGAGATTAGTGGAAGGCGAGGCCATAAGAATTCACCCTTTGGTCTGCGAGGCATTCAACGCCGACTTTGACGGCGACCAGATGGCTGTTTATCTTCCATTATCAGAAGAGGCCCAATCAGAAACAAGAGAGAGGATGCTTTCCGGTTTTAATCTTTTGAAGCCGGCAACAGGCCTTTCTGTTGTCAGCCCGAGGCAGGATATGATTTTGGGATGCTATTGGCTGACTAAAATCAAAGAAGGGGCGAAAGGGGCCGGAAAGCATTTTTCTTCAGCTGATGAGGCGACTTTGGCACACGAGATGGGCGCTATAGATTTGAGGGCGCAGATAAAAGTATTGATGGGTGACAAGATAATAGAAACCAGTTTGGGAAGAATGATTTTTAATAAGGCGCTGCCGGAAGGATTTCCTTTTCAAAATGAGCTGATGAATTCAAAGAAAATTAAAGATTTTGCCCGTCAGATTATAGAAGAATATGATAATGCGACAGCCACCAAAACATTAGACGAAATTAAAAAGACGGGGTTTGAATATGCCACTATCTCCGGGTTAAGCTGGGGGATGGATGACTTAGTGGTGCCTCCCCGCAAGGCCGAATTATTGGAAAAAGCCGAGGGGGAAATCAGGAAAATAGAGGCCTATTTCAAGAAGGGCTTGCTTACCACGGAGGAGAGAAAAAGTCAGGTAATAGAGGTTTGGCAGAAGACAAAAGCGGAGATTCAGCGATTAATACCAGAGACCCTCCCGCCTGACGGCATTGTTTTCACGGCCATTGACGCCGGAGCCAGGGGCAGCTGGTCTCAGCCGGTCCAAATGGCTGGGATGAAAGGATTGGTAATTAACCCGGCCGGCCAGATTATGGAGTTCCCGGCAAAAAGTTCTTTTAAGGAAGGGTTTGGTATTTTGGAGTATTTCATCTCCACTCACGGCGCCCGTAAGGGCACGGCAGACACCGCTCTAAGGACATCTACTGCCGGTTATTTAACCAGGCGCTTAATTGATGTTGCCCACGATGTTTTGATAAGCGAGGATGATTGCAAGGACGAAGAAGGGATTGTAGTTTCGAAAATTGATAGCGACGAAGTGGGACAGGACTTTATTTTTAAGATTGTCGGCCGGGCTCCTCTTGAAGACATAAAAGTGAACAATAAGACAATAGTCAAGAAGGGGGAATTTATTAATTGGGAAGCAGCCAGGGAAATTATTAATAGCGGCATTGCCGCGCTGAAAGTCAGGTCTCCCTTGAGCTGTAGGTCCACTAAGGGAATTTGCCGCAAATGCTATGGCTGGGATTTAGGGCGCAATAAGCCCATTGACACAGGGGAAGCAGTTGGAATCGTCGCTGCTCAAGCCATAGGAGAGCCGGGAACGCAATTGACTTTGAGAACTTTTCATACGGGCGGCGTTGCTTCCGGGGGGGACATTACCCATGGGTTGCCGAGAGTAGAAGAGGTTTTTGAGAGAAGGGTCCCGAAAGGAGAAGCAATTATTGCGTTTTATGACGGCAAGGTGATTAAGATTGATAAGGACACAATAAAAATCCAAAGCTCAAAATCCAAAACTCAAAATAAGAAAGAAAAAGCAAAAGAAAAGAAGTCCCCAAAAGGGAGAAAAGCAGAGATGGTGGAGTATAAGATTCCTGTTGGCAGAACAATTTTAGTGAAAGAGGGAGATATAATAGAGGCAGGGGATCAGTTGTGCGAAGGCAGCATTGATTTGAAAAAATTATTTAAATTCGGAGGGAAAACAAAGACAGCAGTCTATATTGTTAAGGAAATTCAGAGAATATATGCCTCTCAAGGGGTAGCGATTCACGATAAACATATTGAGACGATTGTCAGGCAGATGTTTTCGCGGGTGAGAGTCAAAAAACAAGGAGATAGTCGATTTTCGGAAGGAGAAATAGTTGAATTAAGAGTGATGATAGAGGAAAATAAAAAGCTTAAAAAAGCGGGGAAAGAACCGGCAACCTTTCAGGAGATGATTCTCGGCATTTCTAAGGTGGCTTTGACGACTGACAGCTTCTTATCCGCGGCGTCATTTGAAGAAACCTCCCGCATTTTAATCAAGGCGGCGATTTGCGGGCAAGAGGATAAACTGCGGGGCTTAAAAGAAAATGTTATTATCGGCAAACTTGTCCCTGCCGGGAGCGGATACCGGAGAGCGCAAAACGAAAAGAGTAAAGCTGAAAATAAAGAAGAGGAAGAAATAGTCGATGGCAAGGCAGGGGAAGAGGAGGAATAGTGTGGTATAATAGATAAAGCATTAAATCCAAAATCCAAAGCTCAAACGTCAAATCAATGTCCAAATCCAAAATCCAAAACAAAAAACCCAAAACCCCGGCCGAAAAGTCAAAACTTTTGGATTTTAATTTGTGGTTTTGGCTTTTGGCTTTTAATCTTTAAGTTTCTTTTGGCGTTGGGATTTTGACATTGGGATTTTTTAGATTATGGTTAAAAGGAGGAAAAAGAGAAAAATAGCCAAGCGGATGCCCCAAAAATCTTCTTCATTTTCTCGTTTGTTCAGGAGGGGTTCGCGTAGGGGCAGAAGGGAGAAAAAGGCGATTTTGCCTGATGAAATAAGGCCGTGGATATTGGGCATCTCTCTTATCGTGGCAGCGATTTTTACCATCCTGTCATTTTTTGATTTAACGGCTCTGGCCGGCAGGGGTTTTCTGAAAATTTTCGGATTCTTTATGGGAGAAGCGATATTTATGGCGCCTTTAATCCTGGCATTGGGAGGTTTTTCCTGTTTCTTTTCGCGGGGAAGAAACAGGTGGTCAATTGTGATAGCAATAATTCTTTTGTCAATCGGGACATCAGGCGTCTTAGGGTTATTTGATTTATCCCGCGGTCATGATTTAGGATTCCGGTTTTTTTATGCGGGGCGGGGCGGATGGTTAGGCAATATTTCTGCCTGGCCCTTGATGAAGGTTTTCGGATTTTGGTTTGCTTTAATCATTTTATTATCGCTGATAATAATTTCGGGATTAATTTTCTGGTTTTTCATCCACTCTTCGCGCAAGAAAGGGGAATCGGCCCGAGAGGACGAAGAAGATGAGTTCGGAGCGCTTGAAGAGATTGAGGAGTTGCGCAAGCCGCTTATCCGCAGGGTTTTTGCTCCAAGGTTTCAGGTAAGCAAGGTTGAAGATAAGAAAGAATCCGCGAAGAAAAAAGATGATGAGGGCGAGGAGGAAATCAAAGAACCGGAATCTCTATCGCCCGTCGCCCAACCAGCGATTCAACCGGTTATGGGCAGCGATAGCGCTATTATGGACTGGAAGCTCCCGTCTTTAGATTTGCTGGCGCAGGACAAAGGCATTCCTCAAGCAGGAGATGTCAATACCAATGCAGAGATAATAGAGAAGACCCTTGAGCATTTCGGGATTTCTGTCAAAATGTCGGATATCAATATCGGTCCGACCGTGACCCAATATACCCTGAAACCGGCCGAGGGCGTAAAGCTTTCAAAAATTACCGTCTTGATTAATAATTTGGCGTTAGCCCTGGCTGCTCATCCCATCAGGATTGAGGCCCCTATTCCCGGCAAATCCCTTGTGGGGATAGAGGTCCCCAATAAAAGCAGGACCTTGGTGCGCTTGAGAAATCTTATTGATAACCCTGTTTTTCAGAGCGATCCGTCAACCCTGATGTTCGCAGTCGGCAGAGATGTTGTCGGAGAGACATTTTATGCCAATTTAGGCAAGATGCCTCACCTTTTAGTGGCTGGTTCGACTGGAACAGGAAAGACGATTTGCTTGAGCAGCATCATTCTGAGTTTGCTGTATAAAAATTCGCCCGAGCAGCTGCGGTTAATCCTGATTGACCCGAAAAGAGTGGAATTTTCTAATTATAACGGCCTTCCCCATCTCCTTGGGCCCGTGATATTTGATGTGCAGAAGACATTGAGCATTCTGAAGTGGCTCATTGATGAAATGGAGAGGAGATTTGAGCTTCTTTCAGCTGTCGGGAGCCGGAATGTTGATGAATACAACAGAAAAATAAGGCATAACGGGAAAAAACAGGAAGGGGCGGGAATAATGCCGTATATTATTTTGATAATTGACGAATTGGCGGATTTGATGGCCGCTAAGGGCAGAGATATAGAAGCAGGAATCGTAAGATTGGCCCAGAAAGCAAGGGCGGTGGGGATTCATTTAATCTTAGCCACCCAGAGGCCGTCGGTAGAAGTTATCACCGGCTTGATTAAGGCGAATGTCATTGCTCGTGTTGCCTTTCAAGTTGCTTCTCAAGTTGATTCAAGAACCATATTGGACGCCTCGGGAGCCGAGAAGCTGCTCGGGTTAGGCGATGCGCTGTTTGTTTCAGCCGACTTTTCCAGACCCAAAAGAATCCAGGGCGCTTATGTTTCCAGCAGGGAAATTGAAGAGGTAGTCAGTTTTATCAAGAAACAGAATCACAGAGAAGACGTTGAAGACGAGTTAGCAGCCAGCATAAATAAGGAATTGAAGAGAATGGAGAGCTTCGGAACATTTGGCGGAGGCGGGGGGGAGGCGGAGCTTGACCCGGTTTACATAGAGGCTAAGCAGTTAGTTCTTGAGACGAAAAAGGCCTCGGCCTCGTTCCTGCAGAGGAAATTGAGAATCGGTTATGCCCGCGCAGCGAGATTGCTGGATATGCTTGAGGAAAGGGGGGTGGTGGGGCCAGCTGACGGCGCTAAGCCCAGAGAAGTGTTTATAGATGAGGAAGCGATATTGGGGCAACATCAGAATCAAAGAGCGCCGGAAGAAGCTGGGAGCGAGAATGAATTTGAAATAGGCGAGGCGGATAAGACAGATGAGGCGGATAAGACAGACGAGACAGGCGGAAATGACGAATATCCCCCGGATGATGAGGATGAGGATATTTGATAGATAATCTTCAATTTACAATTTACAATTTACATATTCAAGAATTACATATTATCTCTTGACGAATCAAGGTTCTGGCGAAGCCAGGTTCTTATTTACAATAAAATCCCAAATCCAGTTAACAATTAACAATTAACGGTTAATATCACTATGGCTAAAGAAACAAAAAAGACAACGGAAAGGAAGTTTGAGCATGCTGACCTAAAAGCAACTATTGAGGAAATCAAAAAAGAGTTCGGCGAGGGCGCCATTATGCGCTTGCAAGAAGTTGAGGCAGTGGATGTAGATGCGATTTCCACTGGTTCCATATTCTTGGATTCCGCCTTAGGCACCGGAGGATTGCCGAGGGGCAGGATAGTGGAGATTTACGGACCTGAAAGTTCTGGGAAAAGCACTCTGGCTCTGCATTGCGCGGCTGAAGCCCAGAAAAAAGGAGGAGTGGCCGCTTTTATTGACGCAGAGCACGCTTTGGATCCGGAATATGCCAAACGACTTGGGGTTAAGGTTGAAGAATTACTGATTTCCCAGCCCGATTCCGGAGAGCAGGGGCTGCAGATTGTAGAGAGCTTGGTAAGGTCAAATCAAGTAGATTTAATAATCATTGATTCAGTGGCGGCGCTTACGCCGAAAAGGGAAATAGCCGGAGAGATAGGCGACCAGCACATCGGGCTTCAGGCGCGGTTGATGAGCCAAGGATTAAGGAAGTTATCCGGCATCGCCTCAAAATCAAAAACCATTATTATCTTTCTGAATCAGACCAGAATGAAAATCGGCATTCCTTTTGGCAATCCCGAAACCACTCCCGGCGGGCTGGCCTTAAAATTCTACGCTTCAGTAAGAGTCCGCCTGCAAAGGCGGGCGCAAATAAAGCAGGGAGAAGACATAGTCGGGTCCCGCATTAAGGCAAAAATTGTTAAAAACAAAGTAGCCGCTCCGTTCAAGACGGCGGAGTTTGACATATACTATAATGAGGGCATTTCCAATACCGCTGATATTATCAATGCAGGGCTGAAATATGGGGCTATTAAGAAAAGCGGCAGTTGGTTCACTTTTGGCGAAGAAAGATTGGGGCAAGGTATGCCCGGAGCCAAGCAAGCGCTGAAAGACAATAAAGAGCTTATGAAAGGAGTGAGAAAAGCGGTTTTAGACAAAATGAAAGAGGAAGGGGGCTAATTTACAATTTTCAATTTACAATCGTAATTTACGAAAACAATTTCCAATTTACAATAACAAAAAACTGCCTTTCGATAAACTCAAGACAGTTTTTTGTTTCTCGTCTGTTAGAGTTGTTAGGGGCGACCCTGACAAAAATATTCTGTTACTTTTTTGTTGCGGCCAAAAGACCCAGATGGCGGGCTTGTTTTACCGCTTTTGCCATCTTTCTTTGATGAAAACCGCAGAGCCCGGTCTTTTCCCTTGACCTGATTTTTCCAAGACCGGTTAAGAATCTTTTTAATTGGTCGGTTTTCTTGAAATCAATCTCTTTGATGTTTTGTTTGCAGAAAAAGCAGTTCATACTTCAATTAAACAAGTAAACAATTTAACAATTAAACAAATGCTTCGCCAACAACTAAACAGATAAGCGAAATATCTTTAAAATGGGATTTCTTCTATATTGATATCGTCTCCTTCTTCTATGGTCGGGATGTCGCCAGAGGGAGAGCCGTCGTCATCATCTGAATTGCCTTTTTCAGGACCATTGCTCTTGGGGCTGGCGCCTGCTGGCCTTGGCCCGAGCTGGATGTTGTCTGCCACCACTTCGGTTCGGTATTTTTTGGTGCCTGACGGGTCATCCCAGCTCCGCGTGGCTATCTTTCCCTCTATGAAAACCAAGCTTCCTTTTCTAAGATATTGCGACGCTATAGTAGCCAAATTTCTCCAAGCAACGATGTTATGATATTCGGCTTTTTGCTGTTTTTGTCCGGTTTCTTTGTCCGTCCAGATTTGATTGGTCGCCATGCGGAAAGAACATACCGCTTGTCCCGAAGGGAGGTTTCGCAATTCCGGGTCGCTGGTCAGGTTGCCTAATAAAAACGCTTTATTTAAGTTCATTTTTTTTTCTGTTGAAAATTTCCTCTATTTTTTTATCAATATCCTTGAGCTCGACCTTTTGCTCTTTCTCTGATGTTTTTTGGGCCGCATCATCTTCAGCTATCTTTTTTGCCTCTCCTTCCGCGGACGCGGGCGCTCCGCTTCGGCGGGCTGAAGGAGCGTATGATTTCTGCTCCGGGACTTCCATCAAGAGAGAGCGAAGGATTAGCCCCTCTGCTGATACGGTTTTTTGCAATTCAGGGATTTTTTCTCCTTCATAAGAGAAATTAAGGCCAGCGATGACGGCCCCTTTTTCTTTTTTAACCGGATAAGCTAAGGTTCGCTCTTCTGGAGAGCTCGCGGTTAAAATATCGCCCCCGCCTTCCTGAATAAGGCGGCTTATTCTCCCTATTGTTTGTTCTCTTTCTGCCGGTCCTGCCTTGACAGACAAGAGACAGGTTAATTGATATTTCTTAGTCATAGCAATACTTTAACAGGAAAAGATTTTTTGGTCAAGATTTTAAGACCATCTCGCTTTTCTTGGATTTTTGGATTAGAATGAAATTATATGGATACATCTATTTTTAAGGCCTATGATATCCGCGGGTTGTGGCTAAGCCAACTAAACAGGCAGGATGCTTTTGTTATCAGCCGGGCATTTGCGGTTTTTGTCAAAGAACTGTATGCGTCCGAAAATCCGAAGGTTATTGTCGGGTATGATATAAGGGAATCCTCAAAAGAAATTTTTGAGGCAGTGGTTGCCGGCTTATCAGCGGAAAACTGCCGGGCCATAAGCATAGGCCTATGCTCGACGCCTCTGAATTATTTTGCCAATTGGCATTGGCGCGCAGATGCTTCTGTAATGATTACTGCCTCTCATAACCCTAAAGGATATAACGGCTTAAAGCTTTCGTTAAGAGGAGTAATGGCTTTATCTGAAAAAAACGGAGTGGAGGCAATAAAGAGAGCGTCTTTGAACACGGGCAGAGAGGACGATGATTTTAAGGGAGATTATCAGCCCAAAGAAGATGAAGCCATAAAACAATATCTGAATTTTTTGATTGATGCTGCCAAGGGGGTTAATGTTTCAAGATTTAAGATTGCTGTTAATTGCGCCAATGGGATGATAGGGCCTGAATTTAAGAGGTTAGCAGATATATTAAAAATTGATTATCAGGGTATATTTATGGAGCCGGACGGGAGGTTTCCCAATCATGAGCCGAATTCATTGAATGAGCAGGCCATAAGGTCTTTGAGAAATTTGATGGGAAGAGATAAGTTTGATTTCGGGGTAATTTTTGACGGAGATGGAGACCGGATGCTGGTTATGACAGAGAAGGGAGAGCCGATAAGAAATGATTTTTTGATAGGTCTTTTGGGGAGGAGCTTTACGGTTAGTTTGGGCGATAAGAGAATGGTCTGCGATTGCCGGATCAGCAGGGGGGTAAGCGAGTATTTGAGAGAGTCGGGGATAGGGATAGTAAGGTCAAAGGTGGGTTACCCCAATGTCAGAAAATTGATGCGCGAGTTGGATATATTTTTCGGGGGAGAATTGTCGGGCCATTTTTTCTGGAAGGACTTTTCATATTCAGAAAGCGTTCTTTTAACCCTGATTCGTTTGATGGAGATTTTGCAAGAAGAAAAGAGAAATATCAGTGGGCTCATTAAGCCGATGCAGAATTATTTTAATTCTGGAGAATTAAATTTTGAGATTCCTGATAAAGAAGGGACAATGGCAAAACTCAAAGAGGCCTATAAAAAAGAAGACCAATCTTTTTTGGACGGCCTTACCGTAGAGTGCGCTGATTGGTGGTTCAATGCCCGGCTTTCCAATACCGAACCCTTGCTTCGGCTGATAGTAGAAGCCAAGACACGGGAATTGCTTAAAGATAAAATTTCCGAGTTGGAGGGGATGATTAAGAGCTAATATTACGAGGCCCGGTTTCGTAATTCGCTTTTGTGCCCTTCGCCTCTCTCTGTTTTTCCTTTTGCGTTTTACGCTTTACATTTTTAGACCTCTATCACGACCGGGAGTATCATCGGCCGTTTTTTGGTTTTTTGGTAAAGGAAATCGCCGATTTTTTCCCGCAGGTTATTTTTTATAAACGACCAGTTGACCGATTGTCCGGATCCGGTGCTGGCCTCAATGATGCTTACCGTTTTTTTCCGGCTTTGGTAAAGCAGGTTTTTGGAAGTGTCAAGATGAACAAATCCTCTTGAGATGATGTCGGGAGAACTCGCCACTTTGCCGGTCTGACCGTTAACTACGGCGATAATGACAAAAATCCCGTCGTTGGAAAGGGCCCGGCGGTCGCGCAAAACCACGGCCTCAAGGTCTTTTGAGCCCAGCCCGTCTATAAAAACATAACCTGTGTCTGCCTTTTTCTTTTCAATGACCGGCAGGTTTTGTTTGTTGAATCTGATGATATGCCCATTATCCAGGATAAAGATGTTTTTAGCCGGGAAATTGGTTTCCTTGATGACTTTTTCCGCTTCTTTCAGGAGATAGTGGTTCGCATAAACAGGCAGGACATAAGTAGGCCTTATCTGTCTGACCACTTCCTGTATGGCTTCAACATTGTTGTGTCCGCTGACGTGGATGTTCATTATTTCATTATGGATAACATTATCGCATTGGCGGTATAGATTGTCTTTCAGGCGCTGGATAGTCCTCTCATTGCCCGGGATGATGGAAGAGGAGAATATGATGGTGTCTTTTTTGCGCAGTTTTACATACCGATGATTTCCGGTAACGATTCTTGAAAGCACGGCCCGGGCTTCCCCCTGGGCCCCTGTCCCGAGAATAATAACCTTGTTGTCCGGGTAGCTGTCTATTTTTTTGATATCAATCAGAGTATTGTTTGCGTCTTTGATGTATCCCAATTGCTGGGCAATCTTTATGTTCATTTTCATGCTGTAGCCGTCAATGGCTATTTTTTTGCCGAGTTTTTGCGCAAAAGCGATAATATCTCTGGCTCTTTTGACTTGAGTGGCAAAGGTGGCGATAACAATCCTCCCCGGCGCGCTGGTGATGATTTTCCTCAAATTTTCCCACATATCTTCTTCAGTGGTGAGAGCCCCCCTGTTTGTCGCGCCCAAACTTTCAACCATCAGGATTGTCGGCTTGGGGAGATTGGCAAGATAGTTATAAGATATGGTTTTTTTGCTTGATGTCTCTGTGCCCAATGTCCAATCGCCCATATGAAGGACAATTGCAGCCGGGCTGCCAAGGATGACGCCCATAGAGTCCATAATAGAGTGCTCAACCTCAAAAAATCCCAAATTAAAGCTATTGAGATTTATTTTCTGCTTGGTGTCTTTTATTTGGATGGTTTTTAAGCGCTTTGACGAATCTTTTTTATGGTCTTCCATCCTGCGCTTAATAAGGGCGATAGTCAGGGGCAAACCGACTACCAAAGGAAAACCGAGCTTTTCCAGAAGCAGGGGAGCAGCGCCTATGTGGTCCAGATGCCCGTGAGTGAAAACAACGGCTCGGATGTTTTTTTCTTTGCCTTTGAGATAACTGATGTTCGGGATAATATAGTCAATCCCGGGCATATCCTCTTCCGGAAACTGGATTCCCATATCCACAATCACAATATCGTTTCCATACTCAAAAACAGTCATATTTCTTCCGACTTCTTCCTGACCCCCCAAGGGGATGATACGCAGGTCAGAATCCTTTTTATATTCTTTTTGAGTTATCGGCTTATATTCTTTCCGAATCTGCGCTTTTTGGGTCTGCATTTGTGTTGTTTTAGACATAATTTTAGAAAATGTAAAATGTAAAGATAAAAATGAAAAATGACAGATTAAAATTAAAAATTTTAGATTTTAGATTGTTATTTTTATTTTTTCTTTTTTAATTTTTGATTTGAGCGAGCCCGCTCAGGCGGGCGAGCGAATGTGCCGAGGGAGGGAGTTGAACCCTCACGAGCTTGTGCTCACTGACTCCTGAAGCCAGCGCGTCTGCCGGTTCCGCCACCTCGGCCAGTTGACAAAATATTAAAAAATAGTAGGATTGGAAATATCAAACAAGCAGTTAAGAGAGAGGGAGGTGGCGATGTTGTTGGTTATTGCAATGGCGTTCTTTGTCACAGGAGTCGTCGCGCTTGCTTTCCCGATATCTATATTGACAGATTCGGGCATCGATGCGTTGAACCTCAAGGCTCTCGGTGCGGCGTCTATGGTGGTAAGCGCCCTACTAAGCCTGGCACTCTTGAGGGGAGGAGGTAGTCTGCGGCGCGGGGGAACATATCTCGTTGTCCAGGCAGGGCCCAAGGGCGGGGAGACCCGATTCTTCTATCTTGCCCTGATAAACATCAGGGCAGGAAAGGCGGTTCGCCGCGAATTCAAGAGCAGAGAAGTTCCGTCGGAGATTGAAATCAACTGCATTGTGCGGGCAGGAAAGAAGGGATTTGTCCCTGTCGCAAGAATGGATTTCATCTCTCCCCCGCAGTCGCCCAAGTAGCGCACTCTCGTTTGTTCATTCAGAATGTACTACGTACTGCGCGTGCTGTTGCGCGCTTCCTCCGCCCGAGGACTTCGGTTCTCGCGGCGGATTCTTTTTTTTATAAAAGAGACAATTCTTTAGGCAGGGACGATTGGGGCTGTTTAAATCTTAAAGTAGGGATATTCTGGTAATTTTCATTTTTGACCCAACCGTTAGGAGTGTAGAAATAGCAGGCGCCATTTCTTTGCTGGATTCCTTCATACTCATTTTCCATATTTTTGTCAATCCAATTCGCTGTTTTTAATGTCTTGTCTGTTGGATTAATAGTGACATGGCCATAAAGAGGGGGAATGACGCAAACCTCTCCTTGTTTCGCCTTGACCGCATAAACCTCTTCTATTATATCATTTTTTTCTTTTTGAAGGAGGAAAATCGCTTCTCCTTCTAACACAATACATGTTTCCTCGCCCTTATTTTTATGAGTATGGCCTTTGGTTTTATTAAACTCTTTTCCCAGCATTATTGGGAAAATTACCGTAATATCATATCTTAAGTTGTTTTTTTCTTTCAGTCCCCGGTACATATAATATAATTCCGTATCCGGGTTGGCGGTTTTCTGCCACTCCTTGTCGTATAAAACCGAACCCATGTCTTTCACGGTGCGGATATCGGGTTTTAGATTTTCCAAATTAAAATTTTCCATAATCTCGATTTTAATTTCGGAATTTTTTCGGTCTTTCTATGCCCAAATCCCTACAAATTTTATCAGCCAGAAATTTATGAATCTCCGGATGGCGGGGGATATTTGCATTCTAAATTAAGAGATGGAGAGCGTTTCTCTTATGATTTTCCCTTTGGCAAACTCTTTTTTGTTCAATAAACGGTTGGTTTCAAGCACTAACAAGAGAGCTTCTTTAAGATTTTCCTTAGCTTCTTTGAGAGTTTTGCCCTGAGTATTTACTCCTGGAACTTCCTCAATCCAGGCGAGATGCCATTTCCCGGCCTTTTTATATATTGCTGTAAATTGTTTTCTCATGATGATTTATTATAGTTTTAGGGGTCCTGATTGTCAATTTATTTCCGGACTCTTTTGGTTTTGACGTACCAGTCAGCGATGCCCGCGAATCTTTGAGAAGGGTCAGCGATTATATGCGCCTTGATTCCCTTGATTTCGCCCGAGGCGAGATACATAAAATCAGGATTAAAGAGGAAAATTGCCGGATAGTCAGCCGTTAATAAATCTTGGGCTTCTTTTATTTTCTCGACCAGGACGGCTCTGTCGGACGTGGTTCTGATTTGTTCAAGCAGGTTATCAGTTTTCGTGTTCTTATAGTCCGCAAGGTTCAGTCCCGGATAAACTCGCTGGCCGGAATGCCAGAAAGGGTAGGGGTCGGGGATAATGCCGAGCACCTGGCCGAACAAAAGGGCCTCATACCCGCGCTCCTTAATGGTTGTCTGCTTGATTTCCGTAATCGGGAGGGCGTTTATTTCCGTTTCTACGCCGATTTTTGCCCATTGTTCCTTAATCAGTCCGGCTGTTTCCTGAAGCATTGAGTCAATTGGCAAAGTAATAGTTATTTTGAACGGAATATTTTGGGCAGGACTGATGACGCACACTTCATTCAGTTTTTTTCTGGTGCCGGGACCAACCACTCCGTTGCCGGAAGAAAGCCCTGATGGTTTCAAAATTTCATCCGCGTATTTTTCTTGGAATTTAATGACCGCTTCTTTTGTTTTGTCTCCGAAATAGCCGGAGATTTCCCCGTCCGGGTAAATGTCGCTGAATTTGGCAAGGCATTGCTGGAGATATTCCACTGTTTTTCCTTTTGAGCCGAGCGACAGAGTACTGACGAAATTCATTGTTTCCGCGCTTTTGATTTTTACCAATTTCCCGTCCTGTTCGGCAAACCCGGCCTTGTTTAACAGCTCTTTCGCCTCGTCAAGATTGAATTCTCCTGGCGTGGTTGTGCTTTCCGGACCGTAGATATTCAAGAGAAAAGGAGATTCAGCAATGGCCCCCTTGCCAGACAATATCTTTTTCTTAATTTCCTGTTTATCAATAGCGAGAGTCAAG
>Ga0066637_10001193_pt1 | contig 16648 bp, 18 predicted proteins | sample CryGeyCG2014_020_FD_62737 | JGI IMG/M metagenome (GOLD analysis project Ga0066637, IMG submission 62737) | Groundwater microbial communities from aquifer - Crystal Geyser CG08_land_8/20/14_0.20 | ecosystem: Environmental > Aquatic > Deep subsurface > Groundwater | place: USA: Utah: Grand County...
GAACCGCCCGGATGCCCCGATTTTATTCCTTCCACCGCGGCAAAAGCCAGGCCGCGCACGATCTTGGCCAGCCGATTTATTTTGACCACGTTAATACCTTCAATCGGTTTTAACTCCAAGCCCTGCAAATTCAAATAAAACCCGCCCTCGGTCAAATATTGAAATCTTTGCGGTTCTTTTTGTCTAAGTTCCTCAAATTCTTTTTGGTCTAAGATGTTATACATATTACTTGTCATCCCGAACTTGTTTCGGGATCTCATTCAGATCCTGAAATAAATTCAGGATGACGGAAAAAGTGATACCCTTAAATCATTCATTACCAACTCCTGCCGCCCGGCGTGGAAATCTGCCAAGCCCAGGTCGGCCTGGTCGGGTCGTAAAATGGATCGCTGGCAGAATAACCGGTTTCGGGAGTGCAATGCGCCAATAATTTATAATCCGTCGCGTTTGATTTGTAAAGATAACAGCAACCCGCGCCATTGGCATTATGGCCTTTCGGATCTAAAGGCAGCTGCGACATATAGGTCGGCGCCAGATTTGGAATATAACCGCTGGCGCCGGATAAAGGATGCCTGCCGTAAGAATCGCATTCGCCCCACCACGAGCCGCTGTTTGAAGGGTAAGCATTATTATCGTTATAATACATTTCCAACGCCGTTGACATCTGTTTCAAGCTGGCCTTACGATTACTGTCCCGCGCCTTCCCCCGCGCCGAATTCAAGCTCACCATCACAATGCTGGCCAGAAGCCCGATAATGGCGATAACGACTAAAAGCTCGATAAGAGTGAAACCTTTGTTTTTCATAATTTTTTATTTTTTACGAATTATGTACGGATATATTTTGTACTATGAATTACGAATTTTATCCCAATTACGAATAAAAGAATTTAACTCCTCCTAACCTCCTCTTTAGAAAAAGAGGAGGAGTTCCCTCTCTTTTTTAAAGAGAGGGTCGGGGTGAGTTATACCTGTTTTGGATTTTGGTATTGAGCATTTTGAATTTGTTTAGAGTTTAGAATTTAGGATTTTATCTTGTATATCCGTACTTATCTGTATTCTGTAGCAATTCTACTTTTTTGCCACCTCTTTTAATTGGTTGATAACTTTTGCCGGATTTTCACTCTCCCAAATCGCTGAGCCCATAACCAACAAATTGGCGCCAGCCTCAATAAGCTTGGCGATATTCTGCGGATTCACTCCGCCGTCCACCTCTATTTTAACATCCGGGTACTTTTGCCGCAACGCGATAATTTTTGGAACCACGCGCTCGTCAAATTTCTGCCCACTTTGACCGGGCGGGACGCTCATCAAAAGTACCAGGTCAATTTTATCAATAAAATCGTCCAGCGCTTCAATTGGCGTTCCCAAATTTAAAGCTACGCCAAACTCTTTATTCGCGCTATGGGTCTTTTCTATTAAATTAAAAATTTTACTTTTCGTCTCTCTCTTATTGTCATTCTGACGAAAGTCAGAATCCAGACCATTTTTATTAAATTTGGATTCCCCCGTATCAAGTACGGGGCAAGCTTGATCAAGCCCGGAATGACAAGAAGGGACGGTAGCCGCCTCATAATGTATAATAATTCTCCCGACTTTACTTGCCAACCACTCCGCCGCCGCTTTCTCCGGCTCCGCCGTCATCAAATGCGCTTCTAAAAAAATATCGGTTTTTAAATTATTTAGTTCGCGTATAGAGAGCTTGCCCTGAGCCAAGTCGAAGGGCCATGTAACATTATTAACAAAAACACCGTCCATCACATCCAACTGAACAGTTTTGACATACGGTTCAACGAGCTTAATCTTGACTTCCAGCTCCGCAAAATCTTTGGGGATGATGGCGGGAATTATCTCGGCAACCATAAATGTCAAATGTCAAATTTCCAATGACCAATCAAATCCTAAATCCAAATGTCAAAAAATAAATTCTTTGGATTTTGAGCTTTGACATTGATTTGTCATTGGTCATTAGTCATTTGGTTTTTAGCTCTCTTCCATCTCCGCCACTTTTCTCAATCGTCTCGTATGCCGTTCCTCTTCCAAAAATTCCGTCTCCAGCCAAATTTTAACCGCTTTTTTAGCGGTCTCAGCGTCAGTCACTCGTCCGCCCAGGCAGATGACATTCGCGTTCAAATGGTCCGCCGCGTCTTTGGCGGTAAAATCGTTGTACACGACGGCCGCCCTGATACCGGCTACTTTATTGGCCGCCAGGCACATTCCCTGGCCCGTGCCGCAAATTAAAATTCCGCCAGCCTCCTCGTCCTGCGCCACTTGCTCGGCCAGCTTCAAGGCATAGTCCGGATAATCATCCGCCAAATCCAATTCATCCGCGCCTAAATCAACTACCTCGTAGCCCTCTTCAATCAAAAATCTTTTCAGTTCTTCTTTGAGCGGATACCCGCCATGGTCCGCGGCGATATACAACATAAAAATTTAAAATGAAAATATCAAAATGTAAAATTTTGGTGTCCCGCAGCTGCGGGACTGATTTTAACATTTTTCATTGTCATTTTTAATTTTGAGATTTACATTTTGCATTTTTCCTTCCGCCATTCTTCAATTTCTTTATGATTTCCTCCCAACAACACTTCCGGCACCCCCCACTTTTTAAACTTCTCTGGCCTCGTATATTGGGGATACTCCCGGTAGCCTTCGCGGCAAAAACTTTCGTCCTTTAAGCTCGCTTCTTTACCCAAAACTCCCGGCACCAGTCGTGAAACCGCGTCTACTACTATCATAGCAGGAATTTCGCCACCCGTCAGCACAAAATTACCCACAGACAGCTCCTCGTCCGCAATGCGTTCAGCCACCCGCTCATCCACCCCTTCATACCGCCCGCAAATCATAATTATTTGCTCATATTGCGCCAGACGTCTGGCATCTTCCTGCGCATACGGCTTGCCTTTGGCGCTAAACAAAATCACCCTGACTTTTTTACTTTTACCTTTTAATTTTGATTTTTGATTTTTGATTTTTGATTTTAAAAATTGAACTGCTTTGTAAATAGGTTCAATTTTTAGCACCATCCCCGGCCCGCCGCCATAAGGCGAATCGTCCACTTTTTTATGTTTATCATTCGCCCACTTGCGCAGATCGTGCGCCTGAATTTTTATCAGCTTTTTCTTCCGCGCCCGCGCCAAAATACTCTCGGAAAAATACGAGTCAAAGATCTCTGGGAAAATTGTGATGATATCAAATTTCATGGATAAACGAAAAACCGCGCTACTTATATTGTAGCACGGTCTTTCTAAATTCAATACGATTTTCTGAAACTTAGAACTTCAGGTCGTCAACCATCTGGTCAACGTTCCGGGCTGGCGCTGCCGGCGCTTCGCTTCTCTCGCGAATGACTCGGCCGCCTTCCGGCTCTTCTATCTTGAAGTTGATGCGCGCGTTGTTCTTGGCGCCGATAACCCTCAAGAGCGTCCTGATGGCTCGGGCCGTGCCGCCTTGGCGGCCAATCACCTGGCCCATGTCCTGCGGATTGACTTTGAGAGTCAACAGAACTCCCATTTCGTCAATCTTCCGGTCGGTTGAGACCTCTTCCGGGTGGTCAACCAAACTTTTGATGACATACTCCACAAACTCCTGATCCTGATATTTAGCCATATCTTTCTTACGATAATTTATTTTTTAAAGTAGTAGCCGACCTTGGGCTCGCCAAAGCTCACCCTTGTCTACTATTATCCACAATATAGCATTGAGGAAAAAAGGCGTCAACCCCGTTAGAAGTTTTTCACAGACTGTATTTTTCACAAAATAAAGCCGCAGGCGTAATCGCCAACCTAGTTGGCCGAGCACAAGCCGCGACTGAACTTCTATACGGGGTCAATAAAAATAAAAAAGGGAGCTTTTCTGCCCCCTTTTGCTTCTCTTTTGAGAAGTTAATCTTCCGCTTTAATGATCTTATCGGGATATTTCCGACGAAGTTCTTCCAGTCCGTTCCGCAACGAAAAAATGACGAAGTCTCGGAGAGTCCTGAACTCACCGCTGTCCGACTTTAAATCACGCCGAAGCTTGGCCTGCTGGACTTCTTCTTCCAGCTCGCAATAGATTGATCTCCAGATTTCAACAAGACCTTTTTCGGTGTAGACGAAACGATCCGTCAAGTTTACTATCTAAAACCAAAAACCCCGCGCAAAACTAAAAACTAACAGCTGGTTAAACACTTTTCAGCGATAGCGTAAAAGTGTTTAACCAAATCGATTCAAAACAAAAACCCCGCGCTGGGCGAGGATTAAAATTTCACGTTTTCTATAAAATTATTTTTTGTCTTTTATCAATTTCTTGCTTTTCAAAAACCGTCTCACCGAATATCGCAAACTCACTTAACTCCTCCCCTCCTTAAGCAAGGAGGGGCTGGGGGAGGTAATTCTAAAATTCAAGAATTACCCCACCTTAATCCTCCCCTTGGCAAGGGGAGGAGGGATGCGAATTGATATATGCCTTTCTTCAATCCACTAATTCAACGCCCACCTTTTGCGCGATTTGCTCAACCCATCTTCTCAAACGCGCGATTTCCGCGTCGCGCATTTTTCTTTCCTCCATATAATCAGCATATTGTTTGGCAACCTTATCAAGAGCATCCAAAATTTTATGAAAATCTTCTTTCAGGTCAGCAACGTCTTTCTTAACTGCCTTAACATCTTCTTTCAAGGTATAAACGTCGGCCTTAAGAACTGATACATCTTTTTTAATAGCAACTATATCGGTCTTTTTAGCCGTATCTAAAAATCCTCTCTGAACCATTCCGGCCAAATCGGCAATTTCTTTGCCGACAAAACCCTTAGTTTCTTTGGTTCCCGCCTGAACCATTCCGGCCAAAACATCCATGGTAATTTTTTTACTTTGCTTTTTCATAGCCCCATTTTACCACAATCAAAAACCCGCGCAAGCCTTTAAATCAACCCCGCCTTATCGTCACATTATGTTCACGATAGCGAACATAATGTAATGCGATATTAAAACCCCCAAAATGCAAAAACCCCGCGCTGGGCGGGGTTTTGGTTATTATCTTATTAATATGTCATTCTGAGGCGTAGCCGAAGAATCTAGAGAGCTCGTTGCGCGGATCTCCGCCCGCTGGCGGATTCCGCGAGATCCTTCACTTCGTTCAGGATGACAAAATAATACTATTCTGCCTTCACTTCTTCCGCCGGTTTTTCTTCTTTTACTTCCTCGGTGACTAGGGCTTCGGCTGGCTGGACTTCGGTTTTTACTTCCTCAACTGGCGCGGCTTCAGTGACCGGAACTTCAGCTTCTGCCGCGGCGACTTTAGCGGCCTCGGCTTCTTTTACCTTCCTAGCTTCTTGCGTCTTTTTCTTCGGGTGCCAAGCTTTAACCTTGGGACCAGAAATTATTTTTTCATTCACAAAAAGATTATGTACGGTGTCCGAAGGCTGAGCACCTTTTGACAACCAATATTGAATGCGTTCAACTTTCAATTGCTTAGTTTTAAGCCGCGGGCTATATGAACCTAAAATTTCAATGAATTTGCCGTTAACGGGATTCGTTTTCTCGGTCAAAACAACCCGGTATGAGGGCTGGTTCTTTTTGCCGATTCTGGTGAGACGGATTATGAGCATAAGAATTGATTTACGCCCCTCGACTACGCTCGGAGTAAAATTTAAGATTTACGAATAAAGAATATATGAAAACACGTTAAAAGTCAAACGCCTCACATTGTCATCCCGGGCTTGACTAAGCTTGCCCCGTACCTGATACGGGGGGATCCAGGTCCTGGATTCCCGCTTTCGCCAGCCTCGCCTAGCGAGTCTAGGCGGGCGGAAATGACAGATCGAAGCTATTTGCCGCTCGTACCATTCCACCCCTTCGCCTTCAGCGCCGCTTCGGCCGCTTTCTGCTGGGCGTCTTGTTTGGAAACGCCTTCGCCCTCCGCCACGAGTTCCTCGTCCAGATACACACCGATATTAAAATGCTTGGCGTGGTCCGGCCCCCACTCTTTTAGCACTTCGTAGCTTGGCGTGATACCCACCCGCTCCTGCGCTTCTTCTTGGAACACGCTTTTAGCGTCGCGGTACGCGCCTTCTTTCAAGATCTCGGGCAAATGGCTCAAAACATTTTTCTCGATGAATTCGCCCGCCGTTTCTATTCCTTGGTCCAAAAAGATCGCACCAATCAGCGCTTCCATGGTATTGGCTAAAATATATTGCCTGGCCCGACCCATATCTTTGGCTTCGCCGCGGCTTAGCATCAACCAATCGTTCAGCCCCAGGCTTTCGGCGATTTCCGCCAGCTTTTTCGCATTGACGAGCGCCGCGCGCCAATTGGTCAGCTCACCCTCGGGATTCGGATAGTTAGCGTATAAATATTTGGTGGCCACCAACTCCAGCACCGCGTCCCCTAAAAATTCCAGCCGCTCGTTATGCTCTAAAGCAAAATCCGGGTTCTCGTTCAAAAAAGACCGGTGGACGAACGCTTGCTGGAGGAGATTAAGATTATTGAATTTGATACCCAAACTGGTTTCTAGTTTTGATAACTCTTTCATCGAAAATGTAAAATGTAAAAATCAAAATGCAAAATGACAATATAAAATGACAAAGAATTTGTCATCCTGAGGGCAAAGCCCGAAGGATCTAGATCCTTCGCTTCGCTCAGGATGACACTTTGTATCGATTTTACATTTTGATATTTAAATTTTTAATTATTTATTATTCGTCTTTCCTTGGCTCGCCGATCTCGCGGTAGACGGTTCCCAAAACCCCATTCACGAATTTACCCGAGCTTTCGCCGCTGAAACTTTTGGCCAGTTCTATCGCTTCGTTGATCGCCACCTTTGGCGGCACTTCGTTGCGGTCGCCCAGAAGAAGCTCGTAAAGCCCCAGCCGCAGAATATTGCGGTCCGTTAAGGTGATCTGCTCCAGGGGCCACTCGGGCGCTGATTTTTCAATTATCTTATCGAGCTTTGGATGATTGGCCACGACTCCCTTGACCAGACGCCAGATAAAATCCCCGCCATCCATCCCCGGCCCGAATTCCGCCATATTTTTATCCACCGCTTCTTTCAAACGGCTATCATCTTTGCCCCAAAAATCCCATTCGTAGAGGGATTGCATAGCGATACTTCTCGCTAGGTGACGATTAGCCATAAATCATTTAAACATTAAAACATTTAAGCATCTTAACAAAAAACAAAAACCCTTAATGCTTCGATGTTAGAATGTTACTATGTTAAAATGACTTTTATTTATGCTCGTGCCCTTCTCTTCCTGCGCCGCCAATTCTTTCTGGCGTTTTTTCTGCTCGCGCTTGGTAAGTTTTTTCATCACATCAATCACTTCCCGACCCTTATACGTGCCGCAATTCTGGCAAACTTGGTGCGCTAAAACCGGCTGGCCGCACTTTGGGCAGTTAACCAACTTTAAAGCCTTAAGCGCCTGATGGGCGCGCTGCTGGTTTCTCTTTGACTTGGTGTGTCGTTGTCGTGGTACTGGCATGATTCGCTTCGCTCAATTTGACGCGTAGCGTCATCCTGAACCCCGCGTAGCGGGGTGAAGGATCTCTCGCGCATGCGAGCTGACATTCGTCAGAGATCCTTCGCTTCGCTCAGGATGACCACTGGCGTGGTCAATTTTTAATTGTCGTTTTTCCTTTTTAAATTTTAATTTTTAAATGGGATAAGCCCCATATTATCCAAATAGGCTCTGGCGGCCTCGTTCCTTGGTTCAATCTCCAGCACCCTCTGCCAGGCGCGCCGGGCTTCCGAAAAATTGCCTTGCTGATAATAGATCTTCCCCAATGACAGATAAGCGTCAAGGTAGTTTTGGTCCAGTTCTATCGCCTTTTTTAAATAAGTTTCCGCTGGTCCGGCTTGATTTTTCATATCGTAAAGCACTCCGCTGATGTACCAAACCTGTTTGGCGCCTTGATTCAATTGCAACGCCCGTTCAAAAGATTTCAAGGCCAAATCATTAAATCCGGCTATTTGAAAAAAAGAACCTAGGCGGAGCGCGTCAAAAAAGTTATCGCCGACCAGATACTTTTCTATATACTGGCCCAGATTTTTTTCACTCAACGCAAAACGCGATACCAAATCTTTATTAACGGCATTGTCGCGCGCCCAGATAACTACTGTCGGGTCTAAATAAACCATTGCCCAGCCGCTCCTCTGTGCCATCTGCCTCATGAACTCTTGCCCCCAAGGCGTGCCGTCCGTGTGGGCAAAAAAGACTAAGTTTATCTTATAAATATCGTCCGCGTATTTTTTCCAGGCCGCCTCGTCCTGTTGCATCGGGATATAAACTGACTGGAAAAAATCCGTTGGATACGCTTCGGGACGGCCGTCAACAAAAACCTTATAGTCCGGATAACCTTGCCAAATTAGGTACCCCCCGATGTCAAAATTATTGAACATCGGATCGGCCACCTTATTCTGTTTTAAAAAATCAACCGCCGCTCCCGCCCCCACCGGCACGCCAAGGCCGAATTGCTCCGGCTTCAACGAATCCCGGTAAAAACGGTTCGTCGCGACGGCATAAATGCTCGTGCTTAAAATAACAAAAATAACGGCGATGGTCAAGAGCCTCGCCAGACCTCGCAACCGATTTTTCTCCCATTCAATGAAATACCGAGCATAGTGCTCGCGCGCCGCCATAAAATTAATTGACAGAACCGGGACCAAAATAAGCCCTAGAAGCGGGAAATTACGGATAGCGCCCCAGGACATAATCACCAGTAAAAGCGTGCTTAATAAATAAAACAGTCTTAGGCGCCCCAAATTCATTAAAAAGACTACGGCCAACGCCACTAAAGATGCCTTAAAAAAAGTTATCGTCGGATTTTGCATCAGCGTCTCCAAAAAGAACGGCGACTGGTTTTCCACGATAGTATAACCATAGTTGCCAAAAATATATAAAGGATAAAGCGCGCCCCGCCAGGTATTGGGATTAATGAGCGCCGCCGCGCCGACCAAAATTCCAAGCAATATTACCTGCGCGATATAGCGCTCCACTTTTTTCTCTCGCGCCAAAAGGTACACGGCGCGGCGGCGCTGCCACAGCCGGTCCAGGAAAAAGAAAAATATCAAAATCAGGCCACAGACAAAAGAAATATGCAAATTAACCCACAAAATTTCCAGCGGCGTCAACAGCCAAAAATGCCAGGAAATTTTTTCTCTGTTTTTGTCCAAAATAACCAGGAACAGCGCAAACAGCAGGAAGCCAAAAGTTTCTGGCCTGATATCCGTGCGCTCCAAAATGAGGCCGGCGCCAAGAATGGCCGCCAAAGTTGAGGCGATAAAATAATTCGGACGCCAGGCTAAACGCCAAACCAAGGCAAACGCCGCCAGAATAATTAACGCGTTAAAAACTATCAGGCCTTTGATGCCAATGACTAAAGACAATAAATAATAGATGACTTCGCTCAACCAGTGATGGTTGATGAACGGAAAATCCGGATTGGTATAGGAAAAAAGATTAGTGTACGGCACCGCCTTGGTCTGCCAGATGATCTGACCCATTTTCAGATGGCGCCCCAAATCCTGGTTGACGGCCGAAGCGCTGTGAATTAAAAAAACCGCCAGCGTTGCCAAAACCAAAAACACCATCAGCCGCCGCACCAAGGCGGACCAAAAACTGGCCGCGGCCAAATATTTTTTCCGGACCTTGGATTTTTGTGGTTCCGGCGCCCCGCCCAAAAAGGGCGGCGGCGCAAAATCTTTTCCCCGCTGTTCTTTGGAAATCAGTTGAAACATATTTATATTATACTCTAAATATTCAAAAAATATAGGGTTTTCAACCCTATATTTTGTCTTCGTTCGGACAATGTGTCCCGCTGGACACATTGTCCTCGCTAGCCAAAATAAAAAAGCCGCTGGGCGATACCATGCGGCTGATGTTCATTTGTTCATAAGGTACTGCATCTCTTTCAGGCGGGCAAAAAGGTCGTGCCGAAGTTTTCCTCGCCGGCCACCGCCCGCAAAATTAAATCTTTCTCTCGGCCCGGCGCCAGAACGACTTTGACTCCCGATTCTGCCAGCCGATACGCCACCGAGATTTTTGTTCTCATCCCCTCGTTGCCGTGATCTTTTTCACTGCATCCGTTCACGAACGAAAGTAACAAGCCCAGGTTATCAATGGAAGGATGAAGTTGCGCGCGTGGCGAAATCCGATGGATTATCTTCCCGTCTTTACCGCGCAATCCCTCCTCATCCATGCCGATTATCATAATATCAACATCGCCCAGTTGTTCGCAGATCAACTGCGATAAGCGATCATTATCAGCACAAGCGAATAATGCTTCCAGCTCATTGTTGCTTACTACATCATTAGCGTTGATGATAGGAACAATCATTCTAACAGGAGTATTATATCTAATGGCCTCTTCAATGGTTCTAAGGGCGACAGATCTGAAAACGCTAATAAAGTCTGTATCGACCACAAGTATCTGCGCCGGCGTTATGCCAAAAATTTCGAAAAATTCTCGATATTCTCCTATCAACTTAGCTTGCCCGATAGCCGACCGCAAATTTTTACTAAAAACCGCTAAGGGTTCACTGGCTACTGCGCCGGAGGTCACCAAAAAAAATTCGATGTCCCGAACGCTTTAAATCGGGTATTTGCCGGCAAAGATTCAGCAAATATTCCCTATTAACCCCTTCTCCGTCCGTCAAAAGAGACGAACCCACCTTTATTCCAATAAGCATAGACCCATTGTACATAATTGCCTCCTCGTATTCTCATTTGGATTGACATAAAAAGAGCTTTTCGTGATTTATAAGATTAGCACAGATCGATGATAAATATCAAAGAACGCGAACAAAACGCGAATACATTTCCCCTCTTTTCGTAAAGAGGGGTTAGAGGAGATTTAGGGCTCAAGTGGATTTAAATCCCTCCCCGCCTCCCTTTACGGAAAGGGAGGAGCACCTCTCACCTAAACGGCGCGAAGCTCAAACGATGGATCGCGCAGGGACCGTGTTGTTTGAGCGCGCTAAAGTGCGCGCGGGTGCCGTAGCCTTTATGTCTATCAAAACCGTAGACCGGGAATTTTTGATGATATTTTATCATCAGTCTATCGCGCGTGACTTTGGCGATAATGGAAGCGGCGGCGCAGGACCAAATTTTTTCATCCCCGCGCACCACGGCTTTTTGGCTAAGCGATAAATCTTTCAGTAAAAAATTCCCGTCAAGTAATAGATACTCTGCCCGCGCGCCCTTCTTGGCCAAATCCTCAAGCGCCCGCTTCATTGCGAGCTTCGTCGCTTCTAAAATATTTATCCGGTCAATGACTTTCTCCGAGACCGAACCGATTCCCCATTTAATATCCGAGTGTGTCGTTAAAAATTCGTACCACCTCTCGCGCTGGCCAGCGGAGAGTTTTTTAGAGTCACGGATATTATTTAAACCCCACCTCTCCTCAGATGAGAAGAGGTGCCCCGAAGAGGCGGTGAGGTGTTGATTTCTAATTTTAACACCACCCCACCTTAATCCTCCCCTCAACTGAGGGGAGGAGGATTTTTTACACACCGCGCAGGCGACCACCGGTCCCGCCAGCGGCCCGCGGCCAACTTCATCCAGCCCCGCGACAAAATCATAGCCTTGTTGCCAAAGCTTTCTCTCTTCTGCCAAAGTCGGCGATTTTGCTTTTGCTTTTTGCATCAATTTTCATTATAATGTATTAGTAGTCATATTCAAAATCTCCCCTAACCCCTCCTAAAGGAGGGGAACAAATTCTTCTCCTTCTCTTTAGGGAGGGTTGGGGAGGATTTAAACCGTCATGCCAGAAAACAAATTAGGCCTCAATTGGTCGGCCGTGGAAAAATCTTTGACCGAAGGAACTTATTCGGGCTATAAAGTCGGGATTCTGGAAACCGAAAAACTTTTTGAAGAGCTGTTGAAAAACAAACAGATCCCCGGAGCTTCAACCGAGCGCAAAATAAAATACATTGAGCGCTTTTTGAGCTTGCCGGATAAACTCGACTACAGCCGCCATATCTACGAACGAATAGTCAGCGAACCGCATTTTGAGATTTCCCGCGAAGAAACTAAACAGATAATTTCCGGCTACTGGCAAGCCATGCTGGATATTGAAGAAGCAGTCACCTCTTTAAGCGCCTGGGAAAAAATATCTTTGCGGACCAAATATGTTTTAGCGATTACCCTAAAAAATACCCGCTACGTTATTTTATCCATTCTGGCCTCTTCCGCCGCGATCTGGCTTTTAGCCGAGACGGCTGTCGGTAAAAAAATTACCGCTGGCATTATCGTCGCCAATCACTTTTTTATTTTTAAGTTTTTGTTCTGGACAATAATCGTTCTGGCCGCGCTGCTGGCCTTAGGCGGAATATTGTATTTTTTGACGAGAAAAAAAAGACGATTCTAAATCAAACACGTAAAATAACCCTCCTCCAGCCGTGAAATTCACCCACCTCCATGTTCACAGCCACTATAGCCTCCTTGACGGCCTGCCCAAGATCGACGGGCTCATTGACCGCGCGCTGGAACTGGGCATGGACTCACTGGCCTTAACCGACCACGGCTCAATGTATGGCGTCGTGGAATTCTATAAAAAAGCCAAGGCCAAGGGCTTGAAGCCCATCATCGGAACGGAACTCTACCTGGCGCCCGGCCGAAAAGAAGACAAGCAGCCCAGGATCGATGATAAAAATTTCCATCTTATCCTGTTGGTCAAAAACAAAACCGGGTATCAAAATCTGGTTTTTTTGATGACTGAAGCCTGGCTCAAAGGCTTTTACTACAAGCCCCGCATCGATAAGGAACTTTTAAGAGCCCGCGCCGAAGGCTTGATCGGCTCCTCCGCGTGCCTGGCCGGCGAAATTCCCCAGGCCATACTCAAAGGCGACCTAAAAAAAGCTGAGGCGCTGGCCCTGGAATACCAGTCTATTTTCGGACCGGGAAATTTTTTCCTGGAGTTGCAGCACCACGCCAATTTACCCGAACAGGCTAAAGTCAACGCCGAACTGATAAAGATCAGCAAAAAGACCGGCGTGCCGCTGGTCGCCACCAACGATGTCCACTACTTAACGCCAGACCAGGCCCAAGCCCAGGATATTTTAATGCTGGTCAACACCAACGCCGACATTGATGACCCCGAACGCCTTTCAATGAAAGACAACGACTTTTCTCTGCGGCCGCCCCAGCAGATCATTGATTATTTCCAAGACGTGCCCGAAGCCATTACCAATACCCAAAAGATCGTTGCCCAATGCAATTTTGAATTTGAGCTGGGCAAATACCAATTGCCGCATTTTAAAGTGCCGAGCGGCCAGGCGCCAGAAGAATTTTTAAAAGAGCTGGCCTATCAGGGCATTAGTAAGCGCTACCCGGGCCAGACCAGCAAGGAGGTGCTGGACCGCCTGGAATACGAGCTGGCCGTCATAGCCAAAACCGGCTTTGCTTCGTATTTCTTGATCGTGCAGGATTTTGTTAACTGGGCCAAAAAGCAGGGCATTGGCGTGGGTCCGGGCCGCGGCTCGGCCGCCGGCTCCATTGTCGCCTACTTGCTGAATATCACCGACATTGAGCCGCTAAAATACGACCTGCTGTTTGAAAGATTCTTAAATCCCGAAAGAATTTCCATGCCGGATATTGACCTTGATTTTGCCGACAACCGGCGCGACGAGGTCATTACTTACGTTCGCCAAAAATACGGCGATGACCACGTCGCGCAGATCATTACCTTCGGCACCATGGCGGCCCGCGCGGCCATCCGCGACACGGGACGAGCCATGGGCATTGCCTATCTGCTTTGCGACCAAGTGGCCAAAAGCATTCCTTTCGGATTAACGCTGGACAAAGCGCTGACCGACTCTCAGGAATTCCGACAACTGTATGAGTCGGATGAACAGGTAAAAAAATTAATTGATACGGCCATGGTGCTTGAAGGCGTGGCGCGCCATGCCTCAACCCACGCGGCCGGCGTTGTTATCACCAAAGACCCGCTAAATACCATCGTGCCCCTGCAGCGGCCAACGCAGGACGACACCGCCATCGTCTCTCAATACGAAATGCACGCCATTGAAGACCTCGGACTTTTAAAAATGGATTTCTTGGGCCTGCGAACTCTGACCCAAATTGAAAATACGATAAATATCATAAAAAACACTAAAGGCGAAACCATCGAGATCATCGCCCTGCCGCTGGACGATAAAAAAACCTATAAACTCCTGCAGGACGCCAAGACCACGGGCGTCTTCCAGCTGGAATCAGGCGGCATGAAGCGAAACCTTAAGGAACTCAAACCCTCGGTTTTTGAAGACATCATCGCGATGGTCGCGCTCTATCGGCCCGGTCCCATGGACCTCATCCCCGATTTTATTGCCCGCAAGCACGGACACAAAGCCATTGAATATATTCACCCGCTGCTGGAACCGATCTTAAAGAATACCTATGGCATCATTGTCTACCAGGAGCAGGTTATGGCCGTGGCCAGTCGCCTGGCCGGCTTCACCCTGCCGGAAGCCGACACCTTGCGCAAGGCCATGGGTAAAAAAATAAAAAAACTGATGGAAGAACAGAAAGAAAAACTCATCCAAGGCATGATGCGCAATAGCATTCCCGGCTCGACGGCCGAGAAAATCTGGGAATTTATTGAACCGTTCGCTCAATATGGTTTTAACAAATCCCACGCCACCTGCTACGCGCTCATCGGCTATCAAACCGCTTATCTGAAAGCGCACTTCCCCACCGAATTTATGGCCGCCCTGATGAACTCTGAGTCCGACGACATCGAACGCGTCGCTTTTTTAGTGGACGAATGCCGGCAAATGGATATTGAGGTCTTGCCGCCGGAAATTAATGAGAGCCTCGGCACTTTCACGGTTATTAAAGACGGCGTTATTCGCTTCGGACTCAAGGCCGTAAAAAACGTTGGCTCCAATGTCGTGGACGCCATTGTCAAAGAAAGAAAAGCCAATGGTTTTTTTAAAACCATCACCGAGGTCATTGAACGCGTCCAGGATAAAGACCTGAACAAAAAATCCTTAGAAAGCCTGATCAAGTGCGGCGCTTTTGACGCCATCGGCGAACGCGGCCGGCTCTTAGCGAACCTAGAAGCCCTGTTAACGTACGCCCGCGAGATCCAGCGGCCAAAAACCAATGGCCAAGCCAGCCTCTTTTTTATCGCGGGCGCGGACACCAAAAACCTGCTGTCGCCGCTCAAGTTGCAGGACGCGCCAGCGGCCGGGAAAAAAGAAAAATTGGAATGGGAAAAAGAATTGCTCGGCCTGTACGTCTCCGAGCACCCAGCCAAAGAATATGAAAAAGTTATCGCGCGGCTGGCCTTGCTGCCTCAAAAACTGACGCCCGCCATGGTCGGCCAGCGCGTGAAAGTCGGCGGCGTTCTGAGCCATATCCACAAAATTATCACTAAAGCCGGCAAGCCGATGCTCTTTGTCGGGCTGGAAGACACCAAAGCCAAACTAGAGATTTTAGTCTTCCCTAAAATGCTGGAGCGCACCCCGACCTTCTGGCAAGAGGGCAAAGTCATTATCGCTTCGGGACGCCTCGATGACAAAGAAGGTAATTTCAAGCTCCTTTGCGAAGAAACGCAGGAATTGAACCAAAATCATCTAAATAGCTACCGGTAAAATTATTATCCCAACCCTATCCCACATCTGTCATTCCCGCGAAGGCGGGAATCCAGAATTTGCACCTCCCTTTCCGTAAAGGGAAGTGGGGAGGGATTTAGTTCTGGGGCCTAGATCCCGACTCAAGGCCGGGATGACAAAAAAATAAAACCTCTCCGCGTCCCTCCGCGGTTTTTTTATTCAAGCTTACGATTACTCATTTCCCCCGCATATACGGCATAAATAAGTAATTCATTATTTCCTGCTCCGCAACGATAAACCTCGGCTTTTTTGTTTCCCGCGTAAGACTTATAAAGTATAAAATATCTTCGCTCTAAAAAACATCGGGTAAAAGCGTCTGCCATTGTTTTTTTATTTTTCAACGGCTCAACGGGTTGACCCGTTGAGCCGTTGAGCTCTCCACTCTTACTTTTCCATCCAAAACCTGCTAGCTATTAGACAAGTTCTTATCAGCCCCGAGCCCTAAACCCTCAACCCTTAAAGTCCGCGGCGGTATAAGCCCGGACAATAAAAAGCGCCTTGAGCGCTAAAGGAGGAACTATGAATCTCACCGTTAGCAACAGATTAAAATCGGAAGGAGGACTGATCACGCCCTCGGAGTTCTCCGCGCTACAAAAAATCTCGGCCGCCTTTTCCGATTTAATAGCCAAGCTCTGGCCATCAAATAGTCAAGCATATCAAACCATTGAAGCCGTCAGCTTCGCCATAGACGGACTCTACATGGGACACGTCAGCAAACTTTACATAAAGGTAGTCCTGAAGATTCCCGGGGAAAATGAAAAGATCGACCTGCCCGGAAACTGGTTAGGGCCCGAGGGCATCGTTATCTTTCCCAGTCCCTTTAATACTAGATTGGACGATGTCGTTGCTCCGGCGCCCACCCTTAACGGGGTTCCGCTGGCGATAGTCAACGCCATACAAAAAACGCTCAAACAAAAGTTGGCGCTACTGCAAAATCGAGCTATCGTCTACAGCGCGATTATAACGGACCTGGTGGGGCTAGTTCTCGACGAAGAAATGACCGCTTCAAAAAGCCAAAAAAGCAACAACTAAGAATTACTTCGGGGCAAAAAGAACTCTGG
>Ga0066637_10001194_pt1 | contig 16629 bp, 16 predicted proteins | sample CryGeyCG2014_020_FD_62737 | JGI IMG/M metagenome (GOLD analysis project Ga0066637, IMG submission 62737) | Groundwater microbial communities from aquifer - Crystal Geyser CG08_land_8/20/14_0.20 | ecosystem: Environmental > Aquatic > Deep subsurface > Groundwater | place: USA: Utah: Grand County...
TTGGCCGGCTGCTTCGTTGCTCCTCACTTACAGACCACCGGTATGCTCGTTCGTCGCGCCTCGCATCCGCCTCAAATCTGAGCCTCCAAATGCTTCAGTTATTTCGTTACGCTTCCTTACCTCGGGAAAGGCGGCGGGTTGGTCACTACCGGGAGAAATATCCTGAAGCAAGTACCCTGGCCCACCACGCTGGTCACTTCGACCTTGCCCTTGTGGCGGTCAGCCACTTTTTTCACCACGGCCAGGCCCAGGCCCGTGCCGCGCGCCTTCGTGGTAAAGAACGGCGCAAAGATCTTTTCCAGGGTCTCCTTGGGCATGCCCGGCCCCGTATCCTCGATATCGATGCGCACGGTATTGGCGTCCGTCATCTCGCTGCGCACGAACACCTTGCCGCGCTCCGGCATCACTTCTATGCCGTTCTTTATCAGGTTCCTGAGCGCCTGCGACATCTCGTCGGTGTCCATGTTCACCGTCGGATTTTCCGAAGCGAAGCTCTTTACCAGCTCAACGTGCGGCGGCACGGGGAAGGACATCGTAAGGTCTTCCAGATAGGAATTGAGATTGGTTATCTTCGGGTTGAGCTCCCGCGTTCTGGCAAAACCCAGGATCTCGTCTATAATGCCGTTGGCCTGCCGTATCTCCGACTCTATGATGGCAATGTGCTTTGTTATCTTCGGCTCGACCGGGGTGACGGCCGCCACGGCGTTAAGCTTGGTCTTTATAAAATAAATGGAGTTGTTTATCACGGCCAGGGGGTTGCGTATCTCGTGGCCCACCACGGAAGACATCTGCCCTATGGCGGCCAGCCGCTCCTTCTTTATCAGTTCGTCCTGCGCGTTCTTCAGCTCGCGCGTGCGCGCCTCCACGCGGTGTTCCAGGCTGCGGTTAAGCCTTTCCAGCTCGGTCTTGGCCGACATCGTTTCAGCGGTCTTGACCCTCAGCGATTCGCTCATCTGCATGAAAGTGTGCGCGAGCTCGCCTATCTCGTCGTTAGGCATACTCATGTCCGGCAGGTAGTCGAAGTCGCCCTCACCCAGCTTTATCGCCGCTTCCCGCAGCGACTGTATGGGCTGCGTAATGACCAGCGAGACCGCGTACCCCAGGAACAGCACGAAGAGGCCGACGATGGCCATCATGCGCAGGGTGCGGTTAAGCATATCCTCCGAAGCCTGGTAGGCCACGGCCACCGAGCGCTGTATATACACCACCCAGCCCAGGTCGGACACCTCAGCGAAAGCCCCCAGCACCTTCTCGCCGGTGGTCTCCAGTATTATCTCGCCGCCTCCGGTCTTGGCGTCGTTCTGCAGCAGTATGCGCAGCACGTCGTCCGGCAGCTTTGCGTCCGGCTTGTAGATCTCCTTTGAATTGGAATGCGCTATCAGGAAGCCGTTGGAATCTATTACCGCCGCCTGCGTCTGCGTGGATTCGGGGAAGCCGGTTTTGAGCAGGCTGGAAAGCGCCGTCAGGCTCATCTTGGCCAGCAGGGCGCCGGCAGGCTGGTTGGTGACGGGGTTGACCACCTGCACCCCCATGGTTATGGCGGGATAGGAGCCCATATATTTTTCCAGCCCCCCCACCACCTCCCCGGCGCGCATAACCTTGGTGAACAGCGCGTCGTTGGAAAAATCCCGCATCTTCGTTTCGTGCAGGAAGCGCCCTATGCGCACGGTTTCCTGGCCGGAAGCGTCTATGACCGAGATCTCGAGGAAAGCCGCGTGCAGCTGCATGATATGGTTCACCAGCCCCTGCTGCCTGGGAGTGTTCATCGAGGCGAAATCTTCCAGGTGCGCCGCGTCAAAAAGCACATTGCGGAAGTTGATAATATAGCTCGAAACGGTATCGGCGAACCCCACGGCCAGCGCTTCCTGGTCGCGGGAGATAGCGGTATTCAGCGTGGCTTTGCTGAGGTTCACCAGGTAATAGCCCACTATACCCAGAGGCACCAGGGAGACGATGAGAAAAATCAGCAGGAACTTATAGAACAGTCTTCCTCTTTTTTTAGGAGCTTCGGTCATAAAAAATCGGCGGCGCGGACCATCTGCGCCGGACCAGGCCGACCCGCCGGCGTGAACACGCTATATTATCGCAAAATATTATTACGGAAATGTTGCAGCCCGCGGCCGGGACCTAATTACAGCCCCCGGCGGCCTGCCCCGCCTCCGGCAGCTTTTCATAGCCCGGGGTCTTCATAAGCTCGCCCGTGCCCACCATGAATTCCCTGCCGTTAACGATGAACGACGGGGACGTGGAGATGCTGAGCGCGTCGCTGGCGCTAAAATCCTCCGCGAGCATGGCCTTGGCCTCTTCGAACCCCGCCGTCACGGCCGCGGCGTCCACGCCGGCGGTCTTGGCCGCTTTCTCCCAGTCGGGAGAAGCTATACTCTTGTTGCGTTCCAGCAGGTAAGCGGTGAACTTTTCCGGATACCGCTTTGAGATGAAGATCTGCCGGGCATCTTCCTCCCACTCGGCCTGCCCGTGCAGGCTTGAAAACTCGTAAACTCCGGAGGCGTTCTTTTTCGCGCCGCCGATAAAGTGCACCTCAAGCTTCAAACCCTTGGGCAGCAGTTTCTTTTTCATAGCGTCCAGAACAAGGTTCTCGGCCATCACCCCGTAGGGGCACTGGCTCATCGCGAATAGTTCCAGCGTATTTTTTTTCACCGGCCTGGAGGCGAAGAGCCCGCGCCGCTGACGGTCCTCGTAAACAAGGTAGCCGTCCTTCTCCTTGAAAAGGCCGGCATTCAGCTCTTTTCCCAGGCGGGCCTTGACCTCGGCCGTGGCGTCCAGCACATAGGCGGGCACGAATTCCAGCCAGGGGAACTTCGCGGAACGCTGCGGCGCCCCGTAATCGAACACTGCGGGCTTTATATCCTCGAAGTACTTGTCGAAGACGTTCACGAGCGCGTCGTTCTTCTTCATGTCCCGGCCCAGCACCACCCAGAACCCGGGCGGGGGCGGCTTGGGCGCCGGCTTGTAACCCGCGGGGGGCGCAACCCGGCGGGAGGCCGGCAAAGCGGAATTGACCGCGTTGTACAGCGGCATAAGACGGGGAGCGCCTTCATAACGTTTCCCGTACAGGAGCAGGGTCGTCTCGGTAATGCCCGCGGCGGAGGTCTGCGCGTAAGCCTCGGAGAGCGCCAGGGCGCCGTCGGTGGAGACATGGCGCTCGAACTCGTCCGGGTTCACGCCGCAGAAAAGGGCGGCGTCCTTCCAGCCCTCCGGAGAGGTGCTCATCGAACGCGCGTGCAGGTACAGCAGGGTCTTCGCGGGATAGAATTTATTGAACACGGCGAGCCTGGTGGATTCGGCTAGTTCGATCTCGCCGCGCTTCGCCGCAAAGGTCCCGTCTTCGGATTTAGTAATGAGCGGATACGCCTTCAGTTCCGCTATGTCCAGGCGGCGCCTCACCACGTCGGCGAGGAACAGCCACTGCCAGCCCTGGTTATCCATCGCTTCAAAGTAAAGCTCAACCCCGGTCCCGGAAGAGGACGGGGCGGGGGCGGCGGCCACGGACCCTGCCGGGAAACCCAGCAACAGCACTAATATGAGCTTTTTCATTTACCCTTCCTCGTAAGGAGCTGTCGTATGCGGATAGAGAGCTCCTGTATATCAAAAGGCTTGGTCAGGTATTCGTCCGCGCCAAGCGTAAAACCCTGCGCCTTTTCCTCGGCCGAGAGGAACCTGCCGGTCATCATTATCAGGATGAATTCCTTCGAAAGCTTGCGCAGTTCCTGGCAGATCTGGAAGCCGGAAGAGTCCGGAAGCTGTATATCCATGATCACCACTTCGGGCATATGCTTCTTCGCCGAGCTTATGCCGGCTTTGGCGTTGCCCGCCTGGAAGCAGGTGAAGCCCTCCAGGTCAAGCACCTCCGCCAGGCTTCCGCGCAGGTGGGCATCGTCGTCTATGACAAGGATCTTCTGTGCCGCCATATTTTTTCTCCTGGGTCTTGTTCTTTTACTTTCCGGCCGTCCGTTGCGCGCCTGCCCGCCCCAGGCGGGCCGCGCCCGGTACGGCACGGGCATAGGCTGGTCCCGCGGGCCTACCTGGCCGCCGGAACCAGCTTATATCCCACGCAGGGCACGGTATGCACGTAGCGCGCGGCTTTGCCCATCTTGGACCTCAGCCTGCGCACATGCACGTCCACGGTGCGGGGCGAACCGAAGTAATTATAGCCCCACACGCGCTCGATAAGATAGGGCCTTGAAAGCACGCGGTTGGGTGAGCTGAGGAAGACGTAAAGCAGGTCGAATTCCTTGGCTGTGACGGTGATCTCCCTGCCGCCTATCTTCACGGTGTAGCTTGACATATTCAGCTCCACCTCGCTCATCTTCAGCACTTCGTCGGGCTGCACGCTGGCTGTGCGGCGCACCACGGCCCTTACGCGCGCCACGCATTCGTGCAGGTCCTGGCTATAGGACAGGCATTCGTCGGCTCCCAGCTGGAAGAACGCGAGTTTGTACGAGATCTTCGGCGCATCCCGGCCGGAGGGACCATGGGGCATAAGGGTCTGTATAGTGAGACCCGAAGGCATATGGTCGAGCAGGGTATCCGGGGATTCCAGCATGGCTATCACCGGGATCGTTTTGTTCTTGGCCCTGAGGTTCTTCAGGAAGGTCAGGCCCTCTTCGTCGGAGAGGTTCTGGCCGACCATTACCATGTCGAACGACTTTCCCGCGAGCATCCCCATCACCTCGCGCGAGCGGTGCGCGGTGGCCACGGTATAGCCCTGCCGGGAAAGCATCTCAAGTATGAGGGAGGCCCGTGAAAGGTCTTTTGCTGCGAAGATGATATTAATTTTCACATTCAGCTCCTAAAGAAAACCGGGGAAAGACCGGGTACCGGCAAAGCACGGCAACGGACCCGGGCCCGAAGCGCGCTGCGGCTCTTACTCGTGTTCCGGGATCTCCTCGATATCTATGGTGATCCCGCGCAGCCCCAGCACCCCGGAGAACACGTTATAGACGAAGGCGGCGAAAACCATCACGGCGGTGGTTATCACCACGTAGAGCAGGGAATACAGGAACACGCTCAGCAGCTTCTGGCCGAAGCCCATCGGGGCCAGCTGCAGATTGGGCACCACCATGAAAGTGACCACCCCGCCGAGGAGCGCGAGGAAAAAGACCACAAGCGGCAGCGACGACGTGACGATCGAACTTATGCTTATACTGCGTACCTCTAATTTCATAATTCCCTCCATTAACGAAGCCGCGCTTTATTCGCGGGAACGGCTGTTCTTAGCGCTGCCCGGCACGTATCCCGGAGCCCGGCACTGCGCGAACAAAAGAGCCGGGAGGCATCAGACACCCGGCGGCCGGGCACTTGTACCCGGCGGCCGGGCACTTGTACCCGGCGGCCGGGCATAAACCGCTCCCGGCTAATATGATACATAATTTTACAAGGGAAATGCTGCCCGCGTAACCGGGAAACTCCGGCGGGAAACTACTATATGCCCGTGACGGGCTTTGGATAAAAGAGTATCAGGGTCCGGTTGGTATCGGCGGTCTGCCCCACATGCAGCACCTTCACGTTGAAGTTTTGGTTCTTGAAAACAGCCTCGCCTTCCACCGGGCTGTCCGGCATCTCGAAGGCCTGGCCCACCAGGCGCAGCAGCGTCTGCTGCTGGCTGTCGACCACATCGAGAAGATGCACGTTCTTAGGATCCATTCCCTGGGCCAGTTCGAAGTTGGCGTAAAGTATGCTGTTGTTCTCGTCCACCACGATAATATAATTCGTGGCCGGGACTATAACGCCGAGCAGCGAACGCCACCAGCGCTGCTCCGCCTCTTTATAGGTGCGGCCCCGGTTGGAAATGCCGTCTATCTCCACCTTCATCTTGCCCATCAGCCGCGTTATCGCCGCCGCCACTTCACCTACTTCGTCGCAGCGGTCCGGGAAGCGCAGCTCGAAGTTCTTGAGCGAGACGCCCTCGACGCTGTCGCGCAGCATATCCATGGGCGAGAGGATATAATGGTGGAGGAAGAAGTAGAGGGGCAGGCCCAGCAGGAAAAGGACGCCGAGCGCGCCGAAAACATACTTGCGCATAGCCGAACCTATGAGAACCTCGGCCCCGGCCCGGGAAACCAGCAGATCGATTATGCCGATGATATCCCCGCGCACGGAGAACGGGATGGCGATCTCGTAGAACGGCTCCCCGCTCACCTGCCGGACCTTGGGCATTTTTGTGGTATAGGCCTGGGCTATGGCATCGGTAGGCGGAGGAACCTGCGCCCTGAAGTCGTCCCAGGTCACTCCCATGAAGCGCGATTCTTTATGCCAGCGCACCGTGCCCAGGCGGCTCAGGTAGATCATGGAGGTTATGCGCTCGTCCTTGGTCAGCGACGTCATTATGTCGTATTCCTCGAAAGAAATGGCCTTGGGGCTGTTAAGCAGACCGTTGCGCATCGTCGGCGCGTAAACCTTGACGGTTTCTATCACATCCTGCTTCAGCTTTTCATCAAAGGTCCACTTGAACAGGTTGTAATAGAACACCCCGCCGAGGAACATCACATAGATGCCCACGCCGATGAACCAGAAAAGCCACTTCATGGAAAGCCGCATAGAAGAAAGCCTAGTATAACCGCGTGCGAACTTTGTAACCGGGTATATCGTACCTTACCCGGTGTTAAACTAAAGTTAACTAAATATTAAGATTTTCCCGGCCCCGGACGCAAAAGAAGGCTGAAAAAAGGGACCGCACACCCCCCCCGTTTTCAGCCTTCCTCCGCCCCGCTCTACTGTCCGCCGGCCAGTATCTGCTGTATGCGCTTCAGCCCGGAGGCCGCGTCCGCGTTCTCCGGGTCAAGCTGCCTGGCCACGGTCCATTCACTGCGGGCCTTTTCATAATTGGAGTTCTGGAAATACTTCAGGCCCTCCAGGTAATGCTGCTGCGACTGCAGCCGGCTCTCGGCGCTTATTCCCCTCTCGGGTTTTTTTGTTATCTCCTCCACCGTTACGCCCCTGCGCGCGGCCTCCTCTTCGGCCTTCTGTTGTTCTTCAGCCTCTTTTATACGCCGGGCTTCCTCTTCCCTGGCGCGGCGCGCGGCTTCCTCGGAGCGGCGGCGCTTCTCAGCGGCTTCACGTCTCATCTGCTCGCGCGCCCGTATAACCAGCTTGTCGAGATACCCGGGATTGGAAGAATAAGGCCTGGCTTTCCCCCACTGGGCGATCGCCTCGTTGTATTTGCGTTTTCCGTAGAGCGTCTTGCCTGCATTGGTATAACCGTCCGCGATCTCTCCTTTCACCTCCACCAGCAGCTTGTTGGCCTTGGAGTCCCCCGGCTGTATTTCCAGCGCACTGCGCAGCCCCTCGTACGCTTCCTTAAGCTTGCCCTGCGCGTAAAGCTCCAGGGAACGCTTCAACTGGTCGTTAGCCTGCTGCTGGCGCAGCTCGTCCTCGATGCGGGTTATCCACTCCACTATCACGGCATCCCTGGGCCTTATCAGCAGCGCGTTATAAAGATTGTCCAGGGAATCTTTCAGTTCCCGCGCCTTGTACTGGTCAACCCCTCTCTGGAAATAATAATCCTTCAGGTCGTCCTTCAGCTTTTTATGCCAGTACTTGGCTTTAATATTGTTCGGGGACAGCTTCACCACCTCCTGCATCTTCCGGTACGCCTCCAGGATACGGCCCTCGGTATAAAGCGACAGGGCGGTCCTGAAGCGGTCCTCCAGCATCAGCTTCTTGCTCATAGCCGGGCGCAGGCTGCCGCGCAGCTGGTTGGAAGCCTCCAGCAGCATCTGCGCGTCGCTGTGGCCGGGATCTATGGCGAGTATCCTGGCGGCCAGGTCCTTTGCGTCCTCGTAGTTGCCGCAGCGGTAATACTCAAAGGCGTTCTCGTAAATACTGTCGAGCATAGTGGCCTGGAGCTTCTGCTTTTCCAGCTTCACCGTTTCAAAGAATTTCTTCTTCTCCTCGAATTCGCTCAGCGACCCCAGCCCTATCTTCTGCAGGTCCAGGAAAAGGGACTCTTCGCTCCTGACCTTGTTCCTCTCCTGTGAAAAAGCCGGGGCGCAGGAAATCGCCGTGAACATCAGCGCCAGAATTGTGTTTTTCATAAAATGCCCTCTACTTTAGAACGGCATGCCCCCCGTGATAAGATCGCTTACCATGGGCGCGAGCATCAGGATGAATACCGTAGGGAAAATGAATATGAACAGCGGGATGAGCATCTTGGTGGAAGCCGCCGCCGCCAGTTTCTCGGCCTTGTTCAGGCGGCGGAAACGCATATCGGCCGAATAGTTGCGCAGCAGCTCCACCAGGCTGGTCCCCAGTTCGTCGGATTGCACGATAAGGCCCACGAAGGAACGCACCTCCTGCAGGCCGGTGCGCGTGGCCAGGCGGCGCAGCGCGTCGCGCCGGGAATAGCCAAGCTGCACCTCGTTTATCGTGCGCTCTATCTCTATCTCCAGTCCCGTCTTGACCGGGGCTATCTTGACTATACGGTCAAAAGCCGTCATATAGTCCAGGCCCGACTCTATCATCAGCGCCCCGAGGTCAACGAAAGTGGGGAAGTTACGGATTATATCCTCCTGCCGGGCGCGTATGCGCGAGGAATACATGGCGGCGTCGGGCAGCATGAACCCCAGCAGGGCGAAGATTATGACGAAGAACGAACCGCTCATAACAAAAAAGATGGCCGGCAGGGCTACCGCCGCTATCATCTTGAGATGCAGCATCTTAAGCGGGTTGGTATTAGGCGGGCTCCCGAGCAGCGTGTAAGTTTCCTCCAGTTTCTTTTCCATGCCCAGCCTCTTGGCGAGGAACAGGTCCACCTTGTCCCAGAAGAGGGGGCTGCCTTCGAGCTTAGCGAAGACAGAGAACTCCTTTTCCTCCATGTCGCTGATGTCGCCCATGGGGGAGTGGATTACCTCGCGCGGCGCAAAGAAGCGCTGCACCGCCGTGAAGGTCGCGAACGAGCCCACGATGGAGAGCACTATAAGGAAAATATTAAGCAGCTGGTCTTGCATAAGAACCTTACACCTTTATGTCTCCCAGGCTCGACACCACCTTCATGCCTATGGCCACCCAGATCACGCAGAAGACGCCCGTGGCCATTCCGAGCGGCTGCGAATAGAATTTTATCATCGTCTCCGGCTGGAACATGAACATGACGCTGACCATGATCCAGGGCATTATGCCCACTACTATGGACTGTATCTTCTGCTGGGCGGTCATAGCCTTCGTCTTTTCCTCCAGCTTCGACTCCTCGCGGATATCCACGACTATGCGTTCGAAGACCTTGGTAAGATTACCGCCCATCTGGCGCTGCAGCACTATGGCGCGTATCATATAGGAAAGCATCTTTGAGGCCACGCGGTCCTCCATCACGCCCAGCGACTTCTCGAAAGTCATGCCGAGCTGGTAGTTCTTGATCACCAGAGCGAACTCGTCGGAGATAGGAGGCAGCAGGTCCTTGGAGACCATCTCGAACCCCTGCACGACGTCGAGGCCGGAACGCAGAGCGTTGGAAAGCAGTATCAGGCCGTCCATCAGCTGCGTGTCTATCTTCTTGCCGCGCTGCACCTTCATGAAATTAAGGGCGAACTCCGGCATGCGCATGCCTACGAACAACCCGAAAGCTGCGAACAGCGCGATCAGCAGGATGTTCATAGTGAGCACGCCCACCAGCGCGAACAGCGCCACCGGGCCCAGTATCAGGTACCTGACGTCCATGTGGATGAACTGCCGGGAGAACAATTCGGAATATTTTTCCACCTGCTTAAAGTAGTTACCCACCATCGCGTTGCTCTTGTCGTCGCTCATCAGAAAGAAGAGCCGCACCGCGAGGAACATAAGGAACATCCCGAAAATGGTCAGCGCCATATTGATCACGCGCTGCATGGAGGTTTCCCTGGGCGGCTCCCTGTACACGCGCGGAGCGCTGTAGAGCATCTTGTAAACGTCCTGCACCAGCACCGCCGACGCGGTCACGGCTTCGGCGTAGCGCCTGGGATCCGCGCTGGAGATAGCATCGGCTATTGATTCCATCTCCTTCAGGATAAGGTTGAAAACGGGCATCATTGACCGGCCGCGGCCAGCCATGGAATCGCCCATGACCATGCCGCGGGTGCGGGCGCGGTAAAGCCGGTCCAGCGACATCTGGAAGCGTATACGTATATCCGCGTATTCCTTCACCAGGAGGCCGGGCGTTATGGAAGCCCCGCCCAGGTCCTGGGGGAAAGTCTTGCGCGTCAGCTCAAGGTACTCGTACAGTATGGAAACAGGCGTCTGCCAGACGGAAGCCTCGGAGATCTCCCCCTCCTCCGGATCGCGCCAGACCTTGCGGCCGGCCATCTCCGGCACGGCCGTGTCCAGCCAGGGCGGCATCTTGTAGGTGACCTCCGGGCTCTGCGGCCCCCTGCACCTGGTCTTGTGGTCAGTCACCTTCGGATCGCGGTTGGGATCGAGGTAGTAATAGAAAAGCTGCATCTTAACGGCGGCGCAGGAGATCTCGCCCATCTCTACGCGGTTGAACACGGCCGCCGACGCGGCGCGGCCCGCGAAAAGGGCTGCGACAAGAAAAAAAAGGGCCGCCGCTTTTTTTATGGTCATTTCTTCTCGGCGCGCAGGCGGCGCTGCTCCTCCGTCCAGAACATCCCGATGGGAACATCGAGCCCGCGCGTGGCGAAATCCGCGTAGAACTTGGGGGGATCGCCGGTGGCGGAAAATATGCCATGGACCTTGCCGGTCTCTTTATCTATGCTCGTCTGCTTGAAATTGAAGAGCTCGTGTATCGAGATCTGGTTCTCCTCGCGGCCGGTGATCTCGGTGACGGAGGTTATCTTCCTGGTGCCGTCGGAAAAACGCGTCAGCTGCACCACCATATGCACGGCCGAGGCGATCATCTCGCGAAGGGCCCAGATAGGCAGGTCGGCGCCGGACATAAGGCACATGGCCTCCAGGCGGGTCAGCGCGTCGCGCGGGGTATTGGCGTGAATGGTCGCAAGGGACCCCTCATGGCCCGTGTTCATGGCCTGCAACATATCCAGCGCCTCGGAACCGCGGACCTCGCCCACCACTATGCGGTCGGGGCGCATACGGAGGCAGTTCTTAACCAGGTCGCGTATCGTGACCTCGCCCTTTCCTTCAACGTTGGGCGGACGGCTCTCAAGACGCACCCAGTGTACCTGCTGCAGCCGCAGTTCGGCCACGTCCTCCACGGTAACGATGCGCTCGTCCTCCGGGATATAGCTCGACAGCATGTTCAGGAAAGTGGTCTTGCCGGTGCCGGTGCCGCCCGAAACGATTATATCCTTGCGCAGCTTGACGCAGGCTTTCAGGAAGTCCACGCAATCCTTCGAGATGCTGCCCTTTTTCACCAGTTCGGTGTCCGTGAACGGCTTGCTGGAGAAGCGGCGTATCGTAAGCGTCGGGCCGGAAACGGCCAGCGGCGCTATCACGGCGTTGACGCGCGAACCGTCCTTAAGGCGGGCGTCCACCAGCGGCACGGATTCGTCTATGCGCCGGCCCAGCGGCGCCACGATGCGCTTCATCACCTGCACAATCTGCTCGTCGCTGCGGAAGCGGTATTTCGTGAGCACCAGTTTGCCCGCCCGCTCGATAAATATCTTGTCGGGCGCGTTTACCATGATCTCGGTCACGGCGGGGTCGCGCATCAGCTCTTCCAGCGGCCCCAGGCCCAGGATCTCGTCTAGAAGCTCGTTTATGAACTGCACGCTCTGGTCCCTGGACAGCGGGTGTTCCGTCTCCTTCTGGAGGAGGGAATTAATGATCACATCCACCCTTTTGCGGGTTCCCTGGTTGAGCGCGGCGTCATCGGTGATCTTCACGCGCTCGGTCTCCAGCGCGGCTACCACCTGGCGGTGTATTTTTACTTTCAGGTCCTCCCACCATTGCGGGACATCGGTGCGGCCGGCATTGGGCTGCGGCTTTCCCCCCCCTTCCCCCGGAACGGACCGGGCGGCCGCCGGAGCGGCGGCGCCGCCGCCTTCGGCCGGCTTCCAGAGCATGCCGGACCCCTGCGTGAATTCTTCGCTGGAAACGCTCGACACCCACTGCTTCTCTCCCGGCACCACCTCGGACAGGCGCCCCAGCAGCACGCGCAGCACCTTCACCCACTGGGTATTCGGCTGTTCGGCGATAAGCACCTTGTTCTGGTTGGCGCAGCCGGGCATAGCGTCTTCCCACGGCATGAAAGCCAGGACGTCTTTGCCCATCTGTTTGAAGAACTTCTCAACTTCCTTGGGCGCGAGCGCGCCGGGCATATCGTAAAAATTATCCACGAGCTCGAACCGGGATGAGGGAAAATGCAGTTCGTTTATATCCCTGAAGGCCGCCGCGGTGGCGTTAAGCGAGGCCACATTGGAATTGGTGACCCAGAACACGAGGTCCGAGATGTCGAAAGCGAAGATCTGCATAGGGAAATACGGGTCCACGTCTATGAACAGATCAAAGGACTGCGAAAGACGTGAAAGCAGCGGGAGCAGGACATCCGGAGATAGCCTGGCCACTTCAGAACGACGCTTGGAAAGAGGAAGCACGCCGACGCCCCACTGCGAGATCGGGATCTTGCCTTTCAGCAGGGCCCCCAGGGCTCCGACCGACTCGCGCCCCAGCGCGCTGATCATTTCCGTCATCGACGGCGGGTTAACGCCGAGCAGCAGCGCATGCTCCTGGCGGCACATGGGGTCCAGCGGGATGATCAGCACATTGCGTTTCTGGTAATTCGCCCAGGCCAGCGCGAGGTTTATCGCGATGGAGGTCTTCCCGACGCCCTCTTTGGGGCCGGAAAAGGTTACCACTCTGGGAGCAAGATTCTGTTCTGCCATAAGATAGGCCGGAGGGCCGGGAGGCTGGGCGGCCGGGCAGCTAAGCTATTTCACTATCTCGAACGTGACGAACAGGAACAGCGAACTCTGTTTTTCCACTATATCGGTCGAGCTGAAAAGAGAGCCTATCAGCGGCAGGCTGCCAAGTATCGGCACCCGGTTCTTTGAAACGTCGCGGCTGCTGCTTTTCAGCCCGCCTATGACCAGCGTCTCGCCGCTCTTTATCTCCACCTCGGTCTGGATCTGGCGGGTGGTCATGGAAGGGATGGTGGTGCCCGAAGCGACCACTGTCTGCGAATAGTTCGGGTTGGACACTTCAAGCTGCAGCTGCACGTCCACCGTGTTCTTCTTCTCGGTAAGCACGACCGGCAGCACCGTAAGGATAACGCCGTACTTCTTGAATTCGGCGCCCACGCCCTGCGCGTTGGAATAGGGGACCGGGATCTCGCCGCCCACGGTTATGTTGGCCTGGGTGCCGCTCTTGGTCACGATCTTGGGGTTCGACAGGATCTGGGCTTTGCCCTCCGTTTCAAGCAGTTTCAGCGAGGCGGCCAGCTGCGTCTTGCGCTCGAAATCGCCGAGCGTCAGGATGCCCGGGATGCTCGACTCGGTGAAATCGAAGAACTGGTTCCAGGAGAAGCCGCGGGTCTTTTGTATGGACCCGCTTATTTCCACGATATCGGCGCTGACGGCCACCATATAGGTGACCTCGGCGCGGGACGCCGCGGCGAACGCCGCGAGTATCGCCGGCATCGCGATCAAAATTCGAGCTTTTCTCATAAGTATCTCCCGTAACCCGCGGCTGCGACGGCCTTATTTTATCAGCCTCTTGAAGCTGGCTATTTCCATCGGGTGCAGCTCCACATCTCCCAGCCCGCGCACGACCACGGCCACGTCGCCCTGTTTCACGGAAAGCGCCAGGTACTGCGCCTCGTTGGGATTAAGCGCCAGGCTCATCCCCATCTTGTCCGAAAACGACTGGTCGGCCGATTCTTCTTTGGCCTTGTTTTTGGCCTGTGACATGGAAAGCCCCTGGCCGAGGTTCGAGCCCACGCCCAGCACCAGCACGTTCTGCAGGATGGTCGCGGTGACCCTTTCCTTCCTGTTGTCTCCCATCACCGCCTCGAAGGTCACAAGTATATCCACGCGGTCCCCGGGTTTTATCAGCCGCAGCAGGTCGTTCTCCAGCGGGAGCACGCAGCCGCGGTAGCCCGGCGGGACCTTGACGCTCAGGCCTGCCTCGGGGCTGAGCGAAACGAGGGCGGATTGGGTAAGCTGATTGCCCTTGGGGATGCGGATGGCGGTCACGAGATTGGCGACAAGCTTGAGGTCCGACTGGCTGCGGATCTCGTAGGCGTCCTGCTCGATGTACATGCGGGGGACCTGCCTGGGCTCCACCAGGTCGGAATTCATTATCGTGCGGGCGGGCAGGTCGAACTTGGCCACCAGGATAGTGGCCTGCTCCAACTGCGCATTGAGAGCGTTCTGTTTGGAGCTGAGCAGCCACCAGTAGATCCCGGCGGCGGCCAGGGCCAGCACCACGGGGACAAGCATGCCTTTCTTTTCCATGTATATATTCTCCAATTAAATTATTGCTTCCGCATTACATCCATGTTAAATATTCACGGCCGGACCCGTCACAAGCCCCGCCGTCTCACCTGAAGTAGGGCTTTTCCACCGGCATCCGCACCTTAATGACCATACGCTTTATATGCCTGCCCTTGGGTGAATCCGCCAGAAAATAGTTCGAACCCGGGAAGATCAGCCTGGCCGGGTAATGCAGGGTCACCAGCAGGTCCTGCCCCGACGTAAAAGCCTGCTGGTCATATACAGTATCCACCAGACTTCCCTGCACCCGCACACCCGGAGATGTCGGGAACATCTTGCGGAGGGCATTCTTCATCTTCATGTTGGCGGTACCAGCGCTGGGCGCCGTCCGCGCGTTTCCCCCGTGAGGGCCGGCGGTCAGCGAACCTATGCGCGCCAACTCGTAGGCGCAATGATGGGCCAGTATGGTCTGGAAGCCCATGTTCCCAATCTCCATAATAAAGAACAACAGCAGCATGAAAACAGGCAGCACGAGAAGAAGCTCTATCGTGACCTGCCCCCGGCCGCCGGGGAGCTGCCCGGCTCCGGCCGGGCGCCGCAGTAAGCGTTTCATGCGCATAAAACCGCGCTCTTTCTCCGGCGCCAGGCCGCGGAAAGGCGTTTATAAGACCGGGGCCGGCGCCCGCTCCCGCAAAAAACCGGAAACGCCGGTCTTAAATATTTAGTTGCCGCCGCCGCTGCCGAGCTGGCCGGCTGCGCCGTTTATCATACCCTGTATGCTCTGAAAGAGCGTAGGCATATACTTCTTGAGCGCCACGCCGGCGACAAGGACCACGCCCACGACCACGGCCAACATCAGCAGATATTCCACGGTATTCTGGCCTTTCCTGTTCTTAAACAGCTTGTTCATTTTGCGTTCCTCCGTATACAGTTTCAAAAAGGGGATTCCTGGTACACCTTCATTATCACCAGCCCGCCGCGCTTGAACTGGTTCGAGACCGCGTACTGCAGCGCCCGGTACATCAGCACGAATACGAAAAGCAGAGAAACCGTGACCAGCAGGTATTCTATGGCGGTCTGCCCCCTGCGGCTGCGCCGCACGGCGGGTAAAGGGTAAAGGGTAAAGGGTGTTTTTCCCCGGGGTTTCATACTCGTCCGCATAAATTTCCCCGCTTTAACTCTTTATTCTTTACTACTAACTCTTCACCAGCTTCTAAAACTGCAGTTTCAGGGCCAGCTGGCTGCTCTTGCCAAGGGCGCCGTAAGGCACCATCGTATAATCAAGCCCCATTCCCATACCGAGCGCCTGGGAGGAATAGATGCCGAAACCGAAAGCCCAGCCGGAAACGTCGCTGAGCCCCAGGCCGTCCAGCGTTTTATCGTCCGTATTCTTGCCCATATTATCTCCGGGAGAATACCCCACCCGCACGGAAACCCGGCCGACCTGCAGCAGCTCTTCCGGCAGGCTTATCTCCACGCCGCCGCCCAGCACGGAACCCGTGTCCGAATAATTCCTCTGCTCGACGGCCAGCGTGAAGAAGGGGTTGAACACCCACGCGCCCCCGAGACGGGTCACCTTGACCACCTGTTTGGCCTTGCCGGAAAAATTCTGACCGGCCCAGCCCAGTGAAAGTTTGCGGCCTATGCGCAGTATAACGCCGGCGTCATATACCAGGTTGCGGTATTCCTCGCTGTAGTTATCCTCTATAACCTCTTTGAGACTAATGCCGACCAGGAACCTTTCCAGGAAGAAACCCTTGGCCAGCGACAGCGAGGCGTAGCCGTTGCGCACCTTGATGTCGGAGCCGTAAAGCGGCACGCCCTCGGAGTCGCGCACGTCGAAATCGGATATCGTGTAATACGCAACGTTCAGCCCTATCACGGACTGCCCGATGGGGTGTATATAGGACAGGTACTGGCCGCAGTAGTCCTGGAACCAGCCCAGATGCGAAAAAGAGATCTCGCGCATCTGCGCGAAGGCGATGCCGGCCGGGTTTATCCCCATGGCTTCGCCGCCCTCCAGCAGCGAGACGCCGCTGTTGCCCAGCGCCTGGGCGCGCGGGCTGCCGGCGGGGATCTTCATAAAAACGGCCCCGTCGACTCCGGCCGAGGCGCCGGCCGCGCAGGCAGGGACGCACACCGCCGGAAACATTAAACAGGCCGGCAAAAGGACCTGCGCAAAAAACATCCCCGCCCGGCGTTTCATGTTCTTCATAAATCTACCCTCATAAAAACCACTGCGGCTTCTTACGGTATCAATATTTTCTTAACCACCTGGCAGACCTCGCGGGTA
>Ga0066637_10001196_pt1 | contig 16624 bp, 19 predicted proteins | sample CryGeyCG2014_020_FD_62737 | JGI IMG/M metagenome (GOLD analysis project Ga0066637, IMG submission 62737) | Groundwater microbial communities from aquifer - Crystal Geyser CG08_land_8/20/14_0.20 | ecosystem: Environmental > Aquatic > Deep subsurface > Groundwater | place: USA: Utah: Grand County...
CCAGTCATACGACGGGGTAAACCTTGGATAGTCCACCCCCGGGGTGTTGGGCAGATTTTCACCCCGGGGGTGAATTCAGAGTAAAAGTTCGAAAATGACAGGAATAAATAGTTTTGAAACCGGTCGGTACGCTTCAAACATCGCAACACACTCGGTCAATACACCACCCCTGGGTATCCGCCATCCACCAATCGGCGGAGGCGGAGGGGAGGCGGATTGATTCCCCCGGAGTGTGGACAGCAATCTATCAATTTAACAATTTAGCCGTTTTTTAGCTCTTACCGATCGTCTTCTAATCTTTCCTAACTACTATCTGCTAACTACTACCTACTATATTTACGGTCTCGGCACAGTGAATTCCGTTACCCGGGCGCCGGTGACGGTTTCAATCAGAACCAGAATAAACCAGGCGCCGATAATTAAAGCAATGCCTGCGAAAGCCAAAGTAAGAGTTGTTTTGGCGGCTTGGATTTTGCTTCTTTCCCCTCCGGAAAAAATCAGGTTAAACCCGCCGATAACGATCATTACCCCGAAGGCCAGTCCGGCCAGGGAGGTGATTACTCCTAAAACGTTGCGAAACAAGCACTCGATTCCCTGGATTGTGGCTACATCTCCGTCAAAGACGCAATCCCCGGACCAAACCTGGGGGGCTGCAAATACCGCCCCCCAAGAGTTAATTTTTCCAAGTAATCTGCTCACTTTTATTACCCCGTGAAAGTAGGAAGGGTCAATTGTAATAAGTTGACGTCGAACAGGGTTCCTACTAATTGGATAATCGCCCAGGCGACGAAAATAATTACCAAACCGATCAAGGCGTGAGTGATCTGGTTTCGCGCTCCCTCAACCTCGGCCTTGTCTCCTCTGGAAGTGATCCATCTGACTCCTCCCAAAACTAAAACGAAGAAGAAAACCAAAACTACGATTACCAAAAGCAGTCTTACCAAGCCGCCAATTACCCCTCCGATGGTCAAACCCCCTAAGGAGCTAAAGTCATCTTGCGGTGTCAAGTCAATCGTATCTTGCGCATACACTGTTATTGCCCTAATAAGTTCTCTCATGGTCACCCCCTCTCATAATAAAAAATCATTAAATAACCTGCTTTAGATTTTAATCTTACAACGTTGGCAAAGTAATCTGCAAATTTTCCAGCCCGGTGATACCAAAAGCGCCGCCGACCAGTTTGACAATAATATAAACCGAGAAGACTACAAATAGCCCGATAAAATTATTGGTGATCTTTCTTTTTATCGTTTCCAGCTGAGTTTTATCTCCCTGGCTTTGGATCCAGTTTAAACCGGCCGAAACCAGATTGACTAGGAAGAAGACAAAGGCAATTAAGATCAGCCAGTTGAACAAAAAGGGCAAAGCCCGGCCAAAAAAAGCGGTTCCGGTTAATCCCCCGATAGAGGAATCTAAAACGGGATTGGTCAATGATTGGGCATAAGCCGGCATTTTAGGGCGTTAAATTGTTAATCTGGGTGACAATATTTAAGAACTCGACCCCCATCAGTTCGCCGACTAACGAAAGCAGGAAAATAGCGCTGACGACTACGGCAATGCCAACAAGGGCGTTAGTGATTTGTTTTTGAGCGTCTTTGATTTTCTGAGCGTCGCCCTGAGAGTTGATAAAGTTATATCCGGCGAGAATCAGGTGAATCATAAACCAGATTCCGCCGCAGATAGTTAAAAATCCTAACAGATTGGAAACAATCGTATTCAAAACCCCGGCCGGGTCGCCGCCGCCTTCCATCCCCAAAGGGCCGATCCCGCTTAGATCCCCTAAGGATTGAGAGCTTTGGGCTAAAACCGGTTTGACGATTAGATTACGGACCATAGATTTGCGGTGACAAAATAGAATAACCGCTGCCGAATATTATCCTTCCGAAAATCGCCGCGATGGTAAATGATCCGGCTACTATCAGAAGTCCTAAACCTGTCTGCCAGATCTTGTTCCAAGCCTTGGTCACTTTTTGGCTGTCCCCTCCGGCGCTGATAAATTCATACCCCGCCAGAACTAAGTTGAAAACCGCGTAAATCCCTCCGGCAACGATCAAAAGTTTAAGCACATTGTTGATAAAAGTACCTACTCCGGAAATCCCTCCCGTTACTCCGGGGGGTGGGTTGACTGTGCCGAAAAACTGGGCAAAAGCCGGTTTAAAAACCAGGGTTAAAAATTTGGGCACCGGTGAGTACCTCGATAATTTGAACAATTAAATAACTAAGAACAATCACTGAAAAACCTACCACCGCCATTGTCAGCGCCTTTTGTCCTTGTTGGATCTGGGCGGTATTCTGGCTTCCTGCTCCGATGATAAAGTTTATTCCGCCGAAAATCAACAGCAGAACCAAAACTATTCCTACTAAGCCGTAAACATTAAAAATAATCGTTGAAAATAAATTACCGAACGAGGGGAAGACGGAGCGGATACCTCCGCTTTTTAAGGAAAATTCCTGACCGATATCAAAAGCAAAAACCTTCATCAATTTAGAATATCAAAATTTGGCAGGTAAGTAAATTGCTGGTATAAATAAGGTATCGCCGATAAACTATCGCTCTGAGTCCTTCGGAGATGGGAGTGAAAATCTACGTGGTCATTTGTTATTGAACCAGTTTCAAAACTACCTATTGTCGTCATCCTGAACTTTTACCCCGTCGCACGACTAGGGGGTGATTCAGGATCTGGGCAGATTCCGGGTCGAGCCCGGAATGACGTTTAGATAAGGTTTTGAAACAAGTTCATTAAGTTTTTGTTACAATTATTTCTAAGTTAGTTTAATTAGTTTAGAATCTAACCAATGCCGGACGATAATCCGAATTTAGATTTGCCTCAACTGGAGGCCAGACCGCCGGAGCCAGAAATGGAACCGGCTTCTCAGCCTCAGGACCAAGTAGAATCACCGCCTCAACCGGTTTCCCCATCACCGCCTCCGACAGCAGAACCGGTTGAAGCCGCCCCTTCAGAAGCATTTTTTCCGCCCGAGAAAACAGAGGTGAAAGAAGAAGCGAAAAAAGAAGTTCCTCTTTTCCGAGAAGAACCGGCAGGTTTTTCCGGTTTTTCTCTGCCTGAACAGAAGCTGCTTTCGGTAAAGCCGGCAGGCAGGTCTTTTGCTCTGGGTAAAAAAATGATTTTTTTGATTCTTGGCGGAGCGGCCGTCATTGCCGCTTCCTTTTTCGTTTTAAGTTTGCTTAGAAAAAATAACCAGCCCGAGGCGGAAGCGGTTCTTAATTACTGGGGTCTTTGGGAGCCGGAGCCGGTGATTCAGGGAATAATTGCCCAATTTGAAGAAGATCACCCCGGAATTAAGATTATTTATACTCAGCAGGATAAAGACGATTACCGAGCCCGGCTTCAGGCTTCTTTTTCCCGAAATGAAGGACCGGATCTTTTCCGGTTTCACAATACTTGGACTCCGATGCTTAAAGACGAGTTAGCCCCGGTTCCGGAATCCTTAGCCGGGTCTTTGGCTCTGGAAACTGATTACTTCCCGATTATTTCTGAGTCAATCAAACAAAGAGGTCTTTATTATGGGGTGCCTTTAATGATCGACACCTTGGCTCTTTATTACAATAAAGATATCTTGTCCCGGGCCAATAAGTCTCCGCCCAGGACTTGGTGGGGATTGGAAAACTTAGCCAAAGAGTTAACCGTCCGACCGGACCAGAAAATTACCGTTGCCGGAGCGGCTTTGGGGGCGATCAGTAATGTTGACCACTGGAGCGATATTATCGGTTTGATGATTTATCAAAATGGCGGTGATCCGGCTTCTCCGGACAGTTTGACTGAAGATGTGATTAAGTATTACTTGCGTTTTAAAAATTACGACCGGGTTTGGGATGAGTCTTTGCCTAGATCAACGGCCGCTTTCGCCGCCGAAAAATTGGCTTTTTACTTTGGCCCTTCTTGGAGAATCTTTAATATCTTAGAAGCTAATCCGAATTTAAACTTTGGGATTACCAATGTTCCCCAACTGCCTAAATTAAGAGATACCGATTGGGAGGCGGCTGAAAGGGGTGAGGCGGAACTGACTGATATTAACTGGGCTACTTTTTGGGTTGAGGGAGTCTCGGTCAAAAGTCAACATCAGGAAGAGGCATGGCAGTTCTTGGAATTTTTGTCAACAGCGGAAACGATGCAGAAACTATATACCGCCCAAAGCCAGATCCGGTCTTTTGGGGAGCTTTACCCCAGGATTGATTTGGCCGAGGATTTAAAGGGCGATCCTTTGGTAAAACCGTTTATTGACCAGGCAGGCACGGCTAAATCTTGGTATCTTTGCTCTTACACCAGAGACGCCGGTATCAACGACCGGATTATCAGTTACTACGAAACAGCGATTAATACTTTTGAACAGCCGACTGGGGAAAACAAGGCGATGGAGCCGTTAATCAATGGCATCAAACAGATTCTCAGTCAGTATAAGGCTGATTAAACGGTAAAACCCGCGGTTTCCTTGCCTTTTTATCCTTCGAGCGAGCAAAGCGAGCCGAGAAGAGTTGGTGGGGCTGGTTCTCGACAGGCTCGAACAGTAAGTTTTATTCTTCGAGCGAAGCGCAGCGGAGTCGAGAAGGGTTTATCTAAAAATGGTTCTCGACAAGCTCGAACAGTAAGAAGTTCTCGACAAGCTCGAACAGTAAGAAGTTCTCGACAAGCTCGAACAGTAAAGAGGTTCCCGACCCAGTCCGACTTGGTTCTCGACCATCCTGCCGGCAGGCTGGTTTTCGTTTAGCCTTTCGGTCTTTCCTCTTGACATTTTTCCTTAGCCGGATAAAATAGATACTTGTCGAACTCTTGTCAGACACCTTGCTCGATTGCTAATTCGTGATATAATCTTGTCATCAACGATTAACAAATTAATAAATAAGGATAAGGAGGAAAAATGGGTAAAATAAAGCTTGTTCCCGCTCCCGGATATATTTTAGTAGAGCCTCTAGAGGCAGAAAGGACCACTGCTTCGGGAATAGTTCTTCCTGAAAGCCACGAAGAAAAACCCTTAAAAGGCAAGGTGCTTTTGGTGGGAGAAACAGCGGTTGCCGACTCTGGTGAAAAAATAAAACCTTGGAAAAAACTGGAAAAAGGGAGTTTGGTGGTTTACAAAAAATGGGCCGGTAATGAATACAAACCAGAAGGTTCTGAAAAAGAATTGCTTTTTGTAAAATTCGAGGACGTTCTTGCAGTTGAGGAATTTTAAAATTTAACTTTTAAACTAATTTAAAAAATTTAAAATAAAAAAAGGAGACAAAATGGCAAAACAACTTCTTTTCGGGGAAAAGGCAAGACAGGCGATTTTAAGAGGAATTAATATTTTGGCCCAGGCGGTAGCAACTACCTTAGGCCCCAGGGGCAGAAACGTGGCCATTGATAAAAAATGGGGCGCTCCCAACGTGATCCACGATGGAGTTAGTGTTGCTAAAGAAATTGATTTAGAAGATCCTTTTGAAAATATGGGCGCCCAGCTGATCAAAGAGGCGGCTTCCAAGACCAACGATAAAGCTGGTGACGGAACCACCACCTCGACTATTTTGGCTCAGGCAATTATCAATCAGGGGTTAAAAAATGTTACCGCCGGAGCTAACCCGATGATCATCAGAAAGGGAATTGAAAAGGCCAGTTTGGCGGTAATTCAGGAGTTGAAAAAGATGGCCAAAGAGGTCAAGGGAGATCGGGAGATTGTTAACGTGGCTACTGTTTCCGCCGGCGATGAACAGATTGGTCAAAAAATCGCCGAGGCTTTAAAACAGGTGGGTAGAAACGGAGTAATTACTGTTGAAGAAGGCAGGGGACTGGAAATGGAGATTGATTATAAAGAGGGAATGGCTTTTGACCAGGGTTACTCTTCCGCCTATTTTGTTACCGACACCGAGAATATGGAGGCGGTAATCGAGAATCCTTATATCCTGATTACTGACAAAAAGATTTCCTCAGTTCAGGAAATATTGCCCTTTTTGGAAAATATTGTTAAAACGAGCAAAAATTTTGTCATCATTGCCGAGGATATTGAAGGGGAGGCTTTGGCCACCTTGGTGGTCAATAAGCTGAGAGGTACTTTCAACTGTTTAGTAGTCAAAGCGCCCGGATTTGGCGACCGGAGAAAAGAAATGCTGGAAGATATCGCCGCCTTAACCGGCGGGACGCTTGTCTCCGAAGACACCGGCCAAAAATTGGAGTCGGTTACTGCTGATATCTGCGGCCAGGCGGATAAGGTAGTCGCTGATAAAGACAACTGCCAGGTTGTTGGCGGTAGGGGTAGCAAATCGGCGATTAAAGGAAGGATCGCCCAGATCGAAAGTGAGATTAAAAGAACTACCTCTGATTACGACAGGGAAAAATTAGAGGAAAGACTGGCTAAATTGGCAGGAGGAGTGGCGGTGATCAATGTTGGCGCCGCTACCGAAGTGGAACTTAAAGAAAAGCAAGAGCGAGTTAAAGACGCGGTTGAAGCGACCAAGGCGGCGGTTGAGGAAGGGATTTTGCCGGGCGGCGGAATCGCTCTGCTTAGAGCTTCCAAAGTTCTTGATCGAGTGGAAGTGGAGAATGAGGAAGAAAAAGTCGGGGTGGAAATCGTTCGCTATGCTTTGGATCAGCCCTTGCGCTGGCTGGCCAAAAATTCCGGCAAGGATGAGGGCTATGTGGTCAGCAAAGTTGCCGAGGCGATTGAGGAGGGTAAGTCTGATTTTGGCTTTAACGCTTTAACCGGCAAGTTCGAATCTTTGATTACGGCAGGGATTCTTGATCCTTTGAAAGTAACCAGAAGCGCTTTGGAAAACGCGGTCAGTATTGGTTCGATGGTGCTGACGACCGAAGTGATGGTTACTGATCTTCCTGAAAAGGAAGAAGATAAAATTCCTTCCGGCGGCGGCATGCCCGGCGGTATGTCCGGAATGGGAATGTGATAGAAATATCAAAAATCAAAATTCAAAAATCAAAATTTAACCTGACCTTGGATCGTGATCGCTTCGGATAACCTTGTGAAAGTGTGTCGGTTCACCTTCTCCCCAGGATAGGTCTTGATTCCTTCGGGGTGTAGATGGTTCTCGATAAAACTCGAACGGTAAACGCGGTTTTAAAGCATTATTCTTCGAGCGGAGTCGAGAAGCCTCCAACGAAGGGCTGTTCTCGACCGAGTGTCCGACTCCCGCAAAAACCGAATTGAGTGGTGCGGGCGGGTTGACACCTTGGGATTTCAATGGCGCGTTCTTAAAGCATTGGCCCGGCTTGACCTTCTGGGAATAGAGTCTTTTGGTATAATCAATTATGCCGGTAAAAGAAAAAAGGGCCCTCTTTATTATTGCTCCGGAAAATTTTCGCGACGAGGAACTTTTTGAAACCAAGAAAGTTTTGGACGCTTCTGAAATAAAAACAGAAGTGGTTTCTTCCAAGACAGGAGAAATCAAAGGTTCTCTCGGCAGTGTCCAGCGGGTGGAAAAAACTTTGCTTGAAGTTAATGTTGCCGAATATGGCGCAGTTATTTTTGTTGGCGGCAGCGGCGCTTCAGTTTATTTTGACGACGCGATTGCTTTGGCGATTGCGGAAGAGGCTTTCAGACAAGATAAGGTTTTGGCGGCTATTTGTATTGCCCCTTCGATTTTAGCTAACGCCGGTGTTTTAAAAGGCAAGAAAGCGACCTCTTTTTCTTCTCAGAAAGATAATCTAATCAGTAAAGACGCCTTGTTTACCGGTGAACCGGTAACAGTAGACGGCAGAATTGTTACCGCTTCCGGTCCGGCGGCGGCCCAAGATTTTGGCTGGGAAATTGTTGGACTGCTTCAAAAATGATTAACTTCTTAGAAGTTTTAAAGGAAAAAAGAGACTTGGTCTGGCCGGAGATTAAGGAGTATTTGGATTCTTTTACCGACTTTCCTGAGTTTTGCCGGATTCCTTCCCGTTATCAAAAATTGATCAATTTCCACCGCAAAATTATTGCCGAGTATCCGGAAAGAAAGGGTAAATATATTCGGCCGGCGCTGGTGCTTTTGACTGCTTCAGCAATGGGTCTTGCCGAGAGAGAAGCGATCAAAACTGCGGCGGCAATACAGGTTTCTGAAGACTGGATTTTAAACCACGATGATATTGAAGACGATTCTCTTTCCCGCCGGGGAAAACCGGCTTTGCATCAGATTTATGGCAAAGAGTTGGCAATCAACGCCGGAGACGGACTCCACGTGATCATGTGGAGGATTTTGAGAGATAATCAGAAATTAATCGGAGCGGAAAGAACTTTTAAGTTGATTGATGAATTTTTGCAAATGTTAGACCGGACCGTTTTGGGTCAAACCGCTGAACTAAAATGGACCCGGGAGAACCGGACCGACCTGAACGACAAAGACATTCTGTTTATTTTAGAAAGCAAAACCGTTTATTACACTATTGCTGGACCGATGCGTTTAGGGGCGATCTTGGCCGGAGCGGACCAGAACCAGCTTGATAGAATTTACCAATTTGGCCGTTACTTGGGCTATTGTTTCCAGATTCAAGATGACCTGCTCGACTTAACTTCGGATTTTGCTGGTTTGAAAAAACAGCAAGGCAATGATATTTACGAGGGCAAAAGAACCATTATGCTGCTTCATCTTTTTCGTAATTTCAAAGGCAGGGGAAAAACAAAGCTAAATGGAATTATCGCTAAAATTAGGGAGGAAAAAACAAGCTCGGAAGTAGCATGGGTGATTGGAATGATGGAAAAGTACGGCAGTTTGGATTATGGCCGGAAAATGGTAGGAAAATTCGCCAAACAGGCGCAAGAATTTTTTGACTCCGAGCTGGTTTTCTTGAAAGACCAACCTGCCAGAGATCAAATCAGAGCCTTTGTTAGTTTTTTGGAAACAAGAAAATATTAATGAGCAAAAAGTATTATCAACCTTTTGTTGGAGTTGGGGCGGTCTGTCTCCACCTGATTTTCCGGGGAAGATATTGATGGTTCAGGAAGCAAAGGCGGATTCCACAATCGGCAAGGAAATAGGGATGCTCTCTGTTCCTACCGGCCACTTAGAAATAGGTGAGTTGCCGGAAGAGAGACTAATTAAAGAACTGAAAGAAGAAACCGGTTATCAGAACATTAAGATAGAAGGTCTTTTGGGCATTTATCTTATCAAGAAAGCTTTGGGGATACTCTACCAGGTTCAATTAAGCGGTGAGAAAAAGAAGCGGCTTAAGAATGAAATTTCCAAAGTATCCTGGATGACTCCAAAAGAGATTCTGCTCCATCAAGACAGTCTCCGCCCGGCGATCAAAGAAATAATCGAAGACTATCTTCCCGGAAGGGTGATAGCCCGCTTGATTTAGTTAGAATTTGTTTCTAAAAAACTAAAACCTTTAATCCTGCTTTCCCGAATTTCGCTCCCCTCAATTCCTTTAATATATTAAATTATTAAAGTAAATTTCCCTTGAGCTTTGGGTTGAGGCTGGTACTACGCTGTAACAGCTGGTTTGGGGTTAAGGCAAAGATTGACTTGGCCACTTTTAGATTCTATTCTAAGAACGGAGGTAAAAATGACGCAAGTTTCTCGATGGAAATTAAGGCCAGAAGTTTGGAACCAGATTTTTGATATTTTGCTTGAAGCGATTGCCAAAACAGGTAGTAAAGAGAAAGCGAATACGTTAATCGGCTTCCTTCTGACTCCAACAGAGAAAATTGTCTTAGCCAAAAGGATTGTTGCCGCGTTGCTTTTAGAAAAAGGGGCCAGTTATCAAGATATTTTTCAAGTGGTTCATTTGAGCACGGCGACCGTTTCGAAAATTAAAAATCGGTTGGAGGAAAACAATCAGCATAAAACATTAATTAGAAGACTTCTTTCTGATAGGATGCTTAAAAAGGGGTTCGACAGTTTCCTTAATGGTTTAGTCAAAGTGTTGGCTAGTTATGGGAAAGGAAGTAGATCTTGGCGTCAGTTGACCAGAGAGATAGATAAAGATCTGAGAGAGCAAATACTTTAATATATTAAATTATTAAAGTATTTGTTTAGCTTTTATTTCAAGATAACGAAAACCGTGGTCCGCCAGCTGGCGGAGAACTCAAGGCAAATCAAACTGTTTTTTACCATGGGTAAAAACCTTAGGTCCACCGTGTCTTTCCGTAGCTCTTAGCAAGAGTGGATCAGTCCTCGTCGAAGTTTATCTTTCAGGAATTTTAAGGATCAGATTTGGGTCTTGGCCTAAGCTGGGAGGGGTTAGACTTTCCACTTCTCTGATCAGCAATTTGAATTGCTTCGCCGAGTGAGTGAGGATGAGGATTGTTGCCGCTTCTAATCATGGAAACTTCTCTACTCAACGGCCCTCCGCGGCTACACGGATTTATAAAACCACTGCCGGCTGATCGGTGTAAACGGCCGTCTCCGTCAACATAGGCAACCTCGCGACTCATTAGTCTATTCCATCTTGCCGCAGGAGAACCAGCCATTTGAATATTGTTTGACAAAATCAATAAAAATTAAAATGATTTTTCTTGACAACTTTTGAACTCCAGTAGGATAGGTAAAAGATGCTCAGTATTAAGAATAAGGCGGAGAAGATGATCAAAAACAAAAGAAACTCTTTTTCGTGGGGTAGGTAAAAACGGAAAAGGCGGGAAGCCAAGAAAAGGATTGTGGTTAAAAAAAGACTGGTAATTAAGGGAGTAGAGATGAGGGAGATGATTAAAAATGTTTGGGAAAGGTCGTGTTCCCTCCTGATCTGCCGCAAAGTAGGGAAGGGATGGTAAACCAGGCCTAAACTATTTTTAAAAAGAAGCCACGATTCCCTTAGGGCGATTAACCCGGTGATTTTAAATATTCTTTTGCAAGAGTTGCCAATTCCTTTCTTTGCCATAGTTCTTTAAACCTGTTTTTTGCCCGACCCAATTTAGACTCAACGGCCTTAACGGTAATTTTTAATATCTGGGCAATCGTCCTCATCGAGAGTCCGTCTACATATTTAAGACGTAAGATTTTTGAATACCCCTCGCTTAACTGGTAAAGAACGCTTTTAATTTCCTGCTTTAGCTCTTGTTTAAGATGTTTTCCTTCCGGTCCAAGGGCCTGGTCGGCAATCTCTTCAAAAAATGGGATTTTAGAGGCGAGAACAGTCTTTAGTTTTTTCTTCCGGTAAAAATCAATTGTTTCGTGTTTGGCAATAGCGCAGAGCCAGGAAAAAAGCGAAGCTCTAAATTCAAATCCGGGCAAAGCCTCCAGGGCAGAAATAAAAGTTTCCTGGAGAATGTCTTTGGCATCTTCCTCATTACTGACCCGTTTGAGGATGAAGAATAAAAGCGGTTTTTCGTATTTTTTAAAAAACTTTTTGACGGCAGACGAGTTTTTTTTCAGAAGCTTTCCAACTAAAGTTTTTTCGCGGCCAAAGTTTTTTTTAAACACTATCTCATTTTACTTTTTTATCCGGTTGACCACAAAGGCGTTAAAGCCTTGCTCTCGAACTCTCTTTGTTTCGGATTCCGGCCAGTTAATTTAAAGGCCGCATCAACCACCGATTCCGCCAAGCATATACCAGCACCTAGATAACTAGTCGTTAATTCGTCTTTTCCCATACAAGCCTATTTTACACTATAGGACCTTTAGCTTCAACTTGGGGTTGAGCGGGAAAACAGTTGATCCAATTATGTTATTATTGATTCAGATTCAAGCTGGATTTAAGGGGGTTTTGATACTCTTTGCCTTTTGGTTAGCGGTTATTTCGGAGAGTTTCTCGACTTGCAGACTCGCTCGAAAAATAAATATTAAATTACCCTATTGTTGAATTGTCATATTGCCAAACTGCTAATTAAATTTCCCTAAAATCATAAATCGTAAATCTTGAATAACTAATGTTTAATGGAACTTGTTTTAAAACCTTATCTAAACGTCATTCCGGGCTTAACGACGTCGGATCACTATTGTTGCGCGGTGCCGCACTGGGCTCGTTGCGACCCGGGGTTCTTTCTGTCATTCCGGGCTTGACCCGGAATCTATATAGATTCTGAATCAAGTTCAGAATGACAATGCAGATTCTGAATCACCCCCAGTCATACGACGGGGTAAACCTTGGATAGTCCACCCCCGGGGTGTTGGGCAGATTTTCACCCCGGGGGTGAATTCAGTCGTGCGACGGGGTAAAAGTTCAGGATGACAGGAATAAATAGTTTTGAAACTGATTCATGGTAAAGAATCAATCTTTAATGATTAAATGACTAAATGACTAAATATAATGTTATTTCCTTCGGTTCAGCGATTTTGGATATTTTCTTAGTTTCAGACGGGTTTAAGCTGGTCAAGAACGGAGAGGAAAGTGTTATCTGCTATAAATATGGCGAGAAAATCGAAGTAGAAAAAAGAGTTATCTGCAGTGGCGGCGGCGGCACCAACACCGCCGCCAGTTTTTCCCGTTTTGGTTTAAATTCGGCGGCAGCGGCCCGTTTGGGCAATGACCCTTTTGGTAAAATGGTCATTGCCGAACTGGAAAAAGAAGAAGTGGCTACCGGCTTGCTCTCGGTCAAGGATGAAGAAACTGACAGTTCGGTTATTCTCTTAAGCCCGGACGGGGGCAGGACAATTTTGGTCTGCCGGGGCCAGACTAGATTGGAAATAGCCGATCTTGACTGGGAGGCGTTAAGCGCCGATTGGTTTTACATCACTTCTTTGGAGGGCAACTTGGAGCTGGTGGAAAAATTAATAAATTTTGCTCGGGAAAAGGGGATTAAATTAGCTTGGAATCCGGGAAAGTTAGAGTTAGTCAATAGAGAGCTGGTTAGCCGTTTAGCTTCTTCGGCCAAGGTTTTCAACCTCAACAGAGAAGAAATGGAAACTTTAATCGGTTGCAAAATGGAGGAAGCCAAATTCTGGCCTTTGGTAGAAAAGCTGGCCGCCGAGCAGATCGTTGTCACTGACGGCAGAAAAGGCGCCTACCTTCTTTCCCGGGAACAAAAACTCCACTTTGAATTAACTCCAACCGCTTCTCCGATGGACGAAACCGGCGCCGGCGACGCTTTCGGCAGCGCTTTTGTTTACGGTTTAATCAAAGGTATGGAGCCCAAAGACGCTTTTTCTTTAGCCATGAAAAACGGCGCTTCGGTAGTTCAGTATATTGGAGCAAAAGAAGGCTTATTAAGATCAGCGGAAAGTTTTAAATAATTTTTTTAACTTTATACTTTTGATTTTCGAATTTTAACCCTGCTTTGATGAAACCCTCCCAGCTTGAGATTTTGCCCAATATAGAAAAGCGGGACAATGAAAAAAAATCCCGTTGGCTGACAGCGGTTTTTTTAGGACTGACAATTGTTCCCAGTATTGCTTTTTGGTTTGTTTCCGGACTCCGTGAGAAAAAAATCAGTTTAACTAATCCGATAAAGTCGCTTAATTTTTCCCAAATTAAGCTTCCGGAAATAGAATCAAGCGACCGTTCGGTTAATCTTAGCCGTTGGGCGGCGGATAGACTGCCGCGGCTGTCCGGGAAATGGGCGATAAAAGTTGAACTTTTAGAAGAAGATTTTTCCTGGGGAGTAAATGTTACTGACCGGTTTCCTGCCGCCTCCTTAATAAAATTACCGATTGCAGCCGCTTTTTATTACCAGGTAGAAAAAGGGGAACTGACTTTGGGCGAAGTCTATCTTTTGAAAGATAAAGACAAAGCCGCCGGAGCGGGCAGTCTCTCTTTTTATCAAGCCGGGACAGAATTCACTTTGGGGCAGTTGGCCGCCTTGTCTCTTTCCCAGTCAGACAATACCGCCATCGGCGTTTTGCGCCGAAGGGTCGGCGACTCTGAGATTAATCGCCTGCTCTTGGCTTGGGGGATGAATAACACCAGCCTGGAGGAAAATCTGACTACCGCGGAGGAAGTCACCTTGTTTTTCGAAAAAATTTACCGGAACCAAATTTTAAGTTCAGAGTCAAGCCGGAAACTGCTTGAAGAGCTAACCAACACTGCTTTCGAGGACCGAATTCCCGAAGGGGTGCCCGAGGGGATCAGAGTCGCTCACAAGGTTGGTACCGACATTGAAATTGCTTCAGATGCCGGCATTGTTTTTACCCCGGATAAACCTTTTATCTTGACCATTTTGAGCCAGGGGGTAGACACAAAGGAAGCTTCGGAAGTTTTTCCTGATTTAGTCAGTGATATTTATTGGATCCTAATCGGCAGTTGAGCCGGTGTTGGCCCATCTTGGCAGTGTTGGGTTGGCTGAGAATCTTTTAAAAAATATTCTTCAATAATTTTTGGACAGGACAGGCAAGGTAAGGTTCCGGTGGTCTGACAAATTGTGGTTTTAACTACCTCTTCCGGCATAGACCAGTCTTCTTTGCCCTGGTTTTCCAGCATTTTGGTCATAATTTTATTCCAAATCGGGGTGGCTCCGGTTATCCCTGAAGCGACGTAACTCATTGGCGTGTTGTCATTATTGCCTACCCAGACAGCCACTAAAGCAGAGGGAGTATACCCAAAACACCAATTATCCCGCAGATTGTTAGTAGTACCTGTTTTAACCGCCACTTTGCGTTTAGATATCTCCAGCAGTGAGTTCAGTCCGAAGGCGAGCGCCCTGGCGTTGTTATCAGAAAGAATGTCGTTGATGATAAAAGCAATTCCCGGTTTTATTGCCTGGTAGGATCCCGGACAATAGGACTGGGAAAGACATCGGTTTTGGTAGATTATTTTTCCGCGCTGGTCTTTAATTTGGGCCAAGGGATTAATCGGAATAATTTCTCCCAGATTGGCCAAAGCCGAGTAAGCTTGGGCTAAATCAATCATTTTGATTTCTCCGCCGCCCAGGGTTAGGGAAAGTCCAAACCTGGAAGTATCTTGCCAGGTGGTAATGCCCATCCTCTCTCCGGTTTTAATCATCTGATCGACTCCATAGGAGGAAAGGACTTTAACCGCCGGAACATTGAAAGAAGAAGCGAGGGCGACTCTTAAAGGAATGTTTCCGTGAAACCTGTTGTCATAGTTTTTTGGAGAGTAAGGAGGCTGACCCGGGATTCGGTAGGTGATCGGAGTGTCCGGGATAACCGTCGCCGCGGTGTAACCTTTTTCAAAAGCGGTAGCGTAGTTGATCGGTTTGATCGCTGAGCCTGGCTGTCTTGGTCTTAAAACCACATTAACGTTGCCGTCGTTTTCAAAATCAAAATAATCCTTGGAACCGACCATAGCCAAAACTTCTCCGGTTTTAGGATGGATCACCAAAGCGGCGCCATTACTGATCTTTAAAGGGGCTAACTTCCCAATCTCCTCTTTAACAATTTCTTCTGCCAGCTGCTGCGTTTTCCAGTCTAAGGTGGTGATTACTTCTAAACCTTTTTGTTCAATTTCGTCACTGCCATAGGTTTCTGATAACAACTCTTTAACGTAAAAAACAAAATGCGGCGCTTTGATCGGGTCTTGTCTTCTGGTAAACCTTAGCGGTGTGGCAATAACCTCAATTGCTTGTTCCGGGGTGATATAACCGGCTTTAACCATTTCTCCGACTACTTGCTCTTGCCTTTTTTTGGCAAATTCCGGGTATGAGCCGAAAGGAGAGTACTCGCTTGGGGCCCTGGTCAGTCCGGCCAGGAGAGCCGCTTCGGCGGTATTTATTTCCCAAACATGTTTGTCAAAATATTTTTGAGAGGCTTCTTCAATCCCGTAGGCGGTTCCGCCGTAGGGAATTTCGTTAAAATACATCTGGAAGATTTCATCTTTAGAAAAATTAGACTCGACCATGATCGCCAGGATTACCTCTCGAACCTTTCTTTTTAAAGTCTTTTCATTATTAAGCAAACTGTTTTTGACCAGTTGCTGGGTAATGGTAGAGCCGCCAATCTGCGGCTCTTCCGGGTAAAAGATATTGTGTTTCAGCGCTCTTAAAATTCCGGTCCAAGATAAACCGTTATGGTTGTAAAAATTTTTGTCTTCTATTGCTAAAGTGGCTTGGATCATGTAGGAGGGTATTTTTTCCAAGGGAACTAAGCTCCGGTTTTGTTCCCGGTATATTTTGTAAAGCAGTATCTTAGCGCGGTCATAAATTTTGGTAGTTAAAGGGGTATTTCTCTCAATCAGCCGATCCGGTGAAGGCAGATCTTTGAAAAGATTGATCACTCCGCCGATTGCCATTAAAATAATTCCTAAAAGAATCAGCCCAAAAGCGATTTTTCTTTTTGCTTTAAGAGTGAGAGCTTTTTTTCGGGCGGGCTTTTTGGCTTGAATTCTTATTCTTTTTCTTGTCTTTGCCGTTTTAATACTTTTTTTGCCGGCCTTGACGATTAAATTTTTGAGCCCGACTAAAATCAGCCTGGTCGTCAAAAAAAATAGTCCGATTAATATTTCGAGCCAGTAGAAAACTATTTTTAAGCCGGTTAGTAGGGGGGCGGCCAAATGGCCCCTGACTTTTTCAGCCAAGTCTTTTATTCTTTCCGGCAGCGGCTTTTCGGCAAGAGCGCTTTTAATTTTAAAAAGAAGCCTTTCGATGATCTTGGTTAAAAACAACAGCGCTTGGTAAGCCGGCTTGCCTAACAAAATTAAAGTCCTTAGAAGCACTTTCCTATAATGTTCAATAAATATATCTTTCTATAACAATTAGCGAAAGGAACCTATTTTTTAAAAGCCGGTTTTAGTCCAGCGCCTAACCCGGAATGGAATTTTTAAAATCAGCAAAGATTTGGTTTGATTATACCCCATCTTATAGTTTAGTTAAA
>Ga0066637_10001202_pt1 | contig 16583 bp, 19 predicted proteins | sample CryGeyCG2014_020_FD_62737 | JGI IMG/M metagenome (GOLD analysis project Ga0066637, IMG submission 62737) | Groundwater microbial communities from aquifer - Crystal Geyser CG08_land_8/20/14_0.20 | ecosystem: Environmental > Aquatic > Deep subsurface > Groundwater | place: USA: Utah: Grand County...
CCCTTTGGGGGTTAAAGTAAATTCAAAAATTTATCGTCAAGAAACTTTAAAAATTCTTCAGTTTTTCCTTTCATCATATTTTTTTATTTTTGCGAGCCGCCTTTTGTGCCTTTCTTCTTGACTGAATTTGGTCTCAAGCCAAATTTTAACAATTTTTTTAATTTTTGCAAGGGGCAGAAAATCGGCTGAAATACAAAGAACATTTGCATCGTTATGGCTTCTTGACAACTCAGTCATTTTTTCATTAAAGCACTGAGCGGCTCTGACCCCTTTAAACTTGTTAGCGAAAATAGTTATTCCGATGGCTGAGCCGCAAAATAAAATTCCTTTGTCTTTCGGATTTTTGGAAATTTTTTCGGATACTTTTTCGGTAAAATCAGGATAGTCATCGTTTGGGTCGAAAACCTTATTGCCTAAATCTTCAAACGGCTCACCTATTTTTTTCAAATACTTTTTTATTTCCTCTTTTGTTTTAAATCCGCGATGGTCGGCCCCTAAATAAATCATAAATTACAGCGGCATATTGCCGTGTTTTCTGGCAATTTTGCTTTCTCTTTTATTCAAAAGCGATTCTAAACATTTAATTAAAACCGCTCTCGTATCTTTGGGATGAATAATTAAATCAATCTGGCCCAATTTTGCCGCTTGATAGGGATTGAGAAAAATTTCTCGCAAGTCCTGAATTTTCTCCTCTTCCAGTTTTTTCGGCTCTTTGCTTTCAGCTAACTCCTTTCGGTAAATGATTTTGACCGCTTGCTCGGGCCCCATAACTGCCATCTGGGCAGTTGGCCAGGCGATAACTTTGTCATAACCCAGTTCCTTTGAGCAAAGGGCAATGTAAGCCCCGCCGAACGCTTTTCTTATAATCAAACTAATTTTGGGAACAGTGGCATTAGCAAAGGCATATAAGACCTTGGCTCCGTGCCTGATTATTCCCCGCTGTTCCTGGTCTTTCCCCGGAAGATACCCCGGGGTATCAACTATGTTAATTATGGGGATATTAAAAGCGTCGCAAAAGCGGACAAAACGAGCTACTTTATCCGAAGAATCAATGTCTAAGGTGCCAGCCAATGACCTCGTTTGATTAGCCACGAGCCCTGCCACATAGCCAGAAAGACGAGCAAAGCCAACTATTGAATTTTGGGCAAAGCCGGATTGAACCTCAAAAAAGGAATTTTTATCAAAGATTTCTCCAATCACTTCTTTCATCTCATAGCCCTTTTTTTCGTCTTCCGGGACTAATTCCAATAGGTGGTAATTTTCTTCTTCTCTGAAAAATTCAGAGATAACGTTTTTTTGCCGCAGCGGGTCTTCCAAATTATTTTGGGGCAAATAGGAAAGAAGTTTCTTCACCCCCAGAAAACAATCTCTTTCATTGGAAAAAATAAAGTGGGCGCAGCCGCTTTTGGTGGCGTGAACCGAAGCGCCGCCCAAGTCCTCAAAAGAAATTTTTTCCCCGGTAACGGATTTAATAATTTCGGGTCCTGTGATGTACATTTGAGAAATCCCTTCAACCATAAAAATAAAATCAGACAGGCCCGGGGCGTAAGAAGCGCCGCCGGCCGAAGGTCCCAGGATTACCGAAATTTGAGGAATGACGCCAGATGACTTAACCATTTCCCGAAAAATCGCGGCATAACTGTCCAAAGAGGAAAGTCCTTCTTGAATTCTGGCTCCGCCAGAATCAATCAATCCGATGAGCGGACAGCCGGTTTTCTGGGCAAGACGATAAATTTTAATAATTTTTTTACCATGCATTTCTCCCAATGTCCCGCCGATTTTTAAAAAGTCCTGAGAATAAATATAAATTTGCCGGCCGTTTATTTTTCCAAAACCGGCAATTACAGCGTCGCCCGGAAATTTCTTTTTCTCCATGCCTAAAATATCAAAACGACTCTCAATAAAGGGGTCTAATTCCACAAAGCTTCCGGCGTCCAAAAGCAAATTAAGACGCTCTCTGGCAGTTAATTTTCCTTTCTGGTGCTGTTTTTCAACCATCTCCGGCGAACTGAGTTCCTTCAACTTCTTATTTAATTTTTCAATTTCTTTTTCAAAAGCCATAATCGCTTCGCCCCGCACCTTTTGATAATTTCTCAAAGGAATTATTGCTTAAAGATTACTAATTACCCTTAAAATAATCTACAAAAGGTGCGGGGTTTCGCTAAATTAAAAATTCAAAATGCAAAAGTCAAAATGACAGATTAAAATTGAAAAATTTCATCAAAATATTCTCTCAATTTCATACGGCAAAATAAAATTGACTTTAGTTTTACCCACCATTCGTTCTCCCCTGTATGAAAGATTGATAAAAAAAGCTTGCGGAAGATTATAGCGAGAAATAAAGTTTCTCATTCCGCGAGTAATTTCAGGTTTTAACAAGCTAACTGCTTTAACTTCCAAAGGAATAATCTCTTCGGAATTTTCAATAATAAAATCTACCTCGCTTTTGTCTTTCGTGCGCCAAAAATGCAAATTTTCTTTTTTCTTTTTAGTTAAAGCGGAAAAAACATAATTTTCCAAAAGCGCGCCCCTGTCTTCTCTTATTTCCAAGCTTTTGAACGAATTTATTGATGAATTGCGCAATCCTGGATCAATAAAATAAATTTTCGGCATTTTGCTCAATTCTTTGCGTATATTTTTAAAAAACGGAGTAATTCTTTCAATGACAAAAGTCTGCTCTAAAATTTCTAAATATGACTCTATGGTTCTGAAACTCAAGCCAGCGGTTTGGGATAATTCGTGATAATTTGCCAATCCGCCGATTTGTTCGGCAATAATTTTCATCAGTTTTGCATAACCGCTAAAATTTTTTATCCTCAACAATCCTATAATATCTTTTTCTATATAGCTTGAATAAATTTCTTTCAGTAATTGCCGTTTTTTTTCCTCGTTTTCTTCCAAAGCAACACGGGGATACCCGCCATAATTCATAAAGCCGTATAAATTATTAAGCAGAGATTTTTTATCGTAATTGGAAATATCTTCCAAATTCAGCAATTCCGCCAAATGCTCGTCTTTGGACAAAAGATATTCATAAAAATTAAAAGGGTAAACAGTAAAAATCATTTTTCGCCCAGTAAGCGGCTCTGAAAGATTGGCTTTCAATTCAAAAGAAGACGATCCAGTTAAAACAAATTTTACTGGCAGTTTTTTGTCGTATATGCCTTTGAAAAACACGCCGGCATTTTCAACGCGCTGGGCTTCATCCACAAAAACATATAACTTTTCTTTACCCGTTCTTGCTTTGAGATAATTAAAAAACTCCGCTTGGCTTTTAAACAATTCTAGGTCGGAAATAAAATCCAGGTTGAATATCAGAATATTCTTTTCTTGAGAAATTTTATTTTCCAGCAAATAATTTTTTAATTGCGCCAGAAGAGTGGTCTTTCCCGTTTGTCTCGGACCTAAAATCATAGTCATTTCCGGCTCATTGATATGGCTGGCAATTTGAGAAAAAATTGTTCTCTTTATAATTTTATGCTCCATATATGGACATTTAATAACCTACACATCAATATTAGCACGAGATTTATTAATGTCAAGCGTAAATTTGCAATAAAAGTCAAATAAAGCTTCGCAAAAAAAGGATTATTATTTTTCTATGAATTTAAAAGTGGAAAGGATTTGGTCAAAAACCCCTAAAACTTCAGGATTATTGCTGTCGGTGTAGATAAAATTTGCGATAGAAGAAATAAAAGAACATTTAGTATGGTTTTCAGAAGGGTCGCAACTTACCTGACGACCTCCAATGGCTATAAAATCATTTCCCTTAATTTTCTTTTTCTCTTGAATATCAATCGCCTCAAGTAAAACAATGGCAGGAATAATTATTTCATTCCTGCCCTCTTCCGCCCCTTCTAAGAATATCTTTTGCTTTCTTGCCCAATCTTTCGTCTCCGGTAAAATACCAAATCAGAGTATGAGTATCAACGATATATATCATAAAGAGGTTTTAAATAAGGACTTTTCGGCTTCTTTGAAATCTTTTTCATTAACTTTTATTCCTTTCCAGATTCCATAAAGGGTCTTTAATGAAGGGGTGATTTTTTTCTTTTTAGAAATCAAAATCTCCTCTAATTTCTGATAGATTTCTAAAAGTTTTAGATAATTCTCCTTTGATAAGGTGATATTTTTTTGATTTTTAACTGAAACCTCTGTCATATGCTTTTAGATTAATAAATTTTTGATTTTCTGTCAAACTCAATTTTCACTCCAAAAACCTATTCGCTGATTGTTTTTAATTGTTCTTTCAGCCCTTTTATAATCTGAACTAAAATTTTTTTATTATCAACCTCCCGGCCTAATTCTATTCTAAGCGAAGTAGCGGTCTTTTCCAAGTCCGGCGGAAATTTGTCAATATTTGTATTCAAGCCAATTCCCATTATTGAGCATCTAACCTCTTTACCTTCAACAACATTTTCTGTCATCACCCCAGCCGCTTTTTTTTCATTAAAATAGACATCATTGGGAAGTTTGATAAATATTGGTTCTAAATTAAAATTCTCTTTAATGGTTTTGGCAATAATAAAGGCGGCTAAAATCGTCAATGTCTGGAGGTCTACGAGTTGGCTTTTGGGTAAAATTATTGAAAAATAAAGCCCGCCTTTTGGGGAGTGCCAACCCTTCTCCTTTCGGCCTCGGCCCAACGTTTGTTCTTCAGCCAAAATCACTGTCCAGGGAACCGCTCCTTTCCCTGCCAATTCCTTTGCCTTTGCCTGGGTGGAAGGCAGTTTCTCAAAACTTTCAATTGTTAATTTTTTGTTCATTCAAATTAAAGTAATTAATGTTTGCCCGGCCACTGCTTCTTGGTCTTTTTTAATCAAAATTTCTTTCACCTTCCCTTCAAAATCAGCGATTATTTCGTTTTCCATTTTCATTGAGGAAAGTAAAAGAAGTTTTTGGTCTTTTTTTACAAATTCCCCTTCTTCAACAAAGATTTCCGAAATCCTTCCGGCAATTGGCGCCTTAATTTCTTTTTTAGAAAAATCTTTTTTGGGCAGAGAAACCTGGGCAACCAAAATTTTTTCTTCCACCTTCTCTCCAAAGATAAATTCTTTTCCATCAACCATTATTTTTATTCTTCCATCTCCGAGCTCAGAAATTTTGACGTCATAAACCTTTTCTCTAATTTTAATCTTCATGAGTTTCTCTATTCTAACATTTTTAGCCGCTCTGACATTGCCCAGTTCGAGGAGAATTCTCTTTCTGAAGGAGTTTCTTTATTTCTGAATTTTTCAGAAATAAAAACTTGTTCTTCCGGTTTTTTAAGAGATTGATAAATGTGGAAGATAATCTCAGCAATTTCTTTTTCTTCTCCGCCAGTTGGCGGATTTTCTTCCGCTTTCGCAGCTTCCTTTTTAGGGACTTGGGGCTTCAGTTCCCTGAGGATGCCACTCTTTTCAACAAAGTCGGTTGTGAAATTGCCTTCAAGAAAATCCTTATTTTGCAAAAGGACCTTGAAAAAAGGAATAGTTGTCGGCACCCCATCAATTAAAAATTCATCAAGCGCCCTTTTTAGTTTTGAGATTGCCTCCTCCCTGGTTTTTCCGACCGAAATCAATTTGGCTAAAAGCGAATCAAAATAAGGATATACTTCTTGACCTTCGTGCAAAAAAGTATGAAGAAAAACCCCCTGACCGCCGGGCGGCAGATATTTTAAAATTTTTCCCGGCAAGGGCTGAAAGTTTTTCTGCGGGTCTTCGGCGTTTATTCTTGCTTCAATGGCCCAACCGGAGAAAGAGATATCTGCTTGAGAGAGTTTGATTCTTTCGCCCCGGGCAATGCGAATTTGCTGTTCAACTAAATCAATCCCGGTTATGGCTTCGGTAACCGAATGCTCTACCTGAATCCGAGGGTTAATTTCTATAAAATAAAAATTCTGATCCGGGTCCATTAAAAATTCAATCGTGCCAGCTCCCTGATATCTCAGCTCCCTGGCTAATTTTACAGCTAAGTTTCCGAGTTCTTCCCTTTTTTTTGCATCCAAAAAGGTTGAGGGCGCTTCCTCCAGCAATTTTTGAAATCTCCTTTGAATTGTGCATTCCCTTTCGCCTAAATGTAAAAATTTTTCCCCGTCTCCCAGAATTTGAAACTCAATATGTTTGGCTTCGGTTAGACATTTTTCCAGGAAATAATCGGTGTCAGAAAAAGCCATTGACATCTGCCTTTTAATGCCGAGCGAAGTTGAAAAAATTTCACCGAAACTGATTTGACCATTAATGGCTCTAATACCGATACCTCCTCCGCCCCGGCGGGCTTTTAAAACAAAGGGCGGCCTAATTCTCATCACCCATTTAAACAGGTCTCCTTTTGTTTTGATTGAACCGCCGCTGCCCGGCAAAACAGGAATGCCAACTTTTTGAGCGAACCGTTTTGCTTCTATTTTATCTTCCAAACGCCTCAAGGTATTAAAATGAGGCCCGATGAAGATGATATTATTTTTCCGGCAGGTTTTAGCAAACCGCCAATTCTCGGCCAAAAATCCGTAACCCGGATGAATGGCGTCAGCCCTGGCTTTTTTGGCAATTTCAATAAGCCGACGTTGGTCTAAATATCCCTGACTTCCCTCCCGGTCCAAAAAATAGTATTCGTTAGCCATGGTTGTTTCCAGAAAGTTCTGTTCTTCTCCCGGTTTTGGACAAAGAGCCGCGGTTTTAATTCCCATTTCCTTGCAAGTTCTGATTATTCTCAAGGCAATTTCTCCCCTATTAGCAATCAAAATTTTTCTAATGAGCGGCATTTTTTTATTTGCTTAAATTGGTTATTTCTTCCATTACCTGAGCGGTAATTTTCTGCAAAAGATTCTTGTATTCTTCTAAGTGGCAGTCCAACTTTTTGGCTTTTTCAAATTCTTCTCTGAAATAAAGCGGTTTCCCAATCGTTATTTCGGTAGATTTTTTAAATTTCGGAAAACTCTTTCCTGCTGGCATCAATTCAAAAGTGCCCTTAATTCCGAGCGGTAAAATAGGAACACCGGTTTTAAAATAAATTTTAGCTGCTCCAAGTTTTCCTTTGCCTATTTCTCCGCTTCTGCTTCTTGTTCCCTCGGGATAGATAACTACAATATCGCCTTTTTTTATCGCCTTAACCGCCTCATCAATGGCTCTTTTTTTTGAGTCCTCGTTTTTCCTGTTTATCGGAATAACCCCGGCTATAAAATATAAAATGACCCGTCCCAACATCAATAGTCCTCTATAACTATCAACTTGACCTATGTAAGTAAACCTTCTCGGCACGCAAACATAACCGCTGAGTATCCAATCCAAATGACTTTCATGGTTGGCTGCCAAAATAAAATTTGTTTTGGGAATATTTTCCAAACCCCTCACTTCTTTTATCAAAAATCCGTCAATAATCGGCTTTACAAAAATTTTACAAAACCACGAAACGGGTCTATTCATAACAACATAATACAAATGATGCGAATGCCGCAAATATGCGAATATTTGCATTTTCGTAGATTAGCATATCATTCGTAGATTTGTATTATATTCTATAATTTCTTCGATTATTTCCCGACAAGTTTTAATTTCTGAAATTCCAGCAGCGGAAATGCCAGCCATAAGGGGCAGAGTGTCAATGTTTGAACTGCCTAAAGAACTTACAATCCTGTCGGCTTTTATTTCTTCTGGAAAAGCGCCTTTTTCTTCCAGTTTTTTCATTTCCTCGGCCCACTCGTTTTTAATTACCCTTAAAGGATGGCCGGTAAATCTTAAAACAACTTCAATGTCGTCGGCTGTCGCCTCAATTAGACGTTTTTTGTAGGCATCGGAGACAAGACATTCTTTTGAAGCCAAAAATCTCGTTCCCATTTGAATGCCGTCTGCTCCCAGCAAAAAGGCGGCTGCCGCTGTTTTTCCGTCATAAATTCCGCCGGCGGCAATCAGAGGAATTTGCTTTAATATTTTTTTTGCCTGAGGAATTAAACAAAAGGTGGTATTTTTCCCAATGTGGCCTCCGGCCTCCATTCCCTCAACGACTACCGCGTCCGCCCCCTGCTCTTCCATTTTTTTCGCCAGCCGCGGGGAAGGAACAACCGTAATAATTTTAATTCCGGCCGCCTGAAAATAAGGGAAAAGAGGCAAAGGATTTCCGCCGCCGGTAAAAACAACCGGCGCTTGGCAGCGGATAACCGTCTTCATCAGTTCTTCAATTTTCGGATTTTGCAGGAATAAATTTACCGCAAAGGGCTCGTTTGTTAATTTCTTGGTTTTTTCAATTTCCTTGGCTAGCCATTGAGCCGGCATCAAGCCCGAACCGAGCGTCCCGAGACCCCCGGCATTGGAAACCGCTGAAACCAAATTCGCTTCAGAAATTCCGGCCATTCCCCCTTGAATAATCGGATATTTTATTCCCAAAAGTTTTGTTAATTTATTTTCCCCTGCCATATCTTTTTTCAAATTCTTTTTTGTTAACAATTGCCACCAAAAACCTTGCCTCGCACTTTAAGTCCTCGCCGACCAAAGCGCGGCTTTTGACGCGGGCGATTTTGTTGTCGGTTTTCTCTTTGGAGGCGGGGTAAACTCCCAAAATTTCAGACGTTAAATCAATTTTGTCGCCGGGAAAAATTGGTTTATAAAACTGGCAACTTCTGACCTCATAAGCCAAAAAATGATAATTTTTATGTTCCTCGCCGATTTTATTTCTCAACAAAATTGTTGAAAGCTGGGCCAATGCCTCAATAACCAAAACCCCGGGCATAATTTTAAAATCAACAAAATGACCCTTGAAATAATAATCGTCCAGCGAGGTCTGATAGAAACCAGAAATTTTATTTTCGCTCATTTCTTCAACACCGTCCACAAATAAAAAAGGTTCCTGGTATGGAATGATTTCTTTAATTTGTTCTTTATTTAAAATCATTTTTTCTCTTTAATAATATTTAGCGATTCTTTTGAGTCCTTCGTTTAAATTGGCCAAAGATACGGCTAAATTCATCCGAAAATATTTTTTTTCACCAAAAATCTCGCCCGGGGCGACCGAAACCAATTCTTTATTAAGCAAGGTTTCGCAAAAAGAAAAAGCGTTTTTAAACGAAGAAGGGATTTTGATAAAAATGGCAATTCCGCCTTCAGGCAGAATAAAGGCGACTTTTTTCTCTCTTAAAAAATTAATCGCCAAGTCCCTCCTTTTTCTTGCCTCTTCTTCGGTCTTTAAAAAATATTGAGAGATTCCCTCCGGGTCCTTGAAAATTTCCCTGATAACAAGTTGGGAAAGGGTGTGAGGGGAGGTGGAAAGGTTGAATTGATAGTTAATCATTTGTTTAATCAATTTTTCCCGGCCAAACCCCCAGCCCGTTCTCCAGCCGCAAAGAGAAAAAATCTTTGAGGCGGAAAAAACACAGAAGATATTTTTGTTGAAGTATTTCAGAAAAGAACAATAATGATTTTCATAATCATAAATTTCATAAACCTCGTCCGCGATTAAAAGAAAATTCTTCTTTAATGCCAGATTGGCTAAAAATTTAACGTCTTTTTCCCTGAGCGCTTTACCGGTGGGGTTGGCTGGTGAATTTATAATCACGGCTTTTGTTTTGGCAGAAATGACTTTTTTTAGTTCTTGGGTCTTAAGGTAAAATCCTTCTTTTTCAGAGGTCTTAAAAAATTTTACCCGGCCCTTAGCCATTTCCACCATGCGGGGATAAGAAGGCCAATTAGGCGAAACAATTACAACTTCACCGCCCTTTTCTAAAATGAGATTGAGCAAAATAAAAAGAATTTCTTTCTCGCCGGCGCCGACAAAAGTATTTTCCTTTTTTAAGGGTTTTTGCCATTTAGCGGAATAAAATTTTGCCAAGGTTTCCCTTAAAGTAAAATCCCCTCCCGCAGGAGAATAAGAGAAAGACAAAGGATAGAGGTTTAAAATTTTTTCTTTGAGAGGAGGGGGCTCAAACTCGGGCGAAGTCAGGGTAAATACTAGAATTTTTTTTCCTTTTTCTTTTAATTCTTTGACTCTTGAAAAAAAATAATTTAAAGATTTTTTCATATTGCCAGACCGCCGTCAATGTTTATTACCGCTCCGGTAATAAAAGAGGCCTCCCCTGATGCCAAAAAGGCGACCAGGTTTGCGATTTCTTCCGGTTTGCCGAGCCGTCCGAGAGCGGTTAATTGTTTTACCGCCGCCCGTATTTGCTCCGGCACACTTTCGGTTAATTTTGTATCAATAAAGCCGGGCGCAACGGCATTGACCGTCACGCCAAGCCGCCCCACTTCTTTTGCCAGGGACTTGGTGAAACCAATAATGCCGGCCTTGGCCGCGGCGTAATTTGTCTGGCCGAAATTTCCTCTCTGACCAACAACCGAAGAGATATTGATAATTTTCCCCTGGCCGGCAATAAGCAATGGCAAAGCCGCTTTTGAGCAATTAAAGACGCCGGTTAGGTCAATGTCAATCACCCTTTGCCATTCTTCTTTGGTCATTTTTGCCAGAGTCCTATCCTGGCAGGTGCCGGCGTTATTCACCAAAACGTCCAGACGGCCAAATTCCTTTTTAATACTCTCAACCATTTTTTCAACCTCGTCTAATTTTGAGACATCAGCCAAAAAATACCTGACAGTTAAGGGAGACCCGCTCTCCGTTAATTTCTTTTCAGTTTCTTCTTTAACTCTCTTTAAATTTTCTTCCTGGGCCGGAATATCATTTAAGGCAATTTTTGCTCCCAAAGAAGCAAATTTTAGGGCAATTGCCCTGCCAATGCCCTGAGAAGAACCAGTAATGAGAATAACTTTATCTTTAAACATAGTTTATGCTGTTTCGCTTTGAATTAATAACTTGCGATAAACAAAAGCGGTCGCCATCGTTGTTGTCGGAATAGTCGCAAACAGTCCGATTAATAAAGCAAAAACGCCGATTAAGTTGATGGCGCTTGTTAATGAAAAAAAGAGGAATAAATTCCAGGTAGCGCCACGGGTAATTTTGTAGCTTCTTTTTAGGGCTTCAATTGGACCCAAACCTTCGTCAACGATGAAATATTTATAGAAAGAAAACTTAATGGCAAAAACAATTCCGGGAATTATAAATAAAATTAAACCGACAAGGACAATTAAAAAGTAAAGAATATAGCCAAAAAACATTTTGAAAAAAAGTGGATATTGAAGGAAAAATTCGGAAAATTTTGGTTTTTGCTGGTCGGAAAATTTTAGGCAAATTTTAATAAAGCCCAGTTGCAATATTAATCCTAAAACAAAAGCGATAAAATTGGTCAGGGTTATGAAGGTTTTTTCTTTTAACAGGGCTTTAGCAATTTCAGGAAAAAAATTAACCAATCCCATAACTATTAGCAAACCAAAAAAGAACCAGAAATTTTCTTTCATTACCTTCCAGCCAAAACTAATTGCCTCTTTTTTAGAAAATTTATTTGCGGTCAAACTCATACAAATTATAATTTTATTCGGATTTTGTCGCTTTAATTACTTTCCAGCCCAAAGGAAGCAATACTCCTGCCAAAATGAACTTTAGTAAATCTCCTAAAATAAAAGGGTAAAATCCTACTGCTAAGACTTTCCCAAACCCGATAAACTTTGCCAACCAAAAAAGTCCGGGAATGTATAAAATAATATTTCCAATTAACATCGCCAAAATTGCCGTCTTCAAATTTCTATCAAAACCCCTTTCGCAAAGCCAGCCAATCGAATAAGCGGCAAAAACAAAACCGATAATGTAACCAAAAGTCGGCGACATTATATAGCCAATTCCCCCGCCTCGGACAAACCAGGGAAGCCCGGACATACCGATGAGAAGATATGTTATTTGCGACAAAGCGCCTTTTTTTGAACCAAGCAATGCCCCGGCCAACAAGACAACGAAGGTCTGCATGGTTATTGGCACAGGCCATATCTCAATTTTTAATTTAGCTGAAATTCCAGTCAAAATAGCAAAACCCAAAACCAAAACAATGTCTTTTGCCAAAGACAAAGTTTTACTTTCTATTTTCGGGATTATTGCATCAATTAAAGTTAAATTTCTTATTTCACCCATGTTTTTCAAGGCTAAATTGCGCTTCCTCAACCTTTCTTCCAACAATTGGAATGTTTTCAATCTTAACATTTTTTAAACCCTCTGGCAACCTTGCGGGGTCTGCCATTGTAATCTCGGCAAATACCCGGTCTAAATTCAAGGAATTAAAACTGCCAAAAACCAGGCCCAGATAAGCGACAAATTTGTCTCTTTTTTGGACATTTTGCGCCTCAGCCAGGGTTAAAATTGGCGGCCCGCCTTCGCTTTCGCTTTGACGGGCAAGCAAAAATTTTAATAAATTTTCAATAATTTCTTTTTCAGAAGAAAGATATTTTAAGCCCAGATAATTTTCTTTTTTTAGCAGTTTAAAAAGATTTTCGCTGGCTGACGCCTTGCCAACTTTTAAAATGGGGAGATTAATTACTAAATCAGACGAAAAAATCTCTTCTGAGATTTCAAAATTGTCTTTTTTTGCGAAATTGGACTTTGCCAAATCCAACACCTGAACTTTATTTTTCAAACAGACATCTAAAAGCCCTGATTTTTTGGCGCAGGATTCTATGGGGATTTCGTCAAGGATTTGACCAGTCACTTTTATATTCCCAACCTTTGCTCCTCTTTTAATTAAATAGTCAATCGTTGTTCCCAAAAATTCAGGGCTTGTATTTTCAGCAAAATAGGAGTGCTTTGGCGAGACCAAAGTCGGTAAAATCAGTATTTTGGTCTCTGGACCCACTTTTAGACCGCCAATTAACTCAACAAGTTTTTCAATTCCCTCCAAAATATCATATTTTACCCGCCAGACAGCCACCGCGTCCTTAGAGTCCGACTTTTCTGTCTTGAATTCCTCGCCGATTTTATATTCTTTGCCAGATTTCTGAACCCACTTGTTCCCCTGTTCATCTTCCAAAAGCAAAACAAAGTAAGGAACTTTGGAATGAAAAATTGTCGGAATATTTACTTTCGAAATGCCAGCCACTTTAATTTTCTCCACTCTCATTCTTTCCAAACCCAAAAAACACTCGGGGCATTTTTCAATTGGATACTGCCAAATTCTTTTACATTTTGGACATTGATAAAACATATTCATTTCGAATTAGGAATCAATAAGATTATACCAAATTTTTTAAAAAAGAGTATAATTTATTCGTAGATTTATGAAAACTTATATTTTGCCGGTTGAATTGAGAAAGCGGCTAAAAAAACCTTTCGGAATTTCAATTTTGGGAAATAAAAAAGAAGTTTGCGAGAAATTCAAGCAATTTCTTCAAAGAAAAAAGTTTAAAAAAATAATTACTGTCGGCGATTATTGTTCTTCGGCTTTGCCTTCGGATGTTAAAATTTTTGACGGAAAAATTAAAAGAAGAAAAATCAACCCCGCCCTTTGCTTAAAGTTGAGTAGTAAGCAAAATCGTCAAATCTGTAAGATATTTTTTTTAACTCCAGCAAAGGGCGGGGCTTTAAGGTGTTTAAATCCGCGAGGCACGATTCAAAAAGGATGTTGGAAGGTAATTAAAAGAGCTCTTAGAAAAAATAAAAATGTTTTTGTTGAAGGCGAAGAAGACCTTTTGACAATACCCGCTGTTTTGCTCGCGGGAAAAAACACGGCCGTGGTCTATGGTCTGCCAAATAAAGGAATCTGTTTAATAGAAATTTCAGCAAAGGCAAAAAAATTTTTCAAAGAAATTCTCAATAAATTTAGAACTGCGCCAAGCTAATCTTGACATAATCTTAAAATATGAACGGTAACGCTGCCGCCGGTTCCGCCAATGTTATGGCAGAGGCCAATTTTGGGCAGGGGCTTCACTTGATGTTCTCCGCATTTCCCTCTTAGCTGATTAGTAATTTCATAAACCTGGGCCAGGCCGGTAACCGAAATCGGGTGGCCCTTGGCTTTTAAACCGCCTGAGGTGTTCACCGGCAATTCGCCATTCAAATTTAATTTTCCCGACCTTATCAGATTAGACCCTTGACCGACTTTTGCCAAACCCAAATCCTCATAAGAAAATAATTCAATTGAAGTAAAGGCGTCATGAACTTCGGCAACATTAATATCCTGCGGCTTAACTCTGGCTTCTTGATACGCCTTTTCAGCCGCCAGCCGCGTCGCTTTAAAATGAGTAATGTCATCCCTGCCAAAGGTTAAAAGATAGTCGGTGGCAAAGCCGGAACCGACAACCTCAATGTCGGTTTTTTCTTGAGAGATAATCACTGCCGCTCCCCCATTTACAGATAAAGAGCAATCAAAAACACGGAAAGGAGAAGCGACAACCGGAGAATTTTTTATTTGTTCTAAAGAAACAGGTCTTTTATAATAGTATGCCTTGGGATTTAGGACCGCATTTTGATGATTTTTATAAGCAATCAAAGCCAAATCATCCATTGTCGCGCCATATTTTTGCGCATATTGCTGCCAGACCAGGGCGTTCTGAACCGGAAAAAGCATTCCCTCTGTCTGCTCTAACACTCTTTCTGCGGCCGACAATATAAGGTGAGTAATCGCTTCGCTTTTATTATCAACCAGTTTTTCGCCGCTCAAAACCAAAATATTTTTAAACCCTTTTAAATGATTGGCGGTCCAAAAAGCCACTCCGCCGCCCGAGCAGACCGAGGGCGTTTCAATAATCGGGACATTGGTCTTAAATAAATCAGAAAGTAAAGACGTCTTATGGGTCTGATGCTCGCTCACTCCGTCGGAACTGGACATAGTAGTTAAAACAATGGCATCAATGTCAGAAATTTTCATTTTGGCGTCTGCCAATGCTTCAATTGCCGCCTCAAAAGCAAATTTCCACCAGGGTTTCTGGGCATAATCAAATTTTGTCATTCCTACTCCTTTTATGAACATATTGGCTTTTGTTTTCCCCTCCACTTCTCGTATTCTTCAAGGGTCAATTTTTCTCCCTTTTTTAATTGTTTCTCAAGGTCGCTTTTGAAGCCATCATTTACGGCTATGGCTCTCAGGCAGATAGCCCCTGCGCCGCTTCCGTAGCCCGACATTCCGATTTTCTGACCCTTTTTGCTCTTTTCTAAAATAGAAAGCAAAGAAATGAAAATTGAACAGGTGTAAGAATTACCAATGTAAGGATTGTATTTTAGGCCGGGTTTTACTTTTCTTTCAAAAAAATTTTGAAATTCAGGCAATTTCCTCACTTCGTCTAAGTCCTTTTTATAGTCCTTAAAAAGCTCGGGGTTTTTAATGCACTCAGTCAAAGTTAGATGGGGTTGTTCTTTTCGTCTTTCATGACGCCAAAAAACAGCCGCCACCCATTCAACCATTTTGGGAAAGGGGGTGTGCATAATGAAAAAACTCAGCCCTTCCAGAAGCGATTTTCTTTCTTTTTTAAGTCCTTTTAAAAATTCTGAATTTTTTCTTTCCCAATCTTCCAAAGCCGCCTTTTGGCAACCCAAATAAGCTGACTTTGTAAGTTCTCCATTGATTTCAGGGAAGGGGAAAGATGGACCCGGCACCTTAAAGTCGTCTATATCAGCCGCAAATTGGCCGAAATTTTGATAATCCAAGAGCAAAATTTTTGGGTTCATTTCTACTCTCATAGCTACTGCGGCGCAACCCTGGGTCATCTCTGCTCCGACGTCTGTTTCCCGATAAATAGAACGGTCAACCGCTAAGGCAATAGCCGGCTTTCCCTGGTTGGCTACGCTGTACTCGCAAGCAGAAATCAAGGCCTCTACTCCGCTCAAACAGGCAAATTTATATTGGAAAGGAATTGCCTTTAACCCCAGCTTCTGATTGATAATTCTGACGCTAAAGGGCTTGGAAAGGTCGGGGTCTGACTCGGTGCCAATGTGGAATCTCTCAACGTCTCGGTAATCAATTTTTTGAATTGCCTCAACGGCCAAATCCTCAATCGATTTTTCGTAAGGAATCCTGGCTTGAAAAACGCCGAGGCCCTTTGTTACATATTCCGGCGGTATTTTTCTATTTTTAGCCAATTCTTCCAAAGACACAAAATGCCCGGGAATGGCTACTCCAATTTGCGATACGCCCACTTTTGGAATATTATTTTTTTTCATAAAATAAATTTTAGCAAATTTTTAGAAAAAAACAATTGACCGTCATTAATAAAAGCCACTTTTGTTTTAGTGGCATTTAAAATAAGATAAAAGTAGAGTTGACCCCATTTTTCCTATTTTCCAAACTTGATAGATTTGAAAGATTTAATCTAATTTCTTGATTTTTCCAAAGCCATTACCCGTTTTTCTAAGAGAGCAAACTCATCTCGGCCAACTTTTTCCTTTAACTCATTACGGATTAAATGCAATTCATCAAAAACGAGCTCAAATTTATAATCCACCTCATTAAATCTTTTGCCAACTTCCTTACGAAATTCTTGAAATTCTTCGTGATGTTTATCAACTTTTTTATCTAATGTTCCAACTCCTTCAACTACCAAGTCAATTTTAGAATCTATATCTTCTAAAACAACTCCAAGATGGCGTTCTGAGAGAGATAATTGTTTTTTATTGATTTTCTTTTTAACCATGTAATTTATCTTATCACAACCCCCGAAAGAAAGCAAAAGCTTCCTTACGGTGCAGGCAAAATTCGGAAGTCAAATTTTTACCGGGATCTGACCCCAGTAACTTTACATAGGTCTGACCCGTGT
>Ga0066637_10001204_pt1 | contig 16578 bp, 15 predicted proteins | sample CryGeyCG2014_020_FD_62737 | JGI IMG/M metagenome (GOLD analysis project Ga0066637, IMG submission 62737) | Groundwater microbial communities from aquifer - Crystal Geyser CG08_land_8/20/14_0.20 | ecosystem: Environmental > Aquatic > Deep subsurface > Groundwater | place: USA: Utah: Grand County...
AGAGAAAAAGGAAGAATTATAGACCAGGGAAAAAAGTTCAAAAGCACTTGCATCGGGTAAAACAAAACACCTAAATTCCCGCTTTCGTGCATTTTCTCCTGGGAACGCTGAACTACCTGCTGCCAGAAATGAATTTTTAAAAAAATATTGCCGTGAACACGAATCTGATGAAAATACCAGGAACCACACAGCATCATCCCACAAATGAAACCAATCCACAAATAGGGGTTGCGTAAGTATGAAAACTTTTTCTGCCAGATTATATAGGGTAAAATACAAATGATCAGAGCTGCCCCCAGAACACCTTTACTTAAAATTGCCAATCCCAAACCAAGACCATATAAAGCCGCCCATTCTTTTTTGACTGAAGAACGTATTAGTCCATAGAGACCTAAAAGGATAAAAAAAATTGTGGGGACATCCGTCATTACCAGATGTCCTATATGAAGAAAATGGTAAGTTGTAAGCAGTATCAAACTGGAGAAGAAAGAAGTATAAAAATCATGAAATAATTCCCAGGCAAGTAAATAAATCAAAAGTATGCTCATTATTGCCAGAATAATTATAGGTAAGCGTGCGCTGACTTCATTTACACCAAAAATTTTATAACTAATTGCAACCAGCCAGAAGACCAGCGGAGGTTTATGGAAGAAAGGAACGCCATTGTAATGAAGAGTTAGCCAATCACCATCCTGAACCATTTCTCTTGCTATAGAGGCATAAAATGATTCATCGGCATCCTGAAGGGACCAATGATTGGCTGTAAAGAAGTAAAGGGAAAGGCTAAGCAATAATAATCCAAGTATAAGCCATTTTTTATCCATAGAAGTAGTAAATGGGGTCAGGTCGACCTGACCCCATAAGATGGAACCATTTCTTTCATCTTTTTAATAATTTTATCTTCATCCATAATATTTGCAAGATTTTCAAGTTCTTTTATATCTTTGTGTAACTTTGCGGTATCGAAAACTTCGGGCTGGGTTATAAAAATTTTGTTGTGTTTAGTTGCCTGGTCACGCTCTTTGTCATGAAGTATTTCCTCATAAAGTTTCTCTCCGGGACGTAAACCCACGAACTTAATAGAAATATCCTTATCTATTTCTAATCCAGAAAGGGTAATGAGATTTTTTGCAAGGTCAACTATTTTTATCCGCTCTCCCATGTCCAGAATAAAAATCTCTCCGCCCTTCCCGATTGAACCCGCCTGAATTACCAATTGTGCCGCTTCTTGAACAGTCATAAAATACCTTTCAATTTCAGGATGGGTTACTGTTATAGAATTACTCTCTTCTATTTGTTTCTTAAAAAGTTGAACGACGCTGCCACTTGAACCAATAACATTGCCAAAACGAACAGCCATAAATTTTGTCCTGCTGTGTTTAGCCTTTGCCTGAATAAACATTTCTGCTATGCGCTTTGAAGTGCCCATAATACTTGTAGGATTTACAGCCTTATCAGTAGAAATCAGCACAAAACTCCCGACTCCATAATGTGCTGATGCATAAATAAGGTTGCGAGTTCCAATGATATTATTTTTTACTGCACTTACAGGATTTTCTTCCATGAGGGGTACATGTTTATGGGCTGCTGCATGAAATACAACATGCGGTCTATAGTTCGAAAAAATATTCTTCAACAAACTGATATCTTTAATATCTCCGATAACCGTACTAAATTTAATATCAGGATGTTTTTCCTTAAGTTCCAGTTCAAGAAAATAAACATCGTTTTCATTATGGTCGTAAAATATAAGTTGGGCTGGTTTAAATTTTACTATTTGCCGGCAAATTTCAGAACCTATTGAACCGCCCGCACCGGTAACAAGAATTATTTTATCCTGAAGAAAGTTTTTGGCATCTTCATTGTTTATCTCTACTGTCTTTCTTCCTAAAAGGTCTTCCGGTTTTACTTTACGAACATCGGTAAAAGCCACGCCTTCTTTCAAAATTTTAGGAATTTCGGGTACAATTTTTAATTCCACCTTTACTTTCTGGCAATAATTAACAATTTCTCTAACTATTCTTCCTGGGGCAGACGGAATAGCAATAATAATTTCATCAATATTTTTTTGTGAAACAATTTTAGGAATGTCTTCTCTTGTCCCTAACACTTTTAAGTTATGAATTCTCCTCCCTTTTTTATCAGGGTCATCATCAATAAAACCAACTGGTTTATAATCTAACTCTGGGTGTTTTGCAATTTCCCTTATAACCATTTCTCCTGTATCGCCTGCTCCTACTATGAGCAATCTACTGGAAGGTGCAACAGACCTTGGCCACCGGGATGTCACATCCAAGCGTACCCTGGGAATAAATCGAATTGCACCGATAAAAAGCAGATTGAAGAACCAATCAATCAAAATTACAGAGCGTGGAAGCAGCGGAATGTCGAGAGTCAGCAAAGGTACCTGCGTGAAAAAAACAAAACTGGTAGATGCTAAAGAACCAAGCGTAACTGCATAAAATATGCTAAGAGCTTCGCTTAAACCTGCATATTTCCAGATACCACCATAAAGACCGAATAAGTAATATGAAAAAATTTTAATTAACACAAAAACCAAAAAATATTTTTTAAATGCAATAAAATTTGGCATGGTCATAAAATCAGGAAAACGGACCCTGAATGCCAGAATTATTGCAAGGCTAATAAGTACAGCATCAATTAATATGAGTAAGATATTTTTAATCTTCATTTCAATCTCATTAAACCTTTTTGGACATTGTCGAGCGTTTCCTGTTTCTTGCAAAAACAAAATCTGGCATAGTTTAACCCTTTACGAGAAGCATAAAAAGATGTCCCGGGAACAGTAGCAACTCCTGTGAGTTCTATTAATCTCTTACTAAAAGAAAAATCGTCTTCTACATCCAATTTTTTCATCAGTGTATCAATTTCACACATTATGTAATAAGCGCCCTTTGGCAGAAATGGTTTAAAGCCAACCTCTATCAACAAATCAAAAAGAAATTTTCTTGATTTTTCATATCGCAAGCACAAACCTTCATAATAACTCTTCGGCATATTTAAAGCAAATACTGCTGCTTCCTGAAATGGAGTTGGAGCGCCAACAGTAAGAAAATCGTGAACCTTTCTTATGCGGCTTGTAATATTTTCATCGGCAATAGCCCAGCCAACACGCCATCCTGTAACAGAATAAGTTTTCGAAATTGAATTAATTGTAACTGTCCGCTTAGCCATTCCGTTTAAAGAAGCAATGGATATGTGCTTTTCACTATCATACAATATATGTTCGTAAATTTCATCAGTAATGGCCAGACAATCCCACTTTATGCATAAGTTTGCAATTCCTTCAAGCTCTTTTCTGGAAAATACTTTTCCTGTAGGATTATTTGGAGTATTAATGATGATTGCCTTGGTATTATTATTGAAGGCTTTTGATAATTCTTCATAAGAATATTCCCAGTCTGGTGGATAAAGAGTAACATACCTTGGCCTGGCTCCAGAAAGAATAACATCAGGTCCATAATTCTCATAAAAAGGTTCGAAAATGATAATTTCATCACCAGGGTTTATAACTGCAATAAGAGTAGCAATCATTGCCTCTGTTGCTCCGCAGGTAACCGTTATATTGGTTTGCGGATTGCATTTTATTTTATTATAATCTAAAGATTTCCTGGCAATAGATTCTCTTAATTTTGGCTCTCCGAAAGTAACAGGATACTGATTACAGTCACTCAAAATAGCATGAACAGCTGCTTTTTTTATTTCTTGCGGAGTTTCAAAATCAGGAAAACCCTGCGAAAGATTATATCCTCCCACCGCATCACAAATACGGGTCATTTCTCTAATCACCGATTCTGTAAATTTTTCAGTTATATAAGATAATGGCTTCATTTTCATTTCCTTAGATTGGCAGATCTGAAAATTCTCCTTCAATAATTTCAGTTAGGCGAATTGATTTTGCGGGAATTATTTTTTACCATTTTTACTCCTACATTTGCATGAAAATTCGAAAAATTCCAAAAAATTACAAATTTCTTGACTTTTTTCAAATTTTATGCTATACTATTTACAGTTATGATAAATTCATCTGCCAATGGCAGAAGGAAATCTTTCGCCGTTCGGGTTTTCCTGGGCGGCGATTGCTATTTTATGATACTATTCTTTTTTCATATCGCTTCTGCAAATCTTTCTTCTTATATTCCTCAACATAAAAAGCTGTAATTAAAACAATTAAGTGTTTTCCCCTTCCTGCATTTTTCTGCAAGATAATCACATAATCGTAGTTTTCCAGCCATAAATATATACGAATCTTACCACTTCCTTCCAGATAATCCCACGATTTAATCACTGGATCGCTATGATTTTCTATGGTTGGCTTAGCCCACGGCAATCTTTTTGCTCTATCGTAATCAGGTATCCTCCCTAATTTTTCATCTTCTTTTGTTATTAAATGCCAAAATCCTTCTTCTTTGTCGCCTTCAATTTTACGTTTATCATAAATAATTTTTGAGTTGTTATAAAAAACATTATTATCTATAAAATCTTTTTTAAATACAGTATACAGTTTTTCTAAAACGCTTTCCCATCCACCATCTAAATTTAACATTTCAGGGAGAAATGACGGCAAATTATTCATTTTCTACTTCTGATGGGGAAAATATAAAAAGGTTGAATTTTTCATTAAATAATGAAGTTGGGGAACATAAACTTTGTTTTATTTCTTTTTCGATTCTCTCAACAACTGCGACCTTTGCCTGATTTTCTCCTAAATCTCTATTTCTATAACTTACTGCACCGATAAATAAATCAGCAAGTTGTAATAATTCCAATTCGTTGGAACGTATATGTTGTATATTTGCTATCATTTCTCTTGTGAAATCAAAAACATTATTGCAAAGAACCTCTTTTAATTTAACTACTTTGTTTTGACTGCGAGTATCCTTTATGTCTAAATAAATATTATATTTATTCTGTGGATTTAAGATTGTTTTGAGCATGGAAAAATACATTTTATAATAAAAGGTGTCATGGCTCCCTTGATTAAAATAATCATGATTCAATTTTGGCTTATCTCTTATGACAACACATCTGAAATGTAGCGCTGGTGTTTTGAAAAAATAATTTACTAGGTCTATATAGAAATTTTGTCTTGACTTGGAAACTTTTATCCACTTCAATTCACCACGCGCATTCTTTTTTACCTTGATTTTTCTAATATCATCGGAGATTTTTTTTGTCTCGGATTTAGGACACCATATTGCTCCTATTAGCATAACTGATTGATGGTCATGTTCTAAATGGCAACTTTCATCGCAATAAACATTATGTTCAATTTGTTGAATATTATTCTTATTATTCATATTTTTCACCTCTCTTCATTCTGGCTATTGCAGGTCACTGGGATAGAACAATGCCTGCTTCAATTGTTTTGCCAAGTCCAACCTCATCCGATAGGATGGCTCCTCTTTGCAAAGGACTATCAAGGGCATACATTGCAGCATAAATCTGATAGGGATTAAGTTGGATAGAAGATTTAGCTAAAGTAGAAGAAAGGCGTTCAATATTACCGCCCATTCGCTTTAGAGATAGTTTCTCAGAAAGATATCGTTGCATAAAAAGATTACTCATACTTTAATCCTACTTATGAACCGGAATATGAGGCACGCAAAATCACCTCTATTTCTATTATTAAATTAAAGAATTGGGGACGAGTTCACTTAAATCCGAATAAACAAACCTGACCCTTTTTACACTCTATTTAAGATTCGGTGTCCAAATAGTGTCCATAATTGCGTGACCCCAGGTCTTGCGGACCCGCCTTGGGCGTGGGTCCCTTTGGGAAAATACAATGAATCCTTTCATTTAAATGATTTTTGAAAACTACCTGGACAGGTTTAGGAATTAGATTATACAGACTTTTTAAAGAAATCACGAATTGTTTTTATAACATATTCTACCTGTTTATCAGTAATTTCAACATTCATAGGCAAAGAAAGAACCTCCCGGGAAACAGATTCAGTTTCTGGAAAACCTCTGTCCTTCAATTTTAAATCTTTATAACAATAGTAAGGTATTCTCCAGTGAATCAAGATTTCCACCCCATTCTTCTTTAGATAATCATACAGTTCATCTCTTTTTGAAGTCCTGATAACATAGTTTTGAAAAACATCATCAAATCTTTTATCCTCAAAATGCGGCAATTGAAGTTCTTTTATGTCTTTCAATCCCTTTTTATAAAATTCTGCTATCTTTTTGCGTCTCTTAATCCAGTCAGGAAGATGGCGAAGTTTTACATCAAGGAATGCTGCCTGCAAATTATCAAGAACACAGGTAAACCCGTGATAAAAATACTCGCCTGTTGCTTTATCTTCTCCATTATATCTAAGAAGCCTGGCTTTTCTTTCTAGCTTTGGACTATCCGTAGTAATTGCTCCGCCGTCCCCATACCCGCCAAGAATTTTAAAAGGATAAAAACTCCAGCAGCCTGTTAAGCCGAATGAACCTGCTTTTTTCCCGCAAAACGTTGCCCCTAAAGATTGACAGGCATCCTCCACAACAATTAGATTATATTTTTTTGCGATAGACATTATGGTATCCATATCGCACATATGCCCATTTAAATGCACAGGAATAATTGCCTTTGTTTTTTCAGTAATAGCTTCTTCAATCTTGTTAACATCAATATTGTAATCCTTTCCTGCATCAACCAGCACCGGTGTTCCACCAGCGTTGACAACCGCGGAAGCAGTAGCAACAAAAGTGTGAGCAGGAACTATAACTTCATCTCCTTGCTTTATCCCGGCACATATCATAGAAATATGTAATGCATCGTATCCACTATTAACTCCTGCAGCATATTTAGTTCCCACGAAAGAAGCTAAGTTTTCTTCAAATCTTTTTAATTGTCCGCGCAATATGAGGTCACCCTTAGACATTACTTCTCTATAGGCTGCATCAATTTCTTTTTTAATCATTTTATAATTTTTAGCCGGGTCAACAAATTTAACCTTGTAAGCCATGACAACCCTTCCCTTTTATCACTTCTTTTACTGCTAAAATAATGTTTTTGCTTGTAGGATAATACTCTTTCTCTAGCCTAGAGCTTGCTGGTGCTGGCGTATCTGGCAGGGTCACCCTTTTAATTGGCGCTTTCAGATATTTAAATCCACTCTCAGAAATCAGAGCCGACACTTCTGCTGCCACGCCCCCTGTCTTCCATCCACCATCAACAATCATCATCCTGCCTGTTTTCTTAATAGATTTCAATAAAAGTTCACCGTCCAACGGTTTAATTGTCCGCAGATCTATTAATTCAACATCAATTCCATCTTTTTGCAAGATTTGTGTAGCTCTCATAGATTCAATCATCATATACGATACAGATACTAAAGTTACATCTCTTCCTCTTTTTCTAATTACGGCCTTGCCGATTGGAACTGAATAGATATCTTTTGGAACTTTTCCCTCAGTAGCATATAACCAACGGTCATCTATATAAATTACAGGATTATTGTCTTTAATTGCAGAAATCATCAATCCCTTGGCATCATAAGCAGTTGCAGGCATAACTACTTTCAGTCCAGGAATATGTGCAAATAAAGCATGCAAAGACTGGGAATGCTGGGCTGCCTGTTCTCCACCTCGGTTTACTATCCCCCAGATAACAACCGGTACACAAGATTTCCCGCCAAACATATAATGATAGTTTGCTGCTTCATTAATAATCGGGTCAAGGGCATACATCATAAAATCAATCCTCGGGTGGACAACCACCGGCCTCATACCAGAAATAGCTGCCCCTACCGCTGCACCGGTAATAGCATTTTCTGAAACCGGGGTATCAATCACACGATTTGTTCCAAATTTAGCCAGTATGCCCCGGGTAGTATTACCAACATACCAGGGACTTTTAACTCCCTGCCCAATCAAGAAAACTGATTTATCAACTGCCATCATCTGGTGCAGGGCTTCGTTAATAGCCAGGCTATATTGTAGCATTCTAATCTTTGAAGACATATTTATTTAATTCCTCTTTTTTTGGAAAAGGACTCCTCCGGGCGAACTGGTGTGCTTTGCAAACTTCTTTTTCCGCTTGCTGATTTATATTTTTCAAACCTTTTTCTGTTAAAATTTTATTCTTTAAAAGAAATTTTCCAAACTTTTTAATCGGGCATTTTCTCTGCCATTTCGCAATTTCTTCTTTCGGCCTGATATCTGTATGAAGTCCTTGAACATTATCGTCAGGACCAACATGTCCGCGTAACCGATAAGTCATAAATTCAAGAAATACCGGTCCCTTACCTTTTCGGCAAATTTTAACAGCTCTTCTGGCAGCCTCGTAAACCTGCAAAACATCATTACCATCCACTTTATAACTTTCAATACCAAAAGGCTCTGCTATTTTAAAAATGTCATTTTTTACCCGACACTCAGTAATGGACATATGAGTTGAATAAAGGTTATTTTCACAAACAAAAATAATCGGTAATTTCTTGAGTGCCGCAAAGTTTAATGATTCATATAAAACTCCTTCACCTGCTGCTCCATCTCCAAAAAAACTGATTGTTACTCGTTTCTCTTTTCTTATTTTAGAAGCAAGTGCACAACCAAGCGCCAGAGATATAGTTCCGGCAACAATTGGAACAGCTCCTAACATCCCTTTTTCCACAGCAACAAGATGCATGGACCCTCCCCTGCCTTTAGAGCAACCTGTCTCCTTGCCATAAATCTCTGCAATGAGTTTTGCCAGAGTGCCGCCCTTAGCAAGATAATGTCCATGAGAACGGTGAGTACCAAAAATATAATCTGTTAATTTAAGTGCAGAACAAACACCTGTAGCAACCGCTTCCTCACCAGAATAAAGGTGAACCGGGCATTTTATCTCTCCTTTTAAAATCAGCTCCACAAGACTTTCTTCACAAAGCCGAATCCGAACCATTGTCCGATAAAGTTTCTCCAATAAATCTGACGAATATTTTTTCATACTTCCCTATTATTTATTATTGTAATGGTCTGACCCGCCTTCGGCGGGTACCCCGCCCGACTATAATATTTTTAGCAGGGTAAACCCTGCCACTACATTTTATCTAAGTCTAACAATTTTCAGTAATGTCAAAAAAATTATTTCCAAATCTGTCCAAAGTGACCGTTCTCTCACATACTTCAATTGCAATTTTATTTTTTCTGGTCTTATCTTTTCCACATAGGTCTTCTCCGGGTCCAAACTTCCAGCCAGAATTGCACCTTCATCTGGATTCCACAGAGATGCCCAATCAGTAATTCCCGGTCTTATGCTCAGTATTGCTCTTTCTTCTTCTGTAAACATATTAACATAAAAAGGAACTTCTGGCCTTGGACCCACAAAACTCATATCGCCTTCAAGAATATTTATCAATTGAGGCAATTCGTCAATTTTGTATTTGCGGATAATTTTCCCCACCCTTGTAATACGCGCGTCATCATCTGCGGTCGATGGCCCTCCTATTTCCTCTGCGTTCATAACCATTGTTCTGAATTTATAAATCTTAAAAAGTTTCCCGGATTTACCGACTCTTATGCCACGATAAAATACGGATCCCCTTGAATCCAATTTTATCAATATGGCAATTGAAAGCAAAAAAGGCGATAAAATCAAAAGTCCAGCAAGAGAAAATATAATATCAAAGCCTTGTTTCAACATAAAAACTATCACCTGTGGATTGCACAAATTTGCCAGGGAAAAAGAAACTCCTTTTCTTTTTTTTCTCCATTTAATCCTACGCAATAATATTGTGTTAATTTATATTTTTCTAAAAAATAATTAGTTGTTCTTTTTGAAAAAGAAGAAAAATTAATTTTTGTTTCTATTGGAATAAGTTTATTTTTAAATCTCAGAATGAAATCTATTTCCTTTTTATCTTTGGTTCGCCAATAATAAATTGAATCCTTTCCAAAAATTTTTGTCATTTGAGAAAAAATTGCTGTCTCAAAAATTTCTCCCAAAATTTCAGGAGAAATAACTTTTAACCACAGAAGATGTGCAAGTCCACTATCATAGAAATAAATTTTGGGGGTTTTAAAAATTTCTGACCTTAAATTTTTAAAAAATGGTTTAACTAATTTAATAACATAGGTTTGCTCTAAAATAAAAAGATATTTTTCCACTGTTTGTTTAGCTAATCTGCAGGTATTAGACAATTCTTCAATGTTTAAAAGTTTGCCTGATTGAGAAGCTAAAATTTCTAAAAGTTTATTAAACTTTTCTGTTTCTCTGATTTCTGCTAAATCTCTAATGTCTTTTTTAAGATAAGTATCAATAATTTGCCAGAGATATTTTTCTTTTTTTTCTTTTTCAGGAATAAGTGCAATTTTGGGATAAGATCCGTAAAGAACAAATTCCTTAAATAATTCTTTTAGTTCATTTTCTTTAATTTTTGTGAGAACTACGCCTGTTTCTTTTTCGCAACCTTTAAAAATTAAAAATTCTTCAAAAGAAAGACCAAAAATTTCAAAAACAAAGATTCGCCCTACCAATGCCTTTTCAAATTTTTGTTTAATTTCAAAAGTGGAAGAACCTGAAACAATCAATTTGAAACCTGGATAATGATCGACTATTAATTTTAAAAAATTTGTGGGATTTTTTAAGTATTGAATTTCGTCAATGAGAACAAAAACCTTTCTTTCTAAATTAAATCCTTTTTCAATAAGGAGATTTTTAAGATTTTCTGGGCCATCATTTAAAATTTCTAAATATCTTCTATCTTCTAAATCAAGATAATAAACTTGCTGGGCTTTTTCTTCAAGATAATTTTTTAACCAGTACAAAATAAAAGTTTTGCCTACCTGTCTGGCTCCATAAAAAATAATTCCACTCTCATCATCAAGGTATTTTAGAACTTCCTCTATTATTTTTCTTTTATAGATAGTTTCCATTGTTTTCTACTTTTAGTAAGGTATACTTTCATTTTAGTTGAACTTAAAGTAAACTATCATATATATTATACAAATTTTATTCTTTTTGTCAACTCTTCTGATTCCACTCTTCTGATTCCATCATATTCATATTTTATTTGCTCTCACTGGAAACTATTTTCTTTTTCAATGATAGTAGTCCAAATAGGGCCCACAGTGAGCCTAATCCATATAGAAAATGCAGTATTGTAAACACAACCGGCATCATGAGTAAATAAAAAAAGTTCCCTTCCCTTAATGCTATCACTAAAGAGGAATATATACAAAGAGCAACATAAGCACCCATTATTGAAAAAAACAGCCATATCAAAGTGGGAGCAAACATACCTGTCACCAATGAAAATACAAGACTAAATACAAAAACCAGTGGAACTAAATGTCTTAAAGAAACAGGCATTTCCTTAGTAAATTTAATAGGATAAATTGCCCAGAAACCATTTCTAAAATTATTCTTGCAAAAATCTTTTAAATTAGACCTGGTATAATAATAACTTATAATATCAGGATGAAGGAGTATTTTCCCGCCTGCCCTCTTCAATCTAAGATTGAATTCCATATCCTGAGTGGATACAAGATTTTCGTTAAAGAGTCCAATCTTTTCAAAAACTTCCTTTTTGTAACATCCACCGAATACGGTATCAACCCATTTTGGCTCTTTAGAACCTGTCCTGAAAGCAGAATTACCTACACCGAACCGGCTGGACAATGCTATAACTATCGCTTTGCCCGTAAAAGTATTTTCCATAGGCAAAGTCATCATTACTCCACCAACATTGTCAGCGTTATATTCATTTAAATATCTAATGCATTTTGAAACATAGTCCTCTTTATAAGTAGCATGCGCATCCATTCTCATAACGATTCCACCCTTTGCCTCTTTAATGCCGATATTCAATGCGCAGGGTGTAATTTTTTTTGGATTCTCTAAATATTTTATAAAAGGATATTGACGGGAATATCCCTCAACAACCTTTTTTGTTCCGTCCTCGCTCATCCCGTCAATAACCAGAATCTCAAGATTGTCTTTAGGGTAATTGTTGGCAATTATGGAATCAAGACATTTCCCGATAAACTTTTCCTCATTGCGACAGGGGATAACTATAGAAACAAAAGGAAGATTATTTTCCATATTTTTCATTTGCAAAATTTGGACTCGTTCTGTAATTTGAACCACGGATTACACGGATTTTCACAATTGTAGCAGTGCAATTTATTACACATTAGCGGCGTGGTTTATCACACAATATTTTGTCCCGATAAATCGGGACCGCTACATTTTACCTCGTGTTAATCTTGTGAAATCTTATGGTTTCATTCTTTACAGTACCTTTGAATTTTCTGTATTCAATCGATATACAGAAGCAGTCAAGCCAACCAATAACCAAAAAGTTTCATTAACTTTAACTGGTAAAAAAGCATCCTGAGTAAAAGATGCAACCATCAAAGTAAAAATAACTAATAGACAGCTCAACGCAACTGCTTTGCCTGGTTTAAATTGACTAATATTGTAAGCTTTTAAGTACATTTTTATTATTGAGAAAATCAGGTACAAAAAAGCAACTAAACCAATAATGCCCATCTCAAATAAAATTCTCAGATAATGATTGTGTGCTTCTCCGGTTCCCGGTACTATGATAGAACAACCTGTTTTACCAAATCCCAATATTGGACTTTTTTTAAATTCTGCTAGAAGTGGGATATAGATTGTATTGACTCTGGAATTTAGAAGGTATTCTTTTGCACTTCCAACATCAATATAACTCATAGTTTTTAATTTTAGAAAAGCGCTACTTAATGCAAAAAATATTAAAATTCCTGCTAAAATGTATCGAGGACTTATAAAAACAATGCGATTACCTTTTACTAGTTCTCTTATAATAAAAAACACCAAAAACAAAAATGAAAAAAGAACTCCAAAAATATTAGCTCTTGAAATACTGCCCATTAATCCAAGGATACAGAGAACTAAAGATACTAAAGAAATATACTTCAGTTTTGGTTTTTCAACCATCAAAAAAATAACTGCTGACAAAATTAAACTTATTGCAAAATATCCGCCTGTAATAAATTTACTCGGCTCTCCTATTGTCCCCACATAATAATTTGGCATACGGTTCAGAATAATCTGAAAAAAAATATAAATTCCATTCGTTATCACACAGGTAACTAAAGAATAAACTATTACTTCAAAATCTTTGTAATTTTTAATAAAATTAGCAACAACAATACATATGAAAAAATATTCAATTTCTTTCAAATAGAAAAAAGTGGACTTAACGGGGTCAATCCATCCCTGCAAAACTCCGAGAAATGTCGAAAGAGCGGCCAGTGATATATAAATCAAAATTGCTTTGAAAATTGGTGGGAAAAAAATCTTTTCTTTTTTTGCTACTAAATCTACGAGCCACAGAATTCCTATAAGAACTAAAATAAAATCTTCAAATCGTAAATCGAGGAACCTGTTGCCCTCCAACATGCCTACGCTGATTCTCGGTGAAAAAGATATTGCTAGAACAAGCAAAACAATTAAAAAGATTTTCATTTTTTTAATACCCAGAAATCAACGTAAATAAGTTTTTTAAAATCATTTATTTTGAAACCAACTTTTTCAAATACTGACTCCACATCCTTCTTTTTTACTTTCCCATCCCCTATTTCCCAATAATGATTGGGGTCAATCCATATTCTTCTTTTGATAAATCTGCGATAAAAAGCACCGGGGCTCAAAAAACCTGTTGGCACAGTAAAAACATGTGGTTTTTGAATAGGTGTCATAAATAAAAAATGGCTTCTTCGATGGGGAATTGTAATAATTGCTTCTCCGCCTTCAGAAAGGTAATCATAAATATTCCTTACACTTTTCCCAAAATCAAAAAAAGGCAGATGCTCAAGAACATCTGCAGCAATAATACACTGGAATTTTCCTTTTAATTCATTTTTAAAATCCTTTATATCAGATAAAAAATCAGGATTAAGGTTTTTATTAACATCCAATGTTTTGTATTCTTTAACCAGTGGACTCAAACAATTTTTAACAACGCCGCTGCCCTCACCTATTTCAAGGATGTTCTCCGGTTCAGAATTTATCACTTCTTTAATTATATAATAAAATCGGTACCAGTCGATAAAATCAAGTTTTTTCAGGTAATTCTTTTTTTCAAGATGGAACTGCTCTTCAAAAATTTCTTTTTTGTCCATTTTTAACCAATCCTTAAAAGAGATAAATTATGGAAAAAATAATATATCTTGCCCATTCAATCAGAAAGGGCAATGTAAATCCCGGATATTCACCGGCATGCTTCTTCATTATTGTCAGCTTAACCCTGCTGTCGTTTCTCTTAACCTTTATTGCATTTTCTCTTGAAGAAGTGTCAATCCTATATTTTACCCAAAAGCCCGGAAGAACTGCCATTTTCCCTAATTTGCCAAGACGCAGCCAGAGGTCGTAATCTTTTCCCCTCTTAAGATTCTCATCATACCCACCAATAGATAAAGATTCCTCTCTCCTATACATAACTGAAGAATGTGCAAAAGGATTATCTAAAAAAATGCTTTTCCTTATTTTGTCGTCTGTGAGAGCATAATTAGACTTTACAATTTCTCTTCCTTTCTCTGCTTCCACTGCAATGATATTTGTGCCTACAAGAATATAATCTTTATTATCTTCTAAAAATTTTACTTGCTGTGAAAGTTTTCCCTTGTAAATCCAGGCATCGTCGTCATCAAGTATAGCTATGTATTTACCGCTTGCCGATTTTAACCCTGCGTTTAAACTTCTTACGGAATTTAAATTTCTTTCGTTTTTAATATATTTTACCCTCTGGTCCTTGTCTTTATATAACAATATTATTTCTTCAGTTTTTCCATCAGTAGAAGCATCATTGATAACAATTAATTCTAAAGCTTTAAAATCCTGAATTAAAACACTGTCTATTGCTTCTGCTAAATATTGCGGTCGGTTAAAAGTAGTTATAATTACACTAACAATTGGTTTCATTTATTTAACGCTCGGTAAACTTCTTCCATTTTCTCCATTTCCACATAGTAATTATTTCTTTCTTCAATAATTTTTCGATTTGATTTAATTGCTCTTTCCTTCATTTCTTTGTCTTTTAAGAGATAAATTATCTTTTCAGCCAGCATCTCTGGATTTTTAATAGACACAATAAAACCACCCTCTCCATTTTTTACCCATTTCCTGTTGTCACCTGAATCAGTAATTATAACCGGCAAACCGCATGCCATTGCTTCTGCAGTGCTTGCCGCCAAACCGCTGTCCGAAAGAGAAGTAGAAACATATACATCAGAAATGTTAAAATATTCCTGTAATTTATTACTTGGTATAGTACCAACAAATCTTATCTTTTCAAGGATATTCAAAGAACCGGTGAGTTCTTGTAAATATTTTTTTTGACTTCCATCCCCGGCAATGACAAATTTTGCTTCCGACACTTCTCTTATAATTATCGGGATAGCTTTAATTAAACTTTCAATATTATAAACCGGTTCCAGACTACGAAGTGAAATTATAATCGGCGAATCTAAATTGAAAAGTTCTTTTTTAAGATTATTATTGGGAGGCGTCGGCTTAAACTTCTCTACATCCACGCCAAAATTTATTCTTTTTATTTTTTGTGGAGCGACACCAAGATTAATCATTGTCTGGGTGGTATTATCGCCATCACAAGTTAGCACATCAGCTTTTTTCAGTACAAATTTCACAAGTTCTTTCTTGAAACCCTTGTTCAGAAGCACATCCGAACCCCATGCAGTTATGACCAACGGGTGAAAACCTGTCAAGACACCTACGAACCCGTAAGTTCCCGCTGAATGAATGTGTAAAATATCTGGTTTAATTTTTTGTATTAATCTTCTTGCCTTAAACGCTTGAATAAAAATATTAACCGGATTTGTAGATAATGGTCCGATATCGTAGAATGAAATCGTTTGTGACAGAAGTTCTATAGAAGGCATAAGCGAAATCCAGTGAATTTCATGCCCTTTATTGATAAAATATTTAATCCAGCGATGGCTGTGAACCGAATTCGCTCCAGCCAGAAAACAAATTTTCATATTACGACATACCCCCGACGTTTATTTGCGAGTAACAAGGTTTTGACCCGATGTAACATCGGGTCAGGTTCTTATATTTTTCTTTAGTTGAAACAAAATTGAATTCTTGTTAAACAAATCTATCGCCATATATATCGCTGCTGCTCCTATACCGGTAAAAATTAAAATATATAAATTGCTCATATCAAAATAGTGCATAAAAATTAATAAAAATAACGACACAATAAAAGTAGCAGGAACTATTTTACTAATCGCAGACCAGGGGAATATGTAAGAAAGATATTTCTTCCCTATTCCAATTGTCCATAATGCCAGAACAGCGTTTGATACAAATGTAGCAATGGCTGCACCCAAAATTCCAATTTTGGGAATAAGGACGATATTTAAAATTACATTAACAAGTAAAGCTACAGAAGCAAAATTGAGATTGAAAAGTGTCTTATTCGCAAGTAAAGTAATATAATAATTTAACTGATAGAGTCCAAAAATTCCGATGCTGCTTGAAAGCCAGAAAATTATATACCAGCTTGAAAGATATTCTGAGGTTGACAATATTTTAATGAGTGGCGCGCTAAGGATAGTAAGCACGGCAAT
>Ga0066637_10001213_pt1 | contig 16531 bp, 14 predicted proteins | sample CryGeyCG2014_020_FD_62737 | JGI IMG/M metagenome (GOLD analysis project Ga0066637, IMG submission 62737) | Groundwater microbial communities from aquifer - Crystal Geyser CG08_land_8/20/14_0.20 | ecosystem: Environmental > Aquatic > Deep subsurface > Groundwater | place: USA: Utah: Grand County...
CTGTTAAATCCGTTCAGGGGCGTGATGCTTATATTAGTAGTGTTTGATTCGCCGGTTTTTTCTTTCAATATGGTGATGTAAATATTATTGGAACTATTGAGGGAAAAATTGGGAGAAGGAGCAGAAATATTGAACGTCGCCGTCACATTTCTGTTTTGAGTCATGGAAACCGTGCAAGTGCCTGCGCCTGAACATCCTTCTCCTGACCAGCCGGTGAAAGTGGAACCGGAAGCAGCCGAAGCAGTCAAAGTTACAGAAGTGCCGGAAGTGTAAGACTCCGAACAGTCAGAACCGCAATTGATGCCTGCCGGACCGGAAGTGACAGTTCCCGAACCGGTGCCGGATTTAGTGACGGCGAGGGAGTAAGTACAATTCGGAGGTGTGGTAAAAGAAGCGTCGGCGCAGGTCCAGCCGCTCCAAGAACTGTGGTTATCAGCCGTAGCCACCATCCAATAATAGGTGGTGTTAGGCTGTAAAGATCCCGGCAGAATATCGTAATATTGATTTGAAGAATTTATCCAGCCGGTATTGATTTCAGGAGAAGAAAAATTACCGTTAAGATCTCCATTATTATCCACCTGAACCCAAAAAGCCATTTGGCCATAGGCAGTGGAAGAATAAGTCCAATTTAATCTGGTAATTGAGGAGGAGGGATTATAACAGGCATCCTGATTTACTCCACCCGTACAGACTTGAAAATTTGAACCCGGAAGAGTGGAAGGCGCAGAAGGATCCCCTTGGGAATAAACAATGCCAACCCAAATTCCCAAACCCAGCAAAATAGAAAAAATCATCAATACGGCTGGCTGACCGAAAAATATATATTTTTGTTTCATTTTATTAAATTAAATTTACCTCGTTTGTTTAATTATATCACAAAACGGGTCCCGCAACTCCATCCGGCGGCCAGAAAGTTATCCACAGCCATATTATTCAGGCCGCAAACCTTAAAATAATAGACAAAACAGATCCCTGAAAAAGCAAAGTAATTATGCCGCCCAAAAACAGCCAAATTGCCATTGGAAAAGCCCTTTCTCCTTCTTTTTCCGAACTATCAACATAAAAATCAATTAATTTTCTGAATAAACTCAAAACAATTATAAAAGCAATCATCATTTGAAGGGATTGGCTAAGGATTTGCCAAGTCAATTGGGGCGCGAAAATTAAACCGCCGGCCAGAAAAAGAACAAAGATAACGCTGATAATCTTGGCAACTAACGGCTTTTGGATAAACCTGGAAATAGGACCGCTGAAAATTATAAGCAAGGGGAACGCCAACATCCCGTAATGGCTAACGCCCGAAGGCAAAAATGAACCGAATTTCTTCTGCCACAAACCCAAAAACAAAAATATTTCCAAAAATCCCAATATCATAACGCCGCGCGTCTTCAAATTCTCTTTGTTGGCGAAGAAATTTTTAAATCTTTGTGAAATTTCCGACGTTCCCAATCGAGGAAAATGAAGAAAAAAATGAAGACAAGACCTGAAAAACAAAAATAAAAGAAGGGGGATAAAAATATTTATCAAAAGAGTAAACGAAGGAAAAATCGGCAAATAGGATTTCCAATAATATTTAATGGGAATGAGCAGGGAGAAAATAAAAAAAAGTTTGGCGTCGCCGGCCGCCCACCCCTTAGCGCGCCAAACTAAAAATCCAATCGCCAAAGCGGCAAAACCGTTTACTATAGATTGTAAAAGAAAAGAAAAATGAACAGTAAAAACGGGGCGAGGAGCGCCAACCGTCAGATTTAAAATATTATCATAGTAAAAATTTGTTATAAACGGCCCGATAAGAAGCCAGAAAAGAAAAAATAAATAAACCGCCAGCCCCCAGATCGCGCCGACGGCAATCCACTTATTTTTTATCTTGCCGTATCTGATATCCTCATAACTTATAATTGCTCCGAGAAGAAAAAAAACCGGCAAAAGAAAATAATCCAAATAATCAAAAATCATATTTTTTGAATGGGATGATGAAAATTGTTCGTAAATTTAATTGCCGGTTTTTTTTCTCTAATCGGCTGAAATTCTTTTGTCCCCATATATTGAGGATACAACTTATGAATTCCCAGACAATAGGTTTTATATTCGCATCTCTCGCAAATCGGCAAATAAATAACTTCCTCAAAAGGCAACGTTCGCCAAATATAAGGCCAAAATTTTGGGGGCAAAACGCATAAAGGAAAGTGATACAGCCGAATCTCTATCGGCGAAGTCTTAAAATAGCCAAACAATTCTTTCAAATACGGCAGAGCGTCCTCGAATCTAATGCCCGTTCGTTTTATATTTACGCCAGCCATTCCTTCCATTTCCATAAAAATAAAAACAATTCTTTCCGCTTTGGGAAAATTTTTTATCATAAATTGATAAATTTTACCTATATGAGGCAGGGTGGGCTTATGCATTACTATTCTTAATTCCAGTTCTGAATTTTGAGACCTAAAATTTAAAATATTTTGAATGCCCCTTACGGTTTCTTCAAAGCTTCCTTTAACACCGGTTATTTTATCATGTAAAACCTCATTGGGTCCGTGAAGACTGATTTGGAAATTGATATTGCCGATTGCTAAACATTTTTTTGTAAAATCGGGGTGGTCAAACAGCCGGCCGTTAGTTATTAAGGTTATTTTGGCCTCGGGGCATTTTTTTCTTAAAAACTCTAAAAAATCAAAAAAGTGCGGATGGAGCGTCGGCTCTCCGCCGGTCAATTGAATTTCTGTCTCTTTTTCGCTCAGATTTTTGTATCTGATTACTAAATCTTCATAATCATAACCGCCTCCGTTTTTATAATCGGGCGGATTTGTGCACATTAAACAATTATTATTGCATTTGTTCCAAATCGCTATTGTAATCATTTTATTGGTTTAAGTTCTTTATCTCCGTAATTTTTTAAATACTCTTTCCAAATACCCTCGCATCTATCAAATAATTTACAGGGGGCGCATTTTTCGGTCTTGGCTCGGCCTATTTCTTTCCGCGAATTTTCCACGTCATAGTTTTGAAAATCTGGCGCCAAATGTTCGGAGTGAAAAATTTCTACTTCCCGCAGTTCGCTCACTTGGTCTAAATAATCCGCAAAATAGCAAAGAGGTACGTATCTGACGCTCCAATGAGAAACGCGATTTTTTTTGCCGATCTCAAGGCATTTCCTGATATACGGCGCCGCAACGGAAATAAGGGGCACCAGTTCAAAAAAATTATTATAAGCCGCGCCGTAGCTCGGGTCAACAAAAATAAATTCCGAATTTCTGATTCCCTGCTTATAAAGAAATTCACCTATTTTTGGAAGTTCTTTGTAATTGTCTTTGACAATAGTGGTATTGGAGCCGATTTTTTTAAAACCCAGTTTTTTGAAGTTCTCATGCCCCTTAAGAAGCTGCATAAAACTGCCCGGCGATTGGGTTAGAAAGTCGTGCAATTTCGCATTGTGACCGTGAATGGAAAAAATTATATCTGTCAAACCAGCATCAATAGTTTCTTTAACAAACTCCAGATAAGAAAACATCCTGCCGTTCGTTGCCATAGAAATAGTTTCAAAACCAAGTTTTTTTGCAAATTTTATTAAAGACAAAAAATCCGGGCGGATAGTGGTTTCCCCGCCGATTATTTCAAGATAGGTCGTTCCCCTTTCTTTCGCGTCCGCCATTTCGGCAATTACTTCTTTAGTGGTTTTATTCGGTAAATTCCTTTTGTCGGCATCAATGCAAAATCGGCAGCGATTGTTGCACCTGTAGCCGGTAATAATGACGGTTTTTTTTATTTTTTGTTTAAAATCTGAACTCGTCGTCGCCATATAAATCAAGATAAGATTTTATTATACCGCTGCATTTATTTTTAAAATCGCAGGTGCCACACAATTCTATTCTTATTTTCTGGGGATTTTCTTCAAGACAAGGAAAAGCCAAATGGCGATATTTTTCGGGAAAAACGCAGGCCGGATATTCAACAAACAAAAACTTTATATCATCGCCATATTTATCATAAACCCAAGTCAAGAAAGGCGCCACGTCGCTCATTTTAGCGATAATCTCTTTTGAGTTTTTAATCGCCTTATTTAAAGGCATAATATGCCCTATGTTCATTTCTTTTATTCCCAAATCAGCATAAAAATCAACAATTTCTTTTAAATATCTAAAATTTTTCTGCGTCACCATAATATTAAGCAACAAACTCATATTCTTTTCCTTGAAGCGCAGTAAATTCTTTAAGCCCGCCAAAGTTTGCTCAAAGCTTCCCTTAGCCAAAGTATGCATATCGTGCAGCTGCGGATTATGCCCCGCAACCGTCATCCCGATTTGCGTCAAGCCAGTTGCCAAAATTTTTTTGGCGTAATTTGGATAAGCAAACATCCTCCCGTTGGAGGTAATGCCAAACCATCTAAATTTTCTGCTTTTGACGTAATCTAATAATTCCACCAAATCATCTCTTAAAGTTGGCTCCTGGCCCATCAAGTTTATAAAATCAAAGTTTTTTCTTACTGCATCTATTTCTTTTTTTAGTTCAGTTAAACTCTTGAAAGAATATTTGCGATCCGCCTCAAAACAAAAAATACAGCGGTTGTTGCACTGATAACCGGCATAAATAAAAGGACTCTTACCCACCCTATAGTAAATTTCTTTATTTTTTTCCGCTGGCATTTATTTTATAAAGTGGTGTTTTTTAGCTAATTCTTTAATCTCTTTATCTTTATAGCGCTCAAAATACGGTTTGGCTACTCCCCCGCAGCGGTAAAAATGAACGCATCTCCTGCAAAATGCTGGCTTTATTTTATATTTGTCGGAATAAATTATCTTGCCGCCTAAATTAATTTTCTCCACTCTCTCCGGCTCATAACCCTCCTGTTTTATGTCTTCGTAGCGGCGCTCCGGGGTAAAAAAAACAACTCTTTTATTGTTTAAAAACTCGCGGTCAAAAACGCAAAAAGGAAAATCAAAAATATCAATTCTCGGAATTTCTCTGCCGGCCAATTCGCCGATTTTTTGAATATAAGGCGAAAGTGTCCCGTAATTAACGGCTAAGGCATTATAGTGTTCGGCGCCCCTGCCGTCGGGCAATAATTCCAAAATATGCCATTCACGCACGCCAAGTTTTTTCACAAAGCAGCCGATCTCGTATAAAAATTTATAATTAATTTTGGATACAACGGTGTTAATGACTAAAAATATATCTTTAATTCCGGAAAGATTTTTAATGCCGTTAACACACTGCTCAAAAGATCCCGGAGCCCGGGTAACCGCGTCGTGAAGAATTTTATTGTGGCCGTAAAGCGAGATATTGATGACCTTTAGCCCGGTTCCGACGGCTTTTCTGGCAAATTCAGGATAGGAGAAAAGCCGGCCGTTGGAAGTAAGCCGGATATCATCAAAACCCGTTTTCTTGGCATAAGAAATTAACTCAAAAAAATCCGGCCTGATAGTGACTTCTCCGCCGATGAATTCCAAAATTCTGTAATCGTTTTTGCGGCCCTTATCAATATCCCTGAAAATCTCCTCAGTAGACCTGTTGATATCCCTGTCAGCCACATTTGAGCAAAAAACGCAGTTGTTGTTGCAGGAAAAACCGGTCAAGATCAAAAGAACATTGCCTTTCGAAGGATAATGTTCTCCGTCTTTTAAAATCGGCTTCAGTTCGCCGATGCCGTAAAGCTCCACGTAAAATCTCCAAATCCCGCCGCATTTTTTGTTGTAAAAACAGCGAGAGCATTCAGCACTTTTTATCTTTGTTTTTTGATGAAATTCTTTGGTGGCCAATTGGTATTTAACGTCTTTTTTCGCGTCAACCAAACCCACATTTTCCGGCTGATCTAAATCCTGCTGTTTGAGTAAAACATCTTCGTAGCCCCTTAAAAAACAAAGGGGAATTGTTCCGCAAGTGCTTAAAGAAAAATTAATGCCGTATTTTTTAAAAAGGTAGGCCGCCCTCTGAAAATATGGCTCAACTTTTGACAACTGCGGGAAAATTTTTATGTTTTTCAAAGCGGCGCCGGCCGGATAAATAAAAGAAAATGTGATGTTTTTTATTTGGGGGGAAATTTTATGAATAAAATTAACGAAAGACGGTAAATCTTTGTAATTATATTTTGTAATAATATGATAAATTGAAACGTCTTGGGCGCCGCCTTTAATAAGATTTTTAATGCCGGTGATTGTTTTGCTAAAAGTATTTTTACTCCCAGTCAATTTCTCGGAAATATTTTTCTTATGGGAATGCAAAGAAACTGAAAAAGAAAGAGAAAAAATTTTATCATTTTTAATCCCTAGCAATTCTTTTACCATCTTGTCGTTGGACAACAAAATACCGTTAGTCAAAATATTAACCGATTTATAACCCTTATCTTTCGCGAACTGTATCAACTCTTTGAGGTCCTTTCTCAAGGTCGGCTCCCCGCCGTCAAAATAAATTTCTTCATAACCTTCTTTTCTTTTTTGAGACAAAATTTCTTTTGCTTTTTGATTATCCATAAATTCAATGGGATTTTCATCGCCTCGCCGGACGCAAAACAGGCAATTTTCATTGCAATTATGCAAACTGGCAAAATATAATCTTTTCACCCCGTTAGAAGTTTTCATCATATTTTCTTGAAGGATTTTAAATATTGTCCCAAGCGCTCATAATTGATTTTCAATCCTGAATACTCTTCATATACCTTAAGAAATAACTTATTAACCGGATCGTCTATTTTCATACCGTAAGCATCCATACCATCGCGCACAAAACAAGCCAAATCGTATTCCGGCCAGTCTACTCTTAAATTTTCCCAATCTGTCAGCCATAATTTCCCCTGCTGGTTTATTAAAATATTTTCTCTGGCAAAATCGCCGTGGACTAAAACGCGGCCAATTGAATCGCCAATCATTCCCTTGCTTTTTAAATGGAGGGTTGCCAATAATTCTGCCAATTCCAAAAAACGCTCTTTTTTGCCGATTTGTCTGGTTTTTTCCAAATAATCACTCAAGGCGATGGCTAAAATTTGATGAGGACCTTTAATTAACAGAATAAAACGGTTGTTTATTGTTGTCGATAAGGGCAAAACAGTCCCATTTGCCTTAAAAATTTTTGAATCAAAAATAAACTGCTGAAACAAAAGGGGTTGGGCAAGGTTTAGATTTTTCTGATTTTTAGATTTGGTCTGCCAAAGACGAACTTTCATAAAAGCCGGCTTAAAAGAGACGAAATAAACTTTCCATGATTTGCAAAAAAACGATTTTTTCTCGCTTGCTCGCTCAACCGCTTTTACTCTCCTATTGTAATATTTGGCTAACATTTTCAGAAAAAACGGCTCATCAGCCGAGATAATATCTTCCGGCGAGTTTATATAATCTATTTTCTTCAGTAATTTTAATAAGCCCTTCATTTTTTAAAAATAAACAGTTTTTCCGGATAAAGTTCCGGACGACAGATGCTTATTAACGCCTCTGTTATTTCTTCCGGCAGAACTTTCTTTAAGTATCTTATCGCTTCCCCGTCTTCCGCAACCAACCCTAAAATAGGAGTTTCTTGAAAACCTGTTGATTTTAAAATTTTTCTTATGCTTTTTTCTGTCCAGAAAGATTGATATCCCTTAATGACTAGTTTCATTTTGTTGAAATTTTTATTTTTGTTCTGTTTATTAAAAATCGGATCTGTGGAAAGAAAAAACAAACCGTCTTTCTTTAAAACTCTGAAAATTTCCTTTAATAAATTCAAAACTTCTTCTCGCGGCAAATATTTAATCATTTGGAAACAAATAATAAAATCAAAAGAGCGCAATTTTAACGGAAGATGTTTGGCGGCATTGTGCCAAATGTAGGCCGAGAGAATTTTATCGCCCCCGGCTCCGCTTTCCAAGGAATTCTCGTTGAATACTGTTTCCTCCAGTTTGCTCCTAGAAAGGTCAATGCCAACGTAAACAATTTTTTCGTCTTTTCTAATATTGGACTCTAAAATCCTTCTTAAAAATCCCTTGCTACAGCCGATATCAAGGACATTTATCGTTTTATTTTTCTCTTTGGCTTTGTCAAAAATTTGTTTGGCGACAACTAAATATTTGAATAAAAATTTCCATGTCCTTTCTGTCAGCGTGCTATCCCTCCGATAGGCGCCCCGCGAGAGGTTAATAAAATAATTATCCTGACCGCCAAGCTGATAATCTAATCTATAATCTTTCAAGTTCTTAATTACATCGCTTTTGTAAAGAAACTTATTATTGCTTGAGGCTATCAATTTTAGTCTGGACAATTCTAAAAATGAAAATTTTTTGGGAAGCATATTTATATTTAAATTTAATTTAATCTGCGACCGGAATAAATTCTTCCCAGCCGAAAAGTTCCGGGTATTCTTTCCAGGGGCCTTCGCAAACCTTAAAATATTTGCACTTGGGACAATCGGGTCCTTTTGTTTTGCCTTTTTCTTTTCTATAACCCGTGTAGTCCTCCACGACAAAACCGGCGTCATAAACTTTTGCGTCGGGAATAATTTTCTCGGCGATATAATCTTCATATCCTTTCATTAGGCAATAAGGAATGGCCTCGGTTGTCACTTTTTTGCCGGCCTTAATGCCGATATCCAGCCCTTTCTTGATATAAGGCATCGCTTCCGTCTTTTTGGACGCAATCCAATCTCTGTTTTCATATGCCCGGCCTCCTAAGTGTATAAAGGCAAACTGGAACTGATCAACATCCAAATCAACAAGAAGGCGGGCTATTTTAGGAAGAAATTTATAATTTTTGCTCGTGACAACCGTGTTTGTAAGTATATACTGGTTTAGTTTTCTGAGATTTTTGATGCCTTGAATCGTCTGCTCAAAACTCCCCGGCGAACTGGTTAAAAAATCGTGGATTTTTGCGTTGGGGCCGTGCACAGCCGGAGAAAACTGGGTGGCGCCGGCCTTAACAGTTTTAACGCAAAAATCATAATAAGAGAAAAGCCGGCCATTGGTCTGAATCTGAATTTCCTTAAAGCCGAGCCGCTTGGCGTATTTTACCAAATCTAAAAAGCGGGGATGCAAAGTCGGCTCCCCGCCCGTAAATACAACCTCTTTTTTACCTTCTCTATAGGTTTCTTTTAGATTTTTCTCCAGTTCTTGTATCTCCTTAAATTTACAAAAATCTCTTTTGTCGCCCTGAACGCAAAATTTACAGCGGTTGTTGCAAAGAAACCCTATTTTGAGATCTACTCTTTCCATTAAAATTATTTCTTCCTTTTCGCCCCGTCAATCAGTTTAATAATCATTTCTTTGGTACCTTCTAATTCAGGGTATGGGAAATCGTTAATCAGAAGATAAGTGTCCACGTTTTGTCCGGCCGCTCCTTTCTTATTGAAAATCGTAACCGTCATTAAAAAAGAATCTTTTTTTGTTATCTTTTTTAATTTTTTAAACATATCTTCCTGACTCGCGCCGCCGAAAGCGGCTGTTTTCTTTGTTTTCTTTGTTTTTTTAGCCATACTTTTTTATATTAATTTTAATTAGTTAAATTATACTTCTTTTTTTAGGTTGCGCAAGGGGGTCTGGGGTATAATAACTGCCGAAAGCCGTCTTGGCTTCATACCTGCTTCCGCCGCGGCATTTGAATTTAAATCTGCAAGAAGCGCATTCTTTCGGCAAATATTCCAAATTTCTCATTTTTTTCATAAAGGGGTGGTTCCAGGCCCTTAAAATATCAAAAGGACTGCCGATATTTTTATCCAAAAAGTAATGCGGCTTAACAAATCCCCGTGGGTCTACCACTATTCTACTGTGGCCGTCGTCATAAAGCGCGCCCGTTGAAACGCTGTTTATTTTATTTAAATCATTTGCGGCGCAAAATGGTAAAGCATTGGCGATAAAAACCGTTTTCCCTGTTTTCTTTTTAATTTTTATCAATTTATCCACTAATAAATTTACATCTTTTCGGTTTATTATCTTTGTTTTATCTTTTCCTGAAATGGGGCGATATAATTCCCATTCATCTATTGGTAAACTAAAAATAAATTTGGCGAACCGTTCTAAATTTAATATATTCTTTTTTAGGGCAACGGTGCCGACTCTGACAATTGGCACTTTGTTTTTTTTCAGCAATTTAATCGCTTTTATTTTTTGACTAAGCGAATCTTTGTGGCCGGTCAATTGCGATTCCTTTTTATTATCATAACTTTCAATCGGCAAAAGAACATTATCAACAATCTCATTTAATTTTCCGGCCACTGCCGGCGTAATTAATGAACCATTAGTATTTAAACGAACTTCCAATCCCTTCTTTTTTGCGTATTTCATTAATTCAAAAATGTCTTTTCTCAACATCGGCTCCCCGCCGGTAAATCTGACAATCCCTATTCCGGCTTTGACAATGCCACTGATGATTTTTTTAACATAACTCGTGCTGAAACTTTTGATATTTCTTCCTCTTTTCGCAAAAGAAACTTTATTAAAGCAGAATTGACAGTTAAAATTGCATCTCGGCTCCACCTCAATCATCACCTCGCAAGGCAAATGCAAATCCTCAAACGCCTCAATTGACTCTTGATGAAAAATGCCCGTAATTTTTTTCATAAAAATGAAGAATATCTCTTTTTAATAATCTTCTCGCATCTTTTAAGAATTTTGGGGCTATAAAAAATTTTAGGCCATAACCGACTATCCCTCTTGATTATTCTTAAACAAGAATCTTCTATTTTGATTATTCTCCTACTTTCTAAAAACTTAAATTCGTTTTTAAGATATCTATAATCTGTTGAACTGTAATCTATTTCGGAAAGACGCATTAAATCAATAAAACGCCTTCTTATCAACTCTTCTTCTCCTTTCAAAATAAAATGCTTATCTATAGCCAAATTATTTTTTAGAATCCTCTCTTTGTATCTTTTGATATCAAGGAGATTGGAAAAATAAAAATTGTATGATTTTGTCTTAATACTGCCGGAAGCGCTGGGACCTATCGGAATAAGATTCGGCCGACTAGAAGCAAGCTGAAAATTCCTCGCCGATTCTTTTTCTCTCAAAATCCATTCGTCTCCGCTTTCAATATACTCGGCTTCTTCGAGTAATTTTTCGGCAGCCAAGAACATCTTCCTACAATTTAATCGTGCTTCGGTATCTAAGTAGTAACCGGCCTTTCCCAACATGCTTAAAGGCGATAGCATAAAACGATAGATGTGAATACCGTCCGGTCTTAATTTAATCAATTTCGCCAAATCGTGCATGAAGCTCTTCACGGTTTGCTTCGGCAAACCGGCAATCAGTTCAAAAGTAATCATGGGAAGGCCGATTTTTCTGGCAAGGTTGTAATTCTTTTTTAGAACATCAATTTGCCGGGAAAAACGATTTACTGCCATAAGAACTTTAGGATCCAGACTTTGAATTCCAATCAGTAAACGATTCACGCCTATTTTTTTATAAAAACGGAGTTTTTTTTCGTTTAAGGCGTCCGGTGTTGACTCAAGATTAATTTGTCTACACCGGCTAATATCAAATTTCTTTGTTAAGGCACCGAAAAATTTTTCAAGATTAAATAAAGTCGGCGTTCCGCCTCCAAGATAAATACTTTCGAGCGAAATTTTTCCTTTTGTTTCCCGCGCGCGGCGAATTATATTAGACCAAATTCCTGATTCTCTTGTCATGCAACCCAAGAGTTTATTGTAATCAGCTGGATTATTATTGGCTAAAGAATAAAAACGGCAAAACGTACAACGGGAAGCGCAAAAAGGAAAATGTGCGTATACGGCAAAATTAAAATCGGATGCCCTGATAGCTTTTACGATCCGGGATTCGATTTTTTCGGGATTACGCGCAGAATACCAAGCAAAGCGCGGAGGATAAGTAAAGCCACCAGTGCTATAATTGGTTGCAAAATCAACGCGGGCTATTTTTCTGAACAAGTCTAAATCAGGGGTCATAATCAAACAATAAAAAAAATTATTTCGGAATCAACGGGTCGGGGGCGTCAAATCTTCCAAAAGCCATTTTAGCCGCGAATCTACTGCCGCCGCGACATTTTTTAATACTGACATCCCACGCTGGCCGGAACAATAGGGATTATTGCATCTTCGGTTTGGCGAAGGATATAGAGACGGTCAAGTAAATTCGGAGAGAAAGGGGCATCTTTAGCCAAATCGAGACTACTATTAAGTTGAAGGCTATAGGTATCAGTAGGCAGAATATTGACCCCGGGGGCAATAAGTATTAGATAATCCCCTATTTTTCTAAAAAACATCGCCATGCCTTCATCTCTTTCTGAAATGCCGAACTCTATTCCGGCAGTTTCAGGTGGAAATCCCATTCCTTCTGGATGCCCGTCAGGATCAATAACAATTAAATTCCAGATATTTTCCTGAAAGTCAGCTCTAAAAGCATTTAGGAGTTGGATACTCATCAAATCATCTTTTCGAATCTCTAATTTTTTACATTCTTTGAAAAAGCTGGCTTTTTTTATTTCCTCCGCTTCCCTTATCAAACTCTCTTTGTCTTGAATTATTTTTTTAAGCTCCCCATTATTTTGTCGCCACTGATAAACCAAAAATCCAGCGATAACGGTGGAAGCAACGAATAAAGTTATCACCATCACCAGAATCGTAGCCAAAGAAACCCAGCCGTTCCGCCAGAAATTTATAAACCCCGCTTTGATAATCCTTTTAATATTTACCCAGAACATAATTAAAAATTAGAAATTGAAAATTGAAACTATTGATAAAGTTTAATACTGACACCCCACGCTGGCCGGAACAATAGGGATTATTGCATCTTCGGTTTGGCGAAGAATAAAGATGTGAAAATTAAATCGGGTTGAGTTATATTAGTCGGCGAGATATTCACAGTTGAGCTACCGTTTGCATTGTCAATATATTTCATCGAATATTATTTTAGTTATTTTTCTTTTTGTTCAATCTTCGTTGGCGTCCCCGGTGTACTTGAATAATTAACTCCAAATGTAGAAACAACCCCTTCATCAATTACTCCTTCAATGGTAATACTTTGGACACCTCCACCTCGATCTTCAGTCCTAGTTATCAGATTATAACTACCAGAAGCCGTACCGACAATTTGAAGCTGATATCTGCCTTCCATCGGCTCCATAATATCCAGAACTTTCACCGGACCAATTTTACCCGTTCCTTCATCGGCCCCAATTTCATCTTCATAATAACTAGATTGAGGGATTTCCGAAAAAAATTGGTTTGTGTCCGGATCCACGCCAACCCTCCTGCTTAAAGGATCAGTAAGAAAAAGTTCAGGTGCAACCGGTTTGTCTTGGAAAGAAGCATAAAACGTTAAACTGGTTAAATTATGTAGCCCTTTAATATTATAAAATTCAGATGACTTCCCGCTTGTTGAACTTTGGCCCGTGCGATTTTCTGGAGTAGCGGGTCGGATAATTTCAGAAGATGGCAATTCGTTTTTTATTTGATAACCGTAATATATAAGATAGCCGGAAATAGACGAAGCAAATATTATCAATATGATGAAATATTTATATTTCTTTAAAAGAGCGGTCATAAATCAAAGATGTCCAATAATGTAATTTGCGTCTTTAATCAGAATTTCTGAAGCTTGTTTTGTAATCCATCCTTTTTTAGGATAAATTTCTGCTTCTTTGATAAAGGATTTAAGGATAGCAGTAATGGCTTTATTCATTGCTTTCTCGTAATTCTCTTTCGCTTTTTCTATCATCTGTTTTGCTTTGAGATTCTTGGCTTTTTCAATGAGTTCATCAAAATGCTCTAGTTGCTTTTCTTTTTGTTCTTGCAATTTTTGAGCTACTTTTAGTTTAGCGATAAGGATATCTTTGACGAATTTTTGGGTAATCCCGCCCAATTCATAGTTAATTTCGGTATCGTTCACAGTATCGGCGACGGTGATAATGCGTTCGATTTCCGTGGGGATGCCCGGTATACTTGAATAATCAACGTCGAAAACAGAAACAATATCTTTAGCGATTACTCCTTCAACAACGATCTGTTGGACACCTCCACCTCGATCTTCGGTCCGAGCTGTCAGATTATAGCTGCCAGAAGCCATGCCGATAATTTGGAGCTGATATTCGCCTTCTATCGGCTCCATAATATCCAAAACTTTCACCGGACCGATTCTACCCGTTCCTTCATCGGCTCCAATTTCATCTTCATAATAACTAGATTGAAGTATTTCCGAGACAAATTGATTTGTAGTAGGATCAATTCCAATTCGTTTGCCTAAAGGATCGATAAGGAAGAGTTCGGCGGGAGAAGCAATATAAAAAGTAACTCTATTAGTTGGGCCGACTCCGCGGCCAAATGTTCTGATTCCTAATATCTTGTTTTGGTAATCCGCTAAGGTTTTTTTTGTTATAGAAACAGGGTCATTGATAAACCACGTATCATCAGTTTTACCTGTGGCTACTACATAGTGAGATGTAGTTATGCCATTGCGGATATATTCAGTTTTGATAATAACAGGGTAACCGGTATTTAAATCCCAATTAAGAGTACTTATTATCTGGTTAAGCGAATACTGCTCTATATCTTTGCCGCCAGTAGAAAAAACTCTTGAATCAGAATACTGCTTAAAAGATTTAAAATTTACATCTCCTCCGACTAAGTATCCGTCTTTTTCTTTCAGCCATGCATTCAAAGTGCTCGGATTTACATCAAGTCCGCCGGCGCCGGTTGTAACATCATGAAATCTCAAAACCATCACGCCTGAAGTCAAAGCGCAACCCCACTTACTTATGGTTTCGGTTGATGCGGGAGTAAGATGGTCATATTGTTCACCCGCCCATAGTGGGTCATTTTGATAATAAAAGGGCACGGGTAAAATCGGCAATCTTATCACCATCTGAACCGTGCCGTCATAATAACCCACGGGGCCGGGAACAGTGCTGGCTTTGACATAAAAATAAAGCAAGCCTCCATCCAGTTTATTAAAGGGAACTCGCATTTCTAAGACGTTGAGGCCGGCGGCGGCAATATCAGTGGCAATAGTGATGGCTTGAGGAGGGTCAATTGAAGTTCTTTGACGGAGAACGGATTGATTTTGCTCCGGACCGGGAAAAAATTGGGAACGAAGATATTTATCGCCGACAATCGGGCCTTCCTGCCTGCTGTCAAAAGTAATGGAATAATAAACGACATCTTGAATATTGGGCGGGCCGTCGGCCAAATCCATTCGGACGTAGAAATATTGATTGTCGTGGGCAAGATAGACATTAGAAATGTCAGTGCCCAGAGGAGAGCCGGGTTGTTTGTCGTTGGTATAATCCTGAATGGAAATGTTGAGACCAGACCAGTCGGAAACAGAGCCGTCAACCGTGATATTGGCTTGTGGAACATAAAGAGCGCCCAAGAAATTGGAACGGACAAATTCACCGGATTGATTGTAAGTTCTGATTTGATAGTAATAAGTCGTACCTTGAGGCAAAGTGTCGGTAAAAGAGGTTTGGTCGCGGTTAAAGATTTGAGCGATGTAAACTCCAACTGATGGCACCAAAGAAGTGACGCGGAGGACGCGATAGTAAGCGAAATCGGGGTCAGGATTTTTCGTCCAAGAAAGGGTGACGGAATCCTGAGTGATGTTGGTGATGGTGAGAATTGAAGGAGTGATGGGATTAGAAGAAGCAATCGGAGAAGAATCGAAAGGGGGTTCGTTGAGAAATGAGTCGTCGGCGCGAACTGGTGAAATGATAAAATAAGAAAGAAATAAAAATAAGAAAGAAATAAAAATAAATTTCGATCTCGTATTCATAGACCAATATTAATACAGTTTCTTAGGCAAAACAAGCCGCAAAAATTAAATCATTAAAGGATCTTTGGCTTTAAAATCGCCGTAAGCGACTTTTGCCGCAAAGCGGCTACCGCCGCGGCATTTTTTTAAATATTTGCATCCATGACATTCTTTCGGCACGAAACCCAGACTTCTCATTTTTTTCATAAACGGGTGATTCCAGCATTTTTTGACTTTCAGCGGACTGCCGATGTTTTTATCAATGTAATAATCAGGCTTGGCAAAACCGCGCGGGTCAATGGCGTATCTGATATGACCGTCAACCGATAAAGCGCCGTTTGAAACTTTGTTGACCTTTTCGGGTTCATAAGCGCAAAATGGCACGGCATTTACCACCTTAAAAGTCCTGCCGGTTGATTTTTGAAACTTTAATAATTTATCAACCAAAATTTTTAAATCATTTCGATCAATTGGAAATTTGTTTCCAGCGGTCGGAATCGGCCGGTAAAGCTCCCAATCATCCACATTCAGTCTTTTTATAACCAAATTAAAAATATTTTCCAGATCCCTGATATTTTCTTTCGTGGCCACGGTGCCGGCCCGAACGGTCATCCTGCCGTATTTTTTCAGAAGCCGAATCGCCTTGATTTTCTTTTTTAACGAATCTTTGTGGCCGGTTAATTTCGATTCTTTTTTATTATCATAACTTTCAACGGGCAAAAGAACGCTGGAAACATAGCGATTCAGGCGCGTGACTGTTTCTTTATCGCCAATCAAGGAACCATTTGTATTCAACCGCACCTTTAATCCTTGTTTTTTCGCGTAGTCCATTAATTCCCAAATATCTTTTCGAAGCATCGGCTCGCCTCCGGTAAAGCGGAC
>Ga0066637_10001224_pt1 | contig 16500 bp, 10 predicted proteins | sample CryGeyCG2014_020_FD_62737 | JGI IMG/M metagenome (GOLD analysis project Ga0066637, IMG submission 62737) | Groundwater microbial communities from aquifer - Crystal Geyser CG08_land_8/20/14_0.20 | ecosystem: Environmental > Aquatic > Deep subsurface > Groundwater | place: USA: Utah: Grand County...
GCTATGATTTTAGCCGGGGCAACCAGTGGATTTTTAATTTTTAATTTTCATCCAGCTAAAATTTTTCTCGGCGAAGGCGGCAGCATATTTCTCGGCTTTATCTTGGGAGTTTTGGCCATTATTTCTGGAGGCAAAGTGGCTGCCACTCTTTTAATTATTGGCATAGCAGTCCTTGATATATTTGGGACCGTCTGGCAAAGGCTGGTCTGCGGGAAATCTCCATTTGAAGCGGGCAGGGAACATTTACATTTTAAACTATTAGAGGTTGGTTTTTCTCATCGGGGAGCAGTTATTTTTTACTGGATTTTAGGCCTTGTTTTTGGTAGTATAGTCTTTGTTTTTGAAACAAAAGGCAAAGTTATTGCTTTAGTTGTTTTAGTTATTTTAGCTGGTTTAATTATTAGGCTAATATCAAAAAAGGCGACTTTGACAGAACCTAAAAAAGTGGTAAAATAGGCAAATATGGACGAAACTAATCAGAAAAAAGAAACAATTTTTTTTGCTGAAACAAATTACCGTAATATCCGGAGAAAATTTGGTATTGAGACAGATGACAGACGCCGGCATATGTATTTTGTTGGGAAAACAGGGACAGGCAAATCAACTGTTTTAGAAAATATGATTTATCAGGATATTCGAGCTGGACACGGAGTAGCAGTAGTTGATCCCCATGGTGATTTAGCAGAAAAAACCCTGGATTTTGTCCCGGCCAGTAGAATTAATGATACTATTTATTTCAATCCTTCTGATGTCGAATATCCATTTGCCTTTAATGTTCTGGAAAAAGTTGAAGCTAGCCAGCGGCACTTAGTGGCCTCAGGACTGGTTGGCGTGTTTAAAAAAATCTGGGCTGATTCCTGGGGGCCAAGGTTAGAATATGTTTTAAGGAATGCAATACTAGCTCTCTTAGAATACCCGGGAAGCACACTTTTGGGGATTATGCGGATTCTGGTTGATAAAGAATTCAGGAAAAAAGTAGTTGAGAGATTAACTGATCCAGTGGTCAAATCCTTCTGGGTGGATGAATATCCCAGATATCCTGCACAACTGCAAGCCGAGGCCATTGCTCCAATTCAGAATAAGGTTGGTCAATTTCTTTCTACATCTTTAATTCGAAATATTGTTAGTCAGGTAAGGTCAAAGATTGATTTGCGCGAGATAATGGACAGGGGCAAAATTCTGGTAATGAATCTTTCCAAGGGCAGAATTGGTGAAGATGCCTCTGCTTTAATGGGGGCGATGATGATTACAAAAATTCAAATGGCGGCTATGAGTCGAATTAATATTCCGGAAGAGACACGTCGCGATTTTTATCTTTATGTTGATGAGTTTCAGAATTTTGCTACTGACTCTTTTGTTGATATTCTTTCCGAGGCCAGAAAATACCGCCTCAATTTAATTATTGCTCATCAATATATAGGACAATTAATGACCGAGCAATCCACCAGAGTAAGGGATGCTGTTTTTGGCAATGTCGGCACCATAATTGTCTTTAGAGTTGGTTCTGAAGATTCTGAGTTTTTAGCTAAAGAGTTTTTGCCGAAATTTGATGAAACCGACCTGGTTAATCTGGATAAATATGATACTTATGTCAAATTAATGATAGATGGTATTACTTCTGAACCATTTTCAGCCACTACTCTGCCGCCGCTTTCACGTACTGAAGGGCATAGAGATAAAATAATTAGAATTTCTCGTGAGCGGTATGCTGAATCGCAGAAAATTGTTGAAGAAAAAATAGCTCGCTGGAGCGGAGTTATTGAGAGGGGCGAACCTTTGCCGAGCCAACAGAAGGCTAAATACGAAGCAAAATGTTCGGCTTGCGGCGTGCCAGTATTTGTTCCTTTTATCCCGGACGGGATTAGGCCAGTTTATTGTAAAAAATGCTTGAAAACGGCTAGATCAACTTACGAGGCTCCAGGAGCAAAACAAGTATCTCTGGCTGAGGCTATAAAGAAGGGTCCTACGCCATTTAAAGGATTTTCTCTAAAAAATCGATCCTGAGCGAAGTCGAAGGGGAAGATTTTTTGGTAAGAAAAGTGCTCGGTTTAAATAATTTTGGCATGAAGAAAATCTTGTTAGTCATCATTTCTTTAGCTATAGGAATTCCTCTGGTTATCTGGCTTTATGAAAAGTTTGGACTGGACCGGGCCACAGTGGCGCTTAGCATACTTCGCCTCTGGCAGGTACTCATACTTTTTTTTCTTACCGGAATCAATATTTATATCTGGGTGGTTCGCTGGCAACTGGTTTTAAAAGCCTTGGGATACAGAATTTGTTTTCGAGACCTCATTGAAGCTCAGCTGGGGGAGAGAGCAGTAAGCTATTTAACACCGGGCATACATTATGGAGGGGAAGTAGTAAGAGTTTTTATTCTGGGAAAGAAAAAAAAGATACCTTTAACTGATATAACCTGCTCGGTGATTCTTGATAGATTAATGGAAGTTTCAGGATTTTGCATCTTTTTATTTTTAGGAGCGTCTGAGCTAGTTTTTAGAGGGAATTATATTTGGGCCTCTTTTTTGGTAATTCTAGGGATATTTATTCTTCTGATATTAACCCTGGTTTTTAAATTGGTTGGTCTTAAAAAAATACTAATTTTTTTACCAGACTTTTTCGTTTAGAAAAAGTAGTTCATCCCAATGAAAACGGGAAGTTAGTCAGTCTGGCTAAAAAAGTGAAATTTATTAGTAGAGACACTTCCACTTTTTTTAGGAAAAATCCTTCCACTTTTTATCAGGGAGCTATTTTATCCTATATATTTTTTTTAATCGGCGCCTTTGAGATTGGACTCTTTATTCTTTTTTTAAAAGGCACATTCGATTTCACAGATACTTTACCTATGCGGGTTTTAATTAGTCTATCAGGACTTATCCCAATATCAGCTAGCCTGGGTGCTTATGAAGGAGCCAGTGTCCTGGCTTTTACCAATTTTAAGCTCGGGGCTGAAATTGGCCTTGCTTACAGTCTCATCAGGCGCTTGATTGATTTGATTGTTGTTTTTATTGGTATTTCATTTGCCTTCCGTTATTTTACAGGGTTTTGTCTGAAAAATCGTAAATTTTAACAAATTTGGCATGACTTCTCGCGAAATAAGAAAAATATTTCTTGAATTTTTTGCCAGACATGGACATAAAATAATTTCTTCTAGTACGCTTGTCCCGGCTGATCCCACAGCCCTTTTTACCTCGGCCGGCATGCAGCAATTTGGGTCATATCTGGCCGGTGAAGCTGAACCTCCTTATCGTCGGGCCACCTCATGCCAGAAGTGTTTTCGGACCTCTGATATTGATCGAGTTGGTGATGAGTTTCATCATACCTTTTTTGAAATGCTTGGTAACTGGTCTTTTGGAGATTATTTTAAGGAGGAAGCCATCAAATTTGCTCTGGAACTTTTAAATTCCAAATTTCAAATTCCAAATTCCAAATTATGGGTGACGATTTTTAAGGGCCAAGGGTCCGTCCCGAAAGATAACGAGTCAATAAAGATTTGGCAAAAAAACGGAATTCCCAGGGGAAAAATCAAGGAATTTGGCATGGAAGATAATTTTTGGGGTCCGGTTGGCTTAACTGGTCCTTGTGGGCCCAACTCAGAAATACATTTTGATCGAGGCATAGAGTTTCAAAAAGGGAAATGCAGTTTAAGAGGATGCGGGCCAAATTGCACTTGTGGTAGATTTGTTGAGGTCTGGAATTTAGTTTTCATGGAGTATAATAGAACTGCCAAAGGTCGATACGTTAAACTGCCAGCTCAAAATGTTGATACCGGCGCCGGATTAGAAAGATTAGCCTGTATTTTGCAAAATAAAGCATCAGATTATGAAACAGATTTGTTTTTGCCTTTAATAGAGGAAATTAAAAAACTTTCTAATCAAAAAACTTTTTCAGAGCAGAAATCCAGTCGAATTATTGCTGACCATATCCGGGGAGCTTGTTTTTTAATTGTTGATGGCGTTTTACCTGGCAAAGAAGATCGCGGCTATGTCCTGCGTCGGATTATTAGAAGAGCAATGAGGTACGGCCGCTTATTTGAAATGGATAAAAATTTTTTAATTCCTTTGGCTCAATTAGTGATTAATCAATACAAAGACGTTTATCCAGAGGTGGAAAGCAAAAGAAATGATATTTTAACCGTTATTCAAAAAGAACAAGAAAAATTTACCCAAACTCTAAATCATGGATTAAAGGAATTTCAAAAACTTGTTCAAGCGACTTTAGAAAAAAAGAAAAAGACTCTTGATTCAAAAACAGTTTTTCATTTATATGATACTTATGGTTTTCCTTTTGAGCTGACTAAAGAGTTGGCTAGAGAAAAAAATTTTAAAGTAGATGAAAAAGCTTTTCAAAGAGAATTTAATCATCATAAAGAAATATCCCGAGCCGGGGTAAAGAAAAAATTTGGCGGAGTTGGCATACAAGAAATCAAAAATCAAAAATCAAAAATCAAAATTATAAGACTTCATACTGCTACCCATCTCCTGCAGCAAGCGCTAAGAAATGTTTTAGGAGAGCATGTTCGGCAGGCGGGGTCTGACATTAATCTTGAACGATTAAGATTTGATTTTACTCATCCCCAAAAATTAAGCGATAAAGAAATTAAAAAAGTTGAGGAAATTGTTAATCAAAAAATAAAAGAGAATTTAGAAGTAAAAATGGAGCAAATGCCTTATGAACAAGCAATCAAGGCCGGCACTTTGGCTTTTTTTAGAGAAAAATATCCAAAAGTGGTTAAAGTATTTTCTATTGGTAATTTTTCAAAAGAAATTTGCGCTGGGCCTCATGTTGGGCGCACTGGCGAAATTGGAGAGTTTAAAATTATCAGCGAAAAATCTTCTGGAAGCGGGATAAGAAGAATAAAAGCGATAGTAGAAAAATAAAAAATAAAAAATAAAAAATAAAAAACACATATAAAAAATGAAAAAACATCAGACCTCTAAAGACAATTTTCAAAGAAATATTTTTGCGTTTTTACGTTTGTGTTTTTTATCTTTTATCTTTAGTTTTTAATTTTAGCGAAGCGCTTTATGTACCGCGTACAACTTGAACAATTTCAAGGACCGTTTGATTTATTGCTTGGCTTAATTGAAAAAGAAAAGCTGGATATTACTGAGATTTCTCTGGCTAAGGTAACTGACGGATTTGTTAGCTACCTGGCTAAGATTGAAGAAACGAGTCCCGAGGAACTGGCTGATTTTTTAGAAATTGCTGCCAAATTGCTTTTAATTAAATCAAGAATTTTGGTTCTAAAATTTGAGCCCGCCGAAGAAGAGGCCTCTGACCTGGTAGACCGGCTGAAAATATACAGAGAATATTTAAGAGCCTCTAAAGAAGTTGCTAGAATAGCCCTTTCAGATAAATACAGCTTTGCCAGAGAAAAAATTCCCTTTAGCAATTTAGAAAAGTTTTCTTTAGACATTAAAATTTCTCCTCGGGATTTAGAGAGAAATTTTAAAAATGTTATCCTCGGGTATCTTAACGAGATTAAATTGAGCCGGGTAGCCCTCAGGCGCAAAATTATTTCTTTGAAAGAAAAAATTAAAGAGCTGCTCGATTTTATCAAAAAAAAGAAAAAAATTATTTTAAACCATTTTATAAGTTTAAAAGGAAAACCGGAAAAAGTAGCTATATTTTTAGCTGCTCTTGAACTTGCTAAAAAGGGGAAAATTTTAATTGAGCAAAAAGAGCTATTTAGTAAAATAACTATTTATTATGACGGAGCCCATGAATAAGAAAATTAAATCAATAATTGAGAGTCTCCTCTTTATTGCCGCTCGACCTTTAACTTTGAAAGAACTGGCTGGCGCTCTAGGGGCAGGCGCTGGAGAGGTTGAGAACGTTTTAGAAGAGTTAATCCGCGAATATGGGGAAAGAGAGGCTGGAGTAAGAATTATTCGGGTTGGTTCTAAATTTCAGATGATTACTGATCCAAAAAATTTTCCTGTTGTTCAAGAATTTTTAAAGACCGAAGTAAACAGAGAATTAACTCCTGCCAGCCTTGAAACCTTAGCTATCATTGCCTATCGCGGCCCCATTGCCAGGAGCGAGTTGGAACAAATTCGGGGAGTAAATTGCGCTATTATTTTGCGTCATCTTTTAATCAAAGGCCTGATTGAGGAAGTATCTCCTGCTTCCGTCTCCGCTAAAGCTTCGGCGGACAAGAAAGCTTCTGCGGACAAGAAAGCCACGGCTATGCCCTCCGAAGCTGGCGATAGCCAGCGAAGGGGGGAAGATATGTTTTACCAGGTTAGTTTAGATTTTCTGCGCCATCTCGGGATAAATGATATAAAAGAGCTGCCTGACTGGTCCCACCTTAATCGCGAAGTTTCTCTGTCTTCATTCACCAAGAAAGAAAACGAGAATAAAGAGCCCCTGTAGCTTAATGGATAAAGTACAGGTTTCCGGAACCTGTGATAGAGGTTCGATTCCTCTCAGGGGCGTAGGAGTTCAAGGAGCTTAGCTCCTTAATCTAGTAATCTAGATTTATGAGAAAAGTCCAATTTATTAACGGAGAATATTATCATATTTATAATCGAGGAGTAGATAAACGCCAGATTTTTTTAGACGAGGAAGATCATTTGAAATTTTTAAAATCTCTAAAAGAGTTTAATAACAAATCCTATTACGAAGAGAGATCAAAGATAGTAAAGGAATGTGGCTTAAAGGAGCTAAGCTCCTTTTTGAGAAAAGTAGAAAAAGTGGTAGAGGTAATTTGTTATTGTTTAAATCCAAACCATTTTCATTTAATTTTAAAGCAGTTGGGAGAAGGTGGAATTCCAAATTTTTTGCACAAGATTGGAACAGGTTTTACTAATTTTTTTAATAAAAAATACAAACGTCCAGGAAGTTTACTTGAAGGTCCATATAAAGGAATCCACATTGATAATAATAATTATCTTTTATGGTTATCTGGTTATGTAAATGGAAATTCCGAAATTCATAAAATAGCCAAAGCGGATGGCTATAAATGGTCGAGCTATGGAGTCTTTTTAGGACAAAGAAAAAGCGAAATTATAAGTGGTCAAGAAGTGATTCTTTCCCAGTTCAATCAGTTAAATAAATATAAAGAATACGAGAGTTTTGTTAAAGAAGTAATTAAAGAAAGCAAAAAGAGAAAGGATTTAGAGAAGTATCTTTTAGAGGAGTAAAAGGAGCTTAGCTCCTTTTTTGCCTTTTAAATTCTAAAATTGCTCTATTCTAAATGGGGTCTGACCCCCGGAAATAAAAATATGGTAATTGTTACCTTAAAGGGATTAATACCAAAGCGAGTTATTCTTTTTTATCATCGTCTACTAGCAAAACTTGCTGGTTTTATTTATGGATATCCTTCTCGAAAAATGATTGTTATTGGCGTTACTGGAACAGGAGGGAAGTCAACAGTGGTAAATCTTATCGGTCGGATTCTGGAAGAAGCCGACTATAAATGCGGCTGGACTACCACTTTTAATTTTAAAATTGCTGGCAGGGAGTGGGTTAATAAAACAAAAATGACCATGCTCGGCCGATTTGGGCTACAGAAATTGCTTAAACAAATGGTTCGAGCCGGCTGTCAATATGTGATTATTGAAACTTCCTCCGAGGGTATTATTCAATCGCGGCATTTGGGCATTGATTATGATTTGGCAGTTTTTACAAATCTTACCCCGGAACATATTGAGGCTCACGGCAGTTTTGAAAAATATAGAAAGGCAAAAGGGAAATTATTTGTTAAACTAAAGAACTCAAAAACTAAGAAACTAAGAAACAAAATTGTTAAAAAAGTGAGCATTGTTAATCTGGATGACAAAAATGCAGGATATTTTTTAGGATTTCCGGCTGATGAATATTACGGATACGCCGTAATAAATGAAAAATTTCCGCCAGAGGTGGATCCCGACTGCGGTCGGGAAAAAATTAAAAATGAAAAACGACAATCTAAAATTAAAAATATAAAAATCATTGAGGTAGAAAGTATTAAATTAACTGGTTACGGATCGGAATTTGAGGTTAATAATATAAAATTTGAATTAAATCTATTAGGAAAGTTCAATATTTATAATTCTTTAGCGGCAATTTGTGTTGGACTATCTCAAGGAATACGATTAGAAACTTGTCAAAAAGCATTTAAAAAAATAAAAAGTATTCCAGGAAGAATGGAAGTAATAGCCAGAGATCCATTTACAGTAATTGTTGATTACGCCCATACCCCGGATTCCTTAGAAAAGGTTTACAAAACCCTGCAATCAACAACTAACAACCAACAACCAACAACCAACAACCAACAACCAACAACCAAACTGATTTGCGTTCTTGGAGCAACTGGAGGAGGAAGAGATAAATGGAAGAGGCCAGAATTAGGAAGAATTGCCGCGAAGTATTGCTATAGTGTAATTATTACTAATGAAGATCCCTATGATGAAGACCCTGAGCAGATTTTATCAGAGATAAAATCTGGAGTTACAAGTTACAAGTTACAAGTTACAAATTTATATGAGATTTTAGACAGAAAACAGGCGATTCGTAAAGCATTAAATTTAGCCAAACCAGGAGACACTGTGGTTATTACTGGCAAGGGATGCGAGCAGTGTATTATGGGACCTAAGGGAAAAAAAATATCCTGGGATGATCGGGAGACAGTAAAAGAGTTATTAAAATAAATTGTCAATGGGGATAAATTGTGGAAAACTCCTTTTTTGGCTCTATAGAGCCAAAAATAGACTCTTGACAAAAATAAAATTATTTGTTATTCTAATATACAACTTGCGTAATTTCTCAAGATTCTAAAGCAAAAGCAAACAGAATTTTGTACCTAAATTTTCTTCGTTCTAACTAATTCGAAAATTCAGACAAAAGCATTAAATTTTGTCAAATTGTTTAATGTAAAGGGCAAAATTTAAATCATCTCATCCCTCCAGAAATCTATTCTGGCAGGGGTTTTTTGCGTCTACCTAAGCCACTACGAACTACGAAAAATTTACGAAGGTACGAAAAACTTAATTTAATCTCTTTTAGTATTTTTGTACGATTTCGTATTTCGTAGTAGAAGCGAAGCAATTATGGAACGCATACATTTTCCAAATATACGCCAGAGCCTTCCCCTTCCTGATTTAACTGAAATACAGAAAACATCATATAAATGGTTCCTGAAGAAGGGGATTAAACAACTGCTTAAAGAATCTTCTCCTGTTGAAGATTTTGTTGGCAGGAATTTTGCTTTGTATTTTTTGGACGCCTCTCTGCGAGAACCAAAATTTGACGAAAAAACTGCTAAAAGTCGTAACCTGACCTATGAAGCACCTTTAAAAGTCAAGGTGCGTTTAGTTGACAAACGCAAAGGCAAGAAAGTAGACCAGGAAGTTTATTTTGGAGACATGCCTTTAATGACCACCCGGGGTACCTTTATTATTAACGGTATTGAAAGAGTGGTGGTTCAGCAGCTAATTAGATCGCCCGGTGTGTTTTTCACAGCAAATCTAGTTAAGGGGCGATTTTTTTATGGAGCAAAAATTATTCCTGATCGCGGCGCCTGGCTTGAATTTGAAACAGATGCCAATCATGTAATCTGGGTAAGAATTGATCGACAGCGCAAAACTGAGGTTACGGCCCTGCTCAGGGTTTTCGGTCTTAGCCGAGATGAAGAAATCATTGAAAAATTTTCCGCCAAAGGAGGATCTGTCTCAGGCGGAAAAGAAGTCGATACCCGCCCGGATATTAGTTATATTAAAGCCACTCTGGAAAAAGACCCCTCTTCGCGAGAAGAGGAGGGATTGATTGAAGTCTATAGAAAAATTCGGCCAGGAGATCTGGCTACCGTGGATAATGCCAAAAGTTTGATTCATGCAATGTTTTTTCATCCAAACCGCTATGATTTAAGTGCAGTTGGCCGGTTCAAAATGAATCAACGTTTTGGATTTCGCGAAAAAATTACTACCAGAATACTGAGAAGCCAGGATCTCGTAGCCACTGTAGCTGAGATAATAAGACTCAATATCAGTCAGCGAGAGCCAGACGACATTGACCATTTATTTAATCGGAGAGTTCGGGCTGTAGGAGAGTTGGTCCAGAATAGAATGAGAGTAGGCATGCTTCGCTTACAAAGAATTATCAGGGACAGAATGAGTACTACTGAGATAAAGAGCTTGGCTCCCGGTCAACTTATCAATATTCGGCCTATTACCGGTGTTATCCGGGAATTTTTTATGTCCTCACAACTCTCACAATTTATGGATCAGACCAATCCCCTTTCAGAATTAGAACACAAGCGTCGCTTTACGGTAGCTGGCCCCGGAGGTCTTACCAGGGAGAGAGCTGGTTTTGAGGTACGTGACGTTCATCGAACTTTTTATGGAAAAATTTGTCCTATTGCCACCCCGGAAGGTCCGAATGTTGGACTCGTTGGGCATCTTGCCTCTTATGGCCGACTTAATGAGTACGGCTTTATTGAAACTCCTTATCAGAAAGTAGTTGGCGGCAAAGTTACCAATGAAATTGTCTATCTCAATGCCTTTGAAGAAGAAAAACATCTAATTGCTCCCTTTTCTATCAAACTCGCCCCAGGAGGACAGATACTTGAAGAAAGAGTAGAAGCCAGAGTTTACGGTCGACCTGGTTTTTGTGCTCGAAAGGATGTGGAATTTATAGATGTAGCCGCCAATCAAATAATTTCGATTGCCACTTCTCTTATTCCATTTTTAGAACATGACGACGGGGTGAGGGCGCTGATGGGTACAACTATGCAACGTCAGGCGGTGCCTCTCATCAAGCCCGAGGCTCCACTGGTAGGCACAGGAATAGAGGCAAAAGTAGCTAGAGATTCAGGACATTTAGTTGTCTCAGAAGAAGACGGGGTGGTTAAAGAGGTTGATGCGTCTATGGTGCGAATAATGAGTAATTCCGGCAAAATTAATTCTTATCGACTTATTAAATATAATCGTTCAAATTTTGATACCTGTCTCAGCCAGCAGCCGATTGTCTCAAAAGGCGCCAGGATTACCAGGGGCCAGATAATAGCTGAGGGTGCTTCCATGGATGAAGGAGAATTAGCTTTAGGACAAAATCTTCTCTGCGCCTTTATGTCCTGGGAGGGCGGTAATCAGGAAGATGCTATTTTAATTTCGCAAAGATTGGTCAGAGATGATAAATTAACCTCGATTCATATCAACGAACACACCATTGATATAAGAGAGACAAAATTTGGTTCAGAAGAGATTTCGCGTGATATACCAAATGTTAGTGAGGAGAAATTAGCGGATCTTGATGAAGAAGGTATAGTTAGAATTGGAGCTGAAGTTGAATCTGGCGATATTCTGGTAGGTAAAATTACTCCGAAAGGAGAAGCAGAACTTTCAGCAGAAGAGAAATTACTCCGGGCTATTTTTGGAGAGAAGGCACGTGATGTTCGCGATTCAAGTCTGTATCTCGAACACGGCGAGCATGGTAAAGTTATTGATATCAAGACTTTTTCCCGGACTCAGGGAGATAAACTACCATCCGGAGTAACTAAAACAATTCAGGTTTTAATTGCTGATATACGAAAAGTTCAGCCGGGTGATAAATTAGCCGGCAGGCATGGAAACAAAGGAGTAATTTCTAAAATTATTCCTGAGGAGGATATGCCTTATCTGGCGGATGGCAGACCGGTTGACATTATTCTTAATCCTCTGGGGATAGTTTCTCGAATGAATCTAGGTCAGATCTTAGAGGCTCACTTAGGGTTCGCGGCCAAAACATTGGGTTATAAGGTGGCCAGCCCTGCTTTAAACGGTGTAAGTGAGGTCCAGATTAAAGAGGAATTGGTAAAAGCAGGCATATCTGCCACTGGAAAAATGACCCTTTACGATGGTCGTACTGGAAAGGCTTTTGAAAATCCAGTAACAGTTGGTTATATTTATATGATGAAACTCAATCACATGGTTGAGGATAAAATTCATCAGCGTTCTATTGGCCCCTATTCTTTAATCACCCAGCAGCCCCTCGGAGGCAAGGCTCAATTTGGGGGACAGCGATTTGGTGAGATGGAGGTTTGGGCTCTGGAAGGTTACGGTGCTGCTTATACCTTACAGGAGATGTTGACCATTAAATCTGATGACGTGCCCGGAAGGACCCGTGCTTATGAGGCTATTATTAAAGATGAGCCAGTGGAAGAAATTCATGTACCAGAATCTTTTAGCGTACTTGTTCGTGAGCTTAAAGGACTGTGTCTCAATGTAGAGATGTTAAAGGAGGGGAGAAAGATAAAAAACTAAAAATAAAAAATATCATGCCGAAGGCAGACCCCGACTGCGGTCGGGGAAAAACAAAAACGTAAAAACGTAAAAACTATGAAAGACAAAATAAAAAATAAAAAATAAAAGATAAAAGATAAAAGATAAAAGATACAGACAAAAAATGTAAAAATTTATGAAAGATAAAAAACTACTAAAACAAAGGCGAGAGAAAAGTTTTTAAGTTTTTTATTTGTGTTTTTTATTTTTTATATTTTATATTTTAGTTTTTATGACTACTCCTTCTACTATTAGGACTTTAGTGCTTCCTTCTGAGAGAAAAAAAGAAGTAGAATTTGATTCTATTAGATTAAGAATTGCTTCGCCTGATGAAATACGCTCTTGGTCATATGGAGAAGTAACCAAGCCGGAGACTATTAATTACCGAAGTCAAAAACCTGAGAGAGACGGTCTTTTCTGTCAGAAAATTTTTGGCCCGGTAAAAGATTGGGAATGTGCCTGTGGTAAATATAAGAAGATTCGTTATAAAGGTATTATTTGTGACCGCTGTGGAGTGGAAATAACTCGATCGCTCGTAAGAAGAGAAAGAATGGGCCATATTTCTCTGGCAGTTCCAGTGACTCATATCTGGTTTTTGCGAGGAGTGCCCTCAAAAATAGGCTTGCTTTTGGGTATGTCAATTCAGCAGATGGAAAAAGTAGTTTATTTCGCCAATTTTATCATTACCGGCGTCCGGGAAGATTTAAAAGAGAAGGCCTTAAAAGACTTAGAAAAAGAATTTAAAGCCAAGAAAACAAAAATCAAAAAAACCCTGGAGCCAACCTCGTCAGAAGCTAAAAATGCGCTCGAAGAACTCTCTTCCGGCTATAATAAAACCCGAGCTGAGATTTTATCTCTTAAGGTAAAGACCTTAATCAGCGAGCAAGAATTCAGGGACCTTTCTTTACGCTACGGTCATCTTTTTGAGGCCGGGATTGGTGCTGAAGCGATTCTGGTTTTGCTTAAGGATTTAAATTTAGGTAAATTAGCTTCTTTACTTGAGAAAGAAAAAGCACATACCCGTAATCCGGCCAAACAAAAACAATTGACCAAAAGAATAAAACTTATTCGGAATTTGATTGCTAACAGGATTAAACCCGAGTGGATGGTGCTCCGAATAATCCCGGTCATACCTCCGGACCTCAGACCCCTGGTCCAACTTGATGGCGGACGGTTTGCCTCATCAGATTTAAACGACCTTTATAGAAGGGTGATTAATCGTAATAATAGACTCAAGCGCCTTTACGAACTTCATGCTCCTGAAGTCATTTTGCGCAACGAGAAAAGAATGCTCCAGGAAGCAGTTGATGCACTCCTTGACAATGAGATGCGGTCTGGTAAAACCACCATTGCTTCTACCGGGCAGCGCCGGCCTTTAAAATCTCTAGCTGATATTTTAAAAGGAAAACAGGGAAGATTTCGTCAAAATCTTCTTGGTAAGAGAGTAGATTATTCGGGCCGCTCTGTTATAGTGGTCGGGCCCCATCTTAAACTTCATCAATGTGGGCTGCCCAAAATTATGGCCCGCGAACTTTTTAAGCCATTTATTGCCTCACGGCTCATAAAAAAGGGAATTGTCCACAATGTCCGCACTGCCAATCGTTTAATAGAACAGGGGACTGATGAAATCTGGGAGATTCTGGAAGAAATTACCAGGGATTCATATGTTTTACTTAACCGTGCCCCAACCCTGCACCGACTTAGTGTTCAGGCTTTCCAGCCAGTATTAATAGAGGGCAAGGCTATTCAGATTCATCCCCTGGTCTGTGCAGCTTTTAACGCAGATTTTGACGGCGATCAAATGGCAGTTCATATACCTATTACGAAAAGAGCGCAAAAAGAAGCAGCCGAAATCATGCTTTCCTCTAAAAACCTTTTAAAACCAGCAACAGGAGATCCTGTTATTCATTTCCGACAGGACATGGTCTGGGGTGCTTATTGGATGACCTTTATTAAAGAGGATGAAACGCGTCCCGCAAGAAAATTAAAAATCTTTGCTGAATCTCATGAGGCAATCATGGCTTACATGTCAGGAAAAATTGGCCTTCAGGAGAAAATTAAAGTTAGAAAGACTCAGGGATTTCAGGTCCTAAGCGTTGGCAGAATACTGTTTGGGGCTATTTTACCCCGGGGTTATTACGAGATGGATAAAATAATAGATAGCGAAGTATTAAAAACAATTGTTACTGATTTAATAGAAAAAGAAGGGCCGGAAAAAACTGTGGAATTATTAGATAAAATTAAAGAACTAACCCTGGCCTATTTAACCTCTTCTGGCATGAGCTGGGGCATGGATGACCTGGTCACTCCCCCTGAGAAAAAGGAAATAGTTAATCGGGCTGAAAAAGAGATTGATAAAATACAATCCCAATATGAGCAGGGACTTTTAACAGAAGACGAGCGATATTCTAAGAGTGTCGAGATCTGGTTGAAAACCAGGGATGTAATTGCCCAGCTCTGTCGAAAAACCATGCCTCGCTTCAATTCAGTACTTGCTATGGTGGAATCTGGCGCTCGAGGGTCCTGGGCTCAACTTACTCAGATGCTCGGAATGAGAGGAATTGTTTCTTCTCCTACCGGTCGACTTATTGAATTGCCAATCAAGTCCTCTTTTAAAGAAGGATTTAATGTTCTGGAATTTTTCATTTCCACTCATGGTTCCAGAAAAGGTGTTTCTGACACGGCGCTCCGAACCGCTTCGGCTGGATATTTAACCCGGAGGATGGTTGATGTTTGCCAGGATATTACCGTTATTCAGGAAGATTGCGGAGACAAAGTAGGTATTAGAATGACGCGCCAGGAAAATAAAGATATGGGCGAGTCTTGGACCAAATGTCTTACCGGTCGGGTAGCTGCCAGGGATATACGTAAAAGGGGTACTAAAAAAATTCTGGTTAAAAAAGGTCAGATTATAACTCATGAGAAGGCAAAAGAAATTGACAGGATTAATCCGGAAGAAGTTTTTATCCGTTCGGTTTTAACCTGCCAGTCCAGACGGGGTGTTTGTGCTAAATGCTATGGCTATGATCTTGCTTATAATAAGCTGGTGAAACTCGGGACACCAGTAGGTATTATTGCCGCTCAATCTATTGGTGAGCCGGGGACACAGCTCACACTTCGAACTTTTCATACAGGTGGGGTGGCCGGTAGAGATATTACCCAGGGATTGCCCAGAGTAGAAGAACTATTGGAAGCCAGATCCCCGAAAAGAAAAGCAATACTGGCCTGGCACGATGGAATTTGCCATCTTCTTGAAGAAGAGGGTCGTAAATCTATTAAAATCAATTATATTGCTCCCGGGTATGAGAGTTACAATTTAAGTAAAGGTAAATGGGAGCTCCTGGTTAAGTCCGGTCAGAGGGTGAAAGAGAACACGGTTCTGGCCAGGCGGGCTAAAGAGAAAATTAGATCCCGCCATGGGGGCAAGGTAGAAATTGAAAAAAATTCTCTTAAGGTGGTTTTTTCTAGTCAGGACAGTGAAATCTATGACGCGACCGGATATGATATCTGGGTTAAGGACAAAGTTCAGGTAGTTAAAGGTCAGCAATTAACCGATGGTTCTCTTGATATTCACGAACTCTACGAACTATGGGATCGCCGGGCTGTAGAAAAATATATTCTTAAAGAGATTCAATATATTTATTCATCCCAGGGTCAAAATTTGAATGATAAGCATTTAGAGTTAGTCATCAAGCAGATGTTTTCCAGAGTTAAAATTATAGACAGCGGAGATACTGACCTTTTACCCGGAGCAGTAGTACCTGATTTTTATTTAGAAGAACGTAACGAGAAGGTTAAAAAAATGGGCCGCCGACCGGCTGAAGTTGAATCACTACTCCTGGGGATAACAAAAGTATCTCTTTCTACTGACAGCTGGCTTTCTGCTGCTTCTTTCCAGGAAACTTCCCGTATTCTTATTAATGCCGCTGTGACTGGCGGGCCGGATAGACTTCGGGGACTTAAAGAAAATGTTATTGTTGGAAGATTAATTCCAGTTGGAACAGGATATAAAAAATCATGATAACATGGGAACACGGAAACATGAAAACATGGGAACATGAAAACATGGGAACATGAAAACATGGGAACTAATGTTCTAATGTTCTAATGTCTAAAAGACGAAATAAGAAAAAGAAGTTTCAATTCTCCCAAACGCAACGCCAGATACTTGCCGTGGTTCTGATCGGGCTGGCTGTTATTTTATTCCTGTCTCAACTTGAACTGGCCGGAATAGCTGGCGAATTTTTAGCTCTCGGAATGG